>Ga0315905_10005620_pt1 | contig 12773 bp, 11 predicted proteins | sample LakEriMetagenome_5_FD_203522 | JGI IMG/M metagenome (GOLD analysis project Ga0315905, IMG submission 203522) | Freshwater fungal communities from buoy surface, Lake Erie, Ohio, United States - Buoy 4 MA121 | ecosystem: Environmental > Aquatic > Freshwater > Lake | place: USA: Lake Erie, Ohio... | reverse complement strand
AGTAGAATTTCAAGCAATCTCAGGCGACAAACTTTATTCAAAAGTTCTAACAATTGAACCCAATCGTTTGCTATAATTTTCGGCTCAGGCTCTTTAGCTCAGTCGCGATCTCACGGTGTAAAACGATGCATCCATTGCTTATCCGACACTATCACTTCCCTATCCATTGACCATTCCTTTTCATCAAACTGAAAAGTTGTAAGGTCCCGACTCATCTACAAATCCACTAGTTTGTTGCGTCATTGATACGCAACTTCGCCTATTTTTCTCAACGGCAAGTTTGTCCTTTTGAACGGACAAATACGGAACACTCAACGGCACGACTTGCCTCTGTGAAACCGTGTCTTCCCCAATGAAAACTTGCTGACCGTGGTGTTCAACAATATTCTGTGTGAATGCTTGATTTCAGTGAGATGTGTGCCGCAAACGAAGACGATTACAGATACCATCGCCACAGAACTTCACCCATCAGTTCTACCATCTACTCAATACCAAACTACCCCAAGAAGCTACGCATCTATCTCACCAATAGCTCTCCATATTGGCAAGTCTGTTGCTTCTTCAAAGGAAAAACATATAGACGCAGTTTGAAGACAACGATCCGTCAAGTTGCTATTCGTGCCGCAAAAGATTTCTTCCATCAATCCGTTGCTGACTTGTATGGAACAACAATCAATATCCGAGAAGACAAAGTATTGTTGTTCAGTGATTTGGTGGCGCCAACGATTGCCATTGAAACAGCACGAACACAGCGTGGTGATTACTCCGCTGCTGGACTCAACATATTACGCAATAGATTACACAAGAGCGTGGAACCACATTTCGGAAAAATGCCAATTGATAAAGTTGGCTACAACGAGATTAGCGAGTTTCTTCAACATCTCAGCAAGTTGAAGAAGTCACCTACAACCATTCAGCAACATATGGTTGCCACTCGCAAAGTGATGAACTTTGCCTATGCCAACAACTACATCAAACACTTACCCAAGTTTCCAACCGTCAAGATAAACAGCATCCCACGCGGCAGTTTCAATCTCAGTGAATACAAGCTGTTAGTTCAAACAGCCAAGCGTTATGTTCATACCAAGATAATTGATCCTACGAAAAGCCAACGCAAGCGTGGCAGATTTCATATGGAACCATATCTAACGATCAGTCCTGAGCTTCAGTGGTTGATACGCTTTATGGTAAATAGCTTCATTCGTCCAAGCGATATCAAAAACCTTCAGCATCAGCACATCACCGTCGTTCGCAATGAACACACCTACTTGCGAATGAACTTACCTGAGTCCAAGAAGCACGACAAACCCATCGTGACCATTCAATCAGCAGTTCCCGTCTATGAGCAACTCAAAAAATATCACGCACTGAATGGACGAGCTGAAGCTACAGATTACTTGTTCTTTCCTGAACTAAGAGACAGAACAGATGTGTTGATGCTTTTGGGTTGGCAGTTTATGTTTGTTCAAAAGATCGCCAAGATAGAAGCTAATGCCGCGAATGGCAGACGCAGAACGCTTTACAGCTTGAGACATACAGCAATCACATTTAGATTGCTCTATGGGGGATCTATTGATTTATTGACGCTTGCAAGAAACGCACGAACGAGCGTGGAAATGGTAGAGAAGTTCTACTCGTCCAATCTCACTGCTGAGATGAATATTGATTTATTACAAGGGAAACGGAAGAAAAGTTAGATTGTCTTGCCTACAAGTTGATGCCAAAATGACCAAAAGTCATCTACTTGTAAAGGCAAACAATGAGAAAGCCACATACAGACATACACGCCTACCCACAGCCAAGCTCTCAAGCGTCTACTGTTGGTAACTGCAGACTAATCAACGTCAATAAGGCAAACGTCAGAAATTCAACTGTAAGTGGAACTTTTTTATTGTATGAAAAGCACCATAGCGCCCCATATCTATTCAGGAACAAGACAGTAATTGATGTAGATTGTGAATGGTATGAATGGAGACCAGATAGAGGATGTATTCGGCTGATACTTAGAAATGGTGAGCTGCCCTACACCTCAACAGCGCCCCGAATTCCTTACTATACAAATATAGAACGATAACTTACAGCAACGCAACACTCGCACGAAGCATCTCAGGGTTCACATCTATATACCTCTGCGTGACATTTAGAGATTTGTGACCGGCAAGCTCCATCAGTATTCGTGCTGATACGCCCTTGTTAGCTAAGTTCGTAATAAAACTTCTCCTGGATGAATGTGAACTACCTCCGGAAATTGCTGCCCCTTTATACATATAGTGAAAATGTTGGCAAAGTGTTGAAGCGGAAAATCCGCGGTGACAATCTTTTTGTGAAATGAATAAAGCACGACTGGTGTCTGTGAATGTCACAGCAAGCAGATCCTTCAGCTTGAAGCGAAACTGTAGATATGCTTTGATTTCGTCTTGAGCCTTGTCTGACAGAACTACTGTTCTGCCCTTCTTCCCCTTTGTCTGAGATGAAGACAGATAGATTTCTTCACGAATGCCGCCGTCTTTCGTAAGCACGTCGCATAGTCGCAATGCCGCCAGTTCACCCACACGCATTCCTGTGTAGTTCAAGACCACGAACATCGCTCTGTTGCGAATAGCGTGTTTCTTTGTTGCGATATACAAGAGAACTTTGCGAACTTCTTTTTCAGTTAAAACTTTTGCTTGTGACATAGAGAATTTCCTTACAAATCAAATTGTTGATGAGTATTTAGTCTCTTACCTTTGGTTCAGTCGGACAAGCCTTTATGGATAAAAAAGGTTCTTGTTGGAAATCAACAAGTTAGCTCGTAATCAAATGAAATACTAATTTCCTTTGATTTACGAAGTCACCAATTTTTTTTGAGCAAGCAGTGCTTGGGCAGCTAACAAGCTCTTTTCTTCTGCTTCCTCTTTCTTCACAAGTGCTGACACACCCTTGAAACCTTTGAGCTTTTCTTCGTCAAGCGCTATGTAGCCAATTCCTGTGGTGTCTCGCACGTTGAACTCAATGTTGCTTTTATCGTAGTTAGTCAGCTTGGTATCAATGAAAATCGCATCGTGAACCCTTGCCAACACTTTCTTTCCAAGTATTTTGATTTCAGTGCTGATGATGTCCATAACAATAGTTTCCGCTGTCTGATAGAGAAACGACATTACTTTGCTCTTGCTCACACGACCCGAATTAGTTTGAAGTATTTTCATTTTCAGCAATGTGTCATCGCTTGATGTGTAAAAGCGAAATACGAAGTCATCCAATCGTTTTTGTTCTTCACGAAACTTCAGAACTAAACTACTGTTAATGAATCCATCTCTAGCTTCTTGATCCTTGAAGATTTTCACAATCGCGGGATTGAAAGCATCACCAGATTGATTGATCCATCCGTGAGAATAGATCCTAGCTCCAAAGCTCAAAGCTGTTAGCCCCTCCTTTACGAGCTTGATTTGTAAATCAGCATCAATGTGACTACTTGATCCAAATGTCTGATTTCGTACTTGCTCACGGAATTTCTTTTTGTCTTTCAGGTAGTCTAAACAAGCACTGAATTCTTGCTGAAACGTATTTTGCGTTTTCATCTGCTGGAAGCAAAATTTAGCAAATCCCATCTTCCAAGCAATAACGCTTGTTCTTAAATCGTATTCATAGCACTTACCAAGCATTCCTTCCCTCAATGTTCTATGAACTGATTGAATGCTTGTGCCTTCATAGTAAGTTCTACCGAATGGACTCAGCTTCTTTTTCATTGGCAAAACGTCATCGCCTGCAGTTGCCACTCTTAAAATCATATTTGCTTGTCTTAGCATCATTTGCTTCTCAACAGCATTTACCTTGTTAGCTCTTAGTGAAACCCAAACAATGAATTGTTTCAGTGACTTTGTATTAATTGGACATAAGTCGTAATTTTTCTCAATGTATTGCTGATTGAACGTAGCAAAGTCAGGAAACATTCGGAAGAACAAATCAACATCAGTTAGTGATTTGTCATTCAATAACTTATCCAATTCATTGACTGTCTTTTTCTTCAATGTTTGAAGATCCATCGCATCATTCATTGTGACTAAGCTACTCAATTTGACAGTTGACGTGTCTGAGCCTTTCATTCCAACATAAATCACTTCAATTAAATTGAGCTTTTTCTCCTCTAACCATTTATGTAGATATTTGGTTTTCCCATTGATTACAAATTGTCCTACCTCAAGCGATAAGTCGTGAGTGCTTAGTAGAAACTGCTTGAAGAAACGGAACTTGTTGTCTCTAGCGTTCATCAATGACTTTTCAATTTGACGCTCCAAAATTGATATGTACTTCTCAAGTGCTTGCTCTGCCTTCTTTGTCTTAGGCATTGCTTGCTTGAGTGTCTTGAGAACGATGGGATCAACAATCAGCTTAATCATTGGGATTACGAGATATTTAGGGGCATACAAAAGGGTAGAAATCTCTTACACATATAGTAATTCATTAGATATACATATCCCATATCTTGTTGAATAGATATTTGTTGAAAATACGTGAGCAAATGAAGCGAAGCGAAATGCGCTCACAGATGCGCTCAAGCGCATCTTTACATTAGTAGTCATATGTTTAGTTCTCATATCAGTTCCATATATGTCTCAAGTAGTCAGTCCTATGACTTGCTTGATTTCATCTTTTTTTTGTTCAAAGATATTTATTCAAAACCAAATGATTTCAATGAAAAATCAAAGACGTCTGTTCAATCACTTGTAGGAAAGTTTTGTTGATGGGAACAAACTTCAGTGTCTTTTCAATCACATAGAGGAATACATATGAGTGTTTTGAGTTCATTGAAGTTAGTTGCCGCGAAACGACCACAAGCAATGCCAACTATTCAAGTTCGGAGAAATAAGTTGGGAAAACAGCTATTTGAGCAAATCAAGTTAGCAACAGCACTGAGTGAAGGAAAAACTTACTCACCACTTCAACTCAGAAATGTTCGTAATAAAGAAAGTGGTGAAGTCAAAACGATTGAAATCGCACGACGCATTCGCCAATGGTGGTTTATCAGTGAGACAGGAAAAGTTTGTATTCAAGTGAAATATGGATCACGCACACTTGAAGTAGCAAAAGGCAAAAACTCAGTTGAAGTTAGTAGTGGAGTTGAACTTGTGAAAGCACTTGAGACACTGAAACTTGCCACTGAAAGTGGTGAGTTTGATACACAGCTTGAAAATGCGGGATTGAAACACCGCAACAACTTTCACAAGTAAGCAAAAACTTACATCTCAATAATGCTCCACTTGATGGGGCATTTTCATTTGTGAAATCTCAAAGTTCATAAATAGATTGATGGGAATCTAACTATGAGATTATTTGAGTTCGCTGACGCCGAGTCACAAATGGAGTTGTGGAAGCTAATCACTGATAGTGTTTGGCAAGCGATTTATAAGCAAGCACAAGAACAGAAACAGCTTGATGCTCAAAAAGCTAAATCAGTGACTGCTGCCCCTAAAAGTGCTAAACCAATCAAACCCAAGATCGTCAGCCCTCAAGCAAGCAAAACTAAGAAAACATCAGCGCAAGAGATACAGCGTCAAAAAGTCCAATCTAACGCTGTTAAATCCAAGCCTAAGACGACTTCAGAGCCAAGTAGTAGTGCTACTGCTTCAGTTGGAAAAAATCAGTCAAATCCTTTGTCTATCAATCAAACTGAAAAGATGTTGGATCCATTGAGTCATAGCAAAGCTGTCAAAGATTTGACGAACTAAGTTGAGCTTTCAGTCTACGATTAGACGTTCCCAAGCTTTGCGCAAAAATTAAACAGGATCTGCGATTGAGCTGGCTCAGTTTTGGATGCTATAAGACAGGTTGTAAGTTGACATTAGTGTTTTGACTTAATTAATGCTAACAATACGTTTATCAATTCTGACAAGAATGTAGTTATTGTTGCAGAATAACTCATATAAGATTTATTTCTGATACATCATCTAAATTCATTATGGCAAAAATCACAGGTACCAACAACGGGGAACGCTTAGACGGTACCAAGGAATCTGACGAGATCTATTTACTTGATGGTGACGATACGTGCGTTGCAGATCTTGGTGACGACACAGTTTACGGTGGTGGAGGTAACGACACAATTTATGCACGATATTCAGGAACGTACACACTTGGTGACGATGGGAATGACTTATTTTTCGGCGAAGCAGGTAATGACTCTATCTGGGGCGGTACTGGCAATGACAAGCTATATGGGGGTGAAGGTAAAGATTATTTAGGTGGTGAAGAAGGAAACGACACTTTAGATGGTGGCGCGGGAAATGACGATTTATCAGGTGGCAGCGGGAACGACAGCATTACAGGCGGAACAGGTAATGATTCAATCGTTGGCGGCTCAGGTAATGACACAGTCTACGGCGGTACTGGTAATGATATTTTCTGGGGTGACTACACAGGCGTCACTACACCTGATGGCGATGACACGTTCTACGGTGAAGATGGAGACGATGAAGCCTATGCAGGAACAGGCAACGACAAGCTATATGGCGGAACAGGTAATGATGTATTGAGTGGCGAAGATGGAAACGATACGATAGATGGTGAAACTGGCAATGACGATTTGTCGGGGGGAGACGGGAATGACACAATTAATGGTGGGAGTGGCATTGATAAAATCTACGCAGGAAACGGCGATGATAAAGTTATCGCAGACAAACTTGATTTTATAAATGGCGGCGATGGAATTGACACGTTAGTAATTACTGGTAAACGTAGTGACTATGTCATCACAAATAATGACTTCGCCACTACATTGAAAAGCTCAACATTAAACTTTACAGTTTTTTGTTTTGAGAAATTCCAATTTGATGATGGCACTTACAACTTATCAAATTTTGGCTTGTCACCAATAAATTATTTTGATCTATCAATTGAAGAAAAATTGAAAGTTGTCACAACTGAATTTCCTGCATTGGTCATTAACGATCAAAAAATTAATAAAACAACAATAACCTACTCATTTTCAAATGCTGACTTTGATCACTGGGCACCTTATGTACCTGCAGGTGAAAAATTTGTTTATAAATCAATTCCTGAAAATTTTAGATTACAAATCCGAGAGAGTTTTGAATACTTAAACACATATTTGAATGTTAAGTTTGTAGAGGTAACCGATAGTTCAAGTGTTGACGTGAGAATGGGCTCTCACAATATGACTCAAGGTGGGTATGCAGGACATCCCAACCAGCTCTATATCAACTCAAACTATATCAACGATGGTTTGGGAGACTCCGGCTTAGGTATATTTCTACACGAGCTTGGACATTTGTTACAACTAGATCATTCCGCGAATAATTCAGAGCCGGGCGAGCACGACGGAAAAGGAAGCTCTGGAAAGGACATCAGCGCCAATATTGATACTGACATCTTTACGGTGATGTCATACAACAACTACATAATAGACAACCAAACTTCAACAACTTATTCACCAGCCGACGTAGCTGCATTGCAATATCTATACGGAAAGAATTCATCTCAAGTAAATAACACATTTACTTTTTATTACGATCCAGCTTTGAAGGCAACTGAATTCCAAAAACTTATGAATTCTGTTGACGGTTCAAATTTTACCGTTTTCGCTTATGCACCGTTTTTAGTCATCGACAACTCTGGATTTGATACATTAGATTTTTCTAATTTGAAAATTTCGTCGAAAATCGACTTAACACTTGGTAATGTATTCATTGGCAACCGAACTTTAATGATTGACCAGTTGGATAGTTCCACTTGGTTTACTGTAGATGAAATGGCTCCTGTAATTACGATTTATCCTGAAACAGTAATTGAGAAAATAATTGGGACAAGCTTTGATGATCAAATTCTTGGAAATACATTGCCTTTGACTATAAGTTCGGGGGCTGGGAATGACAATATTGTTGGCAGCAACAAAAATGATCTACTTTCAGGCGGCATAGGAAATGACACAATTGATGGCGGATCTGGAAAAGACACCGCAGTTTTCTTAAGCAAATCTTCAAGCTACAAGTACACCAATAATGGTGGAACTTGGACGGTCACAAACTCAACTACAGAAGTTGGAACAGATACTCTAAAAAATATTGAAATTATTCAATTTACTGATCTATCAATTGCCGTTGACACCAGGGGAAACGCAGGCACCACAGCAAAAATTTTAGGTGCTGTGTTTGGTAAAGAGTCTGTTTCAAACAAGAACTACGTGGGCATAGGTCTGAGTTTCTTAGATGCAGGCTGGACATACGACAACCTAGCCGGTCTTGCTCTTGATGCAGCGGGTGCAAAAACAAATGACCAAATTGTTAGTTTGTTATGGACTAATGTAATTGGTACTAAACCAACTGCTGCAGACAAACAACCATTAATTGCTCTACTCGAAAATGGGATGAGTGCTGGTGCTCTTGCTCAATTGGCTGCCGATACAAGTTTCAACATCTCAAACATCAACTTAGTTGGATTAGCTCAAACTGGTATTGAGTACATACCCGTGGGTTGACTCCATTGTTCTAAAAATGTCCTTTTGAAAGGACAAAAACTTGATTTACTTCACTCAAAAGGAAGCCAATGTTCTTCAAACCTGTTGATGAAATGTCACTACGACAGTTGTTCTCAACTGATTACGCAAAATCGCAATTGCTTTTGTCCTACATTGGACCTGTAATTACACCTACGGGGGCTATTGATACAAGTCCTGATGCATTAATTTTGGATATGCGAAAGTCTCCATATCAGACCAAGAGGTGTGAATTCAAATTCATCCCAGCTAGCAAAAATGACTTTTCACACAATGGTCAATTTCAAATTGCAATAATTTGGGACTATGGGTATGGCAAAGAACAAATCAGAAAAGACCTTCTAGAGCAAAACGGTTGTTCCGAAATTATTGCTCTTTCAGAAATTAAAGCGTTTTCTTCACTTGCTGAGTACAAGTATGAAACCGTTTTCAAGGGGCAGCTTATTGATGATGTGAAAAAACTCGTTGTTAAGCGTGATGAGCATTCTGTAGTTGCGGCATTCGTTCTTGCTAAGTGTTCACACACTTTTGTGAATTCAGAAAAACTAGTGAACTATCTAATAAAAAGATATGCAACTGTAAGAGAAATGAAACCTCAAGGTAGAGGCAATGTGGTCTCAGCTTTTATGCAGACAAAACCACAACTCATAAAGCACTTGAATATGGACAATTACCGATGGAACCTAGACTTTGACCCTCAAATTGCAAGCATAGAGCTAGCAAAAATATTGCGTGAAAATTTCTTATCTGAACCGCCAACCGATGAAGACATAAAAGGAATTTTGTCTTGAATCGCTTCAAACGCCCAAGATGACTTCAGTGCCAAGTAGTAGTTCTAGTGCTTCAGTTGGGAAAAATCAGTCAAAACGAGTTCTTCACAATCCCAACTCAGTTGCTAATATTCAGCGCCAACTTGATCCGCTAGCTTTTGATCCAACAATCAAGAAATTGACTAATTGAAGCCTATTTAATCCACCGCTGCCACTGCATCCCTAAACAAAAATTAAGCAGGATCAACGATTGGGTTGGCTCAAATTGGAGAGCTATTCAACAGTCTGTCCTTAAAAAAGGACAATGATGCTATCCAAATAGAGATTTCAATTTATGCAATAAGCACAAATACTTTTCTAGCGCCTTGTAAAAATAGCTTCAGTGCTGGATCATTACACTTTTGATAACAAGAAATCTTTATGACAACAATCATCCGCTCAAACTTAATAATTTCAGGGACATATAAATTAACAGATGCCACTCAAGTTGCTTCAGGGGTGAAAATTACAGTATTGCCCGGTGCAACACTTGATTTTGGTGGTTTTTCATTACTTAATTATGGGACTATTTCCTTAGAAGGTGATGCGACAAAATTTGCGGTAGTTCAAAACGGCAAATACAGCACCGACTCTACGAGCGGCAGTTTCACTACGAGCTACGGAAACGTTAAAAATCTTATAGTTGATGGTTTTTTTTCCGAAGGCACTTTACAAATAACAAATTCATTAATTGAAGACTCAAGGATAGACGCCCTTCAGTCAAACTCAATTAGTAAAAGTATTTTTAAATCTAGTCCATTGGATTTAGGCATTAAGGCTGCAACCGTAGATCAAGTCACATTTTTAGATTCGCAAATTTCTCAATACGCTTGGACTTACAGTCCTTTTTCTTCTAGATTAGTTGTAATTTCAAACTCCAATTTTGTCGGAACATCGCCTGTAATTTACTTAAATCCATTCTTTAGTGGAACAGACTTCAGTCACAATATTAAGGTAACTAATTCATACATTCGGATCCCCTCTGGAAGCGATTTTGAATCAATGGTTTATGACGCAACTGATGATTTAAAGGTAACTACCGATTTAGTTGCATCCGGATTCTTAACAACTCCAATTACCAATAGTAGTACAGGATTCACAGTAGGCAGTTATACATTCCCCACAGCACAGCTCCTAAGTACAACGGTACTAGCAGACACAACACCACCGACTATTTCACTTTCAAGTAGCGCAGTGAGTCTAAGCTATTCACAAACTGCAGCCATCAGTTTTACTCTAAGTGAATCTTCAACAAACTTTATCTCAAGTGACATCATTGCTACAGGCGGTAGCATCTCCAACTTCACTGGTTCAGGAACTTCCTACTCTGCTACTTTCACTCCATCAATTGGCGCAACTACATCAACCATTAAAGTTGGAAATAGCGCTTTTACTGATGCAGCTGGAAATGCGAACAATGACGGGAGTGACGCAAACAATTTACTCCTCTTTGCCATTATTCAGGAAGTCAAGTATGAAACGCATACACTCTCAGTAATAGTTGATAAAGGTGTATTGGGCGCTGGTGCAGTTTTACTTAAAGGGTTAATTGAGAAATTGACAATCACAAACGGTGTTACCACTGCACACACAGTTGAGTACGCTGGTTCAACTTTTGATTACACCCAAATTGATACCCTAATTACTACGGCAATCAGAGATAGTGAATTTACTGCTGAATTCAAAAAAGAATTAACAGATGCTGCGCCAACAACCGCTAATCTCACCTACAAAGATGCAGTTACGTTAGTAGGTGTATCAAATATTGATGCAGCCTTGATATCTGTCGCCGGATTAGATGGCAATTTTGTTGGGTAGATTTACTGTCACCACCTGCTAATATCGTGTAAAACGACACCAGATGACCCCGACAAAATATTCCGACTTGCACAAAGTTGTTGCAAGCGACTTGGATCTTCAAAATTTACAATTGGCAATTGAAATGCTATTATCAAATTTAGAACAAACTAGGGGATATCAAATGCGTCAAAACTCAATCTCAAAATACAAATCACTGTTCACATCTATGGCTCTTGCTATCTGCTCCACGAGCTTGATGGCGACTGATACTTATGATCCAGCAACAAACCAGTTAAGCATTCCTTCCGTACGAGTTGGAACAGCAACATACAACAATGTTGTCATCACAGTTGGTAACATTGTTAGTGTTGGTGGAGCTTCTAGTACTCAAAGTGCTGAGGGTCTCTGGAGTGGCAGCACTTCAACAGGCTATGAAGTAAATTCCTTGGTTCTTGAAAACAATGAGTTTTGGAACATTATCGGGCGAACAATTGGCAATGTCTTTTATGTTGTCGCAATGGACAACGGTGCGGCTTCAGTTAATGGTAATAATTACTCTACATTCTTTAGAGAATACACAGGTAATTCATCTTTTCTGGGCTACAGCACGGGAACAGTGACTACTAATACAAAAATAACTGGAACATCCACTATTGTTGGAACAACCTCACAAAGTACAACTGTGTCGCTAACACCGCCAGTTAGTTCTGTTTACAACTACAACAAGAGCGCAGATATAAGTGAAGTGACTGGCATTTGGTCTGGTAGCTTTTTATCTGGATACTCCGGAATCGTTCAAGTCTTAGCTAACGGTCAAGTGTCTGGAATAACAAATGGGTGCAACTTCAGTGGCTCCTTTAGTCCAAGAAGTACTGGTAAAAATGTTTTTGACTTCTCTTTGGTGAACGGCACTGGCTGCATTCTTCCAGGATTTAAGTCATCTGGAATTGCTATCTCTTACCTTACAAGCACTGGTAAGCGACAACTAATTGCGGGAAGCACTGACGCCACGAAAACACAAGGCGACCTCTTTTTTGCACAAAGATGAATCTCTGATTTTTTAAGAAATTAGATTTGAAATGCCTAGTCTTAAGGCTTTGGTTCTGATTGTTGTTGTTGCAACTTCACTTGTTTGGTTCTTAAATTCTGATTTAACAGTTCAAAGTAGCAAGGGTGTGGCAATTTCCACTACGGAACCAAAACAGACCAACACGTCTGCTCAAGAGACTGTGAACACGGCAGACAAAGAGCAGAAACAATCTGAATCTCAAAAAACTACAAGTAACGTCAACAACCCCGTTGCTAGTCCAACTTCACTCGGAGTTGATCCATTCAAAGAGTTTTTAGACAAGCAGAAGCAAAACTCCAAGGATCAAGTGGTTTCGCCCTTTGGCAAAAACTGATCCACCACCCACCATCAACCGTCGTGTTAAACGACACTTGCCAACCACCTCAACCCACAAGCACGGTCTCCAACGCTGAAAGCAACTTAGAGCAACGGTTTTTGCGTAGCCACTACAAAAGCAAACTTCAATCTCAAACCCAAAGCCCCAAACTTTATTCAAAAGTTCTAACAATTGAACCCAATCGTTTGCTATAATTTTTGGCTCAGGCTCTTTAGCTCAGTCGGTTAGAGCGATGGAATCATAATCCACAGGTCCGCGGTTCGAATCCGT
>Ga0315905_10005618_pt1 | contig 12774 bp, 10 predicted proteins | sample LakEriMetagenome_5_FD_203522 | JGI IMG/M metagenome (GOLD analysis project Ga0315905, IMG submission 203522) | Freshwater fungal communities from buoy surface, Lake Erie, Ohio, United States - Buoy 4 MA121 | ecosystem: Environmental > Aquatic > Freshwater > Lake | place: USA: Lake Erie, Ohio... | reverse complement strand
AGACGGTCTTTTTTTTATAATCAAAGCGATGAATTAACGTTGCATAGTCACGATGTACTCCGCATTGAAGAAGCCCCCTTGTCCGGTTGCAGGATCAAGAACGCCTAAACCAATGTTCAGTTCAAGCGATTGGTCACAAGCAGAGAAGGTACCTGAGGCTGTACCCGGACCAACCTGCACTTGCCAGTTGGCGTAAGGTGAAGCTGCTCCAACCAGGGTACTACCTAAGCCAATGTTGGTTTGAATGTCTTGTGTTACTGTACGGTTGTTTGGATCAGACCAATCCAACGTGAAAGTGATTGGCGCCCAACCTGCATCAAAGATGTTTTCTACAACGATAGTGGCAGTTGTTGGTGATGTTGCTACCGCACTGGTGATTTTAGTTTGATAAGGACCATAAGCACTTCCGTCCAAGTCTTCACTGGTGTTGTCATAATCGCCGAGTAATTCTGCAACAACAACATTTGACTCCAAACATTGACCACGCAAAGTCAGATATACTGTATCCTGAAACCCGGCCACTTTAACCGAAGGCTCAGACAAAGTAAACATCAAAGTGTCTTTACGATTAGGATCTGTTGCATAAGCAGCAAATGGAGCTTTGATAATGATTTCAGCCAAAGCTTGTCCGGCAGGAACGGTAATAGTACCTGTGGTGTTACCCGTAGCGATCGTGTATCCTGTACCTGGAGCGATGCTCGTAATCGGTGTAACCTTGTAGCTAATAGTACGATCAGAACTGCTGATGTTTGTGGTACCTAAAGACAGCTTGTATTGTGAAGTAGCGTTGTCTTGTACGGTATAAGTTTGATTCAATTTTCCAACAAAGTGCGCTTCAGCAGGTGGCACTTCAATGGTGTAAGGTTTAGTCCGATCACAGCTGGCCAACAACAAAGTTGCAGCCGAAGCGACAGTGACGAATAATTGGTGTATGCGTTTCATATACTGAATTTTTGTAGTTGGTTGAATTAATAGTTATCGTTCTGAACCATGTTCGGATTTGCCAAAATTTCGTCGTTTGGAATTGGCAAAACGAAGCGATGGCTAGTTGCAGGAAGTGTTCTCCATGCTTCAGCAGCATCAGATGCAGAACGATCTACCGGCAAATTGTTGCGCTTTAAATCCCAAAAGCGGAATCCTTCAAATGCTAACTCTTTAAAACGCTCATCCATGATAGCATTAATCAAAGCAGTAGCATTAGAGAAAGTCTCATCCACATATGCGTCGATACGTGCACGACGTAAACGATTCAAATCGGTAGAAGCAGAAGCGATATCAGGACTTGCTTTACGCGCATTTGCTTCAGCACGAATCAAATACATTTCTGCCATACGGCAAGCTTTCAAATCAACTACACGACCACCGCGAGAAGAACTGAAAAATTTATTTACATAACGATTTCCAGATGCATCTTCACCGATGTAAGCGGTTGCACGAACATCATCCGAAGTGTATTTACCAGTCAATTTATCTGAAGGAGCTACATAGATAGATCCACCAGTAGTTGTCCAAATTCCTCCTACAGATGTACTCGTTGCAAAACGAATGCGGAAAAGAACTTCAGAAGAAACATCATCATCTGTCCAGATAGCCGCAAACTGAGTTCCGGAAACCAATGGACGAACGCTAGTTGAAATCACCTCTGTCGCATAATTTGCAGCTGCATCATAATCTTTTTTATACAATGCGATGCGCGCCTGATAAGCAGCAACGTTTACACGATTCAATACGGTATCACGGAAACTGCTTACAGAAACAGCAGGCAATAATAATTTTGCCTCTGCCAGATCTGCTTCGATTTGATTCATTACTTCTCCCATGGATTTACGGGCTGGCTTTGCCACCGGATTAGAAACCAACATCACCGGAACACCTTTAGGATCGGCAGCATTGTAGTTTTTGCAATACGCCTGCAATAAACCAAAATGAGAGATTGCTCTCATTGCCAACAATTGGCCTTTTAGGTGATTACGACGATCTGATTCTGCAGCAGAAGTGCTCACTTCGTCAATTTTTGGTAACACACGATTACATTGGTCGATCACTGAAAAATAACCTCCCCATGCAGAAGTAACATCATCACCGGAGGTGTTGTCTGATGCATACTGATAACGATAAGTCAAGGCACCCTGACCACTATTGTCAGGACCCAATTTTGCTTCGTCAGATACCAACGCACTTACATACATATCGTTCAAATAAGTACCATAACGACCGTAAATAGCGTTTACGCCCAATTGTACGTCACTTAAATCAAGGAATGCGTTACTCTCACTGAATGTATCAGTGGGCTGGAGATCCAACTCTTTTTTACAACTGCTGATTCCCAACACCAGGGCTACAGCAGCAATAAGATATAAATTATGTTTTTTCATTTTTCTTGCGTTTTGTAGTGATTAAAAGTTGATGTCCAAACCTGCGGTGAATGAACGTGGGTTCGGGAACTCACTCAAGTTGATGTTCACACCACCAGCTTCAGGATCCAATCCTCTCCATTTGGTCCAGATGAACAAATTAGAACCTTGTACGTAAACATTGATGTTTGATACATATTTGATTTTGTTCAACATGTTCTTCGGAAGCGTGTAGGCAACACGCAAATCACGGAAACGCAAGAATGATGCGTCATGAATGATTTTGGAAGAGAAACTGGTTCCGTACAACGGACTTGGTGTATTCACCACGTCACCCGGTTGTTGCCAGAAACGCAAGTCTGCTGATTGGTTGTAACCATTTGCCAAGAATCCAACCGGATTCTCAACAAAGTACTCCATGTTGTCTACCTTGGTAGCTCCGCTCTGCCAGCTGAACAAAGCAGACAATTCAAAGCTCTTGTATTTAGCATTCAAACCAAAACCACCACGATAAGGGGCTTGCCATGTACCGAACTGTTGTACACGATTGTCGCCACTATATACAGTAGTTAAATTTCCGTTGATGTCATAGTATAAAGGAGCACCGGTTGCTGCATCCACACCACCCCATTTTACTTCGTAGTGTGTTCCCAAAGGCATACCTTCTTTGATCAACTCGGTTCCGTCTTCGTAAGGCTGTTCGCCACCCAGACTAACCACTTTGTTCTTGTTGTAACCCATGTTAGCGAAAACAGTAACAGAGTAGTCTTTCTTGCGTACCACTTCTCCATTCAAACTGATTTCAATACCACTGTTTCTTAACTTACCAGCATTGATTGACAATGCTTGTCCAGTTCCGAAACCACCAGCAGCGCTCAAACGCTTCTGAATGAACAAGTCAACAGTTGTTTTATCATAAATGTTGATATCACCATAAATACGACGATCCAACACCTCATAATCGATACCAAAGTTAGTTACCAAGGTTTTCTCCCATTTCAACTCAGGATTTCCAGGATAACTTGCGATGATGGTATTGATACCTGAATATTGTCCTTGTGTGTAAGCATTTTGATAAGGATAGTCTCCACCAGGGAAGTTATCCGCATTACCCGAACCACCATAGCTCAACTTCACACGAAGCAAATTGATGAACTTGATGTCTTTGATAAAATCTTCTTTGGTCGCATCCCAGATACCACCCACAGAGTAGAACCCTTGCCAGCGTGTATCTACAGGCAATTTAGAGGAACCATCCTGACGATAAGAAGCTGTCAGTGTATACTTGTTGTCGTATGTATAACGACCGGTCAACAAACTTGATAACAAAGCATTTTGTGATTTACCACCACTCACACTGTGGAACAATTGATTGGTAGCATTCGCAGCTACAATCACCGCCATGGTGTTCGGACGCTTTGGATCAGTTCCAAAAGCTGTTGTACTCAAAGCTTTATTAAACTCACGAACGTATTCACCATAAAGAGCCACATCGAAATCATGCTTTTCTCCAATTGAATTGCGATAAGTCAAAGAAGGACGTACTGTAGTACGAACATAACGACTTAAGCTTTCAGATTGGAAACCCGCACGTCCGGTAATAGAAGTAGAGGTCAAACGTGTGAAAGCCAATTTACTGCCATAGTTTGTACCGTTGGTTTCACGGAAATCGAAACCGGTAGTTACGTTAGCAGTTAATTGATCATTGATTTTGTAACCACCGGAAACACCCATGGTCACTTTAATTTGATCACTATAGTTCAAATCTTTTGAAGTAAGATCCAATTGGTTGGCTGCAGAGAAAATGTTACGACCCAGCAAACCTGCATTACCGGTAGCATAAGTACCATCAGCATTGTAAACTGAAGCATAAGGAGCAGATACAACAGAAGTCAAGAATGGATTTCCCAAGCTGTTTCCTGTTGATGATTGCTGGAAATTACGCTTGGTGTAACCCAAATTGGTATTTACAGAGAAGGTAACCTTGTCATCTGCGAAATCAATGTTGTTACGCAAAGTAGCACGCTTCATGTCCGTACGTAAAGTAATTCCTTCCTCATTGTATAAACCAAGGCTGGTAAACACACGCGTTTTTCCTGTACCGCCAGATAAAGTGATCTGATGATTACTGAAATTTCCTGTACGGAAAACATAATCAGACCAATTGGTGTTCAATCTATTCAATGAGTCCAAAATATAATCAGCTTTTGCTTTTTGTCCTGCGGTCAAGGATGCATAACGCGGATTCAATGGAGAATAGAAGAAACCAGGCATGTTTTTACCAGGACCGGCTGTCGTATCATTCAAAGTACTGTTTGGATCACCATCAGCTACAATCAAACCATATTGCTCCTGCGCTTTCAACAATTCAGAAGAATTCATCGGACGGAATGGATAAACCGGCTTGGTTTTGATACCAAACTGAGCAGAATAACCCAATTTCATTTTTCCAGCCTGTCCTTTCTTAGTAGTAACAACAATCACACCGGCAGAACCGCGTGAACCATAAAGTGCTGTTGAAGCCGCATCACGAAGGATATCCACAGATGCGAAATCGTTGGGGTTAAACCCTTGGAAAACACCTGCTTCCACCGGAATTCCATCAACAATATAAAGTGGAGCGTTTCCACCTTCAATGGAACCCGTACCGCGGATAATAATATTAGTAGCCGAACCAGGCTGACCACTTGAAGTAAGCGCAGTCACACCAGGAGCACGACCTTGGAAGATCTGGTCAAACGAACCTACTGGTTGGTTTTTCAAATCTTTCTCGCCAATTTTAGTAGCAGCACCAGCGAACTGAGATTTCTTGATCTTGCTGATACCGGTTACAATCACACCATCCAGGTCTTTTGAATCAGACATGCTTAAAGATGGTGAAATAGTGGCCTTTGAGCCAACATTTACAGTGTAAGAATCGTAGCCCAGAAAACTGAACTCGAGTACTTTACCATTTGCTGGCACAGTGATGGAATAAGTACCATCAGCAGCAGTAGTTGTACCAACTTTGGTACCTTTTACAACAACAGAAACATTGGACATTGGTTTTCCTCCGGCATCCGTTACCTTTCCGGTAACCGTCTTCTGAGCAAGCGCTCCAAAAGAAATTGCCATCGAAACCAACAAGGTTAAGATTACTTTTCTCATACGTTTTTTTGGTTTAGGTGTACAAATATAAGTGGGTAAATCAATAAAATGTTAATTATGTCTAGACAAATTTTAGATGTTTTACGCTGCGCTGATTTTTAATACAAATTGAAAATCAAATGATTGTTTCAGCTTTTTTGAGGTTTAGGGGCCAGGTAGTTTAACAAAATTGGCAAGACAATTAAATTAGTCAACGTTGCCGTAAATAATGTTACGGATGTTAACCAACCCAACGCAAAAGTTCCACCGAATCGACTGGCGCAAAAAATAATAAAGCCGACCATCAGTACCAGTGAGGTATAAATGATGCTTAAACCGGTTTGCTGAACCGTGCTTCGAACCGCATCAAATACATTCCCCTGATGCTCAGGTAATACTTGTCTGTAATTCACCAAAAAACGAATGGTAATATCCACCGCGATACCTAATGCAACACTGAAAACCAATACAGTAGAGGGCTTGAGCGGAACGCCCGTCCAACCCATGATGCCTGCCGTAATAACCAATGGAATCAAATTGGGTATCAAAGAGCATAAAAGTATTCGCATCGACCGGAACAAATAAAGCATACACAAAGCAATCAATAAAAAGGCCCAGAAAATACTCTCTTTCAGCCCGTTGATGATAAACTTACTACCCTCCAGGAAAGTAATACTCGTTCCAGTGAGTGTAACATGATAGCTTGTATCAAACAATCTAACCACTTCTTGCTCAATTTTTTGCAGTAATTCGGGCAGCCTTTCCGTGCCCACATCCTTCATACTCACACTAACCCGCGTGTATTGCTTATTACTATCAATAAACGATCGCATCATCTTATTTAATCCATTGCCACCACCGGAACCTCGTTGATTTAATAAGTCCATCATAAAGACCGCCTCAAAATCTCCGGGCATACGATACGCATTCGTATCCTGATCGTTAAAGGCTTGCGTTGCCATTTTCAACCCTTCTGTTATAGACAATGGACGATTCATTTCGGGTTGTTGGTGCAAAAACGAAGACAATGAGTCAATCAGCCGGTATGGCTTCAGTCCACGCAAACCCCTTTTCTTTTTAGCATCAATCACAATTTCCAGCGGCATGATGCCTTTGAAATGCGTTTCAAAAAATTTCATGTCCTGATAAACCGGATCTTTCTTGGGTAAATCATCCACCAGAAAAGCAACCGACTTCAAGCGCATGATGCCAAGAAAGGAAACCAATAAAACCAGTCCGGTAACCAACATCACTTTCTTTGTATGCTGAAACACCCACTGCTCAATGGCAGTCAGCCAACGAGCAATCCACCGGGCATCCAGGTATTTAAGTTCTCTGGACTTCGGCGCAGGCAAATAACTCAAAACCGCAGGTAATAAGACAAATGAAACCACAAAAATCAGGAGAATACTGATTCCTGCGACCATTCCAAACTCACTGAGCACGGCACTTTTAGTAAGTGCAAATACTCCCAAACCAATTGCAGCGGTAATGTTACAGAACAAGGTAACGACACCCATTTTGCTGACCATATCCACCAATGACTGATACTTTCTCTCCTTTTCTTCCAAATCACTTCGAAGCAAATACCCTGAATGATACTTGTTGATAAAATAAATACAATTTGGAATTCCAATGACAACTACCAAAGAAGGAAGCAATGCGGTAAGCAATGTGATCTTATAGCCCATCAGATGAATCAGCGCAACAGACCAAACCACACCGGTAATTACAACCGTCATCGAAAGCAAGGTGGTGGTCAATGATCGGAAAAATAAAAGCAGTATCAATATGCTCAATCCAAGCGAAGCAATCAAAAACCATTTCATCTCCTGCTGTATTCTGCCCGCCAAGATGGTTCTGATTAATGGCAATCCACTGATATGGGTTTCAACATTGGGAAGATTTTTTTGATAAACACTTACCACTTGTTGAACATCGTCCACGATATGAACGCGTGCCGGTGAATTCATAGAATCCTTATTCACTCGAACCGCCATGAGATAGGCATCCGTGTCCGGATTATACAGCAACTCCCTATAGAATATAACCCGCTTAAATCGTAATGTCTGACTGTCCAGCATTGCCTGATCAGTAATCGGATTTGAAAAAATCTTTGCTGATTCCAATCGCTCTCCCGTTGAGTCTCGTTGTAATTCAACGGTGCCTGGTACAGCCAATACATCTTCCACACAAGCCACTTTTCGAAGTGATTCCTGTAGATTTCGATAGTGATTGAAATGCTCAACGGTAAAAAATTCAGGGTCTCTCACGCCAACCACAATCAGATTTCCATCGTCTCCAAAACGCTGTTTGAACTGCTGATAATCCAGATATTTGGGATGGTCGGTGGGAATGGCTTTTGCAAAATCATAACTCAGTTTTACCTGCGCTGCGAAATAGGCCATCAAAATCGTCAACAGAACGAATACCAACAAGAAGGTCGCTCTGAAACGAAGTACGAATTGGGCAAGTTTTTTCCACATATAAATTGAAATATATTTAATATAATTTATGACAACCAATACCCCAAAATGAGTAGGATATAGAATCGAGGCTGCAAAGAAAGTTTATTTACAGAGAAAGGCAAGCGATATCAATTAAAATAGAATACTTTCAAACCGCGATAAACGTATGGTTTTTTGAAAATCTAAAAAACAATCTTATCTGAGATGATTGATCAAAGTTTAAATATTAGTCCATGAACGACCATACTAATCAAACTGGTTTTGACGTGCCACTCAAAGATCCTTCGTTGATTGCCTGGGATGATCCTATGCTCAAAGAAAAACTAACCCAATGGATTAATGACACCATTCAAAAGGATTTCAATGCACTGGTTCATTGGCTCTATCAGTTGGATGTAGACGAAACAATTTTAAAACAAACCCTGAAATCAAATCCCGAAACGGATGCAGGTGCATTGATTGCGGACCTCGCCATCAAAAGGGCAAAACAAAAAATGTTTTCAAAAGAGCAATCAAAAAATAATGGTACAGAAAACTGGGAATGGATTTGAGATTATCTTGCTGAATATTATATTTAAATAACTTTTTAAAAAATCATTTCAATATCCAACACAAACAAAAAGAAAATGCGTAAATATTTATTCCTATTCGTTTTTCATTTGCTTCTTTGCTCACAACAACAATATGCACAAAAAATTGAAACAGGCTATTATCAATTATTGAAAGGAAGCATATCCAATATCCCGATAACCATGAATCTCACACAGTGTGGTGATGATTACTCCGGAATTTATTATTATGATAAATATCAAATTCCAATTTTCATGGGAGGAAAATTAAATGCAACAAAAAACAAAATCGAACTCACGTCAGAAATCAATGGAAAAGTTGAAACTTTTTCATTGAATAAAATACAAGATGATTTTAATGGAGAATGGGTCTCAGGTAATCTTATACTTCCTGTCAAGCTAAACAAAGTAAATACGCCATTCAACTGGAAGACATATCGTCAAGAATTAACATTGCCATTGAGACCGAATATGGAAGACGGTCCCAAACTTAGTTGTGATGTAAAACTAGTTTGGCCAGAAGGAGAATCTCCAACCGCTGATTTTGTTCGAAAACAGATCTTGAAATTGTTGAATCTTTCAACCAATTCAACAACCAATCGTCCCGAAGATATCGTTCGCTCCGTCAATAATGATTTCCGAAAAAGTTATTTTGAGACGCATAAAGATGACAACAATGAAGATATAAAAGAGAACGCATTTGCTTTTTCGGAGGAACACAATGTGGGCATTTCATTATACAATTTGAATTACCAATATTTGACCCTCAAAAATGCATTTTATGAATACATGGGAGGAGCTCATGGCATGGGTGGATCCATATTTATTAATCTCGATCTCAAATTAAAAACTGAAATCACACTGTCTAACCTTTTTACGCCCTCCGGACTCAAACAATTACCACGCTTACTGGAACAACAATTTCGAATCGATCAAAAACTTAAACCCGGACAAAGCTTGGTTGATGGAGGTTTATTTGAAAATAAAATAGAGCAGGTCTCTGATAATTTTTATCTGACACAAAAAGGAATCGGTTTTTATTATTTACAATATGAGATAGCTCCCTATGCCATGGGTCCGATTGAAATAGTTTTGCCTTTTTCAAAAATAAAAGCATTGCTGAAGCCTACGGCTATGTCGTATTTTATTCCTTGAGTTTTATAAATTTTTTTCGCTGATTATTTGTTTCACACTGAGGTGAAATGCTTGATATATGTCAAGGATTCATGTAGCGCATGAAGTCTGTATGTTCGATTAGCAAACGAACGATCTCTTCCAGATAATGCTGATCTGTTTCATCAAAAGCATCCAGTTCTGTGGCATCTACATCCAACACACCCAGTACCTCTGTGTTTTTCAGTAATGGCACAACAATTTCTGAACGAGATTTTGAACTGCATGCGATATGACCCGGAAATTTTGAAACATCCGGAACAATGATTGTTTGACCCGTTGCCCAACAAGTACCGCATACTCCTTTCCCCTTCGAAATTCTTGTGCAGGCAATCGGACCTTGAAATGGTCCAAGGAGGAGTTGCTCATCAGCCACTAAATAAAATCCAACCCACAACCATTCAAATTGTTCCTTGAGTGCTGCTGCAACATTCCCCATGTTGGCAACGGGGTCCGTCTCACCATGCAACAGTCCCTTAATCTGCAAGATCAGCGATTCATACTGTTCCGATTTAGTTCCGTTATGTTTGATGAGATCCTCTGCCATGTTTTATAAAAATATCTATGCTGTTACGGATGCTATTGAATGACTACAAATCAAAACTCAATGCGCATGATGTGCCGAGTGACATTTTGTTTGTTTACTTAAACGATAATTCCGGTAATGAGAGAAAATAATAAATGAAACCGCTGTCAACAACAATAGATATTCTTCATATCGATTATTCAACAGCAAATGAATTTGATAAGTAACCAACAGTTGTTTCAACACTAAAAAAATAATTCCTACGCTGAACAAAACCATGGGGAATTTTTGATGATGATGACGAATATACCCATGATACAAAGAATAGATTCCAACCAAAACAGCAAGTGCAATCATAGCCCATTCAAATGCATTATTGTGGATGATATTTACACCAAACAAGGGTAAAGATGGAACAATCAAAGGCAAAAAAGCACAATGAATGGCGCAGGCCAATGAGGTTAAAATTCCCATCCCATCCCAATTCAGTTTTATGGACATGATGCAAAGTTAATTTTTTTGCAATAGTGTTGCAAGTTTATTACAATGATCTTGATGCTTGGTTTGCGTTGTTGTATTTTTGTGTTCCTCAATAAAGCACATGTACAAAAAAAAATGGGTTTTCTATTTGCTCTTCTTCGCCATACTACTAGCCGGATTTTACCTGGCTATCATGGATGAGCGCCCTTTTCATCAGGCACCGCTGACCGTAATTAATCCTGATATTCCTGATTTTAATTTCATTGATCAGGATGGAAAATCATTTTCCAATAAACAAACCGAAGGAAAAATTTATGTGGCTGAATATTTTTTCACTACCTGTAAAGGAATTTGTCCAAAAATGAATGCCAACATGCGAAGAGTATTTGATGAATTCAAGGACAATAAAGATTTCATGATATTATCACACACGTGCATGCCTGAAGTAGATAGTGTTCACATCTTAAAAAAATATGAACAACGCATGTTGGGTTCAACACTTCGTCAACGTCATGACGGTAGTTATGAATTAATTGCTGATACAACGGGAAACAAAATCACATCAACAACAAACTGGAAATTTTTAACCGGCTCAAAAAAAGAACTTTATCAAATGGCTCGTCAGGGTTACATGATTGATAACGGAAAACCGGACTCTCTGCAAATTGAACAGCAATTTATACATACTCAATTCTTCGCATTGGTGGATCGGTATGGACGCGTAAGAGGTATTTATGATGGTTTGGTTGAGGGTGAATTACAAAAATTGCTCTCAGATATTCCAAAGTTGATGGAAGAAAAAATTGAATCTGCTCATTTTGTCAATGGTTTTAGCAACACGCCAAACTGATCGAATAAATGCACAACAGTATATATCTGCTTAAAACAAATGGTTTAAGCAAAACCAATGGTCGACTGGCTATACTGGACCTTTTCATGGCTGCCGGACAGGCATTGGCTCATGCAGATATAGAATATCAGTTAGAAAAAACATTCGATCGGGTTACCATTTATCGGACCCTTCAAACCTTTGTTGAAAAAGGTATTCTTCATCAAATTCCAACCACAGATAATACCATTCTGTACGGACTATGCAAAGAAGCTTGTCAGGATGGGCATCACCATGATAACCATGTTCATTTTATTTGTATAAAATGCGAGAAAACAAACTGTTTGGATGAGGTGACGGTGCCCGTGGTAAAACTTCCAAAAGGATTTCAACCTGTGCATTCAGCAATGTTGGTGAAAGGTGTTTGCAAGCATTGCAGGAGTTAGGCGTGTGCAGGATTGTACTTGATAATGTTTGACGACTATTCAGGTTGCAGGTTACAGGTTAACATCGCATAAACAACTTCAGCCTGAAACCTTTAAACCCTTAAACTTCTCAACCTTAAACAACCATCCACGTTGCTGGTTAGAAGTTGCCTTTCTTGGTTCTGTTTCTCATTCAGATTTTCTTCCGCTTCTTGGCCGCGGAGGCCATCCCTTTTTTCTTGACAAAAAAGGGAGAAAAAGTCAAGGAAAAACGAAAAGCTCCGCCCGTTTTTCCGGGCAACGCGCACAACATCGTTCTGAAAAGAACTTGGTTAATTTGAAAATTATCGCATAGTAGTGCTCCGATTCATAGCCCATCATTTAATCAGTTAAATCACAGTTCAAACAAATGAACGTAGCTTCTCTTCGCGAAAACGAATTCAACATTAAGCCCTTAAACCTCCCAACATTCAACAACCATCCTCGTTACAGGTTGGAGATTTCGTCACTTCGCTCTCGTACTGTTTCTCACTCTGAATTTCCCGGGCCACCCGCACAACACCGTTCTAAGTGAATTATGGTTTATTTGAAAATATCGAATAATAGTGTGATATATCATAGCCCATCATTCAATCAGTTAAATCACAGTTCAAACAAATAAACGTAGTTTTTCATCGCGAAAACGAATTCAACCTTTAAACTTTTAAACATTAAACCCTTAAACCTAGAACGTTTGACGACTATCCACGTTGCAGGTTACAGGTTAATATAGCGGAAACGAACTCAACCATTAAACCTTAAACATGAAACCCTTAAACCTCCCA
>Ga0315905_10005616_pt1 | contig 12777 bp, 15 predicted proteins | sample LakEriMetagenome_5_FD_203522 | JGI IMG/M metagenome (GOLD analysis project Ga0315905, IMG submission 203522) | Freshwater fungal communities from buoy surface, Lake Erie, Ohio, United States - Buoy 4 MA121 | ecosystem: Environmental > Aquatic > Freshwater > Lake | place: USA: Lake Erie, Ohio... | reverse complement strand
CTATCACAAGCCGGTGACCTCAACTTGGCCTTTGGTCACCGCGAGGTTGATCTCACCAGCCTTGCAGGCGAAACGATCCAAAAGGCCAGCAGGGGCACCACAAGCCATTGCAGCAGCGGGCTGAGACCGGTTCCAAGAAAGGGAAGCCTTGGCATGATATCGCGGTATGCCCATCCCTGCCGCACCTCGACATTCCACCATTCGGAAAACGCCGTGTAGGCTAGCGCCAAGGCAATGGTGATGACAGCGACGGAAAAGGCGCGCTCCTCGGGCCAATGCCGCGCGCGAAGAATGACGCGAGCGCCAGTCAGGCTGAGAGAGGCGATCAGAATGTCTCCGACTGTGCAATGCAATATGGCATAAGAGATCTCCGGGATGCTGCCCGTCAGCCACAGCGTGTAGAGCGGCATCTGCGCGATTTCCCAGATCAGGTTCAGCACACCACTCGCAATCACATAGCGCAACAGGGCCTGCCACGCTGTTACGGCAGTCGGAAGAAGCTGATCGGGCATGGCTCCTTGGCTTTCAGAGGAGTTCAATCTGTGCCAGACTTTATCCGAGAGTTTCCAAATCCTGAATTAGGAACATATGCGCCATCTGATCGTGACCCTTTGCCTTTGGGGGCTTCCCACTGACGCCTCGGGCGAAAACGGGGCCGAACTTTACGCCCGGCATTGCGCGGCCTGCCATGGAACCAATCTGGAAGGTCAGCCCGAGTGGCGCAGCCCGAAGGCGGATGGCAGCTATCCCGCGCCGCCGCACGACGCCGAAGGCCATACCTGGCACCATGATGATGCCATGCTGACCGATTACGTGGCGCGCGGCGGGCAGGCAGTTCTGGACGAGATGGGGGTGTCGTTCCGCTCTGCCATGCCTGCCTTTGGCGAGACTTTGACTGCCGATGAGATCACAGCGATCCTTGATTTCATCAAATCAACATGGCCGGAGCGCATCCGGCAGGCGCGGGAGCAGCGATTGGCCCCCGCGCCGTAGCCATTTAGTCAACCGCTGCACGCCAGCGCGCACCGCCATCATCTGAAACGACCAGCGTGCCGTCGCCAGACAAGGCCATAAGGCGCAGCGGCTCCGCCTTCGTGACAGCAAGGTAAAGCAGATACCCCCCGGGCAGCTCGGCTGTGACCAAAGTGACAGCGCCTGTAGCCTCATCCAGCTCGATCAACCCTCGCCCCAGTTGCACGGCCCGGAGCTTGCCATCAGCGCCCATATCAACGGTGCTGACCGGCGCTGCGGTCAGCAAAAGGGATTGCCATGTGGCCCCGGCATCGGCACTTACGAAAAGCCCGCCTTCGGTTGCGGCGAAGATACGGTTCGGATCACGGGCAGAGGTGGCCACATCAATCAGCTTTTCGGGCGCGGTTCCGGTAATTGCCCAAGTCGCCCCGGAATCCGTGCCGCGCTGCACTGCGCCGTCATGGCCGATGCCGTAGATCACCCCGGCATCGGCGCGGCTGACCTCCATATTGTGAAAATCCACCGGACCGCCGATGCCTTCTGACACTGGCAGCCAGCTTGCACCGCCGTCCTCGGTGCGGATCACCCCAAGATTGCCGCCGCTTGCCGGATGGCCACTTGCGAAGGCTTTGCCCGGCCCGCCCGGCACCTGAGAAAAGCCCATGAAGTCATCACGGCTGCTGCCCATCAGTCGGGCAGTTTGTGCTGACAGATCGATTGTGAAGATGCCGTGATGGGTGGCAAGAGTTACACTCTCGTGGCCCGAGGGCCCTTCGGCGATACCGTGAATGTGAGTATTGGACAGAAGCTCTGCCAGTGGCAGGGTCTCCTGCGCCTGCGCCGCGATGGGCAGCGCAAAGGCTGCAACGGCAAGTATGCGGATCATATTGGTTTTCCCTTGTGCGACATAGGGCTGGCGGCGACGCCAGCCCTTTTTGATCTCAGGCCGAGACCGCAAATTCGGTCATCATGCCGGTCGACAAATGCGGCATGTGGTGACAATGCAGCATCCAGCGCGCGACCTCTCCGGCATCCAGCGCCACGCTGACCATGCTCATCGGTGGCACATGCACCGTGTCGCGCAGGGCCCCGTTCACCGTCCGCCCGTTCAGCGCCACCACCTGAAACACATGGCCGTGCAGGTGCATCGGATGCGCCATCATCGACATGTTGTGGAACGTCAGCACCACACGTTCACCGGTCTTGCCGAGGATCGGCCGGTGCGTGCCCCAAGTCTGGCCATCGATAGTCCAAAGATAGGGCATCATGGACCCGCCCAGCATCAGATTGTCGCTGCGATCCACCGGGCGATCTGTCAGAGGATTTGCGGCCTGCAACAGCGCCTCTTGTGCCAGATCGGTGGAAAAAGCCGGATGCGGGGCGTCGCTGACCAGCGCGATCCTTTCAACCTTGGCCCCCTTGGTTGCCAGCACAACTCCGGTCCGCTCGGGCGCGCCTTCGCGCAAGGCAAGGATCGGGAAAGCGCCCCCTTCTGCCGGAACGGTCACCTCGATATCGAGTCTCTGCCCCATTGCCAGCCCAAAGCGGCCGCCCGCGACGGGCCGCACCGCATTCCCGTCCGTAGCAACCAACTGGCCGGGCAAGGCACCGGTATCAACCCAGAACACCGTCGCCGCAGCGCCGTTGATGATGCGCAAAAGTACGCGGGCACCCTTGTCAACAGTCACAACTTCAGGGTCGTCCAGCGTGCGGTCATTGGCCAGATAGGCATCGAAGGCGAAATCATTCAGGTCCATCGCCCCCATGGTCATGCCGCCCATCTGCATTCTGCCATGATCCATGCCCGGCATGGCCATATCTCCGCCTTCTGACCCTGCACCACCCCCCATGTTGGACATGTCATGCCCACCCATCGCGGCACCCGCCGTGATTTCGGCCAGCACTTCGGCGGCCGGTCGGAAGCTGAGATCATGCAGCAGGATCGTGACCTCTTGCCGATCCTGCGCGGCATCGTCGGCGCTGCGCACGATCAGAGGCGCGGCAAGCAAGTCCATTTCCTGCACCGGAATATGGGAATGCATCCAGTGGGTGCCGGGGCGGGCCGCGAAATCGAAACTGCGCGTCTCGCCCGGCTTCAGTGCGGGTTGCGGCATATCCGGCACCCCGTCCTGCGCGTTCGGCGCGTGCTGGCCGTGCCAGTGCAGGATGGTGTCCTCGGTCAGCTCATTGACCAGATCAAGCCGAAAGGCTTCGCCCGGCGCCAGCGTCACGCCGCTGCGGTCATTGGCATCAAGAATGCCCTTCACGGTGATGGCGCGCCCGCCAATATCCAGCGTGCGGGTGGTGGCGCGCAATTGGCGTAGCGGTGCGGCCATGGCGGAAAGGGGCAGGAAAAGCGGCAAGGCGGCAGCGGAACTTGCGGCCAGAAAGCCGCGGCGGGAAAGCAGTGTCATGTCATTGAACTCCGAATAAGACGCAAGGCGCGTCGGTCTGGGATCGGGTGCGGCGCGGCACCCGGCGATCAGACCAGCGGCTTCGGAGGCCGCTCGGCCAAGTCTGGCCGCAAAGAGGCCGGTTGCGTCTCATCATCTGGGCGCAGAACGGCTATCTTTGAAAAGCTTATATTTTTCTCAGCAACGATTGGTTCGTCGATCCACGAAAGGCAACCCTGCATGCAGAGCATGCTGCCGGCGGGATGTCCTGCCACAGGACGATGGCCGCCCATGTGTATGTTTTGACTGTGCGCCGTGGGTGCGTGAGACATGCTGTGACCCGGCGCAGGATTCGGCACGGCACATGCTGCACCGGCCTGAACGCCAGCGATCAACAGCAGGCAAACCGCTGTAATCCGCACCAAGATGTTGACCCAACCGCGCATGAACCGGACGGCACTCCTGAAATGATAGACGCTCTAGCCTTAGGAAAGTGGTTGTGCTGCAGCCTTGATGCAAGTCAAAGTCGAACGCAAACGACTGGCCCAAAGTGAATGTGAAGTTGGGGAAGGGTTTCATGCGGTTTTTTGCCAGCATAGGGCGGCAAACAGGTCCGGCGCTTTTGCGCTGGCTGCTTGTCTGCGCGGTGCTGGCCGTGGTCTCGACGCAATCGCATCATGCCTTTGCTTCTGAAATTAACCACAAAACCATCATGTCTGCCTCGGTTGACGCTGAGGCGGACGGTGTCCACCATCATTCCGATGGCGCGTGTCAAAGTGCGGGGCATTGCGCCCCGGTGTTTGTTGGTATTGCGCCAGCCTTCAGTCTTGCCGCGAAAACTTGGGGTCCTGCTGAGTTTATTCTCGCGGATGCGCTGCCTTCACATGGCTGCACGGTCGATCCCGGTCAGCACCCTCCGAAGACCGCTCAGCTGATCTGAACATCCAATCGGCACGGCTGCGCGCCCCAAGGGGGCGAAGTGCCAGCTTCTAGTTCCCGACACCTCGGGCACGTTCTTCCCCAATCCGGATTTCCACCATGGCCCACGAAACCCACCCTTCCGCAGGCAACACGGTTTACACCTGCCCAATGCATCCCGAGGTGCGACAGACCGCTCCGGGTTCTTGCCCGAAATGCGGCATGACCCTGGTTCCCGAAGGGACCGCCGAACAGGGCAGCCAAAGCCATGGCGCCCATGCCCATACCGGCCACCACCATACCGCGTCGCCGCGGCCCGCGCCGAAGGCCAGTTTCGATACAGTGCCAAAGGCGTGGGCCGGCCCGGTCTACACCTGTCCGATGCATCCAGAGGTGCGACAGACCACGCCCGGTTCTTGCCCGATCTGCGGCATGGGTCTGGAACGTGATGCGGCCAGCACTGGCGAGGATGCGCCAAACCCCGAACTGGTGGATTTCACCCGGCGGATGTGGGTCGGCATCGTGTTGACCTTGCCACTTCTGGTTCTGACCATGGGGCCGCTGGTCGGCCTTGGCTGGTTGCGCGAGATTTTTGGCGAACGCCCGACGATGTGGATCGAGTTGGTGCTAGGGACACCCGTTGTTCTGTGGTGCGGCTGGCCTTTCCTTCATCGCGGCTGGGTGTCATTTGTCACTTGGAAGCTGAACATGTTCAGCCTGATCGCCATGGGCGTCCTTGCCGCATGGGGATTTAGCGTGGCAGGGGTGATCGCGCCGCAAATCTTCCCCGACGGTTTCCGCGATGTTCATGGCCATGTCGGCGTCTATTTCGAGGCGGCGGCAGTGATTGTCACCTTGGTCCTGCTGGGGCAGGTGATGGAATTGCAAGCCCGCGAAGGCACCGGACGGGCGATTCGCGCGCTGCTCGACATGGCAGCCAAAACCGCGCGCGTCATACGGCCCGACGGCCACGAAGAGGAGGTGGAACTGGAAGCGGTGCAGGTGGACGACCTGATCCGTGTCCGGCCGGGCGAGAAAGTTCCAGTTGATGGCGTCGTGACCGAGGGGCGTTCATCGGTCGATGAAAGCATGATTACCGGTGAACCTGTTCCGGTCGAAAAGGTGGCGGATGATCCGGTGACGGGGGCCACAATCAATGGCACCGGATCGCTGGTCATCAGGGCAACCCGGGTGGGCGCCGATACGATGCTGGCCCAGATCGTCGAGATGGTGGCCAAGGCCCAAAGGTCGCGGGCACCGATCCAGAAATATGCTGATCACGTCTCAGGCCTCTTCGTGCCCGCGGTGATCGCGATTGCTGTGTTGTCTTTTGTCGGCTGGGCAGTCTGGGGGCCGGACCCCGCCCTGTCCTACGGCCTTGTCGCCGCCGTCGCAGTGCTGATCATCGCCTGCCCCTGCGCCCTGGGGCTGGCAACTCCGATGTCGATCATGACTGCCACGGGCAGGGGCGCGCAGGCAGGCGTTCTCATCAAAAACGCCGAGGCGCTGGAGCGGTTCGAAAAGATCGACACGCTGATCGTAGACAAAACCGGCACCCTGACCGAAGGCAAACCCCGCCTGATCGCGGTGCTTCCCGAAGCGGGCCATGATGGGGCCGAAGTGTTGCGCCTTGCCGCCTCGCTGGAGCGCGGGTCGGAACATCCCCTTGCCGAAGCCATCGTGCGCGGCGCGGAGGACAAGGGCGTTGAACTTGCCCCCACCGCCGATTTCGAGGCGATCACCGGCAAGGGTGTTCGCGGCACTGTTGATGGCCGCGCGGTGGCTCTTGGCAACCTCCGATTGGTCACGGATATGGGCCTGAACGCGGCCGATCTGGTGGCGCGGGCGGATCAGCGCCGCGACCAAGGCGAAACCGTGATGTTCGTGGTCTTGGACGGGGCTATCGCTGGCATGGTGTCCGTCGCCGATCCGGTGAAGGAAACCACGCCCGCCGCGCTGAAGGCGCTGCATGACCTTGGCCTGCGGATCATCATGGCCACGGGCGATAACGAACGCACCGCCCGCGCCGTCGCCGCCCGTCTTGGCATTGATGAAATCCGGGCTGATGTGCTGCCGCAGGACAAGGCGCGCATTATCCACGAATTGCAGCAGGCGGGGCATCGGGTTGCCATGGCCGGAGATGGCGTCAACGATGCCCCAGCATTGGCGCAGGCCGATGTCGGCATTGCCATGGGCACGGGCGCGGATGTCGCCATCGAAAGCGCGGGCTTTACACTGGTGAAAGGCAATCTCGACGGGATTGTCCGTGCCAGGCGGTTGTCGCAGGCCACCATGCGCAATATCCGCCAGAACCTTTTCTTCGCGCTGATCTACAACGCGGCGGGGGTGCCAGTGGCAGCGGGGCTGCTTTACCCATTCACCGGAATGCTTATCAGCCCGATGTTTGCAGCCTTTGCCATGAGCGCCTCGTCGATCTCGGTCGTTCTGAACGCCTTGCGGCTGCGCACAGCGCGGATCTGAAGCACTCCATAACTCCAGACAAACCAAGGAGATGAAAGATGATGACTGGCTTTGGAATGGGGTTTGGTTGGCTATGGATGTTGGTGGTAGCGGTCCTGGTGGGGCTGATCATCGCCGCGCTGCTCAAGTACCTGCGTTCATGATATACCTTCTAACGCAATTGTGAAGTTCAACACCTGTCGGACAGTGCTGCCACAATTGACAGGACTTTGGGACTGCATCATTGTTCGCGACATGATGCGGTCCCTTATCCCCAACCTGCTGCAGGTTCTTTCCCTTGTCCTGGTCATTGCGACTGGTACTTCAGGGGTTGCCTTTGCAGATCATGGTGGATCGCATGGGGAGCACTGTATCGCTGTTGACGAGGTTTCGACTGAACATCAGCATTTAACTTCCGATACTGATACGGAGCATCCCGAAAACGGGGAAAAAGCCTGTGTGCAACACAGTTGCATCGCAGTTTTCAATTCACGCTTCATTGCGGATGGCTTGCTGTCTGTTGCCTTGGCTGAGAACAGTAATGGCCATCATTCTTTGACACCCTTCGTTAGGGTGGTGAATCTTTATCGCCCTCCCATCGCCTGATCCCCGCGCCCAGTGCGCGGATATGTCTGCCTGAAACCCTGACTATCTGTCGGGGTTCAAGAAGCACATACAGGATCAGGAAACCCCATGCTTTTCAAAATATTGGCGGCCTTGTTGCCGCTTGCCTTGGGCGCATGTGCCCAAGCCATCGTCTTGCCAGAGGCGGTTGATGTCGCACCTGCGTTTTTGGCAACCGTCACCCCTTCGCCACTTCCGGCTGTGACTGTCGTCCACACCATACGCCCGGTTACCGAGCCGTCCAATTGGCAGGGTGTCAATGACTCGCAGGCACCAGGTAAGGAGGGGCAGGAATGAAAGTCCTTCGTACCGACTATCCTCGCGGGATTGCTTTGGGGGTCAGCAGCGCTCTGGTTTTGGCGGCCTGTACACCTGCATCCGATCTCGAGCGGCTATCATCGCCTTCCGCAGGCTTCGAAAGTGTAGCGACAACTGCACGTACAGCGACCGGCGCTGAAGCCGTCTGGCTTCAATCTGCCGAAGACATTCCGGCCAATGCCAAGAAGGTCTCGGCACTGGTCTCCGGCAAAACGATATCTGCGGATACTGCCGTTCAGGTCGCGCTGCTGAACAATCGCGGCCTGCAGGCGGCCTATGCCGATCTTGGCCTGTCGGCTGCCGATGCATGGCAGGTGGCGCTTGCTCCTAATCCGTCGCTTCATCTGGGCGTGCTCGGCCTTGGCACCCAAAGCCTTGATGGCTTCCGTACTCTGGAAGGCGGTATCGCTGCAAATCTTCTGGCCCTGACCACGCAGAAAAGCCGCAACCGGATTGCAGATGTCAGGTTCCGAAAGGCGCAACTTGTGGCGGCAGACGAGACCCTGCGCGTGGCCACCGAAGCGCGCAAGGCATGGATCACGACCGTTGCGGCATTCGAGACGGCGAGCCTTGTCCGGCAGACCCAAGAGACTGCCGATGCCGCCTCTGAACTGGCAGCGGAACTGGGAAAGACCGGCTATCTGGGGCGTGATGACCAAGCCCGAGAACATGCCTTTGCCGCCGAACTGGCGGGTCAGCGGGCGCAGGCCGACCTTGCCGCCAAACTGGCCAAAGAGGATCTGACCCGCATCATGGGCCTCTTTGGTGTCGACCTGAACTATTTTGTGCCGGACGCCCTGCCTGGCCTGCCGAGGATTGCGGATCGCAAAGCCTTTGAGAGTGAAGCCTTGGCGGGCCGCGTTGACCTGGCGGCAGCAAAGCTCGAACTGGAGGCTGTGGCTCTGGACTACCGCTTGGGCGACCGGACACGCGTTGTGTCTGATATCGCCCTTGCGGCTGGCACTGAGATCGAACGAGAATTGGAGGATGGCGCGCGTCACAGTGCGCAGACCGACAGCCTTGACCTCGAAGTGGCTTTCGAGATTCCAATTTTTGACAGCGGCGCGGCCCGTCTGCGCAAGGGCGAAGTGGCCTACATGAAGGCTGCACATCAACTGGCGCAAAAGGCCGTCGACGTCAGGTCAGAGGCCCGGGCCGCGCATCTCGCCTGGACTGGCACCCACAAGATAGCTCGGCACTATCGGGACGTGGTTCTGCCGCTACGCAAGACGATCGAGGAAGAAGCGCTCTTGTCCTACAACGGCATGATCACCAACACCTTTGAACTCTTGGCAGACACAAGGGCGCGGATGCAGTCGAACCTGCTCGAAGCTTCGGCTCGGCGGGACTTCTGGCTCGCGGATGCGAACATGACGGCCGTTCTTTACGGCGGTGGCGGTGCGACTGCGCCGTCGGGCGGTGGCGGCGCAACTGCCGCTGCCGAAGAACCAGCAGGTCATTGAGGAGACTTCAGATGAACAGACGCCAACTTCTTGGCGCCGGTGCGACTCTGGTCGCCAGTGGCGCTTGGGCGCAGACCAGCAACATGGGTCTGCCGGAAGCTCCGATTGCAACGGATGCAAAGACCCAGAAACCGCTCGTCCCCCAGTCGGGGCCGGACTACAACCCTGTCGTCACGCTGAACGGCTGGACGCTTCCCTATCGGATGAACGGCAATATCAAGGAATTCCATCTGGTCGCCGAGCCGGTGGAGCGCGAGCTTGCCGAGGGCATGATCGCCTACCTATGGGGCTATAACGGCCAGTCCATCGGCCCGACCATCGAGGCGGTCGAAGGCGACAGGGTGCGGATTTTCGTCACCAACAAACTGCCCGAACATACCACGATCCACTGGCACGGCATGATCCTGCCCTCGGGCATGGATGGGGTGGGCGGGCTGAGCCAGAAGCAGATCCCGCCGGGCAAGACATTCGTCTACGAGTTCGATCTCGTGAAGTCCGGCACCTTCATGTATCACCCGCATGCCGACGAGATGGTGCAGATGGCCATGGGCATGATGGGCCTCTTTATCGTGCATCCCAAGGACCCAGCCTTCATGCGGGTGGATCGGGACTTCTGCTTCCTGCTGGCCGCCTATGACATCGACCCCGGCACCTACATGCCACGCGTCATGCAGATGACCGACTTCAACCTCTGGACCTGGAACAGCCGGGTCTTTCCCGGCATCGACCCGCTGGTGGTGAACAAGGGGGACCGGGTCCGTGTGCGGGTCGGCAACCTGACCATGACCAACCACCCGATCCACATGCACGGTTACGACTTTGAGGTGACCGGCACCGATGGCGGCTGGGTCCGTCCCGAAGCGCGCTGGCCTGAAGTGTCGATTGACATCCCGGTCGGAGCAATGCGGGCCTACGAGTTCGATGCGAAATACCCCGGAGACTGGGCAATCCATTGCCACAAGTCACACCATACGATGAACGCCATGGGGCACGACGTGCCCACCTTCATCGGGGCAGACAAGTCCCGACTGACCAAACTGATCCGGAAGCACCAGCCCGAATACATGCCTATGGGCACGGCAGGGATGGCCGACATGGGGGAGATGTCGATGGAAATCCCAGCCAACACCGTGCCGATGATGACCGGCTGGGGACCGCATGGCCCCATCGAAATGGGTGGCATGTTTTCGGTCGTAAAAGTGCGCAAAGGAATCGCCCCCGGCGATTACTCGGACCCTGGCTGGTATGAAAATCCGCCCGGAACCGAAGCCTACGAATGGACCGGCGCTGTGCCGGACCCCGTCATCAGAGACAGCGGCGAGACTGTCCTGACACCAAGTCCTGCCGCAATGCGCAGGCCCTGAACCAAATCTCGAGCAAACAAAATTAAGGAAACGCCAATGAAGTCTCTGTCACTAATTGTTGCTGCACTCATGTCTGCAAGCGCTGCGTTCGCTGGTGGAACCGGTGAACATTCCCACGATGAAATGGAAGTGGGCCGCCCCGGAATCGAAGCCGAAGTTACTCGCACGATCAACGTGCGGATGTATGAAACCGAGGACGGAGAATACCTTTATGAGCCGAGGGACTTGGCGATCAAAGCAGGAGAGACGATCCGCTTTGTCATCGTCAACGATGGCGAAAGTCCCCATGAATTCGTGCTCGACACAATGCCGAAAAATGAAGAGCACAAGGCTCTGATGGAGAAGTTCCCCGAGATGGAACATGAGGACCCGAATGCCGTTCGACTCGAACCGGGCAAAGAGGGAACCATCATCTGGACCTTTGCCAATTCAGGTTCCTTCGAGTTCGCCTGCTTGATTCCTGGCCACTACGATGCCGGAATGCATAGCCCCGTTGTTGTCAACTGAACCCAACCTAAGGAGAATGCTATGAAAATCCTGACCATCCTCTCCGCTGCTGCGATGTTTGTTTCCGGTGCAGCTTTGGCCAGCGAGCGTGTCGAGCCGACCAGAAAGCCCGACCACATCCTGACCGAAACTGTCTCGGCGGTAAAAATCATGAGCCCCCGTGAGCGTCATCGGGCCGGCCTTACGTCACACGAGGTCGTTACAGTTACCGTTATGCCGAAACCGGCCAAAGCAGATCAGGCCCCCGGCGCAGGCAACCGCTGATGATCCTATGCAAGATCTGGATGTGTTCCGGAAGTTCTTCTGTATCCAAGCACTTACAGATGACCACTACCGCATCCTCCAGATGACAAGCTATGGCGAGGCCGCCAAATGTGGCCTTGTCACGATAAGTCCAAAAATCAAACAAGGAAATCACTATGAACCTTCGCAACCTCCTGTCGGCTGCTGCTGTTATGGCACTGGTCGTGTCCAATTCGGCTCTGGCCGCGACCTTCACCAAGGGCACAGTCAAGAAGATCGACGAAAAAGCTGGCAAAGTGACCTTGATTCACGAAGAATTAGTCGATCTCGAAATGCCAGCAATGACGATGGTGTTCGTTCTCGCGGATCCGGCCATGGTCGAGCAACTCGCAGTTGGAGACGAGATCGAATTCGTCGCTGAACGTGTCAATGGCAAGCTGACAGTGACCGAGTTGCGTTGAGATAAGCGCACCGCAGGTCGACGTCGGCCTGCGGTGCGTGCGCCCTTTGCTGTACAAGCTGTGGCAAACCCGATTGCTGGCTACGGTTCAGACGGACCATTACGATGGTTTTCCGCTGACCTCTTCCGTGAAACGAGGGTGCTCGGGTTGTGCTGACCCAATTCCAAATTTTCTCACCTTTACAGCCTGCACGAATGGCAGCTTAGAGAAAATCCCATTAGCACAATGCTGCGCGGCCATCAGTCGGCTTTCCGCCCCTCGCGACCGCGGGCCTCTTTACCAGCTTCCCGCTGACATGCGCGCTCTTAAGCACAACCACGCCGCCTTCGAGTGTCTCCGTTCGCACCGACAGCAGTCGAACATGCTTCAACTGAGGCGCAATCCATTTTCAGCAAGCATAGGAAAAGGCGTCACTTTTTGAGACCGTCTCGATTTGGATGAAGGGCGGATGGAAAGAGACGCGGGGCGTTCAGAGACCGATTTCGGCCAAACCGCCAGTCTCCAAAAGTCGGATGGCCTCGCTAAACCCCTTTGAAACAAAAAGAAAAAAGGCCCCGTTAGGGACCTCAAATCGGGTTCGCGATGTGCAAGTGGCGGATCGATAGAACTCCACACTTAGGCTTCTTAAGGTGTAATAGGGTTAGTTTGGAGCCATTAGGGGTCACTTAAAGCACTGAAATATTTCATATTCTTTATAGAATTGTCTAGCAGCGTCTAGTGACGTCCATTGAAGTCCAAAACACAGTGGTATATGGATGGTATATGAATTCCACAGGAGATTGCCAAGATGGCCCTCAAACACAAGGAAATTGAGGCACTCGTTGCGGCAGTGCGGGACGGCAAGAAAAACGCGGGGCAAGTGGCAGACGGCACCGCTAACTTGTACTTCGACGCAAGGGCGACCAGTGTTTGCGCTTGGCTCTGCCGTGTGTCTGTCGATGCGAAGCGAGTAAACATCACGATCGGGCCGTGGCCCAATGTCACCGGGGCACAGGCCCGGGCAGCTGCACCTGTGATCGTCCGCTTGATCCGTGGCGGCTTCAGCGTGCAGTCT
>Ga0315905_10005615_pt1 | contig 12778 bp, 12 predicted proteins | sample LakEriMetagenome_5_FD_203522 | JGI IMG/M metagenome (GOLD analysis project Ga0315905, IMG submission 203522) | Freshwater fungal communities from buoy surface, Lake Erie, Ohio, United States - Buoy 4 MA121 | ecosystem: Environmental > Aquatic > Freshwater > Lake | place: USA: Lake Erie, Ohio... | reverse complement strand
ACCCGTTCCTTCGGCTTTCAAATCGTGCAACTTTCAAATCGCGCGACCCAAACGCCAATCCGAACTGCAGCTGCGAACCTAGCCCAACCTCTCACCCCAGACCTCATCCCCCCGGACCCAATCCCGCTCGGGCTCCGAGCAGGGAGCCGTTACTCCGCCAACTGGGCGGTTACTCCGGCAACTGCTTGCCGGCCGTCGCAAAAGTCAGTCCAAGGGAAACGAGATACGCGGTGATGATGCTTCCCGCATTCGTTTGATTGAGAAGTGGAAAAATGTAGTTGTCAATCGTCAGCAATGCGAGAAGGGGCGCAAATGTGCGACAAAATGCCGCCAAACTCAGCCTCGCGAGCCCCTGTTCGGGGCCGCGCGGAATGTGCTGAAAAATGACTGCGAGACAGTGGGAAAAACCGAAGACCAGAACCGTCGCCGACAACTCTCGCCAGCCGCCGCTCCAACCGGGCCGCGCCCCGACCGCGGAGCCGAGCAGGAGCAGGCCCGCAAACCCGAGCGCCCCGAGCAAGAACTCTGGGCTGAGTCGCCTGAGTAGCCACACCCAATGCCGAACATTTGCGGCTTTTGAGCCCATCTCAGGTGGAGCGGGATTGGTACCGGGCTGATTTTCGTTCAGAGATGGCTCATTTTCGTTCAGAGACATCGTCCTCCGCTCCCGCGTCGCGAGCTATTTTCATCAGTTGCCAACCGCCGGCGAACATCCCGAATCCGAAGCCGAGCAGAGTGAGGAGGTAGCCAAGTCCGTAACGTTGGTCGAGCCAGTAACCGAGCAGCGGCGGAAGCCCGAAGGAGAGCCCGGCGGTCGTGATCCGCGCGACCCAATCCATTGCTTTTGCCATGGGAGCCCGGTCGTCGTGGTTCGACTCGCTCTCACCGTTCCGTTGAACTTCGCCGCGATTTTCTGACTCGCCAACCATGCTTCACCCGTCGGAGTAAACTCGTTCTGCCCGCGGCAGCATAACCCATGGAACGGCCTTCACAACAAGCCCGGCGGGGGAAACGAAAGAGGCATGGCGGGTCCCGGATGGCGATCGCCCCCTCCGGCCGGACGCGGGAAGGGAGGGTTGGGGCGGGTTCGGCAGGCAGGCTTCGGGCGAGGAATGCTGAGCAATCCAGCCGACAGCCTTTGCGGTGGCATTCGAAGAATCCCGAGCGAAACAGCCTTCCAAGCCACCAGGCCGAGAAGCAAAAGATTTATCACAAAGTTTTTATATTCACCCTTAACACGACAAAAGTCCCGTTAGCGTGATTTTTTCTACCATTAGACCTTCCGTTTCAATTTGTGAAAAACCGCTATTTAAGTTACAATCGGACTCGTTCCAAAATCGCGCTGCGTGAGGGAGTTTGACCCAAGGCGTACGCCGACGGCGAAGGGCAAAAGCCCTCTACCACAGCAGGATGGCGGACAACTCAAAATGTGGGTGTTGAAGTTTTTTGGCTGCATCACCCGAGGTCTTTTTTTGACCATTTTGCTGGCTGGTAACCCAACTGGGACTTTGGAATTGAGCTTGGAATAACGAATTTCAAGTTGCCGAAGTCGGGTAACAAAAGGCCTGAGTGAGGAATCCGAGACTGGAATTCCGAGCCAGGGGCCTCCGAGCCAGGGGCCTGAGGAATCGGGTCAGCGGGTGGGATTGAAAGCTCCATTTGAGTTGTCTTACTTCCCCGGCGGGTTTGCTTCCCCAGCGGAAGCTTCCCAGCAGGGGAGGGTGGTGGCGCGATTTTCAGCTGCCAGAAGAACCGTTTTTGGCTGGAGTTCGAACTCAAAAGCTTTTTCCTTGGACTGGCTCAGCGGACCCGCTCCGTGATTGCCGTCCCAGGGAACGAGGCTGTGGGGACGCGGACTAGTTGCCACGACTGATGAAGGCTGCGGCTGAGATTCCCCACGTTTCATTGTCCAGCAGAACTGACGGAACTACTGGTTTCGTGCAGTTTCAGGGATCGGGCTTTAGTGGTGCGCCGGTAACGAGCGCGCAACCGGAGTCGAGCCAACTGGGCAAATGATTTGGGACCCGGGAGTGGGAAACCGGTGGTCCAGCACAGCGAGCCGCAGTTGGTTTGTGAGGGCGGGATCCACAGGTGAGCGATCGCGAGATGCGGTTTGCCGACAGGGCAGGCTGGCTTGTGATCCCGATGGGTTCTGTATCGGCGAAGGATCGTCCCGAGTGGAATTCGGAGCAGGCCTGGTGCAACTTCGCATCAGAGGCACTTTGTTCAAAGGGAGGATTCTGTTTTGGTTACGCTCAATAATCTCCGGTCCCAATCTTCGAAGGACCTTGCCAAGTTTGCCCGCAGTGAAGGCATTCCCGGCTGGCACAACATGCGGAAAGAGCAGCTGATTCAAGCGCTCACTCGACTGCTGAAGCGTCGCGGCCAACCGAGCGCCGGGCTTCGCTCGGCGGCAGTAAACACCAAAACGGCAACTGGGGCCAAAGCTGCGAGCCCACACAAGGCTGTTGTCTCTAAGGCTGTTGTCTCTAAGGCGGTTGTCTCTAAGGCGGTTGTCTCTAAGGCGGTTGTCTCTAAGGCGGTTGTCTCGAAAGCTGCGGGCTCCAGAGTTGCCGGCTCGAAAGTAGCGGAAGTTTCCAAGAGCGTGGCGCACAAGCCTGGAGTTCCGGCGAAGCCTGGAGTTCCGGCGAAGGCTGGAGTTCCGGCGAAGGCTGGAGTTCCGGCAAAAGCGATTTCACCCAAATCTTCACCTGCCGTTGTCGTCGGGAACAGCAAGCCGACGGCAAGCCGACCGATGGCCAAAGGGGCCGGCGTTTCGGGGACTTCGGCGAAAGCTCCTGCGGTTCCGGCTCGGCCAGTGGCCGCATCTCAAAAGCCTTCTGTCGACAAGTCCGCGGCGATTGTGCGCAAGCCGCTGCGTACGGCAGAGCCGGCCGAGCCGGCAGTTGAATCGCGAATTCCCACGGCGGTTGGCATGAGGATGCAGCAGGAGTCGCTCGAGCGTGAGCGGTTGAAAAACTTGGCGCTCACAGCCTCGCTGAACAAAGACAAGCACTCGGTATCCAAAGACCGGGTCGTGCTAATCGTTCGCGATTCCTACTGGCTGCAGGCTTACTGGGAAGTGACAGAGCAGACTGTCCGTCGGGCCCGCACGGCGCTGGAGAAGCATTGGCGAGGCGCGGTTCCGGTGCTGCGACTGTTCGAGTTTACCGACGACGACGATCAATTGCCCGAGAAGCCGATTCGGGACATTGAAGTGCACGGCGGCGTCGACACTTGGTTTATCGACACCCACAATCCGCCCAAGTCTTATCGGGTTGCGATTGGATATGCGGCTCCGAACGGTCGCTTTTACATGATTGCCAAGAGCAACAAGGTAACGACTCCGGTCCCCAGCGGCCATCGCGGAGCGGGCAATTGGGCTGACATTGCCCAGGATTGCGAAAACTTCTTCGCCCTCAGCGGCGGCTACACCGCTGACAATGACGCTCGCGAGTTGCAGGAGGTGTTTGAGGAGAAGTTGCGTCGCCCGATGGCTCCGCTGAATCCCTCGAATGCGATTGTGATCGACCCGCGGCGTGAATTTCAGTTTGAGGTTGATGCCCAGATGGTGGTCTACGGCGTTGCCGCTCCCGGTTCCAGCGTGACGCTGGCTGGTGAGCCGCTGAAAATCGACCCCGATGGGACCTTCTCTGTTCGCATGGACCTCCCCGACAAAAGGCAGGTGCTGCCCGTCGTTGCCTGCTCGCGTGACGGAGCCCACCAACGGACGACGGTGCTTTCGATTGAACGAAACACCAAGGTCATGGAACCGGTGAACATGGATATTGACGAACCCTAAATCCGGTTTCAGTCTGAGCCTCGACGGCATTCAGGGGCAAGCTCTCGCGAGGGGGCTTGCCCTTTGTCGTTGAATGGAGGGGTGCCTGGAGTGCAGCGCTTTTTATCCGCCGCTTTGTATCCGCCGCTTCTTGTCCAGCGCTTCTTGTCCAGCGCCGGGTCTGGCTGCAGCTATCGGGTGCGAATTCGGGGCGGTGGCAGTCCGCTGAATTACAGGCGTTTAGCCCCCTTACCCGCAAACTGGCTTTTGGCGATCATGGAACTCGCCTTCCGAACTTTGTCTTTTCCCCCGCAGCCATGAGCCTGTTGCTGAACGTCAATTCGATCGAAAAGTACTTTTCTGGTCAGCTCGTGCTGCGGGATGTCTCGTTTGAGATTCGAGCCGGTCAGCGGGTGGCTTTGATTGGCCCCAACGGTGCGGGAAAAACAACACTGCTGAAGATTCTGTTGGGGCAACTGGAGCCGGATAACGGAACCGTCGAATTGGCCAAAGCGGCAAAATTGGGCGTGGTGGCCCAGCGGCCCGAATTTGCTGCCGGGACAACGGTCTGGGACGTGGCCAAGAAAGCACTTGAGCCGTTGGAACGCCTGGTGTTGGAGTTGCAGACAACGAGCGAGCAACTGGCGGCTGCCACCGACCAAGCGAGCCAACAGCGGTTAGCCCAACGATTCGAGCAGCTCCAGTTTGAACTTCATCATCGGGATGCCTTTGCCGTTGAGCACAAAATTGAGCGCGTGCTGCAGGGTCTTGGATTCAGCTCGGCCGACTACGAACGGCCGGCCAGCGTTTTGAGCGGTGGACAGATCAACCGCCTGATGCTTGCCGCTCTTTTGCTGGAGGAGCCCGACCTGATGCTGCTCGACGAGCCCTCGAACCACCTCGACATTGAAGCCACCGAGTGGCTGGAGGATTTCCTGCGCAAGTCGCGCCAGGCGTTTTTACTGGTCAGTCACGATCGTTATTTCCTCGATCGGGTTGTCGATACGACACTGGAGCTGGTGCACGGTTCGATCGACGTGTATCCCGGCAACTTCACGAAATACCGGGAGCTCAAGGCTGAGCGGTTGCTGGTCACCCAGCGGACCTATGAAAAACAGCAGACCGAAATCGCCAAGATGGAGGATTTTGTCCGCCGCAATCATTACGGACAAAAGTCGGCACAAGCCGAAGATCGGCGCAAGAAGCTGGAGCGGATCGAGCGGGTGGAGATGCCGCGGGTGATTGCCACTCCGAACTTCAAGTTTCCCGAGCCGACCCGCACGGGAGACATCGTGCTGCGGGTCGACCAACTTTCCAAGGGATACGACCAGCCGCTTTTTTCGCAGGTGTCCTTTCAAATAGAACGGGGACAGCGGTGGGGCATCCTCGGTCCCAATGGTTGCGGCAAATCGACGTTGCTCAAGTGCATTGTGGGTGAAGCTACGCCGGAAACGGGACAGATCAAACTTGGCACGGGAGTGCGTTCAGGCTATTTCGACCAGCATCTCAAAGGAGTTGATGGGACCAAGCTGGCTGCGGAAGCGATCCGCCCTCCGCACAAGGAGATGATTGACCGCGAACGCCGCGATCTGCTGGCGCTATTCGGGATTACGGGTGAGCTGGCGCTGAAGACAGTCAGCTCACTCAGTGGCGGCGAGCGCAACCGCGTCGCGCTTGCGCAGCTTGCGGCCCAAGAGGCCAACTTGCTGGTCCTCGATGAACCGACGAACCATCTCGATCTTTGGGCCTGCGCTGCGCTGGAGCAAGCCTTGTTGGCGTTTGAGGGGACCTTGTTGGTTGTCAGCCACGACCGCTACTTCCTCAATCAAATCTGCACTCATTTGCTGGTCTTCCAGCCTGACCGAGTGCAGGTATTTGAGGGCAATTACGATGCCTGGCGGGCGATGCAGCAAGTCCGCGAACCAGCTGCGGCGCCCGCGGCCCCCCGCCTCACGCCGGCAAACAAATCCCCGACAACCGCCAATCACTCCGGGACAGGGGAACCAGCCAAACGCAAACGCCGATTCCCCTACCGCAAAGTAGCCGAGATCGAAGCGGAGATTCACGATCGCGAAGCGGCGATTGCTCGACTGCATCAGGAGCTTGCCACTCCAGAGGTCCTGAGAAACGGTCAACTGGTCGTGCAGCTGAACCGCGAGTTGGAGGAGCACAGCGGAAAGCTTGAGCAACTCATCGAGCACTGGCAGGAAGCCTTGGAGCTTAATGGTTGAGTCCGGTGACAGCCGCCCCCTTCAGGCGGAACGTGGTAGCGGTTCCGCTACCACGCCGCCTGCCTTACCTGCCGGTCCGAATCTCTTCATCACCAGCGATAATAGAACCCACCACCGGGATAACCGCCGTAGCCACATCCGGGAGCGGAGTAAATCGGCCGGTAGTAGCCGCGGTACGCCGGATAGCCGAATCCACCGTAGTAGGCTACTCGCGCAGGCGGATAGTAGGGCCGATAGCCATACCCCCAACCGGGCTGAGCCAAGCCATTGCCAATCCCCACCACCACAGTCGTGCGGGCCCCGCCACTTCGGTAATACCCGCTGTGTCGATACCCGCCCCCGGAATGGTAGTGCTGCCCCCAGCTGACGCTGGCCAGGCAGGCCGAAAACAAGAACACCATGGTCAAAATTGCGAGCTGCTTCATGAGCAATCTCCCCCGTTTGGTCTCGTGGCGTCCGCGTGCACGCACACGCGGTTTCCGCTGCTCAGACAGTGCACTCCGCATGCCAATCATGGGCATGTGAAAGTTTATCGCTGGTGCGATTTGTCGCTGCGAGACTGCACCCGGATTGTTTACCTCGCCGCGCGATTTTGCCCGCCCAGGAAACCGCCTTTGCAGGTCGCGCCAAAAACAATCCGGCACGATAAACTTGAACCCGATGCAGCGTGTCTCAAGATCGCAGCGCGGGCGCCGCAGGTTTGACGGCGCCGCAGGTTTCACGGCGCCGCAGGTTTGACGGGGCCGCAGGTTTGACGGGGCCGCAGGTTTGACGGGGCTTCGGTTTTGACGGGGCCAGTGCAGGAAACTCAACCATCGATCGAGAGGGCTACTTCAGTCGTTGCCTCCAGCTTGCGGGCCGGTTGGCTTGCCGCTTTATTTCATCTCTCCCGGTTTCGGAACAGTCAGAACGATGACCAAGAAAATGAACTTGCTGAAAATCGAGCCGTTGGGAGACCGCTTGCCGCCCAATCAGCAATTGGTCGCCGCTGAGAAATGGCCGGTCATTGGGGAGCGAACTCCAGCGGCGGGACACCTACCTCAGTTGAAAATACACGGCGAAGTTGCGGCCCCCCAGTGCCTGAGTGTTGACCAGTTGGAATGTCTCCCCCAAAGCACTTTGCAGCTCGACCTGCATTGCGTCACCCGGTGGTCAAAGTTCGACCTTGTCTTCACAGGGGTACTGCTCGCGGACCTGCTGGAAGTGATCCAGCCCAAGAGTACGGCTCATTACGTCTCTTTCATTGCCCACTCCGAACGACGACACAGCAGTTCACTGACGTTGGCCGATGCGTTGAGACTCAAGACCTTGATCGCCACGCAGGTGGGAGGTCAACCGCTTCCAGTGGAGCACGGCGGCCCGATACGCAATCTTGTTCCCAATCGCTATCTCTACAAAAGCGTGAAATGGTTGTGCGAGCTCGAATTCCTGGCCGAGGATCGGCTGGGCTACTGGGAAGCGGAGTCGGGCTATCACAATACGGCCGACCCTTGGCTGGAACAGCGGTACCTGGCCCCGTCACTCGATCGTCGAGCGGCAGCCAAGTTGCTCGAATCTCGAGACTTTTCCGGACATGACCTGCTGAGTATTGACGCTTCGCAACGAGAACTGAACGGCTTGAAGGCAGTGGCTGCGCTGCTGCGGAACGCCAATTTCCGGCTCAGCCAGCTGCAGCAGGCTGATTTCTCGGGAGCGAATCTCTCAAACGCGCATTTTGAGGGAGCGGTTCTGCGAGGAGCCAATTTCAGCGGCGCCGATTTGGAGGGTGCTTGTTTTACGGGAGCCGATTTGCGAGGCGCGAACTTCACTGGCAGTTCTCTGTTCGGGGCCTCGTTTTTTTCGGCTGCCCCCGCAGGGCTCGCGGATTCGCCGCAGGCAGGGCAGGGGACTGGCTTTGCCCGCATCGATCAAACGACCATGATTCCGCCGGAATGCCTGCCGCCGCTGACTCCGGAACAGCTTGCCTTTGTGACGACTGCGCTCCAGCTCGGCCGAGAATGAACCTGACCGCGGGGCGCTTGGCGCCTGCAGACCAGGCAGCACGATCAGCCGAGCCTCAGCGCAGCGTGTTCCTCGCCCGCTTGAGATTCTTGGCCAACTGTTGACTTACCATCTCAAGGATTGGCGAGTCCCCGAAGCGCTGGACGAACTCCTCACAGCCCGCAGCAATGGCCGTCTCGGAGCGATCCAGTTGCTCCTCCAGCGCGCCCCAAACCAATCGGGGGCCTACCTGCAATTCGCGAGCGTATTCTTCCAAGTCCCGTCGCAGGACTTGGCCCGGGTCAAACTGCCGGCCGAAGCTCATCGCCAGATTCCGATCGAGCGACTTGTAGACCCGGGTGCAGACCAGGTCATAAAACGGCGCCAAGCGCACTCCCTTGTCGGGGCTGAGCAGCAAAGAGGCGTTTTTCGCGTGCCCATCGCAGTTGCCGAAGAGCCAGTTGAACAGGCCCCAGCTCACGAGCAGCCTCAAGTCGACAACCGGCAGGCTGCCATGCGTTCGGACAATGGCCGCCAACTCCCCAGGACGGGGACCACCTTCTTTCTGGTACTTCCTCAGCGGGCTGCGCCCCAATGCCTGACAAAAGTCTTCTTGATGAAGGCGGACGATCTTCGCCCCCTCCTGGCGGCGATCGTAGCGTTCGACCACAAGGATCGTTCCGCCACCCTCGGGTCGCCATAAATCAGCGGAGGGAACCGGCAAGCCGAGTTTCCCGGCAATCATTCCCAGCAGGCATTCATTTTCCGGCAAGTGCTTGAAGTGGGGTGATGCAAACTTGAGCAGATGCGTGCTCGGCGCCGGTCCCAATGGCAGGCTCGTCGCGTTACCGTCCAGCCGCACGGGAAGCTTGTCCTGGGCCCCAGCCAGCGACAATCGCACTCCATCCCGCCCGACCGTTGAGGAAAAGACATCGGGCGCGTTGGACAATGACCAAAGCCGAAGTTGCTCGGAGGTGATCGGCCGATAGTCCGCGGTCGAGGAAGGATTGGCTGGTGGTGTATCCCCCAGCGTCAAGGCTCCGGCGCATTCACCGCCGATCAGTCGGAGCAACTCAAAGTCGTTTCCCGGCGTTACCTTCAAACGCTGGCACAAGCGCACGCGGACATCGGCTTCCGGCAGGAGGTTGGCAAAAAAAGAATGAGCCTGTTCGTGATACTTCTCCGCACGCAGCGGCAATGAGAGCGAGATTGGAAAGGCGCTGGGAAATCCAAGCCAATCGTCGGCGTAAATGAATTCCATCCGCTCATTGCGGTCGAGCTCGACGGTTCCCACCAGATATTGCGTCCACCAAACCTGAAGTCGGCTCATCGGCTCGATCCCCCGCGGGTCTCGACTTGCAGGTCCAGGCCGAGCACACTCAACACCTGCAGGACTTTGTGAAACTCCGCAGTCGGCTTGCCCCGCTCCAACTCGGACACAAACCGGACTCCGACTCCCGCCACTTCCGCCAAGGCTGCCTGGGTGAGCTCGACCTCCTTGCGACGGCGGCGAACAACCCCGCCCAGGTCGGCAACCGTGCGAATTTGGATCGACTCCACCCCAACCTCCTTCCCGTACGGGAATACAAACCCAAGCAATCGCCAAATATTCCCGATCGGGAACATAAAGATTGTATCGGCCAAAACAATCCCGAACGGGAAAAAAGCGGGGCAGCCTCGGGAAAAAGGGGGATTTCGGCCGTCGCAATCCGTTTCACCGGACGGTGGGAGGCTCTTGACCGAGCGATGCGGGGCGCAGACAGGCCGCCGGTTGGCTGAGGGGGCAGGCCCTGCTGCCAAGGACCCTGCTGCCGAGTTCCGCCCGCGGAAGAGTCACCAGAGCCGAGGCACAGCCCCCGACAGAGCCGGTTGCGGAGCGATTTTTGCAGTGCCTGGCATCCTGGGCGCCTGGAATCCTGGCGCCTGGAATCCTGGCGCCTGGAATCCTGGCGCCTGGCGTATGCCGCATGCAGTCTGCCGTCTGCCGTCTCGCGTCTGGCGTGACTGGAAGAAGCGGGGGGGGCAGAGGCAGGTGTTCCGCTGCCAACGAGAACGGATAAGCAGGGTAAGGGGCTCGGAGCTGAGCTGGATCGTCCCGGAGAAGCTTGAGGGGCGAGTTGCTGCCGTCAGCCTAGCCCTCAAATCGCTTGATCAAGATCGAGGCGTTGTGGCCACCGAAGCCAAAGGAGTTACTCATGGCGTAGTCGATCTTCCGCGTTCGCGCCTGATTGGGAGTGTAATCAAGGTCGCACTCCGGATCGGGTTCATCCAGATTGATCGTGGGAGGAATCAGGCTGTCGATCAACGCCTTGACCGTCACGACCAGTTCAATTCCGCCGCTGGCTCCGAGCGAATGGCCCAGCTGGCTTTTTGTGCTGCTGATACTCAGTTTGCTGGCCGCAGGACCATAGACCGCCTTAATCGCCTTGGTCTCGGCGATATCACCCAGCGGTGTGCTTGTTCCATGGGCATTGATGTAGTCAATGCGGTCTGGATTGACGGCAGCGTCCTCGAGGGCCATCCGCATGGCACCGGCGGCTCCAGTGCCATGTTCATCCGGTTGGGTAATGTGCCCTGCATCGCAAGTCGTGCCAAAACCGATGACTTCGCAGTAGATCCTCGCTCCGCGTTTTCGCGCGTGCTCCAGTTCCTCGAAAATCAGCAGCCCGGCGCCATCGGCGAACACGAATCCATCGCGGTCCTTGTCAAAGGGGCGACTGGCTTGGGCCGGGGCATCGTTTCTGGTGGAGAGTGCCCGCATGTTCGAGAAGGCACTCATTCCGATTCGCGTGATGGCTGCCTCAGCACCACCGGTCACCACGAGGTCACACAATCCGGAGCGGACGTGATCGAACGCGTTGCCCATTGCATTGGTCGCACTGGCGCAGGCCGTTGCGATTGAATAATTTGGACCGCGAAGACCGTGGATAATCGCCAGGTTACCGCCCCCCGCGTTGAGCATCAGCCGCGGGATGGTCATGGGCGAAACGCGGCTGGGGCCTTTGGAGTTCAGTTTGACAACTTGCTCCTCGCAGGTCTCCAGCCCGCCAATTCCGGAACCGAGCACGACTCCGTAGCGGCGAGTGTCGCCGGAAAAATCGAGGCCTGCATCGCGGATCGCATCGGTGCCAGCGACGATCGCGTACTGCGCAAACCGGTCGACTCGGTTGAGCTCTTTGTGCTCGATGTAGCCGGTGGGGTCAAAGCCAGCGACTTCGCCACCAAAAGTGACTTTCAAATCGGAAGTGTCGAACAGCGTCAAAGGACGGATGCCGCTTTCGGCACCGACCAAACGCCTCCAACACTCTTCCAGTTTGCTACCGAGCGCTGAAACAATTCCCAGCCCCGTGATGACCACGCGCCGCTTCATGGATGCCCCGAAAATCGTTCCGAACTTTGCAGCTGTTTAGCCGCCGGTGCTCTTCTTGATATGGTCGATCGCCTCGCCCACAGTTTGAATTTTTTCTGCGGCTTCATCGGGGATGTTGACATCGAACTCTTCTTCCAACTCCATCACCAGTTCGACCGTATCGAGAGAGTCGGCGCCCAAATCGTTTACAAAGTTTGAATCGCGGGTGATCTTGTCTTTTTCCACGCCCAGTTGATCAGCCACGATATCAATCACGCGTTCTTCCACGGATGCCATACGAAGGGGGCTCCTAAAAATGTTCTTCTTGAGAGTTTGAAATATTGTTTAGTGAATTATCGGATTCAGTCTGCAACCGTAAATCGGATTCCGATCGCAGACAGCAGTTCTGCAGGATCCAAAATTTCCAGGGAAACGGCTGCCCGAGTTCAGGCCACCGCCTGCCCGGCAGCGTTCGCTGCAGCCCTCGCTGCACCCCCGTCCGCAATGATTTTCATCGTAGCGACGAATGGTTCGGCGAAATAGCTGACAGGAAGGTCGCCAACAAGATAGACAATTTTAACAAAAAGGGTCAAGGCAGGGGCGGGCCGTCTGTGGGGGGCCAAGTGCCCATTTCACGCCTTCTTCTTCAGCCCAATCGGGCCAACCGGCTGGATTTGACATTTCCCCGACCCGCCAAAGCCCATCCGGGCCGAGGAATCGGGCTCAGAAGCAGCCTTCCGCGTTCACGCCTCTTGGGGGAAACACACCTGGGCCACGTCCTGCAGCTCCCCTTTCCGGGAGGCGGAGGAAGTCGTTCAGGCCGGGGAGAACTGCTCGCGCTGGCTTGACTCAGCCCGTCATTCCGCCGTCAACCGTCAGGACTTGGCCGGTCACATAGGCAGCTGCGGGGCTGGCTAAAAACAGCACGCAGGCTGCGACCTCGTCGGCCGTTCCAATTCGAGCCGCCGGGATCTTTTTGGCTACTTCAGCCAAAATCGAGTCACCGAGGGCCGCGGTCATTTCGCTCTCGATAAAGCCCGGCGCCACTGCATTGACGGTCACCTTTCGCTTGGCCAATTCCTTGCTCAGACTCCGAGTCAGGCCAATCATCCCGGCTTTGGATGCGGAGTAGTTCGTCTGGCCGGCATTCCCAATCAACCCGGAGACGCTGGAGATGTTGATGATTCGACCGTAGCGGGCCCGCATCATCACTTTGGAAGCAGCCCGACAGAACAAAAAGGCACCTCGCAGATTGGTGTTGATGACATCATCCCACTGGTCGTCACTCATTGCCGGCAAGAGGTTGTCCCGGGTAATTCCGGCGTTGTTGACCATGATGTCCAACCGGCCCCATTCGTCGGCGACCTTCTCGACGATCCCGTCCACCACTTCCCGACGACTGACGTCACCAGCCAGCGCTTCCGCCTGACCACCCGC
>Ga0315905_10005614_pt1 | contig 12779 bp, 14 predicted proteins | sample LakEriMetagenome_5_FD_203522 | JGI IMG/M metagenome (GOLD analysis project Ga0315905, IMG submission 203522) | Freshwater fungal communities from buoy surface, Lake Erie, Ohio, United States - Buoy 4 MA121 | ecosystem: Environmental > Aquatic > Freshwater > Lake | place: USA: Lake Erie, Ohio... | reverse complement strand
GTGACGGACCGTTGCAATTTCCGCTGCCCCTACTGCATGCCGAAAGAGGTTTTCGGCCCCGGCCACGCCTTTTTGCGCGATCCGCAACTGATGACGCTCGGCGAACTCACCCGCATCGCGCGGGCGTTCACGACGCTCGGTGTGGAGAAAATCCGGCTCACCGGCGGTGAACCGCTCCTGCGCCCCGATGTCCCCGACCTCATCCGCGCCCTCAAACAGGAACTGGGCGTGCGCGATGTCGCGCTGACGACCAACGGCTGGCTGCTCGAAAAACTCGCGCCAGCGCTCCGCGCGGCCGGTCTCGACCGCGTCAACGTCTCCGTCGATTCGCTCGACGATACCACCGCCGGCAAGCTCAACGGCCTCGGCTTCAGCGTGGCCCGCGTGCTGCGCGGCATCGACGCGGCGGCGGCGGTCGGTTTGCCGGTGAAAATCAACTGCGTGATCCAGCGCGGGGTGAACGACGGCGAATTGCTTGAGCTCTGCGACTATTTCCGCGCCCGCGGCCACGCCCTCCGCTTCATCGAGTTCATGGATGTCGGCAACACCAACCATTGGACGGCCGAGCGCGTCGTGCCGGCGCGCGAACTCGTGGCCCGCGTCGGAGAAAAATGGCCGCTTGAACCGGTCGGTCCGGCCTACCGCGGTGAGGTGGCGGCGCGTTACCGCTACGCCGACGGACGCGGCGAGATCGGCCTGATCAGCTCCGTGACGGAGCCGTTTTGCCGCGACTGCCACCGCGCGCGGCTCTCCGCCGACGGCAAACTCTTCACCTGCCTCTTCGCTTCGCTCGGCTGGGACGTGCTCGGCTGCCTGCGCGCGGGAGCCGATGACTCCGAACTCGCCGCCTACCTCGCCCGCATCTGGCGCGGCCGCGAAGACCGTTACAGCGACGAACGTGCCGGCCTCCTCGCCGCCGGCGAATCCCGCGCCAAAATCGAGATGAGCTACATCGGCGGGTGAGACCAAACCGTCGGCTTGCCTACACCTCGGCTCCCAATTTTGTGTGTAGTCATGAAGCGCACCAACATCGTCCTCGATCAGACCCTCGTGCGTCAGGGTTTGAAGCAGACCGGCCTGAGAACCCGACGAGCTTTGGTGCATCATGCTCTGTCCGAACTTGTCCGCCGCGAGCAACAGCTCGGTTTTCTCGCCTTGAAAGGCAAAGTGAAGTGGTCCGGTAACCTCGGTCGGATGCGATCCAAGCGCGTCGCATGAAGGTGTTGGTCGATTCGACCGTCTGGATCGATTTCCTTCGTGGCAAGGTGACGTCGCAGACCGCGACGCTGGATCAATGTCTGCAAAGCCGCGACGACCTCTGCTGTTGCGGCTTTGTTTTGGCGGAAGTCCTACAGGGCGTTCGCACCGAGTCGGAATACGTCGCCACCAAACGCCAATTTGAAACTCTGGTTTATCTGGAGGACGACCGTTCGACTTTTGAATTGGGTGCTACGGTCTATCGTGAATTGCGTCGCAAGGGTGTGACTATCCGGAACTCCATCGACTGCCTCATCGCCGCCGTCGTGATCCAACATGGCGTTCATCTTTTGGAGAACGACCGCGACTACCGCTACATCGACCAGCATTACCCGCTCAATCGGCTCTAAGCCGCGCGCGCCCGCGCCGTCGCCAGAATCGTCAACAACGCCGCGAAATCCTCTTCGCGCGAGCCGCTGTTGATCACGAATTCAAATTTAGGCGCCTCGAGCAGCTCCGCCTCGGCCGTCGCCATGCGCCGCGCGATCTCGGCGTCGTCGTCTTGGCCGCGGTCGCGGATGCGGGCGACGAGTTGCTCATGATCGAGCAAAATGAAAATCGTGGCCATCGCCCGTTGCAGCACGATCGAGTGCTCGGCCGCTTCGCGCAGGCTCGCGACCCCTTGCACGTCGAGGTTGATCGCGAGACTTTGCCCGCGTTTCAGCGGCTCGAGGACGCTGGCGGCCAACGTCCCGTATCGGCGCTCCCCGTGGACCCAGGCCCATTCGAGAAACTCGTCGGCCACGATCTTGGCGTCGAACTGCTCCGGGGTGAGAAAATGATAGTGAACCCCATTGATCTCGCCCGGCCGCGGCGCGCGGGTCGTCGTCGTGATGACGCGTTCAAAGCCCGGCACTTCGCGCACGATCCGCTCGCAGAGGGTGCTTTTGCCGGAGCCGGCGGGGCCCGCGAGCACGAGCAGCACCGGCGGCGGGTTGGCGGGGAGAGACGGGGGAGTTGAAGCTGACATCGCCGCTCAATAGGTGAAGGCGACGCCGCAGAGCAACAGGCCGTAGCCCGCGGCGATGCCGCCGGCGACCTTGGCGCGACCGGGCACGATGAAGAGCCAGTTCAGCCAGTCGCGCATTCGCCACGGCTGGGCTCCGAGCCAAATCGCCGCCGCGATCCCGGCGTAGACCACGCTCACCATCAGCAGTCGTTGGGGCTTGGCCCACTCCATGTAGGCGGCATCGAGCAAGGGCGACGCAGCCAGCAACATCAGCGCGCAAAGTCCGCGCACCGAGAGAAAATCCGGGACGCATTTGAACGCCGCCACCGCGACGATGAGAAACCCGCCGAAGAGGATGTTTCGGTATTCACCCATGTCGGCCATCGAAAGATGCCAGATGTTGTAAAGGAACCACGCCGCGCCGGTGCCGAAGAAGAGATACGCCGCCGCGGTGGACCGGGGAAATGATTTCAGCGCCGCGCCGAACAGTGAGTTTCCTAACAGGAGCGGCACGCCGAGCGTGAGCAAAATCAGACCGGGAATGAGCGTGGCGAGAGTGAGTGACATGGTAAAAAATCTTTCTCTTTTTTCTTTCTCTTACGCTTTCTCCCCACCGAGCGGGGCCGAGTCATAAGTGGCGGGCTCCTCGTGCAATTCTTCTGAAAATCGGCTGATTAACCCCGCCGTCATGGCGACAACTTCCAGCAGAATAGATTTCCCTTCGGCAGCCATCGCTGCGGGGAGCTTGCCTCGGGCAACCAAGACATCGAGGCAAGCGGCGCATTCCAACCCTGAGCCGCGCGAGATATCGAAATATCGGCAACGGTTGGGGTGGGATCGTTGGCCGTTTCCCTCAGCGAGGTTTAAAACGATACTGGTAGAGGCGCGGTCCAGTTGGTCTTTGGCGGCGAGCTTGCCGGAAAGATCCTCTATGATCGGGGCCGCCCATGCGACGAAACGCAGCGCACTTTGATAGGCTTTCAGGCGTTCATGATCGAAGAGCGCAGGCATGGAGTGGGAAGAACGAAGAACGAGGAACGAGGAAGAGGGACGAGAAAGAGAAAGAGAAAGAGAAAGAGGAGGAGGAAGAGAAAGAGAAAGAGAAAGAGGAGGAGGAAGAGAAAGAGGAGGAGGAAGATTACGCGGCGTCGGGGACGCCGCTCAACACCAGCTCGCCGTAGAGCGTGCTCACGCTTGCGCGGTCGATCTTGAGCGACACGAGCTGGCCGATGAGGCGGGGGTTGGCGTCGAAGATGCAGACGCGGTTGCCGCGGGTGCGGCCGGTGAATTTTTTGCCCGTCTTGTCCGGTCCCTCGACGAGGACCTCTTCGACCGTGCCAACAAGGGTGGCGTTGCGACGCACGGAGTTTTGCTGGAGCAGCCCCAGCAGCGTGGCGTTGCGCGCCTCCTTCACCTCGTCGGGAATCTGGTCGCCCATCTCCGCCGCCGGTGTGCCGCTGCGGATCGAATATTTGAAGACATAGGCCATGTCGTAGTTGCACCGTTCAAACAATTCGCGGGTCTGCTCGAACTCCTCGTCCGTCTCACCCGGGAAACCCACGATGATGTCTGTCGAAAAATACATGTCCGGCCGCACCGCGCGCAGCGCCTCGACGATCTCGAAATAACGTTCGCGGGTGTAAGGCCGATTCATCGCCCGCAGGATGCGGTCGCTGCCGGACTGCATCGGCAGGTGCACGTAACCGCAGAGCTTCGGCAGCCGGCCATAGGCGTCCACGAGGTCCTGCTTGAAGCCGCGCGGATGCGGCGAGGTGAACCGAATCCGTTCGATCCCGTCGATGGCACTTACGCGTTCCAACAATTGCACGAAGGGCGAAATCCCGTCGGTGTGCGCGTAGTCGCGCCGGCCGTAACTCGTGACGATCTGGCCGAGTAGCGTGATCTCGCGCACGCCGCGATGGGCCAACGCCCGACACTCCGCCACAATGTCTTCCATCGGCCGCGAGCGCTCGTCACCGCGCGTTTTCGGGACGATGCAGAAGGCGCAGTCCATATTGCAGCCCTGCTGAATCGAAACGAACGCGCTGATCTGCGGCGGCACCTCCACGCCGACGTTTTCGGTCCCACCGGCCGCGTTGCTCTCCGCCGCCACATCCTGCGACAACACATGATCGCGAATCGTGTTCTGCGAGCCGGCTTCTTCCGCGATGTCCACGATGCTCGTCGCCAACGGCACCCCCGCCGCCCGCGCCGCCCGGATGTTTTCCAGATACTCCGGCACCTGGTGAAATTTTTGCGTGCCCACGATCAGGTCGACGTCGGGCAACTTGTCCAAGAGCTCGGCGCCGCGGTTCTGCGCCATGCAACCGAGGATCCCGAGCACGAAGTCGGGCTGGTGTCGCTTGCGGTGCGCGATGTTAGCGGCCTTGCCGATGGCCTTTTGCTCGGCGGCGTCGCGGACGCTGCAGGTATTGAGCAGCAGCACATCGCAATCGTGTTCGCTCGCCACGATCCGGTAGCCCCGGGCGCGCAACATCGCCGCGACCGCCTCGCTGTCGCGCTCGTTCATCTGGCACCCGTAGGTTTTGATGTGGACCCGGTTCATCCGTAGGAGGGGTGTAAGTAAACACGCCCCTCCGAGGGTCAAACGGTAAACCGGCACCACCCTGCCCGCCTCGATTCCCCTGCGTCCCAGCCTCTGGTCTCATCGCTAGACTCACGCTAGACTTAACTCTTCACCGTCCTTGACTCATCGCTAGACTCATACTTGCCTTACCCCGCCATGGCCTTCGCTCCCCAGTTCACCGTCACCGCCCGCCTCCTGCGGGAACTGGAGACCATTGCCGACCTGAAGGCCAAGATCGCCACCGCCGCCATCCAGGTCACTTGGACGCCCCGCCTCCAGCAGGACAGCCGCCAGCGCGGTGCCCACGCCTCCACCGCGATCGAGGGCAACCCCCTCACGCTCGCCGAGGTCCGCGCGCTCGAAGGCGGCACCCCGCTGCCCGACCACACCGAGCGTGCCCAACGCGAAGTCCTCAACTACTTCGCCAGCCTCCGCTGGGTCGAAAAGCGCGCCAAACAACCCAAGCCCATCACCCACGAAGACATCTTCCGCCTGCACCAGTTGCTGGCCGAAGGCGTGATGGACCAAGGTGAGGCCGGCCGCTACCGCACCATCGCCGTGCGCGTCGGCAAACACCTCCCGCCCGCGCCCGACCTGGTCTCCGGCCTTATGCGCGAGCTCCTCGCCTGGTGGCACGGCCCCAGCGCCGAGTGGTCGCCCGTGCTCACCTCCGCGATCCTGCACTACCAGTTCGAGGACATCCACCCCTTCGCCGACGGCAACGGCCGCGCCGGCCGCATGCTCGCGCTCTGGGAACTCTACCGCCGCGGTTTCGACACGCACCACATCTTCTCCATCGACGAGTTCTACGGCGAAGACCGCCCGCGCTACTACGCCGGCCTCGCCGCCGTGCCCGGCGCCGGCGGCGACCTCACCGCCTGGCTCGAATACACCACCGAAGGCGTGCGCACGACCCTCGAGCGTGTCTGGCTGCGCGTGCAACAACTTGCCGCCAAATCCGGCTCCAAGAAAACCGTCCTCCGCCCCAGCCAGGAAAAACTCCTCCGCCTCCTGCGCGACCACCACGAAGGACTCGCTCCCGCCGATCTCTGGGCGGCCCTCGCCGTCACCAAACAAGGCGCCGCCCACATCCTCGCCCCGCTCTTAAAAACAAAACTCATCCGCCGCGTTGGCACCCGCAAAAACGGCCGCTACCTCCTCGCCTGACCGCGGCCGAACAACCGCGGGCGGCGAGTGCCCAAAGGACGTTTTTCAATTAGTGGATGCCAAAGCTTCCGTTGAAATGGGCTCGGGCGGCGCGGTCCCTTCTTTTGCGGGGTCGGTGGCCACTTTCCCGGTCACGCTGCACCGCCTTTTCCGCACTCTCGCTCCCGGCGCGCTCCCCCTCCGCCGCACTTTTTTCCGTCCCGCGTGTCCACCCCTGAGCTATGCGCCCGCTCTTCCGATTTTTACTCCTCCGCTTCTCCCTCACCCTCGCGCCCGCGGCGCTCGTTGCGCAGCCCGCACCGGTCCCCGCTCCCGCCACGACCGAGCCCGCGCTGCCTACGACCGACGAACTCTTTCAACTCGGCCAGCAACTCTTCGACCAACTCGCCCCGCCCGAGATCAAGGCCCAGTATGAATTCCCCTCGCGCCCGCAGTGGGACGAATTCGCCGCCCGCCTCCAAAAAGCGCTCGAAGGCGACGACCTCGCCGCCCTCGCCGACTACGCCCCGCAAGCCCGCGCCGCGCTCCCCGCGCTCCAGCTTTTCCCCGACTACGCAGATTACGCCGATTGGCTCACCGCCCGTCTCGACGAACTCGAAGCCGCCGAACAAATCGTCGCCCAAAAACCCGTCGCGCCCAAACCCGCGCCCGGCCCCATCGCTCCGCCGACGCCACCGCCGTCACCCGCCCCGCTCCCGAAAAAACCCTCCGCCCCAATCGAAACTCAAAAATCGAAATTCGAAAATTCCCTCCCCCATTACGATCTCTTCCTCGCCCGCGCCCGCGCCACCCCCGCGCCCGGTCGCGCCGCCGCGCTGCTTCCCGCCCTCCGCGCCGCCTTCATCGCCGAAGGCGTCCCACCCGAACTCGTCTGGCTCGCCGAAGCCGAATCCACCTTCAACCCCAGCGCCCGCAGCCCCGTCGGCGCGCGCGGCCTCTACCAACTCATGCCCGAAACCGCCCGCGGCCTCGGCCTGAGCACGTTCTTGCCCGACGACCGCACCGACCCCGAAAAATCCGCCCGCGCCGCCGCCCGCCTCCTCCGCGCGAACTATGAAAAATTCGGCTCCTGGCCCCTCGCCCTCGCCGCCTACAACGCCGGCGCCGGCCGCGTCACCCGCCTTTTGGAAAAAACCTCCACCAAAACCTACGCCAGCATCGCGTCCGCACTCCCCGCCGAGACCCGCCTCTACGTCCCCAAAGTCTGCGCCCTCATCACCACCCGCGCCGGCGTGAGCCCCGAAAAAATCCCCGCGCCGAATCGCGGCTAACCCCGTTTCGCTGTGGGCCCGACCGGTGCTCGGGCTCCGCAGTCGCATAGGCGTGCTCGTTCCTGAACCCGCCCCCGCCCGCAGCCTTGCCCTCTGCTTCAACTTCGCCACGTTTCCGACCATGAGCACCGTGACCGAAATCGTGGCCGCTTTGGAAAAACTCCCGCCCGAGCAGTTGCATGAAGTCGCCGCGTGGCTGGAAACCCGCCTCGCGCCCGAGACCCCCGCGATGCTGGCAGCGCTCGATGCCGGCATCCGCTCGCTTGAAACGGAAACAACGGTGTCCGCCGCCGACCTCCGCCAGAAGATCAAGACATGGGCTACCGGTTAGTTTTTGCTGCGCAGGCGGACCGGGACCTTGAGGCCATCGTGCGGTTTCTGGCCGAAAATAATCCCGCCGCCGCCGAGAGACTGGGTCACGCGCTTGTCGATGACGCGCTCACGCTGGTGCGTATGCCCCGTCGTGGTGCGCCGGTGTTGGCCCGCTTTGGCTACCGCCGCATTTTCCATCGGCCGTGGTTCCACCTCTTCTATCGTATCGACGAATCCCAGCGCCTCATCGAGATCGCGCGCATTTGGGATGTGCGCCAGAATCCCGCAAGATTCAGCCTTTAGCGACCGAAGCCTTCCTTACCCTCACGTGCAGAAAATACGCGACCACCTGCGCGCCCTGTAGCCTCGGGTTGGCCAGCACCGTCGCATCGTCCGGGCGCGGCTCCTCCACGCGCTCGATCACAAAGCCCGCCGCGATCAGCAGGTTGATCCACTGGCCCAGCGGACGGTGGAAACGCGGCACCTTGAACATCGGCAACTTCTGCCGCAGCGCGAGCGGCGCCGTCCCGAAAATCCACTCGTCGATCTGCCCGCGCGTCTCCGAAAAGTATTCCCCGACTTCCACGGCAAACGTGAGCTTCCGCTCGTCGCGGCAGTTGCGCCGGTGCGGCGGATTGAAACACGGGTGCAAAATGGAAAACTGCAAAAACCCGCCCGGCCGCAGCACGCGAAACGCCTCTTCCACCACCTGCGCCGTCTCCGGGATGTCCATCAGGCTCATGCAGCCGACCGCGAAATCGAACGACGCCGGCTTGTAGGGCAACTCCACCGCGCTCGCGTGATGGTACGTGATGCCGAGCGGAGCGCGTTGCTCCTCCTCGCGGGCGTGGCGGATAAAAATCTCCGCGATATCCAACCCCGTCATCCGCGCGCCCCGCTGCGCGATCAACCGCGTATTGTGCCCCTCGCCGCAGCCGATATCGAGCCCCTCCAGCCCCTCCACCGGCGGCAACAGCGCCATAAACGCCGGCGTGTTCAGGTGGTCGCGATAGGTGTCGTAGCCCGCGCGCGCGAGCTTCGTCCAAGCCTCGGCATTGCCGTTCCAACAATCTCCGACCGTAAGGTGATCCATGGTGTGATGTAAAAACAGGTAACCGCTAATTTCCGCTAATCCACGCTAATGAACCGCGCCCCTCCTGCCGCCGTTTCTTGCAGCAGAACCGACCGCCGGTCGGTTTCCGCACGGGCTCTCCCAAAAAACCGACCATCGGTCGGTTCTACAGTGCCTTGAACCCCCTGCGTTCGATTCTTCTTCTCGGCGGCCTCCGCATGGCAGATCGTTTTGCTCGTGTCCAAGCCGTCCTCCCGCCCATCGCCCCTCGCGCCTAACGCCACGATCCCGTGGGCCAGCCTCGGCGTCGTGGTACTCGCGCTCGGTGTCGCCGCCGCCCCGGCCCTGAACCCCGGACTCCTCTACGACCGCGTCGCCCTGATGCGCGGCGAATACTGGCGCCTGTGGACGGGGCACTTTGTGCACTTCGGGTGGAGTCACCTGCTGTGGAATCTCGCGGTCTTCGCGGTCGCGGGCAGTTGGGCAGAGCGCGTGGCTCCGCGCCGGGCGAGAGTGCTCTTGAGCGTGGCTCCGCCGATCATCGGTGTCGCGCTTTTCGGCCTCGATCCGGAGTTGGGATTCTACGGCGGGCTTTCCGGTGTGACGGCTGCAATGCTCACGTTTTTGGCGTTCGCCCAGCTCGCTCGGATCGCGGAAACCAAGGCGGCGGCCGTCGTGGTGGTGGCCGGCGCGGAGGCCCGGCCCGCGCCGCCCTCCGACCGCTGGTTTTGGCGGACGGTGTTGGCTCTGATCATCCTGAAGATCGCGGCGGAGTTTGCCGTGAGTTCACCGCTGTTTGCGCGATTTGCCTCTGACGGAATCCAACCCGTGCCCCTCGCCCACCTCGCCGGCGTGCTCGCCGCGACCTACGTACAGCGCCTGCGTTTTCGCTCAAAACTGCTCGGCGGCCAGCCGCGCTGAATTCTCGTCGCCTCCGGGTGGGAGACCGCTTTTGTCCGCTCATGGGATTCTTCAACCGCTTCGCTGGAAAGAAATCATCGCCTGCCTCCGCGCCCGCTTCCAAGCCGGCTGCGGCCGCGCCGTCACCCACCCCCGAACCTTCGGCCCCCGCCGGCAACGTCCTCCCGCGCCTCGCCGCCGCCCGCGAGCGACTCGAGGCCAAAGATCTCCCCGGCGCGCTGGCCATTTATGAGGAAGTTCTCGCCGCGGCCGGGGAACGCGCGGATGTCCTCGTCACGGTCTCCGGCGATCTCGGCTCCACCGGGCACGTTGCCCAGATCGTCGAGCTCGTCGCACCGCGCTATGACGCGCAGATCCACGGCCCGGCCACCGGCCTCAATCTTCTCCAAGCCTACCTCGCGCTCCGCCAGGCCGACGCCGCGCAACACGTGCTCGACGTGCTCTTCGAGCTCAATCGTCCCGAGCTCGAAGACCGGCTCCACGGCTTCTCCAACGCAATCGCCGAGCTTATCGTCTCCGGCGCCGCGCCCTTGCCCGCCTATGGCGGCGCCCCGGACTCGGCCCACGGTTCCGCGCCGACCGCACCCGCGATCGCCAAGGTCGATCTCGTCAGCATCAGCAAACCGATCTGGTTCTACGGTCTCGAACCGCTCGCGGAAAAAGTTCTCCCACCCAAAGGCTCCCGGCTCCGTCGCATCGCTTTTGCCCAGCTGGCCCTGCCCGGCGTTTACCCCGATGTGCTCGCCGCCCAAGCCCGGCCCGAAGACGAACTGGGCCGCCTCTCCCGCGCGCTGCCGCTCTGGTTCGCCGAGACCTTCTATTTTTCACCGCACTACGCGCCCATCGCCGCCGTCGGTGTGTTTCAACCGGCCGGAGGCGGAGCCAAGCAACCGGTGATTTTCGAGTCCGAGTGGACCACCGACAACCTCCGCCAACTCGTCGATTCGCCCAACGGCGAAGGCCTCGACTACGTGGTGACCGGCGCGCTCCAACACAAAGCGGGCGACTTCGAGCTGATCTTGCGCATCTGGGAGATAAAGAAGTTCCGGGAGCGAAAACAGTTTATCGTGCGCTGGACCCCGGCCACCGCCGAAGCCGAGCTGGCCAAGGTCCACGAGCAACTCCGTCTTTTCATGGAGTGGACGCCGGAAAAAGCCGGCGTGCCTTATGCGGTGCCGGGCTCGCCCCGCGTTTGGCTCGACACGCTGGGGGCCGCGCTCGGTTTGTTTCTCGCGGAGAAAACGCTGTTACCGAAAGAGATTCTCCCGCCGCTGGAACCGACGTTTAACGGATTTGCGGCCCACGCGATGGGCAACACCCACGCGTCGCTGGCATGGCTCACGACGCTCCACCGCGCCAAGGCCCTCGGCCTCGCGCCGGCGCTGACCGAGGTGATGCTTTCGCCGAATCCGGTCGTGGCCGAGGCGCGCGGGTCGCTCGGGTTGTAGAACCGGCCGGTCGTCGGGTGTTTTTTTGCACCCGCGCCCGCCACTCCTCACTCGCCCCCGGACGGGCGTTGCCCTTGGCTCTCCCGCCCATGTCTCTGCCTCCTGCCACCGCCGACCTCCGCATCCGCGCGACCAAGCCGCTGCTCGCGCCGGCGATCTTAGAAGAAGAGATCCCGCTCGACGACGCCCGTGCCGCCCTCGTCGCCCGCACGCGCCGTGAGGTCGCCGCGATCGTCACGGGCGCCGATGATCGGTTGCTCGTGGTGGTTGGGCCGTGCTCCATCCACGACCCGGTCGCCACCCTCGACTACGCCGACCGGCTTGCCGCCCTCGCGCCGACTTACGCGGCCGAGCTGTTGCTCGTGATGCGCGTCTATTTCGAGAAACCGCGCACCGTGGTTGGTTGGAAGGGCCTGATCAATGATCCCGATCGCGACGCTTCCTACCAGATCAACAAAGGCCTGCGCCTCGCCCGCCGGTTGTTGAGCGATGTCACCGGCCGCGGCCTGCCCGTCGCCACCGAGTTCCTCGATACCACCTTGGGCCAATACTACGCCGATCTCGTTTCCTGGGGCGCCATCGGCGCACGCACCGTCGAGAGCCAGATCCACCGCGAACTCGCCTCCGGTCTTTCGATGCCCGTGGGCTTTAAGAACCGCACCGACGGCGATATCCAAGTCGCCGTCGACGCCATCCGCTCCGCGCGGCATCCGCACTGGTTCCCGTCGCTCACCCGCGAAGGCGCGCCGGCCGTCATGGGTACCACGGGCAACGACCACACCCACCTCGTCCTCCGCGGCGGTTCGCGCGGGCCCAACTGCGGCGCCGCCGATATCCGCGCCGCCACCGCGCTCCTCGCCAAAAACCAACTCCCGCCGCACGTCATGGTGGACTGCTCGCACGCCAACAGCGGCAAAGACCCCGCGCGCCAACCCGCCGTCGCCGCCGCACTCGCCGCGCAAATCGCTGCCGGCGACCGCGCGATTTCCTCCGTGATGATCGAGAGCAATCTCCTCGGCGGCGCGCAGGACTATCAGGCCAAGCCGCTCGTTTACGGGCGGAGCGTCACGGATGCTTGTCTCGCATGGGACGACACGCTCCCGATCTTCGAAGGCCTCGCCGCCGCCGTGCGGCAGCGCCGCCGGTGAGCCCGCCCGCGCAGCCGATGCAGCCCGACGAATCTTAAGAATTTTCCTCCGGGTAATTTCACGCTCTTGCCTGCGACCCGATAATCACGATACTCGTTTTTTTACCGAAACGCCCTTTGCCCTGCTCATGACCTCGCCTGAACTCATTTCCCATCTCCGCTCGCTTGGCAGCGAGGCCGGCATTGCGGGCCAAAAACGCTCCGGCATCGAGCCGAAGACTCCGATCTTGGGCGTTGCCGTGCCCGTGCTCCGCGATCTCGCCAAGGCCCATCGGCTCAACCACCCACTCGCGCTCGACCTCTGGATCACCGACATCCACGACGCCCGGCTGCTCGCCACTTTTATCGCCGATCCCGCCCGGCTGACCCGGGACCAGTCCGAGCGTTGGGTGCGCGAGTGCGACACCTGGGCGCTCACCGATGCGCTCGCCTTTTTGGTGGACCGCACGCCCTTCGCCGCGACCAAGGCCCATCTCTGGAGCACGCGCCAAGGCGAGTTCATGAAACGCGCCGGGTTTGCGGTGATGGCCGGCATGGCGATCCATCGCAAAGAACTCACCGACGATGTGTTTTTGGCCTTTTTGCCCGACATCGTGCGCGAGTCGGGCGACGACCGTCTCTACGTGAAGAAAGCGGTGAGCTGGGCGC
>Ga0315905_10005613_pt1 | contig 12780 bp, 9 predicted proteins | sample LakEriMetagenome_5_FD_203522 | JGI IMG/M metagenome (GOLD analysis project Ga0315905, IMG submission 203522) | Freshwater fungal communities from buoy surface, Lake Erie, Ohio, United States - Buoy 4 MA121 | ecosystem: Environmental > Aquatic > Freshwater > Lake | place: USA: Lake Erie, Ohio... | reverse complement strand
TGGACATCGAGGATGGCGATATTCTCCGCCTTCTTGTCATCGGCATAGGCAGCCGCAGCACGGGCAAAGCGCTCGCCCTCGAAAGGACCGTCGTCCTTCACGGGTGCAGCTTTCTTTGACGCAGTCTTCTTGGCAGCGGCTTTCTTCGCCGGCACTTTCTTTACGGGTGCAGCGGGAGCTTCGGCGGGGGCAGTCTTCTTTTTGGCGGGCATGTGGCCCAAGGGTGTAACCGGTCTCCCGCGGAATGCCACGGATTTTTCGCCCCCCGCGAATCCGCCCGGTTTCCCCGCGTGCCTGCCGTGCCTTCTGTGGTAATACACGCCTCATGAAAAAGCCTCTACTTCTGTCCGCCGCCGGTGCCGCGCTCTTTGCCGCAGGATACTGGACGAGTGATTTCACTTCGCCGCAGGCACCAGACAGCACGCGGCACCCCGTCACCTCCGCCCGTGAAATCGCGCAGCAGGCCACCGGCAATGGCGCGTCAGGGAAGCCAAACACCGGCGAAGCCGTGCGCGGATTCACGCCCGGCCGGCCGTTTCCCAAAGGCGGAGCGAAGGCATGGCTGCTCTCGCTGGCTCCCACCTTCGGCGGCGACAGGCGATCCCGCGCCCTCGCCATGGTGGAAACGGCCCAGTCTATCATCACCATGGACGCAGCTTCCAGTCAGGAACTCTCAGAGGCGCTGCTGGAATTGATCTCTCTCGAAGCTCAGGGAGATCCTTCTGTGAAGCAGATCCCGGACGTGAAGGACATGCTGCAGGCGGCCATGATGATGAGCATGATCCGGCTGTCGCAGGACAACCCGGACGGCGTCCTCGCCATTCTCAAAGCGCACCCCAATATCGGCGACGGCGAAGCGATGCTCTTCGTCATGGGCCGCATCGCTGCGACCGATCCCGCCCGCGCCGAGCAGATGGCACTCACTCTGGAGGGCGGCCAGCAACGGGAGGCGCTGGAAGCCATCGCCTCCTCCATGTCCGCCAAAGATCCCGCTGCCGCGCTCGCCTTTGGCCGGAAACATCCCGACGCCATCGACACGCACGAGCAGCGCCGCATTCTCGAAGCCTGGGCCCGTCGCGACCCGCAGCAGGCGCTGCCGGAGGCCGTGAAAGCTATGCAGGCCACGAAGGAGAGCGAACTCCTCCGCCAGTCGCTGGAGGAGTGGTTCAAGCGCGATCCGGGCGCGGCCACCGCCTGGGTCGCCACCCAGTCAGGCGATCCCCGCGTCGTGGCCGATGCCATGCTCCTGCAGAGGACCGCCATGGAGAATCCGGAGGCCGCCATGCAGGGCTACGCCGCCCTCCAGCAGCAAACCACCGCCCCCAAACACCTCACCCGCCTCGCCGGGTCCATCGGCGAATCCCTCGCCCAGAGAGACATCGCCGCCGCCCGCGAATGGGCCGGCACCCTTCCGCCGGGCGAGCCGCAAAATGCCGCCTTCTATCAAATCGCCGCCCGCTGGGTGGCCATGGACGCGCCCGCCGCCTCCGAATGGATCCGCACCCTGCCCCCCGGAAACGCCCGCGACAACGCCGCCGGCCGGCTCATTGAAAAAATCCAGCGTCAGGACCCCGCGGCCGCCCTCGAATGGGCCCGCAGCATGCAAAATGAAAGCCAGCGCACCCAAATGACTCAACGCGTCCTCGGCACCTGGCAGGAACAGGACCCGGAAGCCGCCAAAGCTGCCCGCGAAGCACTCCAGCTTGCACCCCGTTAAGGCCCCATGTGAACCATTCCGGCCAGCTGTGTTGGCGGCAGTGATTTACGCACTTCTCTCCGAATACGCGACGAATAGCACCATCGGGCAATGCCTGTTTGAACTCGCGGTATTCCCTGTCTATAGCGTGGGCATGAGCAATACTGCAGCAGTGAAGACAGTGGGCATCGCGGGACTGGGGATCATTGGGAGCCGGGTGGCGGCGAACCTGCGGGCGAAGGGGTTTGATGTGCGCGTGTGGAACCGCACGCCGAAGAAGAAGGAGCCGGGATTCACGGCTTCGCTGGAGCATCTGGCCCGCAACTGTGAGGTGGTGCAGATTTTTGTGCGCGATGCGAAGGCGCTGCGGGAGGTGGTGGCTGCCATGTCGCCTGCCCTGACGAAAGGCCGGACGGTAATCAACTCCGCGACGGTTTCGCTGCAGGCGACGAAGGATGTGGCGAAACTGGTGAAGAAAACCGGCGCGGAGTTCCTCGATGTGCCGTTCACCGGGAGCCGTGATGCGGCCGCGGCGGGGCAGTTGACTTATTACGCGGCGGGTCCGGTCAAAGCCCTGGAGCGGATGCGTCCGGTGCTGGAGGCATCAGCGAAAACGATCCTGAACACGGGCGAAGTGGGCACGGCCACGGTGCTGAAGATCGCGACCAACATGGTGAGTGCCGTGACAGTGCAGGCGCTGGCGGAAGCGCTCGGAGTCGTGGAATCCGCCGGAGTGCCGCTGGAGATGTTTGAAAAGGCCATGGAGCACAATGCCAACTGCTCGGGGCTGGTGCGCATGAAGCTGCCCTCCATGATCCGGCGCGATTTCACGCCGCATTTTTCCCTGAAGAACATGCTCAAGGATGCCCGCTACGCCCTGGCCCTGGCAGGTCAGGGGAATATGGAAGTGCCGGTGCTCACTGCGGCCGCCGCCTGCATGGCCGGGCTGGAGGCCGCCGGCAGAGGTGATGAAGATTATTCGGTGCTTGCAGAGCACTACATCGGCCACTCCGGCAAAGAAAAGGACTGAGCCATGGTGACGCTCGACGAATGGAATGCACTGCGGCCCCAGGGCGGATTGCTGGACCTTTCCGCGGCGGTGAAGCTGCGCCTGACCGGCCCGGATGCACAGCGCTATCTGAACGGTCAGGTGAGCAATGACGTGCGCCGCATTCCTGACGGCGGGTCGCTGCCGGCCTGTGTCTGCACCCACAAGGGAAAGCTGGAGGCATTCGTCATGATCGCACGCCACGGCGACGCGTTCCTCATCACTGCGGACGCGGCGCTCCGCGACATTCTGCCGCTGCGCATGGAGAAGTATCTCATCGCGGATGATGCGATGCTGGAGGATGTGACCGATGCGTTCGATCTTGTCCATGTTTTTGGCCCCCATGAAGTGCCGGCTGGTCTGGCGATTACCGCGGCACGCACCGGGGAACCCGGCTGTGATGTCTGGCTGCCCCGCGACACGGCGGCCGGTCTGGCCTTCACGCGTCCGGAAGCCGTGGAACTGCTGCGCATCGCCCGGGGGATTCCCTCATGGGACAACGAACTGAGCCGCGACATCCTGCCGCCCGAAGCCCGGCTGGATGAGACGGCCATTGATTACCACAAGGGCTGCTACACGGGGCAGGAGGTCATCAGCCGCCTGCGCAGCGTGGGCCGGGTGAACCGGCTGGTCCTGCCGGTAATCTGCGACGCCGGCCAGCCGCTGGAACCCGGCTGGACACTCACGACAGAAGACGGAGCCAGCGCCGGCGAGATCACTTCCGCGGCATGGCATCCGGCATGGCAGACCGGCATTGGACTGGCCTTCATCAAACGGGCGGCGATGGATTCGCCCCTGCTCGCCGGGCCTGCTTCCACGCCGCTATCTGTCAGAAAGACTCTTGACGATCCAAAGCCTTAACCATCAATTGGTCATCATTATGATGAAGCTGTTTCGCCTTCTCACTCTGGCCTCTGCCGCGCTCGCTTTCTGCTCGTGCAGCACGTTCAACAAGATTACCGACAAAACGATCGGCGTCTTCAAAAGCAAGGAGGAGCCCGTGGATGCGGAAGCCGCCGCGCCGGAACCGGTGCTGCCAGGAGCCATGGCCAACAACGCCGCCGTGGTGTATGTGGACATCAATGGATCGAAGCGCAAAGTGGTCATCGAACTGGATGCCGCCACCGCCCCGAAGGCTGTAAGCAACTTCAAAAAGCTGGCCAACGCAGGATTCTACAACGGCCTCACCTTCCACCGGGCCATTCATGGCTATCTGGTGCAAAGCGGTGACCCGGCCACCCGCAGTGATGACAACCGCGGCGCCTGGGGTCTGACGGATGTGGGCTATAAACTCCCGCCGGAACTCCGCGGCAAACACGTCAAAGGTGCCATCGCCATGGCACGTCAGGGTGCGCTGGATGCGCCGGACAAGCAGTCCAGCGGCAGCCAGTTCTACGTCATGCTGCGCAGCGACACGAAACTGGATGGCCGCTACACGGTCTTCGGCCGTGTCACGCAGGGCCTCGAGGCGCTGGAAGCCATCGCCGCCATGACCGTCGATACCAACGACTGCCCCACCCGCCGCTACGAGATCAAATCACTGCGCCTCGTGCCCGCCGACAGCCCGGAACTGCGCGCGGAAACCTCCCGCAGCCGCAAGACGAAGCCGGATCACGAGAAGAGTGCCATCGGCCGCTTCATTGAGCGAATCTGGTAAGCGGCACTCGCCCTCAGTTTCCTTACAGTGAAAGGCTCAGGAGCGCGTGCTCCTGAGCCTTTCTTTTTGGTAAACGGCAGCTCTGCTCTCCGGAACCCGGCGGCTTCAGATGCCTTCCACGCTCCAGCCATCGCGGTACTTCGGCTTCACGAAGTCATTGGCCTGCGCAAAGTCCGGGAACTGCATCGCATCACTGTTCCAGGAGAGCTTCTGCCCGGGGAATCGCACGGCGATCATTCCGAGATGAGCGGCTTCCGTCAGAGGCACGGCATAGTCAAAGTGGCTCGTGGTCTGTCCATCCCCGAGACAGGCTTTGACGAAGCTGTGATAATGCTCGGTCGGGCTCCCGGGCACCGGTGGCTTTTTCAGCTTCCGGTATTCCGCCTCCTTCGCCAGCGGCAACAGTTGTGGGCGGGAGCCGAAGTGCACGATCATCAGTGCGCCCTCCTCGCCGATGAACGCGGAGCCCCCACCGGGAATCTCGCGGTTCTCAATGCCCGGAATCACCTCCCGCGGGGGCTTTTGCCCGCCATCGTACCAGTGAATCGGGAGGGTCTTGCCGGATATCCGGTCATTCCCGGCGAACTCAAAGCGGAACTTCTCCCACTGCGGCCAGCTCTCGCTGCGGCGCTTCGCGTCATTCAGCCAGACCTCCTCCGCCCCGGTGCACTCCACACTGACGGGAGCGGCGAGATCAAGCGCCTTGTAGGGATTGTCCAGAATGTGACACACGAAGTCAGCGACCGCGCCGCCGCCGAAGTCCTGCCAGCCGCGCCAGTTGAAGGGATGGTAGATGCCGTTGTTATAGGGGCGTTCAGGCGCCACTCCGAGCCACAGATTCCAGTCGAGGCCTTCCGGCACAGGGTCTGCTTTTTCCGGCCGCGGCTGCTGGGGAAACTGAGCGCCGCACCATGAGTGCACCTCTTTGATCTTTCCGATGACGCCGTCTTTGATCATCTGCACTGCCGTGCGGTATTCGCTGCTGCTCTGGATCTGATTGCCCATCTGGGTGACGACTCCGGCCTTCTTCGCCGCGGCGCGCAGGGCGTGGGCTTCATGAATCGTGCGGGTCAGCGGCTTCTGACAGTATACGTGCTTCTTCCGGTTGATCGCATTCATGGCGATAATGCCGTGCATATGATCAGGCACGGTGACGTTCACGCTCTCGAACTTTTCACTCTCATTGGCGAATAGCTCCCGCCAGTCCTGGTAGATCTTCGCGTTGGGAAACTGCCTTTTCGCCGCCTCATGATTCCGGCGGTCCACATCAGCGATGGCCACCACTTCCATGCGGCCGCTGCTCATGAGTTCCCCAATGTCGGAGGCTGCCTGCCCTGTGATGCCAATGGCAGCGTGCGCAAGCTTTTTGGAGGGAGGATCCGCCCAGACTTTGGAGGGCAGGATAAACGGAGCAGAGACAGCGGCGGCGCTTGATGCGATAAATCGACGGCGGGAAGTGCGGTTCATAGAGTGAGTCTTCCAGAAATGCACCGGCCGTGGGAAGCAGTAATTTATCCGCAGCCGGGGATAAAAAAGAAGATGTCAGGCGGCGGCCATGCGCCTGAATGCCGCATGACAAAACACCTGCTTGCCCTCACCTGCGCCGCAGCCGCCCTCCCCAGCCAGGCGGCAGAGACGACAGAAATCAAAACGCTCACTTTCAACCTGCGCTACATCAACGCCGGGGATACCGGGGCACGCATGTGGACGGGGCGCCGGGACGCTGCCGCTGCGGTCGTCCAGCGTGAGGCGGCTGACTTTGTCGGAATGCAGGAGGCCTTCCGGCAAATGCTGGATGACGTGAAGGCCCGCACGCCCGGTTATACTGAGGTGGGCGTTGGCCGGGAGGATGGCAAGGAGCGGGGCGAATACTCTGCGATCCTCTTCCGGAATGACACATGGACAGCCTCGGCATCGGGCACCTTCTGGCTTTCCAGCACACCGGAAGTCCCCGGCTCCATCACTTGGGGCAACACCGTGACGCGCATATGCACGTGGGGCCAATTCAGACACAAGACCTCCGGGAAACAGGTCTTTGTTTACAATGCGCATTTCGACCACCAATCCCAGGAATGCCGCGAAAAGGGGACCGCCCTCATTCTCCAGCGGATAGCCGCCAGGGGCTCCAGTTCACCGGTGATCTTCATGGGTGATCTCAATGCGACTCCGGACAACCCGGCGATCGCCGCCATCCGCAAGGGCCCACCGGCCTTCACGGATGTCTGGCAGCACATGAATTCGAAAGTCCCTGCGGTGGAATCCGGCACCTTCCACCAGTTCACCGGCAAGAAAGACGGCCCGCGCATCGACTACATTTTCGCCTCACCGGGCCTCACGCCGGTGGAAAGCGCCATCCTGCGCGACAACACCGCCGGCCATTATCCCTCCGACCATTTCCCTGTCCGTGCGGTGCTCAGGATTGCTCCCAATCCGTAATGGGATGCGCACCGGCTGAGGATCGCAGCCCCCCCCCCGTGCAGCCAGGGCAGCACGGGGTTGAAGTTTCAAGCCTGCCCCCGGATGGGCAGCAACGGCGTTACCACTTGTAGTCCACGCTGAAATTGAAGCGGCCGCTGTTGTCGTTGAAGTCATCGCTGCGCACCGGGATACCGTAGTCGATCTTGATAGGACCGAGCATCGGCAGGGTGAAGCGCAGACCGAGACCCACGTCGGCATTGAAGTCGCTGGTATCGAAGTCCCAGGAATCCACGTTCACGAAACCGGCATCAGCAAAGAGCGCGGCGCGGACTTTCTTCACCACCGGGAAGGTATATTCGGCCGTGATGTAAGCCGCAGTGCCGCCACCGAGCGGTTCACCGTCAGGATTGCCGTCGAGTGCCTTAGGACCTACTTCACGGTATTTGAAGCCGCGCAGGTTATTGGCACCGCCGAGGAACTGGCGCTCAAAGATGGGGATGTTATCTCCATCAATGCTGTCCACGACAGATACTCGGCCTTCGAGAGAGAACACCGAGTTCCACGGCATCTTCCAGTGCTTTTGGCCGGTGAGGGACACGGTGTAAGTGTCCACATCGCCGCCGATGAAGCCGCCGCTCATCGTGGTTTCAAAGCTGAACTTATGACCGCGCGTCGGCTGCTGGATGCTGTCACGATTGTCGAAAACGACTGTGGCTCCGATGCGGCTCTGCAGGTAGTCGCCCTCTTCATTCTTGATCGCGACACTGGCATTCGGATCGACATCATAGATCTCCACCTGCTGGAAGGTGTAGCTCAGACGCAGGTCGGTGTTGTCCCCAATCGGCTTGCGCAGATTGATCGTCAGACCGGCATCCCGCTGTTCATAGACATCCGAAAGGTAGGTTTTTTCCGTCCAGAAGAGGTCGCCGCCGAGGGACAGACGCTCCCCCATGAAATAGGGTTCGGTGATGCTGAGGAGGAAGTCCTTGCGCTCGGAGCCCGCACGGAGGCTGAGGCGGAAGCGCTGACCACCACCGGTGAACGACGGCCAGTTGGTGATGTCGAAATTTCGCTGCGTGAGTTCGATCATCCCGACGAGGCTGTCGATGGAGCTGAAGCCGGCGCCGAACTGGAGGGAGCCGGTCTTCTTCTCGTCCACCGTGATGTTGATGTCCTTGTAGTCAGGGCCAAGATCGGAGGCTACCGGCATGAAGTCCACGCCGTTCGCCTCTTCAAAGTAATCCAGGTTACGAATGCGCTGGAGGCTCTTGCGGATCTTGATGGTGTTGTAGTCGTCGCCCGGCTCGATGGCGAGTTCCCGGCGGATCACCGCATCCCGGGTGTCCTCGTTGCCCATGATGTTGATCTTGCCGACTTTGAACTGCTGGCCCTCTTCGATGGCGTAAGTGATGAAGAGCTGATTGCCGGCGCGTTTGTCGATCTTCGGCGTCACGCGGGCTTCCGCATAGCCGTGGGAGCCATAGTATTCCTCAATGGTCTCAATGTCGGACTTCATGCCCGCAATGGAGAATGTCGTGCCGGCTTCCAGCTGGAAAACAGGCAGCAGCGTCGCAGTATCGAACACGCGGTTGCCGGTAATGGAGACTGCGCCTGTCGAGTATTGCGGGCCTTCATAGATGCGGAAGACGAGGTCCACCTTTTCTCCATTGCCGGAGGGCACCTGATCCACCCCGGTCACCCGGGCGTCGAAGTAGCCATTGTCGCCATACAGGCTTTGCACCGCGGCCATGTCCTTCTCCAGCTTCTCGCGGTCGAGCTTCCGCTTGCGGAACCAGTTCCAGTTATCGCTTTCGATTTCACCACGCAGGCGGCGGGCGGAGAACACGGTGTTTCCGTCAAAGAGCACGTCATCGATCAGGCCGCGGCCGCCTTCATCAATGCGGAAGACGATGCGCGAAAACCCGGACTGAGCGGCCGGCTCGACGGCATAAGTCACGATGGCGTCGGGATAGCCCTTCTTGTTGTACAACTCGAGAATCTTCGTCTTGGCGGCGTCCAGTTTGGTGTCGTCTGCGACATTGCCCGCCTTCAGTTCCACTTCATCGCGCAGGCGGTCGGTGCTGAATACCGTGTTGCCCTGAAAAGCCAGTTCACCGAGTGCCGGGCGCGCTTCCGCACTCACAATCACCTTCACCCCACCGGCCACTTCCACGGTGTCGATGGTCGCATTCATCAGGTCGCCGCTATTATAAAAGGAGCGCAGGTCGTCCTCCTCTTTCTCGCGCGTCCAGGGCTCCCCGACCTTCAGGCGCATCCGGGAAAGCACCCGGGCGCGGTCCACCGTCGTGGCGGTGCGAAAACGCACATCAATGTCCTTCACCATGCGGCTCACTGCCGCATCGGCACCAAAGATCGAGCCATTATCCGTGGGAAGATCCGCCGGACCGGGCTCCTGCGCAGTCGCGGCCAGCTGGAAACTCAGCGCACATACCAGCGAGGTCACTGTCAGGCTCAATTTTTGAGTGCTGGGACGGGCAGCAGAAACCGGGTGAGCGAGTGGGCTTTTCATCTGTTGAATAATGGTAATTATATTGGTTACAACACGTATAAAGAATTGAACCTGTGGTGACTATGACTCTGCGGCCGAGGCTAGCCATGAAGCAAAAAAGCGCAACACTTATGTTGCCACACAGAACCCCGGAACGTAGCCACATTATTTAACCCCATTCATGCTCCCCAAACCCCATAGCGCCCTCGTCATCGTCGGCCACGGCTCCACGATGAATCCTGACTCTTCAATCCCCACGCATGCGCACGCTGATACGATTCGCCGGCAGGGGCTTTTCGCGGAGGTCGCCTGCGCCTTTTGGAAAGAGGAACCAGGCATGCGCGAAGTGCTCCGCACGGTGGACAGCCCAGAAGTTTACGTCGTGCCGAATTTCATCAGTGAGGGATATTTCACCCAGGATGTGATCCCCCGGGAACTGCAACTCAACGGAGTCATCACGGAACTCGACGGCCGCCGTGTGCACTACTGCGCGCCGGTGGGGATCCACCCGCACATGACGAAACTCCTGCTCAAGCGCGCTGCAGAAGTCGCCCCGGGCGTGCCGCGGGAACAGAGCAGCCTCATCATTGTCGGCCACGGCACCGGACTGAACGAAAACTCCACCAGGGCCATCAAGGACCAGGTCGCGCTCATCCGCAGCATGGACCTCGGCTTCGCGGAAGTCCTCGACGCCTACATGGAAGAGCCGCCGCTCATCGCCGACTGGGCCACGCTCACCACGGCACCGAATGTCATCGTCGTTCCCTTCTTCATCGCCGACGGCCTGCATTCCTATCAGGACATCCCGGTGCTCCTCGGCATCGAGAAAGAACCTACCGCCGCCGCGAGCAAGGTGGACGTCTTCCGGCGCAATCCCTATCACCTCCAGGGCCGCCAGTTGTTCTTCAGCAGCTCCATCGGCACCGAATCCCTCCTCGCGGAAGTCATCCTGGACCAGGTGGAAGCCTTCGATGCCCTGCACCAGCCGGCACCGGCCGCGACGCCTGGGGATACGCCGCTGCTAACGGCCCTCGCCGACTGGCTGAAGTCCGGCGGCACGCACATTGGCGAGGTCGTTATTCACTCTCAGCCCACCGGCTTCCTGCTGCACCACCATCTCGACAGTGCCACAGACAACCTCACGTCGCATCACGGCGCGGAAGCCGCGCGCGAAATTGCCCGGCACGATGCCGCCGGTGAATTCCGCCCGGTGAAGACCGCGCCCAGCCTCATCCGCGGCTGGCAGTTGCACCTCGCCGACCTCCCAGCCCTCGCCCTAGCGCTCGACTTTCTCTATCCCGCAGCCCTGGGCAACTGGCAGCGACTCACCGCCGGCCGGGCGGAAATCCCCACGCTGCGCGAGACCCTTGGCCGCCAGACGGGCATCTATCGCGTCACCCAGCTCATCCGCGACGAAGAAGCCGCCACCCTGGTCGCCGACACCTGCGGCGCGGGCTGCCTCCGCCGCGTGCTCTGGCCGCTGGAATCCGGAAAACCCTGGCCCACTCTTCCTGACGAAAAGCAAGCGCCCCCGGCGCACAGCCCCGCTGCCGGCGGCGAGTTCCCCCTACTCTGCATCAACCCCTGTCAGGTCCTCGTCGGCGGTGCCCGCAGCGTCGTGAAGCGCCGCATGAAGTCCGAGCAGGAAGCCGCTGCCGCCACGCCGTAATTTTCCCGCTTTCCGCCACCGGAAAGCCTGTGCCAATCCTGACACCGTATGAACGCCACTCTTCCCTCTCCCGCCACGCTGCCAGACGCCCACGGCCACTTCGGTCAGTTTGGCGGCATGTTTGTGCCGGAGACCCTCATGTATGCCCTGCGCGAACTCACCGCAGAGTATGAGAAAGCCAAAGCCGACCCCGCCTTCCACGCCGAGCTGAACCGCCTGCTCAAAGAATACGTCGGACGCCCCACTCCCCTCTATTTCGCCGAACGCTGGACCGAGCAACTCGGCGGCGCGCGCATTTACCTGAAGCGCGAAGACCTCCTCCACACCGGCGCGCACAAGATCAACAACGCCCTCGGCCAGATTCTCCTCGCGGTTAGGCTTGGGAAAAAACGTATCATCGCCGAGACCGGAGCCGGACAGCACGGCGTGGCCACCGCCACCGTCGCCGCACGCTTTGGCTGCGAATGCGTCATCTACATGGGCGCCGAAGACATGCGCCGTCAGGCCCTCAACGTCGCCCGCATGCGCTTCCTCGGGGCCGAAGTCCGCGCCGTCACCGCCGGCCAGGCCACGCTCAAGGAAGCCGTCAACGAAGCCATGCGCGACTGGGTCACCAACGTCCGCACCACCCATTACATCCTCGGCAGCGCCCTCGGCAGCCATCCGTTCCCCATGATCGTGCGCGACTTCCACCGCGTCATCGGCGTGGAAGCCCGCGCGCAGATTCTGGAACGCGAAGGCCGCCTGCCGGATCATCTCGTCGCCTGCGTCGGCGGCGGCAGCAACGCCATCGGCCTCTTCCACGCCTTCCTTGAAGACGCCTCCGTGCAAATGACGGGCGTCGAAGCCGGCGGCGAAGGCATCAGCGAAGGCAAACACGCCGCCCGCTTCCAGGGCGGCAAACTCGGCGTCCTCCAGGGCACCAAAACGATGCTCCTCGCCGACCGCGACGGCCAGATCCAGCTCACCCACAGCGTCAGCGCCGGCCTCGACTACGCCGCCGTCGGCCCCGAGCACGCCTATTACAAAGACCAGGGCCGCATCCGCTACACCTACGCCACCGACGCCGAAGCCCTCGACGCCTTCCAAACCCTCGCCCGCATCGAAGGCATCATCCCCGCCCTCGAATCCGCCCACGCCATGGCCGAGGTCAAAAAGCTCGCCCCCACTTTGCCGAAAGACCAAATCATTATCGCCAACCTCTCCGGCCGCGGCGACAAAGACGTCGCCGAGGCCGCCCGGCATATCTTTGGTGAGGATTTGAAGTTTTAGACTCAACAATTGGAACTAAGCTTGGCGTGAAAATGCGGACGTAAAAAGGGAAAGTTAGTTTAGAGAACGGCGGGGTGATGCTTCGAAGTCCAGCGGGGACTGGAAGGAGAGGGATGAATGGAGACGGTGTGTGTTATAGAAAGCGTCGATATAGTCATGAATGCGGAGCCGTGCCTCTTCATGAGAGGCGGGGACGGAGCGGAATGCTTCGGTTTTAAGGGACGCCCAAAAGCTTTCCATGGCGGCATTGTCGTAACAGTTGGCGGTGCGGCTCATGCACTGCGTCATGCGCAGCAGGCGGAGAGTGCGGCGGCAGTCTGCGGAAGTGTATTGCGTGCCGCGGTCACTGTGCAGAATGGTGCCTGAATGGTCTCTGCCTGTGCAGGTGGAGCGGGCGCGCTGCAGTGCGTCGGTGACCAGTTCGGTGCGGAGATGATCCGCAGTGGCCCAGCCCAGAATGCGGCGGCTGTGCAGGTCCATGACGGCAGCGAGATAGAGCCACCCACTTCGG
>Ga0315905_10005611_pt1 | contig 12782 bp, 10 predicted proteins | sample LakEriMetagenome_5_FD_203522 | JGI IMG/M metagenome (GOLD analysis project Ga0315905, IMG submission 203522) | Freshwater fungal communities from buoy surface, Lake Erie, Ohio, United States - Buoy 4 MA121 | ecosystem: Environmental > Aquatic > Freshwater > Lake | place: USA: Lake Erie, Ohio... | reverse complement strand
ATCAGGTCCAATGCTCTTTCGCCCTTTAACACAAACTCGCCCATGTGGCTTACATCAAACACACCAACGTTTTTTCTAACCGCAGCATGTTCATCATTAATGCCTGTATAAGATATGGGCATATTAAATCCTGCGAACTCAGCCATTTTTGCGCCAAGCGCAATATGTTTATCTGTAAAGGGCGTGTTTTTCATGCTTTTATTTTGGGGCAAAGTTAATTGAAAAGAATGTTTTGCTAATGATTTCATTCGTTTCACAACAGCTGAAAAACCAGCAAAGAAAAGAGGTAGGCCAAACCTGTCATGTATAAAAACTGAATGACGGCCCATTTCCAGCCGCCTGTTTCTCTTTTCACCACAGCAATGGTGCTCATACACTGCATGGCAAGCACATAAAATATCAACAAAGAAAGACCTGTTGGAAGTGTATAAACCGGCGTACCGTCTTCGCGTCTGGCGGCAGCCATTTTATTTCTGAGGGTAGGATTGTTTTCATCCGCGCTTTCTTCAACACTGTAAAGCGTTGCCATCGTTCCAACAAAAACCTCTCTTGCAGCAAATGAGGTTATCAAGGCGATTCCTATTTTCCAATCAAACCCAAGCGGAGCAATGGCCGGCTCTATTGAACGTCCAATCACTCCGGCATACGATTGTTGCAATAGTGCCGTCTTTTTTTCTCTGTTGAGTTGCTCTTTTTGCTCCGGATGTTGGCTAATGGCGTTTTCAAATTTAGTTTCAACAGCTTTCATTTTTGTTGATGGCCCAAAACTGCTCAGTACCCAAAGCAACAGACTGATTAACATGATTACTTTACCCGCATCAAAAACAAATATTTTTGCTTTTTCCAGCATGGTGTATAGCACGTTTTTCCATCTTGGCCCTCTGTAAATTGGCAGCTCCAATATGAAAAAACTTTTTTCTACAGAATGAATGAATCTTTTCAATACCCAGGAAACAACAAGCGCCATTGCTGTTCCAAATAAATACAAAAACATCATCACCATTCCTTGTAAACTAATAAAACCCAAATAGGTTTTTGCGGGTATAACCAATGCTATCAAAATCGTATAAACGGGAAGTCGTGCGCTGCAGCTCATTAAGGGCGTAACCAAAATGGTTAATAAACGCTCTTTTCTGTTTTCAATATTTCTTGCGCTCATGATAGCAGGAACAGCACAGGCAAAACCACTTATCATGGGCATTACGCTTTTTCCATTCAACCCTACTTTGCGCATAAGCTTATCCGTTAAAAAGCTTATTCTTGCCATATAGCCGCTGTCTTCCAACAATGTTATCAGCCCAAACAGAATCATTATTTGTGGAACAAAGACCATAATTCCGCTCAATCCCGCGAGGATGCCGTTAATAAAAAGATCGCTGAGCATGTTTGAGGGAAGTATTTTGGTAAACCAACTCGAGGCTAAACCAAACACCCATTCAATTGCAGCCATGGGATATTGTGCGATCCAAAAAATACTTTGAAACAGCACAAACAAAACCGACAACAAAATGATATAACCCCAATGCTTGTGAAGGAGTACATTATCTATTCTGTTGGTGAGCAAAGATTTTTTCAGCGGGTCTTCTTCGGCAACCGAATGTTGCATAATGTGCTTTATTCTCGCATAACGCTGAAGTATCTCTTCTGCCTGCGTTTTAGTTGCGTTGAATTTGTTTTCCTTTTCTATGTTCTCAATTTGTCGGGAAATGCTTTCCGACAACCCAAGTCCCTCATGATTAATCAGGTAATGAATGGCTTTGTAATTGCTGATATCAGGAAAAATGCTTTTTACGGAAGCAATAGCCTTTGGTGCCAACATGGAATTGTAAATAAATTCTGTTGTAGATGCGGGCGTTTGCTGCTCTATTTTTTGTTCGATGGTTTTTTTGAGTTCGGTGATGCCCTTTTGTTTTCGGGGATTAACCATCACCACAGGAACGCCCAGTTCTATCTCCAACGAAGGAACATCAATTCTAATGCCTTTTTCTTTGGCGATGTCCATCATTGTAAGTGCAACAACAACAGGAATTTTAAGATCAATGATCTGCGAGCAAAACAACAGGTTCCTTCTGATATTACTCGCATCAGCAACAAGCAAAATCATGTCGGGGACGGCTTCTTTATCTTCCTGAAGCAAAACTCGGTAAGCTACCCATTCGTCAGCCCTTCTCGGATAAAGGCTGTATGTTCCGGGCAGATCAATAAAGGTTGCTTCTGTTTCGGGTGAAAGCTTGCATAATCCAGATTTTTTTTCGACCGTAACGCCCGGAAAATTGCCAATTTTCTGATTAAGACCAGTTAGCTCATTAAAAAGGGAGCTTTTTCCACAATTGGGATTTCCTACAAGCGCTATGTTTACTTTTTTATGCAACCGGTTGTTTTAATAAGAATTGTCATGCAAATGTAACATGATTAGCTTATTGGCTATTTACGAAATAAAGAAACCAATCTGTATTTACATTTGTGGAAGAAATACCAAACTCGGCATACATCTAATACCATTAATCATGAAAAAATTCATTTGCTCAACAAATACATTGTTTTTTCTTTTGTTTGGGCTTTCTAATATTGCCTATGGCCAGCCAGGCGAAAATAGGCTTAGGGCGCTTGTTAAAAATGTTTCTTTTCTTGCAGACGATAGGCTTGAGGGAAGGAGAGCCGGATCAAACGGCGAAAAGCTTGCGGCCGATTTTATAGCAAAACAATTTAAACGAAACAGACTAAGGCCCCTCGATGGTCTTGATAAGTTTTTTCAGCCCTTTGAAATTAATGATGGGTTAACCATTGAACCAAACTCCTCTTTAAAAATAGGAAACGCCGCACTTGAAATCAATCAGGATTTTATTCCAATGCCCTTTTCCAACACAGGCGAAGCAGCTTTTGCTTTTAACAGCCTTCAGTTATATAACATCAACGATTTAATTCAAGAAAACGAAGGAAACCCTCATTTTGATTTTAATGATGCTTTATACCAAAAAATAAAATCTCTTTATTCTTGTCCAAATGCTGCTATTGTTCTTTTCAACGGTAAAGACACTGTTTTAACCGAAAAATTTGATGCCGGAAACAAAAAAGCAAAGCTAGCTTGTTTTGTTTTATATGTGTCGCCTCGCGTTGCACATCTTTTGGAAAAGGAAAATACAGATTCGCTTCATTTAAACGTGAACATAATTGAAAGTAAAAGAACGGGGCATAATGTAGCCGGTTTCATCAACAACAACGCTGAAAAAACAATCGTTATTGGCGCACACTACGACCATCTGGGTTATGGCGAAGACAAAAATTCACTTTATGTGGGAAAAGAAAAACAAATTCACAATGGTGCCGATGATAACGCGAGCGGTACCGCAGCGCTTTTATTGCTTTCGAAAGAACTCAACAATAAAAAATACGGTCAATACAACTATGCGCTCGTGGCTTTTTCGGGAGAAGAGCTTGGTCTTTATGGTTCCAAATATTTTGTTGAGCATCCTCCTCTTGATTTAAAAAAGGTAAGCTACATGATAAACATGGACATGGTTGGAAGGTTTAATGACAGTACCAAAGGCTTAACAATTGGTGGCTTTGGCACATCACCACAATGGGGCAATATTATCAATACCAAAGATGAATACTTCAAGATAAAAATAGACAGCGCCGGCAGCGGCCCAAGCGATCATACTTCTTTTTACAGAAAAGATATTCCTGTGTTGTTTTTCTTTACGGGAACACACAGCGATTACCACAAACCATCTGACGATGCAGATAAAATAAATTACAATGGCGAACTTAAGATTGTGGATTTTATTCTTGCTGTAATTGAACGCTCTTTTGGTTATCCTGAAATTGTTTTTTCCAAAACAAGAGAAGCTGCACCAGGCGGCAAAAGTTCTTTTAAAGTAACCATGGGTATCATGCCCGATTATACCTATAGTGGTGTTGGGGTTTTGGTAGATGGCGTAAGCGATAACAGGCCCGCACAAAAAGCCGGAATAAAAGCCGGTGACGTTATTCAACAGCTTGGTAGTTTTGTTGTTGAAGATGTGCAAAGCTATATGCAGGCTTTGAACAAGTTCAAAAAAGGCGATGAGACAGAAGTTAAAATAAAAAGAGGTAATGAGGCGGTTCTGATAAAAATTATTTTTTAAAGCTTTACTTTGTGCTGATAAATATTTATTCTGACTTTGAAACTAAAAATTGACAACGATGTTCTAATTGAGGAGTTTTTTGAAGGAACGCACCTGCTTGGTATCGTTGCTCCTGTAAAAAACTTTCAGTTTGTTTGGCACATCAATGAATTGATGGGGTTGGATTTTACCATCAACCACGATCTTGAAATTGTATTGATTAAAAAGGGCAGAAAATATTTTTTCTCTATTTATGAATATAATGTTCCCGGATCCTGTTTGGTGCATTATTTATACCACAACCAACACGACGGGGAATATCTTTTACCAGAATTCAAACACCTCGATTTTCTTTGGCTTACGAAAGGCGATGATATTGAAAGAGAAGAAATTCATGCTTTGCAACAGATGATTAAAACCCTTCCTGCTGTGCAGCTCGTAAATGAAATGACCAACGAGAAAATTAAAAACAAACAACACCTTATTTTTTAAACATGTGGAAAGAAGAAAACAATACGCTAAGCAAAAAATTCACCTTCAATAATTTTTCAGAAGCGTTTGGTTTTATGGCAAGAGTTGCGCTTGTAGCAGAACAAATGAACCACCATCCCAATTGGAGTAACGTTTACAACGTAGTTGAAGTTTCGCTTTGTACACACGATGCAGGAAACATTGTAACAGAAAAAGACAGAGCGCTTGCCAAAGCAATTGATAACTTGCTTTAAATTTTTACAACAACGGTTTTTTCTTGCCTTACAACAAATTTTCCTATTGGATGAATGAATGAGGATAGATTATTGCTTGCTAAAAGGGTTTTAGCTTTTTCAGCGGCAGCCTCATTGATACTAAACATCAGTCCACCGTTGGTTTGAGGATCGGGCAGAATATTGAACGCCTCCATTACATTAACTCCCTTTTCAAAAGAAGTCTTTGCGCTATAGCTGTTCCAGTTTCTATAGGTTGCATCAGGAACAATTCTCTTTGCAACATATTCTTTTGCTCCTTCTATTATAGGTATATTTGAATAATACAGCTCGAGCGAAAGATTTGCTCCATCAGCCATTTCAATAGCGTGTCCCAACAGACCAAAGCCCGTTACATCTGTTATTGCGGTTACTTCATCAATTTGCGCAAGCGCCTCTCCAATGAAATTGAGTTCCACCATTTGCTTCACCAATACCTCTAGTTGATCTTCCGTTATAACATCACGCTTTTGTGCGGTTGACAATATACCGGTACCTATTGGTTTAGTTATGAACAACAGGTCTCCTTCCTTTGCCGTGTTGTTTTGTTTGATGTTTTCTTTATTGATGATTCCGGTTACCGACAATCCAAAAATGGGTTCTGTAGAATCAATGCTGTGTCCGCCCGCAAGTGGAATGCCGGCTTTTGAACAAATGTTTCTTGCTCCTTCTAACACGCTCGCAGCAAGATGTGCAGGCAGTTTTTCAACCGGCCAGCCCAAAATAGCAATAGCCATTAGGGGTTTTCCTCCCATGGCATATACGTCACTGATAGCATTGGCAGATGCTATTCTTCCAAAATCAAACGCATCATCAACAATAGGCATAAAGAAATCTGCCGTGGAAATTACAGCCTTATTATCACCAATATCATAAACGGCTGCATCTTCGTTGTGGCTGTTGCCCAATAACAACTCCGGCACAACTTGTGTTGTTTCTGTTTTCAATATTTGTTGAAGAACGTCCGGAGCAATTTTACAACCACATCCCGCACCTCTTGAATATTGGGTAAGTCTATAATTCTCTTCGTTGTTCATAACTACTCTTTTGTTGCGTTAATTAATGTGTTTGTATTGGCCGGAATGTCTATTTTAGGCAGGCTTATTTTTTGCAGCAATGCTTCCAGGTTTGTTCTGTTCTGCAACGATTTTGAATATTGTTTATCATAGTATTTCAATAAAACAGCGAACGCCTCTCTGATGTTTCCTTCTTGTAAAAAAGCAATTGTTGTCTTGGTTTCAAGCGGTCCGAATCTTTTTTGTATTCTCAGTACAGCTTCAATCATTTGTTCTACACCTAACGATCCGTAACCGAACATGATGTGTTCCAGTCTTTCTTCAAAAGGAACATCTATAAAATAAACCGGTGCACTTCGCATTGTATCCCAAAAACAATTTGGAATATTGAGTCTTCCAATTCGCTGGCTTTCGTCTTCTACCCAAAAAGCTTCTTTTTGTCTAGACAGCTCTAACGCAAGTATATTCTCAAACATTTCCTGCGTGGGTTGTTGTGGCTGATTGATTCCTCCAAACGCCGAGCCCTTATGATTAGCTATTCCTTCCAGGTCGATAACCGGTTGATGTTTTTTGAGTTCTGTTAGAATAGCTGTCTTTGCGCTTCCTGTATAACCACCTAAAAGCCTGGCTTTGTGTTGTTGTTGAAAAGTATTTAAAACCCAATTCCTGTAAGCCTTATAGCCTCCTTTCAAAACATAAACTTGATAACCATACAAATCAAGCAGCCAAGCAACGCCGCCACTACGCATGCCTCCCCTCCAACAATACAGCAGGATTTCGGAGGGTGCGTTTGTGTGAGACTCTACTACCGTTGAAATGATTTGATTCATTTTGGGACCAAAATAGTCCAGCCCAATTTTTATCGCTTCTTGTTTTCCTTTTTGTTTATAAGCGATGCCAACTGTTTTTCTTTCTTCATCAGTAAAAAGAGGAAGACTAACGGCGTTGGGTATGTGCGCATGAGTAAATTCTCCCGGACTCCTTACATCAAAAACAGGAATCGATGCTGCGAGCGAAACAAATTCTTCTATAGATACGCGTTTGATGGCCAAGGGTGATAGTGCTTTTTTAAATAAGCCTGTGCGAATATAAAATTAATTATGTTGGGAGAAGAGGTTTAATAGGTTTGATGAGTTCAAAGCCTGCCTGTCGGCAGGAGTTTAATTTTGGTTTTACCTACTTAGCGCCGGTCTGCGACCGGTGTTTACCAGAAATTAAGGACTTAGTCCTATGGTTTACGTTGATCAGAGCGAGAATGGAAACGAGAGCGAAAGGGAATTTAGCAATTGAAAAATTAGGTTGTAGGTTTAGAAATTTAAACACACAAGCGTTCAACACCTATGCCCTAAACCGTTTTCACTCCGCTGGTGTGAAAACCTATCCATTCATAGAAGTCAAAAACTCCGCATTGTCTTTCGTTCCTTTCATGTTTTTCAACAACAAGGTGATTGCCTCTTCCGGATTCATATCGGCCATATGTTTTCTCAACACCCACATTCTTTGGAAAGTTTCTTTATCCAATAACAAATCGTCTCTTCTTGTTGAGGATGATACAATATCAATTGCAGGATATATTCTCTTGTTGGATAGTTTTCTTTCTAATTGAAGTTCCATGTTTCCGGTTCCTTTGAATTCCTCAAAAATAACCTCATCCATTTTACTTCCTGTTTCTACAAGCGCAGTTGCAATGATGGTAAGCGACCCGCCGTTTTCAATTTTTCTTGCGGCACCAAAAAATTGTTTTGGTTTTTGCATAGCATTGGCCTCAACACCACCCGACAAAACCTTTCCGCTAGACGGAGCCACCGTGTTGTGGGCGCGCGCTAATCTTGTAATGGAGTCTAATAATATAACCACGTCGTGGCCACATTCTACAAGCCTCTTGGCTTTTTGAAGCGCAATGGTAGAAACCTTAACGTGCTTTTCTGCCGGCTCATCAAATGTTGATGCAATTACTTCGGCCTTTACACTTCTCTCCATATCGGTTACCTCTTCTGGTCTTTCATCAACCAGCACAATCATCAAATAACATTCTGGGTGATTTTCTGCAATAGCATTGGCCAATTCCTTCAACAACATCGTCTTACCTGTTTTCGGCTGCGCAACAATCAAACCTCTTTGTCCTTTTCCAATAGGCGTAAACAAATCCATTATTCTTGTGCTGAAATTATCTGACTTAGTTGTAAGGTTAAGTCTTTCGAAAGGAAACAACGGCGTGAGATAGTCAAAAGGAACGCGGTCTCTTACTTCTTCGGGGCTCTTTCCGTTTATGGTCTCTACCTTTAACAAAGCAAAATATTTTTCACCTTCTTTTGGTGGACGAACAGATCCAAAAACCGTATCTCCGGTTTTTAATCCGAATAGCTTTATTTGTGATGGTGAAACATAAACATCATCCGGGCTCGACAAATAGTTGTAGTCGCTGCTTCTTAAAAAACCATAACCATCGGGCATCATTTCTAAAACACCTTCGCCAAGAATAACTCCGTCGAACTCTATATTAAACACCTGTTCTTTTCGCTGAGGATGAACAGGTTTGTTTTCTTTTTGTTGAACCGGAGCAGAAGGAGTGGTTTCCGGATTGGGCTGCTGAAAGTCTTCCTGTTGCAGCATCTGTGCTATTGCAGGTGATACTGTTGATGGTTCCTCCGTTATAGGTGGCATTACATCCTCTTCTTCGAAGAGTTCGGGTTCGGGTTTTGCTTTTTTTACGACAGTCTTTTTTTCAAAATCGGCCTTTTTTGTTTTGGCCTGCGGAGCTTCTTTTTTATCTTGAGATGGTGGTGCATCAACTTCGGTTTCTCCCTTTACAATTCTTTTTCTTTTTGGTTTTTCGGGTTCAGCTTTCTTTTTTTCTGTTGCCATAGCTAATTGTTTTTGCAAAATTTTATCTACCAGCTCTTTTTTGGTGGGTTTTTGAACGTAAGCGATATCGAGCGCTTCGGCAATATCCAAAAGCTCGGGAACAAGCAGCTCGTTCAGCTGATTTTGATCGTACATGTTTTAAAATAAAGGAGCATATTAATCGTGAGAATCCTCGCTCTTATAAAGGTTTTGAGTAAAAATGTCTAGTGATGGTTCTGATTGATTGGAGATTGGGTTGATTCAGGGTGTGACTCTATTAAATTCTCCAATGCAATATTAAGCAGTTTTTATCAATTCGATGCTTTTTTTAAAGATGTTTTTTGTCTTGTCAATTATTGATTTTTTTCACCCATTTGAACCACCTAAATGATGGGCTTATATATTATCAATTAATTATTATTCTTTTGGGGTTAGAAATAAGTGTACTTTTACGCTGTTCTTATATTTTTAATGCGGCTTCTGGCATTTTATTGATTGGTTGCTATCACCATGGTTTCGCCAATGCTACTGCACCCCACACATTGATCGCTTTTACCGCAAAACTTTTTAATTTTTTTATTTTGTTATTTAATCAACTAGGTATTATTGAGCCTATTCTTCGGGCACTAAAAGAAGAAAACTACACATCACCTACTCCAATTCAGGAAAAAGCAATTCCACCAATGTTGTTGAGCAACGACCTTTTGGGTTGTGCTCAAACAGGTACCGGAAAAACCGCAGCGTTTGCTATTCCTATTTTACAATTATTGAGCAAACCCCATGCTTTCAAGCCCGGTGAAAAGCCAATCAGAGCGCTAATATTAACGCCCACTAGAGAATTGGCTATCCAAATAGAAGATAGTTTTAAATCTTATGGCAGACACCTCAGGTTAAACCATTTGGTTGTTTTCGGTGGCGTAAATCAAAACCCTCAGGTTAGTGCACTTAAACGCGGTACCGATATTTTGGTGGCTACACCCGGAAGGCTTCTTGACTTGATGAGCCAGGGTTTCATCAACCTTAAAGATGTTGAAATATTTGTGTTAGATGAAGCAGACCGTATGCTTGATATGGGATTCGTTGCTGATGTAAAAAGAGTAATAACAAAACTCCCCGCAAAAAGACAAACGCTTTTTTTCTCGGCCACCATGCCAAAAGAAATTGAATTGCTCGCAAACGCCATTTTGAGTAATCCTGTAAAAGTTGAAGTAACGCCAGTGTCGTCAACCGCCGAAACAATTAATCAATCTTTGTTCTTCGTAGAAAAACAATATAAAAAAAACCTGCTTTCTTTTATTCTTGAAGACACGAACATAAAATCTGTACTCGTATTTACCAGAACCAAACACGGTGCCGATAAAATAGTAAAAGACCTGATTAAGATTGGTGTTAAGGCCGAAGCTATTCACGGCAATAAATCACAAAATGCCAGACAAAGAGCTTTAGGTAATTTTAAAGACAAAACCACAAGGGTGCTGGTTGCCACCGATATTGCCGCAAGGGGTATTGATGTGGATGAACTAAGCTATGTTATCAATTATGATTTACCCAACATTCCCGAAACCTATGTTCACCGCATAGGAAGAACAGGAAGGGCCGGGTTGAGTGGTGTGGCTTTTTCTTTTTGTGAAGAAGAGGAGGTGGCGTATCTAAAAGACATTCAAAAATTAATTGGATTGCAAATTGTGGTTAATGATAAGCATCCCTATCATACCGCCTTCAATATTCAAAAAAGCAATCAACCGGCTGCAATAAAAAGAAACAACAATAACAACAACCGCTCCTATAAAAGCGGTGGCGATAAAAAAAACAATCACTTTTCAAGACAAAGATCAAACTAAGAGCCCTGTAATTATGGTTCACTTTTTTATCTTTGTTGTAAAACATTATCTATCATGCTTAATAAGCGTACACGAATCAAAGAACTTCTTCTATCAGAAAACGCCAACTACGACGCAACCGTTATGGGTTGGGTAAGAACATTTCGTAACAACCAGTTTATTGCCTTAAACGATGGAAGCACCAACAATAATCTGCAAATTGTTGTTGCCCTTGGCGCTTTGGATGAAAGTACGCTGAAACGCATCACCACAGGAGCTTGTATTAAAGCGGTAGGAAAAATTATTCCCTCTTTAGGTAAGGGACAAAAAGTTGAAATGGCCGCAGAGGTTGTTGAGATTTTGGGCGATAGCGATGCAGAAAAGTTTCCACTTCAACCCAAAAAACACAGTCTCGAATTTTTAAGAGAAATTGCACACCTCAGATTCAGAACCAACACCTTTGGTGCTGTGTTCAGGGTTAGACATGCGCTTGCTTTCGCTATTCATGAATTTTTCAATAAGAAAGGTTTTGTTTATTTACATACGCCAATCATTACAGCAAGCGATGCTGAAGGCGCCGGCGAAATGTTTAAAGTAACCACATTACCATTGGATGGAACCGCTCCTAAAAATGATGATGGCTCCATTAATTTCAAAGAAGATTTTTTTGGAAGAAGCACAAACCTTACCGTTAGTGGACAACTTGAAGGCGAATTGGCGGCCATGGCTTTTAGCGATATCTATACTTTTGGTCCAACATTCCGCGCAGAAAACAGCAACACCACAAGGCATCTGGCAGAGTTCTGGATGATTGAACCCGAAATGGCTTTTTGTGATCTGGAGGACAACATGAATCTTGCAGAAGAATTCATTAAATATATCATTAAACATGCAATGGAAAACAACAAAGAAGATTTGTTGTTTCTTGCTCAAAGGCTCGAGGAAGAAGAAAAACAAAAACCTCAACAAGATAGAAGCGAAATGGGCTTAATGGAAAAGCTTGAGTTTGTTGTAAATAATAGCTTTGAAAGAATTACCTACACAGAAGCAATTGAAATTCTGAAAGAATCGAACCACAACAAAAAGAAAAAGTTTCAATACCCTATAAACGACTGGGGCGTTGATTTACAAAGCGAACACGAAAGATATCTCGTTGAAAAGCATTTTAAAAAGCCGGTTATTCTTACCAACTATCCTAAAGAAATAAAGGCCTTTTATATGCGTCAGAATGATGATGGTAAAACGGTAGCGGCTATGGATATTTTAGCACCAGGTATTGGTGAAATTGTTGGTGGATCTCAAAGAGAAGAACGATTAGAAAGACTAACAAAAAGAATGGAAGAAATGCACATACCAACAGAAGAGCTGGATTGGTATCTTGATACCAGAAGGTTTGGCGCTTGTCAACACGCCGGATTTGGTCTAGGTTTTGAGAGAATCGTTCAGTTTGTAACGGGTATGGGCAACATCCGCGATGTTATTCCTTTTCCAAGATACCCCAAGAGCGCTTCTTTCTAATTTTTATACGTTGGGTTTTTTATACACCGGCACTGTGCTGCAAGGCTCGCCGTACATGATGCTCTTTGCGATTGGCCTTAGCTTTGTTGTAATCATAAGATATGCTTCTTCGGGTACGGGTTCTTCTCCGCAGCCTTTTATAACCACACGCTTATCTATATAATCCTGTGTTTCCATTTCGGAGATGGCTTTTAGCAAGTGTTTTTTTTGAGCATCTTCTGCATTCCCAAAATAGACGCCGGAGCAAAAAGGCTGCAACAAGCTTGCAATAAGCATATAGGCCCACATTGGTATGATGGCGTCTGCGCTGCAGTTTACGGCCACAATTTTGTTGGCATACTTTTCTGTGTTGATATTCTTAAGTGCCTCCCTAAAATCCTTTTCCTTTAAAATTAATCCCATGAACAAATAGTCTTTGATATCAAAAACTTCCACCTGATTTTTTTCTGCAATTGCACCAAGGTCGATGGTTATGATCCCGCTCTCCGCTACTTTATTGATAAATATGTCAGACATAAAGCAAAATTAAAACAAACAGCCGGCAAAATTTCGCCGGCTGTTTGATGTATTTTTCGAATTAAGGTATTTATTAGAAGTGTTTGCTTCTTTCGTCTTTGATGTCTGAAAGTATTTTTAAACCCTCATACCATCCAGAAGACTGGTTTCTTAGTGCTGTGACTTTAGTGTTAATCATTTTTTGTGGCGTCTCAGTATAAGGCGAAGGCTTAGATTGTA
>Ga0315905_10005609_pt1 | contig 12783 bp, 13 predicted proteins | sample LakEriMetagenome_5_FD_203522 | JGI IMG/M metagenome (GOLD analysis project Ga0315905, IMG submission 203522) | Freshwater fungal communities from buoy surface, Lake Erie, Ohio, United States - Buoy 4 MA121 | ecosystem: Environmental > Aquatic > Freshwater > Lake | place: USA: Lake Erie, Ohio... | reverse complement strand
TGGTTTACGTTTCTTCTCCATGGCGGCCATGCGTTTTGCTTCTTCGAGTTCATCGACGATGTTCGCGCCATTGCCCGCTTCCTTGTCCTTATCATTGGACAAGTGTTTTTGCAGATCAGCTTCGCGCAGGCGCATGCTATTCATGCCGTCACCATCCGCGTACTCATCCACCAGTAAATCGGGCACGATGCCCTTGGCCTGAATCGAGCGGCCGTTCGGTGTGTAGTAGCGCGCAGTCGTCAGTTTGACCGCAGTGTCAGCCGACAGCTGGCGTATGGTCTGCACCGAACCTTTACCAAAAGTCTGTGTACCCATGATGGTGGCGCGCTTGTAGTCCTGCAGCGCGCCGGCCACGATTTCGGACGCAGATGCTGACCCGGAATTCACCAGCACGACCATCTTCACCTTTTTGATTTGCTCTGGCAGACGCGAGAGCGGATCACCACCACTGCGATTGCCATAGTATTCGCGGCGCGCCAGATAGGTCGCTTTTGAATCTGGCAGTTGGCCATTGGTCGAGACGATCGGTACATCCTTAGGCAGGAAGGCCGCCGATACGCCGATCGCGCCGGGGAGTACACCACCCGGGTCATTGCGCAGGTCCAGAACGAGTCCCTTGAGACCGGGGTCTTGCTGATACAGCGAGTTGATTTTTTTCGCCAGATCTTCGACGGTGGGTTCCTGGAACTGCGAAATGCGTATCCACCCATAGCCAGGCTCGACGACCTTGGCCTTCACGCTCTGCACCTTGATTTCCTGACGAACGATCGTGATCATCAAAGGCTTGTCTTCTTCTTTGCGGGCGACAGTGAGCGTGATCTTGGTGTTAGGTTCGCCGCGCATGCGTTTGACGGCTTCGTCGAGCGTCATGCCCTTGACCGGCGTGCTGTCGAGGCGCGTGATCAGGTCGCCTGCTTTCAGGCCAGCCTTGTAAGCGGGGGAATCCTCGATCGGTGAAATGACTTTGACGTAGCCATCTTCCATGCCGACTTCGATGCCAAGGCCGACGAATTTGCCTTGTGTACCTTCACGCAGTTCCTTGAAGGCTTTCTTGTCGAGGTAAGCAGAGTGCGGATCAAGTGATGCCACCATGCCGGAAATGGCTTCGGTCAGCAGCTTCTTGTCTTCGACCGGTTCGACATAATCCGATTTAATTAGCCCGAATACATCGCTGAGCTGTCGTAGCTCTTCGATGGGCAGAGGCGAGCCCGCGTTTTTCTGGGCCAGCGCATCGAATTGCATCGATCCCGCGATGCCGGCAATCAGGCCAAGTCCAATCAGTCCTGCGTTTTTCAGTTTGCTACTCATGTCTCACCTATTCATCCATGTCAGCGGATCTAACGCCCGCCCTTGGTGCCGCATTTCAAAGTATAAACCCGATTGCTCATTGCCGCCGCTGTTGCCTGCAGTGGCAATCACTTCGCCAGTCTTTATCCGGTCACCCGGCCGTTTAAGTAGTGCCTGATTGTTACCGTAAATGGTCATGTACTGCGCGCCATGGTCAACAATGATCAGGTTGCCAAAGCCGCGCATCCAGTCTGAAAAAATCACTTCACCCGCAGCGCTGGCCCGTATTTCCGTACCTTCAGCCGCTTTGATGAACAGACCTTTCCAATTCGGGCCTTCGGGCCGTTTCGCGCCGAATGTGGCGATTAACTCGCCCTTGACCGGCATTCTCAGCTTGCCGCGCAGGCTGGCAAATTCCGCGCCGTCCGGTGGGGGCGGTAGCGGTGACTGATCTCGCACAGGTCTGGCCGGTGCAGTCTGGACTGCGGCGGTCTCGGTGTCACGCGTATTTTCCGTTGATCTCGGATTGTTGTTTGTTTTGCCTTGTTTTTTTTCGGCTGCTTTTTTGCGCTCGGCCTGCTCTTTGGCGTCTGCTCGCGCGCGCGCGCGTCGTTGGCTTTCCTCTTCTTCTACTTTGCGCTGTTGGGCAATCAGCGTTACCAAACGGTCTACCAGGGCTGCGAGGCGCTCCTCATCGCGCTCGAGGTGTCCCGCCTGCTTGCGTTGATTTGTCAGCTTGCCCGAGAGCTGAGTCACCAATGCCTTGCGTTTGTTCTTTTGTTTTTCCAGCACCGCTTTTTGTTCGCGCTGCTCCTTGGCGATTTCATCGAGAGATTCACGCGCCTTTTCGGCTTCTGCCTTGTTGGCTTCGATGGCCGCTAGATTTTTCTGTAGTACCGAGATCGCTTTCATCTGCTCTGCTGACACGTAACCCAGGTAGCGCAGTTCGCGTGCCATGCGGTTGGGATTGTCGCCCGAGAGCAGAAGGCGCAAACGGTCATCCTGACCGGAGGTGTACTGGTCACGCAGCATTTTTTCCAGTCGCTCGCGCTTTTCCTGTACGGCTTTCTCGAGCGCTTCCTGACTGACAGACAAGGCGTGAAGTTGTTGTCGGGTGCGGTCCTGCTCGCTGGCCAGCTCGCGCAACGTGCGGTTGGCATTGGAGATCGATGCTTCCGAGTCTGCGAGCGCATCGGCTGCATTGCCCCGGGCCTTTTCGGTCTTGACGATGTCTTCCTTGAGGTCGGAGAGCTTTTTGCGTAGTTCCGCGCGCTCCTGTTCCGCCGCCTGTTTCTGGCGATTGCGATCGCTGATCCGGTTGGAGGGTTCGGCAATTACAGGTCCTTGGGCGGCCAGCGCCGCGAGCAAAGCCCAGCTGATGAGAGCAGCGCGAGTGATCATCAGTGCTTTAACGGGACTTCCCCTGACCGGCCACGGCTTGCGTTGGTGCGTTGATGGCTGAGCCATCGGCAAGGTAGTAGCTGCGCAGTGGCTTGAGGTCGGCGTCCAGCTCATAGACCAAAGGCTGAGCATTCGGAATGTTTATTTTGACGATGTCCTGATCGCTCATGCCGTCCAGATGCTTCACCAGCGCGCGCAAGCTGTTGCCATGCGCTGAGATCAGGATGCGCTTGCCGCTGCGAACCGCGGGTGCGATTGATTCATTCCACAAGGGCAGTACTCGAGCCACCGTATCTCTCAGGCATTCAGTCAGCGGGATTTCTTCGCGCTTGAGTTTCGCGTAACGCGGATTATCAAAAGACGTGCGCGGGTCACTGGCCTCGAGCGCCATGGGGGGAATGTCGTAGCTACGGCGCCAGATCATCACCTGTTCCTCGCCGTAGTTGGCGGCTGTTTCGGTCTTGTTCAGGCCTTGCAGTGCGCCATAATGACGCTCATTGAGTCGCCAGCTATGAACCATGGGCAGCCACAACAAATCCATTTCGTCGAGGGCGCACCACAGAGTACGAATGGCGCGTTTGAGCACCGAGGTGTAAGTGATATCGAAAGTGAAGCCGGCTTCGCTCAGCATGCGCCCCGCGTTGCGTGCTTCGGCAATGCCTTGTTCGGTCAGATCGACGTCGGCCCAGCCGGTAAATCGATTATCGCGGTTCCATTCGGACTGGCCATGGCGCATCAGGACGATTTTGTACATAGGGCTTAAATTATTCGGTATGGGCAAAGAGAAGCGGACGAGACGCTACAAGCCTTCTATTTTATAATGCTCTGCTTGCCTCAAACGAATGGACTGTCGTGAAATTCTTGATTGACAATATCTGGCTGATTCTGATTGCTCTGCTTTCTGGGGGCGCGTTGGCCTGGCCGACACTGAGCCGCAGCAAAAACACGCTATCGACCTTGCAGGCAACGCAATTGCTCAACAAGGGCAAGGCAGTGATATTGGATGTGCGTTCCGGTGATGAATTCAAGGTGGGGCACCTGCGGGCATCAAAGCACATCCCCCTCGATGAATTGCCTGCCCGCATGGCTGATCTCGACAAATCCACCGCAGTGCTGGTGATTTGTCAGACGGATGTACGTGCCGGTCGGGGCGCATCCCAATTGCGGCGCGCCGGTTTTTCCGATGTTTACGTACTTGAAGGCGGTTTTGCAGCCTGGCAGTCGCAAGGTCTGCCGGTAGCTACCTGAGGAGGCCACAAAGATGGGTGCGAAAGTTCGTATGTACACCACGGGCGTCTGCCCTTATTGCAACATGGCCGAGCGTTTACTCAAGGCCAAGGGTATCGATGAGATCGAAAAAATCCGCGTTGACCTCCAGCCCGATCAGCGTGTGCAGATGATGGAAATGACCGGGCGTCGTACCGTACCGCAGATTTATATTGGCGATACCTATGTGGGTGGCTTTGACGATCTCTCCGCGCTTGATCGCGAAGGCAAGCTCGAACCCATGCTGCGAGGCGCCTGAGACCAGGCTAGCTTCGCCGCCTGATTTTTTACTTTTTTAATGAAAGTGCTTCATGTCCGAACAGAATTCGCAAGCCGCTGAGCAGCAACCGCAGTTCAATATCCAGCGCATCTATCTGAAAGATCTGTCGCTGGAACAGCCCAATTCACCCGGTATTTTCCTCGAACAGGAAAGCCCGGCCATGGAAATCGCGCTCGACGTCAGTTCCGAGCAGATCGCCGATGGGTTTTTCGAGTCGACTATCACGGTCACCATCACTGCCAAAGTAGGTGAAAAAGTCGCCTTTCTGATTGAATGCAAGCAGGCTGGGATCTTTGAAGTGCGCCAGATACCCGAAGACCAGCTCGAGCTATTACTCGGCATCGCTTGTCCGAACATTTTGTATCCCTATCTGCGCTCGAATGTCTCCGACATGATCACGCGCGCTGGTTTCCCGCCGTTTCATTTGTCCGAGATTAACTTCGAAGCGTTTTATCACCAGCGCAAGCAGGCGATTACTCAGCCAGCGCCCACTCAGGTGCAATAAATCCACCATGCGTTTCCTGCGAACCTTGCCACTTGTTGTCGGATCGCTTTGCGCGTTGGGTCTGACTGCGTCGAATGCAACCGATTTCAGTTCAGTTGCGCCACCTTACGCAGTCATGTACGACGCACCGACGCAAAAAGGCCGCAAGCTTTACATTGCCCCGGGCGGCATGCCCGTCGAGGTTGTGTTGACCAATGGCGACTGGGCGCGTGTGCGCGATTCTTCTGGGGATCTGAGCTGGGTTAATGCGGGTTCGCTGCTGCCCCGGCGTACCCTGATCGTCGAGGTCGATCAAGCCATGATTCGTGCGTCCGAAAATGAATCTGCGCCGGCGGTTTTCACTGCAGCCAAAGGGGTCGTGCTGGAACTGGCCGAACCCATACGCTCGGGTTGGATCAAAGTTCGGCACCGTGACGGTGAAACGGGCTTCGTCAAGGCATCCGACGTTTGGGGCGACTAGGGCTCGCCTAGTCCTCACCCATTCAAAACCGCATGAATATTTCAGTTTTCGGCGCCGGCGCATGGGGCACAGCCCTTTCGATGTCGCTGGCCGATCGTCATCAGGTGATGCTCTTCGGACGCGATGCACAAGCCATCGCAGACATGAGCGCTCGGCGAGAAAATGCGCGCTACCTTCCCGGCCTTGCGCTGCCACCTTCTCTCGCGCTGACCTCGGATTTACCTGCGGCGATCGCGCACGCCAGTGATGGTCTGATGATTGTAGCGACCTCGGTCGCAGGATTGCGGCCCTTGCTGACGTCATTTCTTCCCTATGGATTGCCCAATCTGATTTGGTTGTGCAAAGGATTTGAAGAAGGCAGTGCTTTGCTGCCGCACCAGATTGTTCGCGAGTTGATGGGTGAGACGCTGCCTTGCGGCGCTTTGTCCGGTCCTTCATTTGCACAGGAAGTGGCGCGCGGTCTGCCCTGCGCTTTGACGATAGGCGCGGCTGACCCGGCCTTGTGTCAGCTTGCAGTCTCCGCCATTCATGGCAATACGATCCGTGTGTATTCCAGTGATGATCTGGTGGGCGTTGAGGTTGGTGGTGCAGTCAAGAACGTACTCGCCATTGCAACGGGTATCGCTGATGGACTTGGTCTGGGCATGAATGCGCGCGCTGCACTGATTACGCGCGGGCTGGCTGAAATCACGCGCCTCGGTATTGCACTCGGTGGCCGTAGTGAGACTTTCATGGGGCTTACCGGTGTCGGCGATCTGATATTGACTTGCACCGGTGATTTGTCGCGCAATCGGCAAGTGGGTTTAGGCCTAGCCGCCGGTAAATCGCTCGATACCATCGTAAACGAGTTAGGTCATGTAGCTGAGGGTGTACGCTGCGTGCGTGCTGTGCAGCAACTCGCCCGACAACACCAGATAGCCACACCGATTGTCGATGCAGTCGGGCGCGTTTTGTTCGAATCGGAAACACCCATCAAAGCTTTGCAGCAGTTGTTGGCTCGCGAATCACGCGTCGAGACGGCTTAGTCATAATTCAAAGCAGCCTGTAGCAGTAGTTCGCAATCAGTGCTCAATCTTCGATCGTCTTCATTGCCTCCCAAAATGAGCGCTTCGTTTTCGCAATAAAGAAAATATATCGCGATAAGCGGGCACTTTATTCTCACGCACTGGTCAAAGTGGAGTTGCTTTCACCAGAGTCTGCCTATGTTGCGCGCATTCAATCGACCTCCCTCATCTCGCCGACATTCCGGCTTTACGTTGATCGAAATCATGGTCGTCGTGGTCATCATGGAGGTGCGGTTCAAATACGAATCAATGCCCCTGTCGCAATTACAACGATGCGTGTCACTTTTGTCAAACAGTGCGACGTGTAGTGTAGGCTTTTGTTGACGCAGCATCAGATACCACGAGGTGTGGCCCCTGATGCCGCATATTTTTAGACTTGCTTTCTGGAACGACGTCGTATTAAAAACGGGTACGCAGTCCGACGATGAGATTTCTTCCTGGCTGCGGTATGTAGTCTTTCAGCAGCGAAGTCGACAGCCGAATTTCTTCATTGAGCAGGTTGCGGGCCAGCAGGAACCAGGTGACATCCGTGGTGCCGTAGCGCTGCACATAATTGATGCTGGCATCGACCCGTGTATAGGCTGGCGTCGTCGTCTCTTCTGAGATGCTGGTGCTGGCAATGCGATTCTGCGCACTCGCATGCAGCACAGAGAGCGATGAGCGCCATTGCGAATCTTGATAACCGAAACTCAGACCCGTGCGGGTTGATGGCTGCAACGGCAGATTACCCAGGTTATCCAGTGTGCCGCGCGAGGTGTCGGCGAAGACGCGACCAAACCAGCCGGGATCGTAATAGTTGTAACTCAACTCGGCTTCGACACCGCGCAGGGTGGCGTCGGCTTGGCTGAAGGTGCGGTCGAATGCCAAGCCATCAGCAGCACCTAGCACCGCCGTTGAAAGCGAGCCGTACACAAAATTTTTCACTTTGTTCTGAAAAACATTGGCTTTCCAGCGCAGGGCCTGTGTCGTTTTCTGCAAAGAGAGATCAATATTTTTCGAAGTCTCTTTTTTCAGGTTGTCATCACCGATGTCATAGGTTTCGGTCGGGTGATGAGCGCCACCCGAATACAGTTCCTCTGTCGTGGGTGCGCGCTGTGCGACTGACGCGGTGGCGCCGACGCCGTAGCCTGGCGTGAATGCCCACAACACGCCGGCAGAGTACGAACCAAGGTTGAATGATCGTTTAGTGTCGGTGAGCGGACGCCGTGACACTGATTCGAGACGGCCGCCGAGGTTGATCCGCCAGTCACCAAAATCACGCTCTTCCACAATAAAACCAGCGGTTGATTGCGATCGTGTACGAGGTACTGTCGGATCATCGCCGTCAAGATTCAACGCCTGTACATTCGCGTGCTCGGTTTGTAATCCGAATTTACCGCGCCATCCGGCGATCGGCAGATGGCTCAATTCCCAGCGGGATTCGAAGGACTTGTTACTGAAACGCACATGCGGATCGGTGCCGGAGTTTTCCAATTCTGTGTGACGATAATCCGTCTGTCCCAGTTTCACGCGCAAGCCATCGAAGCCTGCAAATGGCGACTTGATGAAAGTGTCTACATCAAAGCGGGTTTGTGCCAGATCGATTTTGGAGAGCTCATCGCGGCCATGAATCCCATAGACTTTACCCAGCTGTGAGAGTGATGCGCCAATATGTCCCCAGTCCTGTATTAGCGATCCGCCCACGGCGATATTGTTTTCGCGGTTGCGAGAAAAGCTGAGCTTGCCGGTATCGTTGTTGGTAGCACTTGAGTCGACCGCACTACTGCCTGGAATGCGATAGTCGCCGGCATTCATCACATTGCCATCAACATGCAAGCCGATGTTTCCGGCGGATCGATCAGCCGAAAAACTCAGACCCGTGCCGTGATCCACGGAGCTGTAGCGCAATTCGGATTCACCGGTAGCGTGTGGTTCAAGTGTGGTGGGTATGCGGTCATTGACGATGTTGACCAAGCCACCGATGGCGCCGGATCCGTACAGCAGTGCCGCAGGTCCGCGCAAGATTTCGATTTGACGCGCGCTCATCATGCCGCTGCCGACCGCATGGTCATTGGAGATTGCCGACAGATCGCCAGTGCTCATGCCGTTTTGCAGGATCTTCACACGCGGTCCGTCCAGTCCACGAATAATCGGGCGCGATGCGCCCGTACTAAATCCCGAAGCGTTCACGCCCAGCTCATTGCCCAAGGTGTCGCCAAGCGAGCTACCGAGCTTGTTGCGCAATTCGTTGCCCGATAGCACCTTGGCGGGCGCCAGAATCATCGCATTTTCATTGGCACCAAACGGATCGGCAGTGACGATCACGGGTGCGAGGCTTTTGGTTTGTTCCTGACTGTGCGCCGTGACCGCAATACCTGCAATTGCACACGCAATCGCATGCGCCAGAAAATTCTTGCGTAAGTTCATGTATTTCTCCACTGATGAATGAAGCACGCACCGCAGCGAATCGTCGCTGGCGGTGGTCCTGATGCGGGGTTCAGGCTGTCAGTGGGGGTGCGCGGGAGGAAAAATGAGCGAAAAAGGCCGGCGCATGGCCGGTGTAGGTCAGTGCCGCAGGGGCAAATGAGGGCGCGGGTGCGACAAAGAGTGTGATTGGAGGCGAGTGCAGACCTGCGCCCAAGGTGGCTGCATCAAAAGCGGCACAGGCACTGGCTGCTTTCTGGTGATCGGCGACGCCAGCTTTCGATATCTCGACAGTGGTCGCGTCATTCCGGCTGTGCGCATGGGCAATCGCGTGTGCATACCCTAGCCACTGCGTTAGCAGCAGGCTCAGCATCAGAACCAGGCTCAGAAAACCAGCATGGCGATGCATTTTTTGGCGGGTTAGCGCGGTTGATGACATGCGTCTGGCAGAATGAATAACAAAATCACAAGTAGATGAAGACCGGATACTACTGCAAACAGTAACCGATTGTCACGACAGGGATTGCTGCGTAGTAGTGCGCTCGGGGGGTGCTGGCTGAATGTCAGTGCTGAGGAGGGCAACCCGGCTGCAGCCCGACTAGCATCAGCCGGGCGCATCGTACAGTCGACGAATCAATCGCCGTACAGCCTTTGCTTGAGCTCGCGCCGCTGCTGGGCTTCCAGCGACAGGGTTGCGGTAGGACGTGCCAGTAATCTTGGAATCCCGATGGGCTCGCCAGTTTCTTCGCACCATCCATAGTCGGTGGAATCAATCGATGCTAGCGATTGCTGAATTTTCTTCAGCAGCTTGCGCTCGCGATCGCGGGTCCGAAGCTCAAGGGCGTGCTCTTCTTCAATGGTGGCGCGATCTGCGGGATCCGGCACCAGCACGGTTTCGCGCAAATGCTCGGTGGTCTCGCCGGCATTTTTCAGCAAATCCTTTTCCAGTTGCTGGAGGCGCACCTTGAAAAAAGCGAGCTGCGCAGGATTCATGTAATCCTTCTCGCCCATGGCGAGCAATTGCTCTTCGGTGAGATGAGCACCGTCGATGCCGGCGGTTTTAGAGGTTTTTGTATTGGTTGCCACGTCAGTTGCTCTCGTTGCTGCGAATCTGTGAATTGTACCCATTGTCGTCGCAGCGAAATTGTGGCTGCGCAGAGACTGTGGGCCGTGGTTCCGGGTTATCTCTATCAAGCCTTAGACCCTAACTCGTTGGCTACCTAACGAGATGGGTTCTCTAGCTCCACCCGGCTGAAACCGGCGGCTATTTTAATCGTATTGCCCGGCTACGGGACAGGCTTTGCACGATTTTTAAGAGATTTAATATTGATCGCTGCGTCAGCCAGGGTGAAACCTTACCAACTTTATACCAGACATTGGTCCAGACCCTCGATAAAGATACCTTTCGGCAAGTTTTGTCCGATAAAAACGATTTTGCTACCTCGCGTCTCGGTCTCCGCCCACTGCCCGCCCAGATCGCTGCCCATGGTCTGATGCACGCCCTGAAAGATCACCTTGCGGGAGGCGCCTTCCATCCACAGCACTCCTTTGTAGCGCAGCATGCGCGGACCATAGACTTTGATCAGGCTGCCGAGAAATTCTTCAAGACGGCCCGGATCGAACGCGCGATCGCTGCGAAAAACAAACGCTGCAATATCATCCGTGTGGCTGCCGCCGTGATGATGCGCATGATCATGGTCGTGGTGATCGCAGTGATCATTGCAGTGAGGTCCATGATCGTGCTCATGCGATTCCGCTTTCAAAAAATCCGGATCGATGTCCAGGCGCTCATTAAGATTGAAACCACGAATATCGAAAATTTCCGAGATCGCTACCTTGCCGAAATCTGCGTGTAATAAAGGTGCGCGTGGATTCATGCGCTTGAGGCGCGTTTCTAGCGCCATGATTTGATCGGGCGTGACCAGATCCGTTTTTGAAATCAGCATACGATCTGCAAAGCCCGCTTGTCGCTGAGCTTCTTCATAGGTGTCGAGCTGGTGCATCCCATGGCTGGCATCGACCACCGTGATGACGCCATCAAGCAGATAGTCAGTCGCGATTTCTTCATCCATGAAAAAAGTCTGCGCGACTGGACCCGGGTTCGCCAGGCCCGTGGTCTCGATCACCACGCGATCGAATTGCAACGTACCGTCTCTGCGCTTGCGTGCCAGTTCGCCCAAAGCAGTAATCAGATCGCCGCGCACGGTGCAGCAGACGCAGCCGTTATTCATTTCGACGATTTGTTCATTGCTGTCACGGACAAGAATTTCATTGTCGATGTTTTCTTCGCCGAATTCGTTTTCAATGACGGCGATTTTGAAACCATGTGGCTCATGCAAAATGCGATTGAGTAGCGTGGTTTTACCGGCGCCCAAAAAGCCGGTGAGAATCGTAGCGGGAATGAGAGACATGATCTGCTTATTTTTCCTGAGGTATTGGTTGTGACATGAAACCAGAGCGATAACAGTTCGCGATTTTATTTCTGTTTTTTAGCGCGCGGATGGGCGGCATCATAGACCTGCGCCAGTCGCTGAAAATCCAGTGAAGTGTATACCTGTGTCGACGCAATCGACGAATGCCCCAGCATTTCCTGCACTGCACGCAGGTCGCCCGAGGATTGCAGCACATGCGATGCAAATGAATGTCTTAGTACATGCGGATGGACATCGGCCGGTATGCCCAGCGATTGCGCCAGCGCTTTGATACGTGTCTGCACAGTGCGTGGCGTGACGCGCCGACCGCGCGCCGTGATGAATAAGGCATGGGGATCGACAGGGCTAGTTGGCTTGGCGATCGTATCGCGCACGACCAGCCATTGCCGTAGCGCGGCGATAGCGGCTGCGCCGACGGGCACGCTGCGGCGTTTGTTGCCCTTGCCGGTCACGGTGACTTCAGCCGCATCAAAGTCGATCCATCCGGCCGACACATGCGCGGGTGTTTTCACGTACTGCTTGTCCAGCGAGGTCAGTTCCGACACGCGCAGGCCACTGGAGTACAGCAATTCGAACATAGCCTGATTGCATAAACGAGTGAGCGGATCCTCTTTGGTATCGCCTGGCCCAGATTGTGCCGATACCAGCCGCACGGCATCGTCCACCCCCAGCGCCTTGGGCAGAGTCTTCGCACGCTTCGGTGCTTTTACACCGTCGGTTGGATTGGCGCGCAAGGTCTGGTGCTGAGCCAGCCATTGATAAAAACCGCGCCACGCAGAGAGTTTGCGCGCGATCGAGCTGCCTGTGAGGCCACGTGCATGTAGCTGACTTGCAAAGCGGCGGATATCGACCTGAGTGAGTGCCGGTAATGCGGTACTTGATTTTTCTGCCGCTAGGCTTTGCAGTTGATGGAGATCGCGACGATAACTGTCCAGCGTGTGGTCAGAGAGTTTGCGCTGGGTCTGCAAATACTGCAGGTAGGCTGCTATCTGTTCCGTGTCGCCCTTGGTGCTCACGGAATCAGTCAACCAGTCCTTCCAGCACCGCGCTTGCTGTTTCTCCGATGCGTGACAGTACATCGGTGGCCATGTCGCTGCTAAATCGTTGCGCATCAGGCGATGCCAGCACCAGTAGACCGATGCTTTGCTCGCTGTCAGGTTTGCGCAATGGAATGAGCGCTGCGGATTGCATCCCAGCGGCATTGGCCAGCCAGGCAAGGCCGGGCTTGCCACTCGCCGGGCCGCAATAGGGCGCTTTGAGCTGATCGGCAAACGCGCGGGCATCGCCTGCATCAGTGCAGTGGTCCCACAGACGCAGAGTAGCCTCAGGCAGATCGAAGGCATCTTTCAGTGTTTTCGCAACCGCCTCGCCCAGATCGTTGGCGTCTTGAGAGCGCCACAGCTGCAAGGTCCACTGATGAAAGTTGGCGATGATGGCGTCATTATCTTGCGCGATACGCATTAGATTGGCGAGCTTCAACTCGAGCTGACGGATTTTTTCTCGCAGCACTTCAACCTGGCGATCCTGCAGCGATATCGTGCGACCACCGAGAGCCGAGCTCAGCTTCAGGCTAGCCGTGAGCTCGGGGTTGTCTTCAAAAAATTCCGGATGCTCTGCGAGGTAGTCGGCAACCGCTTGAGCGTCTGTGTGTTCAGTCATGAGTTTGGTAAGTGTTCAATAATGAA
>Ga0315905_10005608_pt1 | contig 12786 bp, 12 predicted proteins | sample LakEriMetagenome_5_FD_203522 | JGI IMG/M metagenome (GOLD analysis project Ga0315905, IMG submission 203522) | Freshwater fungal communities from buoy surface, Lake Erie, Ohio, United States - Buoy 4 MA121 | ecosystem: Environmental > Aquatic > Freshwater > Lake | place: USA: Lake Erie, Ohio... | reverse complement strand
TGTCGGCAATCCGCTTTGCGCGCTGGATGGTGACCATCGTGGCGCTCTTGAAGCTCGTGGCACTGCTGCCGGGCTGGAGGTTTCTGCCGATGCTCGCGATCACGCAGCCGCTGTGGGCGGCGGCCTGGGTGCTCGGCTTTCTGGCGACCGCGATGCTGTTCACCCCGGCCAGCAACCGCTGGTTCGCGGACAAGGGAGGGGTCGATCCTGCGGTATTCGAATAGCCTTCTCGTCGCCCTCGCGGCGGCTCTCCCCGCCGCTGCCCATGCGCAGGCCTATCAATGCCGCGCGCCGCAAGTCACCAGCGTGCCGACCATCACGCCTGACGGCCCGCGCCGCAACCTGCCTGTGACAGGCTACACCCTCGCCCTCAGCTGGAGCCCGGAGTTCTGCAAACCGCGCGCGAAAGACCGTGCCCATGTGGCGCAATGCTCGGGCACAAGCGGCAGCTTCGGCCTCGTGGTTCACGGGCTGTGGCCGGAAAGCGGGCAAAGCTGGCCGCAATGGTGCGCGGCGGCCTCCGGACCTGCAGGCACGCTCACCCGCACCGAGGTGCGCGGCGCGATGTGCATGATGCCGTCCGAACGCTTGGTGGCGCGGGCCTGGGCCAAGCATGGCAGCTGCATGGTCAAACGCCCCGCGAGCTACCTCAAGGTCACCCGCATCCTTTGGGACAGCTTGCGCATCCCCGATTACGACCGGATCAGCCGCGCGGAGCCACTCACCGCCGGCCGCATCCGAGCCGCCTTTGCCGATGCCAATCCGGCGATCCCGGCGAATGCAATCGGTGTGAAGCTCAATGCGCGCGGCTGGCTCGAGGAAATCCGCCTGTGCTACGCCAAGTCCTTCCGCCCGGGGCGCTGTACGCCGGCCCGCTTCGGCGCAAAAGACAGCGCGGCGGCAAAGATCTGGCGCGGGTTATAGGGGGTTCGCCACCAGCCACACCCGGATCGCGCTGGCGAGGCCGGGGGGTGTGGGGGACTTGATCCGCTCGGCATCGATCCGCGCCACCAGCGCGGCGACTGCCATGCCTTCAGCGGCGGCGGCGGCCTGGAGCATCTCCCAGAACAGCGGTTCCAAGCTGATCGAGGTCTTGTGTCCGGCAATCGACAGGCTGCGCTTGACCGGCGGGTGAAAGGGCGAGGGCGGCGGCGTCTCCATCGCGCCACTCTAGCAGCAGCAGCGCGCCCCTGAGACCCCCTATCTCGTAACGGCGGAGGAATTTCAAGACCTCAGGGAGCGAGAGCGCACGGGAAAGGCGGTCTCGGAGACCCGCTTTGGCGGCCAGTGCGAATCTGGCGGCGATCAGACTGCGATCAGCCCAAGCTGCACCCCCTGTTTGACAAAAACTGTTCCCCGTCAGCGTCTATGGCCCAGATTTAAGGTTGTTCATAGAAGCATTGACGTGATTGCTATTGCTGGTCAGCGTGCCGGATGAAGGAGCGACCACATGATGCAGAGGGCGGACAGTCGCCTGCGGAACGCGCCGGTGGGCCGCAAAGGCAAGGGCACCGTCGACCGGATCATCGACGCTGCAGCGGATCTCCTAGAGTCGCGAGGATACGAGGCCCTTACTACAAATCACATCGCGGAAGCCGCTGGCGTCAATATCGCGACGCTCTACAAGTATTTCGCGAACAAAGAGGCAATTCTGACTGCGCTTCACCTGCGGCTGTCACAACGCTGGAAAGAGGCGTTGACCCACCGCCTCGATCAAATCCGCGACGGGGCGCACTGGCGCGAAATCATCTGCCAGATCATCGATGTGGCAGCAGAGCGGCGCCAGGGATCAAACGGCGCAGCAGGCATGCGGATCGCCATGAAAGTGTCTCTGGAGCTTCAACCTTACGATCGCGCCGAATCCATCGAGTCCGCGCGGTTCGTGGCGGACATGCTGATCGCCCGGGCAGGTGTCGATGCCGTCACCGCGGCGCGGGTCGGGCGGGTGGCGATCGAGGTGGGAGCGGCCGTTCTCGATCTTTTGCTTCAGGATGAAGCGACGGACGACGCAGCGTGGGTTGGCGAAGCGAAGGCCGCGATCTGCAACTACCTCGCGCCATACTTCGAGGATAGCGCGCCCCTATGATCGTACCACGATACCAAAATAAGTAATTGCTTTCTTCTTAAGTGCATCCCTATTCGGCTCCCTAGACGTTCGGATGAAGGGGATGGGTCATGTCGTTTTATCGTTTTGCGATTCTCACACCGGCGGCACTGCTGACCGCTTGCGCGGCAAGCAATGCGCCGCTTAATCGCGCTGTGCCAGTTGCGTCCGCGCAATCCGCCGACGCGCTCTACGTCAACGGCGACATTCTGACGATGGTCGGCAACGACCCTGCCTATGTTGGCGCGCTTGCGGTTGCAGATGGTCGCATCATTTATGCCGGACCGCGCGCGTCCGCCCCAGCCGCAGCCAAGACCGTTGACCTTGGCGGCAAGACCCTGTTGCCAGGTTTCATAGATACCCACGGCCATATGGTCTATTTCGGCAAGAATCTCGTTGATGCCGACCTGGTCGGGACGCCGGACATTCCTGACCTCCTCAATCGCATGAAGGCACAGGCCGCCCGCACGCCGCCCGGCGGCTGGATTGTCGGATTTGGCTATTCGGTGCCCAAGATGAAGGAAGGCCGCGCGCCAACCGTCGAGGAGCTCGACAGCATTTCGGCGACCATTCCAGTGATGATTGTCGACAATTCGGGCCATCTGGGCGCCGCCAACAGCGCGGCCTTCGCGGCGGCCGGCGTAACGGCGGCGAGTGCCGATCCAGCCGGCGGCACCTTCACGCGCAAGACCGATGGCAAGGCGCTGGCCGGCCCAATGGAGGAAACAGCGCTCAACCTGGTACGCGCCAAGCGGCCGGCATTTACTGGCAAAATGGCTGATGATGTGATGATCGGCGGCGCCCGGATGTGGGCGAGCATGGGCCAGACCACGGCACAGGACTGCGGTATTGGCCTTGGCGAAGACGACATGGCCATTGTCCGCAACGCGATCAACAAGAACCTGCTGCCGATCGATCTTTATGTTTGTGCCAAGGATTCGATCACCGATCCGATGCTGGCGCAGGCCAATGAAGTGCGCGCCGATGCGACTGCCGGCCGGGTCAAGCTGGCGGCGCGCACCGATGACGATCGCCGTTACATCAATCGGGTGCGGATGGGCGGCATCAAGTTCTGGCTCGACGGCGCCCTTGATACGGCTTGGTTTACCCAGCCATATGCCAACAATCCGCCGGGCAAGACCGGCGTCTACTTGGGCTACCGCCAGATCGAGGACGCAACGCTCGATGCCGCGTTCGATCGCTTCTGGACGACCGATATCCAGATCAATATGCACATTCAAGGCGATGCGGCCGCCGATCAGGCGCTCAACGCCATTGAAAAGGCAGTGCGCAAATATGGCATGCGCGATCACCGCCCAGTCTTCATCCACGCCACGGTGTTGCGCCCGGACCAGATCGAGAAGATGGGGCGCTATGGCGCGGTCCCGACCTTCCTGACCACCTCGATCGCCAAGGCGGGCGATCTTGCCGTACATTTCTGGGGTCCCGAACGGGCCGCCGCCGCCGCTGGCGCCAACACCTTTGTCAAGGCTGGGCTGCCCTTCACCTTCAGCCATGACGCGCCGGTGACGCCGTCGCCCTCAATTCTCGAACTGGTCGATGCCGGGGTCAATCGCACGACCGCCAGCGGTCGGGTGATGGGGCCGGATGAACGTGTTTCGCCCTATAACGCCCTGCGTTCAGTAACCGTCTATGGCGCCTTCCAGATCAAGGAGGAAAAGACCAAGGGTACGCTCGAGGTCGGCAAGCTCGCCGATCTGGTCATTCTCGATCGCAATCCGTTGAAGGTGGAGCCGACGACGATCAAATCGATCAAGGTGGTTGAAACCATCAAGGAAGGCGTGACGGTTTATCGCGACGACGCGGCGCAGCCGTGACCCACCGCCTGGTTGCAGCCGCAGTCCTGCTGAGCCTGCCGAACGCTGCTGCTGCGGCGACAAACGATCAGTCGGCATTGATTGCCGAACTGCAACGCCAGATCGCTGCCCAGCAGGCTCAGATCGATGCGCAGACTAAGGCGATTGCCGAGCTGCGGGGGCTTGTCGTCGGAACGTCTGGCCCTGCGCCGAACGCGGCTGTCGCCGATGCTGTTGCCGATCCGGTCGTAGCTGCTGCTGAACCGGAACCTGCAGCGTCCGTTACCGTACCGGTCGAGGCTGCTGGCGAGCCGCAACCTGCGGTAGCCGTTTCGGCGCCAACGAAAACACCCGATCATGTCGTTCGGGTCGGCAACGCCGATGTGATGCTCGGCGGTGCCTTCACGCTCAACACCTTGGTCTCGTCGCGGCGGACCATCGGACCAGCGGGCTCGGTATTCTTCCTCGCGCCGCCCGACGTGACCGGACGCGACAATGTCATCGATATGACCGCCCAATACAGTCGCATTTCGCTTGGTATCGATATTCCAGCTGGCGACGACTGGACGGTCTCGGCGCGGACGTTGTTCACCTTCTTTAATGGCAGCCTGTTGAACGCGAGCTACGGGTTCCAGCCGCTGTTCGGCTATGGTTCGGCCAGCAACGGTCGGTTCACCTTTTCGGCCGGCCTGATGTTCGAACTGTTCAGCCCGCGCCAGCCCGACGTCGTCGACAGTGTTTCGGCGCTGTATTTTTCAGGCAACCCCGCCAATTCACCGCGCGCCCAGTTGCGCGCCGAATGGCGGGCACCCGTCGCCAGCGGCACGCAATTTGAAGCGGCGCTGGCGCTGTCCGATCCCATTTCGACCTTTATTTCGGAGGATCTGACCGATCGCACTGAAGATAACGGGATCCCCAATATCGAAACCCGGTTGGCGGTGACGCATGCGCCCGACGGCTGGTCGAGCCTGCTCGATCGGGCGAAGTGGGATATCGGCGTTTCAGCCGTCTATGGCGAGTTTCGAAAATTCTACAACGTTTCAGCACCCTTTGACGTGCGAACTAACCAGTCGCGGGGTGTTTCTATCGATGCGGGGGTCAGCCTTTCGCCGCGCGTTGCGCTCCAGGGCGAGGTGTGGACCGGCCAGGCACTGGGCAATTATGGCGCTGCCATTGGCGCCAGTGTGAACCCGGTGACCCGCCGTGAAATCGATGCCAGCGGCGGCTGGGGGGAGGTGGCGTTGGCATGGTCGGACATAGCGCATTCGACCTTCGGCTATGGCCTCGACAGACCGAACCGCGACCAGTTGGTGCCCGGTGACAAGGCGCTCAACGAAACCCTGTGGGGCAACATCTTCTGGCGGGCCGCGCCTTGGTTGCAGCTGGGGCTTGAAGGCACCTGGCGGCGCACGCAATATCTGCTGCCGACCGATGTTCTGCTCACTAACGACGGCTTCGGCATGCTTATGACAACGAGCTTCCGCTACTAAACCTTAATTGGGGGAAATGCCCTGTTTAACAAAAGGGGAAGCCCCATGTTAAACCGCTTCTGCGCGCTGCTGCCACTGCTCACGGCCACACCGGCGCTAGCACCTGCCCCCGTCAATACATATGTTGCCCGCCGTTGATGCTCATGGTCGAGCCGGTGACGAACCCGCCGTTGTTGCTGGTCAGAAACGCCACCCCGCGGGCGATTTCCTCGGCCATGCCCAAACGCCCGACCGGGATCTTGGCGACGATCTTCTCCAGCACCGGCGCGGGCACGGCGGCAACCATGTCGGTGTCGATATAGCCCGGCGCAATCGCGTTGACCGTCACCCCGAACTTCGCGCCTTCCTGCGCCAACGCCTTGGTGAAGCCGTGGATGCCCGACTTGGCCGCGGCGTAATTGACCTGGCCGTATTGGCCCGCCTGCCCGTTGATCGAGCCGATATTGACGATCCGCCCCCAGCCGCGCTCGCGCATCCCGGGAAAGGTCGCCTTGGCCATGTTGAAACACCCGCCGAGATTGATGCGCATGACATCGTTCCAGTCGTCGAAGCTCATCTTGTGCAAGGTGCCGTCGCGGGTGATGCCGGCGTTGTTGACGACGATGTCGATCGGGCCGTGATCGGCCTCGACCTGCGCGCAGCCGGCGATGGTCGCCTCATGGTCGCCCACGTCCCAGCGGTAGGACGGGATGCCGGTCGCTTCGGTGAAGGCTCGCGCCTTTTCGTCATTGCCAGCGTAATTGGCGATGACCGTGTGGCCCTGCCGCTTGAGCCGCTTGCAGATCGCCTCCCCGATTCCGCGCGTTCCTCCGGTGACGATGGCTACCCGGCCCATGGCATTCTCCCCTTTTGACACTGCTTGCTACGGGCAACCTAGCGGTGCCGTAGCGTCAGGGAAAGCGGGGAATAGCTATGCGGGGCGCGAGAAGCCCGCGTCAGGCTCAGAACTTGATCTGGGTGCCGAGGTAGACGGCCTGGCTGTCCTTGACCGAATTGGTCAGCGGGTCGAGCCGTTCGCGCTCTTGCGAATAGCGCACGCCTGCCATCACGTTGAGATTGGTCGAGAGGCGGAAGCTGCCGCCGACGCCGACCGTCTGCTGCGCGATCGCATCGAGTGTATTGGGCGAGCGGCCCGCGATCTCGCGATCCTCAAGCTCGATGCGCGGCTGCAGCCGGCTCGGCTTGTCTTCGGCCTTCGGTGCCGACGGCTTGAACTGCGCCAGATCGGGCAGCGCCATGCGGCGCACCTCGGCGGGAAGCTCGAACGGGCGGGCGAAGCTCTTGTAGCCGCGCGCGGTGCCGAGCTGGAACCGGCTCGCCTCTAGCCCGGCCACGCCAGCCCCGCGGCCCGGGACTGCGTCGATCGCCTTGCGCACCGAAATCGCGCGGGCGTCCTGATTGTCGACCCGCACCGCGACCGTGACTGTGCGCTCTCCGCCCACCTTGCTCGAACCGGCAGGCGTAAAGCGGATACCGTGGGCGCGGGCCTTGTCGGCCACGCGGGCAGCCAGTTCGGGATCAACCGAAGCAGGCGTGAACACATCGAGGCCTAGCGCCGTGAACGAGGCCGCAGCCACCGGCGCCGATTTGCCCGCCAGCGCCATCCCGGCGGTCGGCAAGCCCAGCGCCAGCGCGCCGCACAACGCCAGCAACGTCAGCTTGCGCTGCGCCTTTGCTGAGACGTCGGCCTTGCGTGCCATGGTGGTGCCTCTTCCTCTGTGTGGTGGGTGATCCGGCTTTTGCCAGACCATACGCGACCTTAACCCCACCTGAGTCGCTGTGTGAACAATATCAGGTGATAGGGACGCGAGTCCCGCACACAATGGTGAGGGGCACCACAAACCCGATTCCGCAGCCACCTGTTGCTCCATACACACAGACTTTTGTGCTATTCCGCACAATTGCCGGTTCAGCCGGGGTAAAGCCCGCTTGCCCGAGGCTTGCTCGCCTACCTTTCGTCCACGCTTCGCATGCCCCGCGCCGAATCAATGCTTGCATCGGTGCTTGCCGCGCGGGGCTTGCGGGTTATAGAGCGGGGGCAAGAAAGATGATGAGGATTTCCCGGCAGTGACACGCGCCAACTCCGCTCCCTTCCGCCCGACCCTGCAGCGGGTCGCAGCTGGCGCCTTCACCGGCGCCGCGCTGGTGGCCCTTTCCGCCTGCGGCGGTTCCGAGCGTCCGCGCACCGAATTGCAGGCCGCCCAGGTCAACACCATCGGCGTCAACGCCTATCTGTGGCGCGCCGCGCTCGATACCGTGAGCTTTGCCCCGCTGCTACAGGCCGACAGCAATGGCGGCGTGATCGTGACCGACTGGTACGCCAACCCCGCCAACCCGAGTGAGCGCGTCAAGCTGACGGTGACGATCCTCGATCAGGATCTGCGCGCCGATGCGCTGCGCGTCGCGGCGAGCCGCCAGGTCGCCGAAGGCGGCAACTGGGTCGAGGCGCCGGTGCAGGCCGCCACCGTGCAGAAGCTTGAGGACATCATCCTCACCAAAGCGCGCGATCTGCGTCGTCAGGCGCTGGCTTCCTGACACCCGCTTAGTTTCCTGCGTTTCGCCTCTCACGGATAGGCACCCATGACCGATACCCGTTTCGATCCGTCTGTCGCCGACGGACGCTGGCAGCGTGCCTGGGCCGAGGCCGGCACCTTCACCGCCGATTCCGACAGCCCTAAGCCCAAGAGCTACATCCTCGAGATGTTCCCTTATCCCTCGGGGCGCATCCACATGGGCCACGTGCGCAACTACACGATGGGCGATGTGCTGGCGCGCTACCAGAAGATGCGCGGGTTCGAGGTGCTGCATCCGATGGGGTGGGACGCCTTCGGGATGCCGGCCGAAAATGCCGCGATGGAAAAGGGCGTGCACCCAGGCGGCTGGACGCGCCAGAACATCGCGCAGATGAAGGCGCAATTGCAGCGCATCGGCTTCGCGCTCGACTGGACCCGCGAATTCGCCACCTGCGACCCCGAGTATTACGGCCACGAACAGGCGCTGTTCGTCGATCTCTATGAAGCGGGTCTCGTCTACCGCAAGGAATCGACCGTCAACTGGGACCCGGTCGACATGACTGTGCTCGCCAACGAGCAGGTCATCGACGGCAAGGGCTGGCGCTCGGGCGCCGAGGTCGAGAAGCGCAAATTGAACCAGTGGTTCCTGAAGATCACCGACTTTGCCGAGGATCTGCTGGAGGGCTTGGGCAAGCTCGACGACTGGCCTGAAAAGGTGCGGCTGATGCAGGAGAACTGGATCGGCAAGTCGTCGGGGCTGGAGTTTTCTTTTGACCTCTCCGGCGGCGGCAAGCTGCCCGTCTACACCACGCGCCCCGATACGATCTTCGGCGCGAGCTTCTGCGCCATCGCCGCCGATCACCCGATCGCCCAAGGGCTAGCAGATGATCCGGAAGTCGCCGCCTTCATCGAGGCGTGCAAGCGCGGCGGCACCAAGGCGGCGGAAGTCGAGACCGCGGAGAAGCTGGGCTATCTGACGCCGATCACCGCGCGCCACCCCTTCACCGGCAAACCGCTGCCGCTGTTCATCGCCAACTTCGTGCTGATGGAATACGGCACCGGCGCCGTCATGGGTGTGCCGGGGCATGACCAGCGCGACTTCGAATTCGCGACCAAATACGGCCTGCCGATCGCGCGCGTTGTCGCCAGTGATCCGGCCCGCGCCGACGAGCCGTTCCAAGGCGAGGCGGAAGCCGGCGACGGGGTGATCGTCAACTCCGATTTCCTCGACGGGATGAGTGTCGAGGACGCCAAGCAAGCGGTCATCACCCGCGCCGAGGCTGGTAGCTGGGGCGAGGGGCGCACCGTGTGGCGGTTGCGCGACTGGGGCGTTTCGCGGCAACGCTATTGGGGCACGCCGATCCCCTTCATCCATTGCGATGCTTGCGGCGTGGTGCCAGTGCCCAAGAACCAGCTGCCCGTCACCCTGCCCGAGGATGTCAGCTTCGACATTCCCGGCAATCCCTTGGAGCGCCACCCGACGTGGAAGCATGTCGACTGCCCGCAATGCGGCACAGCGGCGCGGCGCGAGACCGATACGCTCGACACCTTTGTCGATAGCTCGTGGTATTTCCTGCGCTTCGCCAGCCAGCCCGATGACCGCCCGTTCGACCCCGAAGAGGTCGCCAAGTGGATGCCGGTTCAGCACTATATCGGCGGCATCGAGCACGCGATCCTGCACCTGCTCTACGCCCGCTTCTGGACCCGCGCGCTCGCCCATATCGGCAAGATCAACGTGCAGGAGCCGTTTGCCGCGCTGTTCACCCAAGGCATGGTGACGCACGAGACCTACAGCCGCATTGATGCCGCGCGCGGCGTACCGGTGTTCTTCGGCCCCGAGGAGGTGGACCGCACGTCCGAGGGCGCAACCTTGCTGGCGGACAATGCGCCAATCGACGTCGGCCGCGTCATCAAGATGTCGAAGTCAAAGAAGAACGTCGTCGACCCCGATGCAATCATTGCCCGACACGGCGCGGATGCGGTGCGCTGGTTCATGCTGTCCGACAGCCCGCCCGAACGCGATCTGCCGTGGTCGGACGCTGGGATCGAGGGTTGTGCCCGCTTTGTGCAGCGCTTGTGGCGCTTGTTCGCCGCCTATGACGCGGGCGCCGAGGGGGAGGACAAGGGCCTCCTCCGCAAGACCCACCAGACCATCGCCGCCGTCGCCAGCGACATCGAGGCGCTCGGCTTCAACAAGGCCGTGGCGCGCATTTACGAACTGACCGGCCTGGTCGAAAAGGCCGCGCCCTCGGCCAGCCGCAGCGCCGCGATCCGCGCGCTGGTGCATCTCGCCGCGCCGATGATGCCGCACCTCGCCGAAGAGGCGTGGGCCAGGATGGGGGAAGGCCTGATCGCCGATGTGCCCTGGCCCGAAGTCGATCCGGCGCTGCTGGTCGATGACGAGGTCACCATCGCCATCCAGCACATGGGCAAGCTGCGCGACACCGTCACCGCGCCCAAGGGAGCGGACAAGGACACGCTGGAGGCACTGGCAATGGCGTCTGCCAACCTGCAACGCTCGCTCGATGGCGCCGCGATCCGCAAGGTCATTGTCGTTCCCGACCGATTGGTGAATATCGTCACCTGATGCGTGCGCTTCTCGCCCTGCTGGCCCTGTTCGCCCTATCTGCCTGCGGCCTTTCGCCGATGTATGCCGGCGGCGGCAGTGCGGCGGTGCCACAGGGGCTGGCGGCGGTCGATGTGCCCGCGATCCCGGGACAGAGCGGCTGGCTGGTGCGCAATGCGCTGACCGACCGGCTCGGCGCCGCCGGCAACACGACGCCCGCCTACCGGCTCGACGTGCGGCTCGACGATTCGCTCGAAGCCTTGGGCGTGCTCAACGATGACACCATCAGCCGCGAACGCCGCATCCTGCGCGCGCGCTATCAGCTGATCGATATTGCGAGCGGCGAAGTCCTGCTCGATGCCGCCGCCGGATCGGACGCGGGGATCGACGTGGTGAGCAGCGAATACGCCACCATCGCCGCCGAGCAGAAGGCGCTCGAAAACCTCGCATTGGAGCTTGCCGAGCAGATGGCGACGCAGGTCTCGCTTGCACTGCGCAACCGCGCAGCCGTGCAGCCGTGAAGGCCAAGAACAGCGATTTCGCCCGCGGCCTGCCCGCTGGGATCGAACGGCTTTCGATCTTCTTCTTCTGCGGCCCCGACGAAGCCGGAGCGAGCGCGGCCGCCAACCGCGTGGCCGCTGCGCTGCCCGATGCGGGCGAAAGGGTCGAGCTGTCAGGCGCAGAACTCAGGGCCGATCCCGCCAAGCTGGGCGACGAGGCCCGCTCATCCTCGCTGTTCGGCGGCACGCGCCATCTCTGGGTGCGCGCCAGCGGCGACGAGGCGCATGATTCGCTGCAGATCCTGATCGAGACCGCCGAGGCGGGCGCTGGCACCGCCGCGCCGGTGCTGGTGGTGGCCACCTCTGCCACCGACAAGTCACGCACTGCCAAGCTGCTGGAAAAGCGGAAAGACGCGCTGGTGGCGATGTTCCATCCGCCCGATCTGAAGGATGTCGCGCAAGCGGTGCGCGCCATGGCCGATGCGGCGGGCCTCAGGCTCGGCGGCGATCTGGCCGAGCGCATTGCCCGCGCCGCGGGTCTCGACGTGCGGCTGGCGCAGTCCGAAGTCACCAAGCTGGCGCTCTATTGCGACGCCGATCCCCAGGCGCCCAAATCGGCCACCCCCGAGGATCACGCCGCGATCGGCGCGGCGACCGAGGAGGACGGGTTCGCTCCGCTGGTCAACGCCGTGCTCGGCGGCGAGCTTGGCCGGGTCAGCAGCGAGATCCGGCGGATGCGCGAGCTGGGGCTGAATCCGGTCGGCCTCGCGCTCGCGCTCGAACGCCGCGCGGCGCAATTGGCGCAGATCACCGCGCATCTCGGCCCGCGCGGTTCCTTCGACCGGATCGACAAGGGCGCGGAAATGCGGCTCGGCATCTTCTTCAAGGAAAAGCGCGACATCCGGCTCCAGTTCGAACGCTGGCGGCAGCCCGCCACGCGCGGTGCCCAAGACCCCCGGCGCGAGACCCGACTCGACCGGCTGATCCCGCGACTCACGCAACTCCACCGCACGCTGCTGGCCAATAGCCAGGCGGCAGAACTGCTGCTGGCGCAGGAACTGGCGGAAATCGCGCGCTACGCCGCTAAGCGTTAGCCGGCGAAGGGTCCGGAACGGTCGGACAGTCCTCAAATGTGACAGTCTGCAATTCGCAGTCGCACCTGGACTGCACCACGCTGGTTGTCTCGACCGGCCCCTTGCGGCTGCGGTCGCGGATCATCAAGCGCACTTTCGATACCGCCGTGGCGGCCGCAGCGCTGCTGGGACTCTCGCCGCTGCTGATTGCGGTGGCGGTGGCAATCAAGCTTGAGGACGGCGGCCCGGTGCTTTTCATCCAGCGCCGGCTGGGGCGCGGCAAAGAGTTCTTCGACATGCTCAAGTTCCGCTCGATGCGCGAGGAAAAGCTCGATCACAACGGCAGCCGCTCGACCGCGCGCGACGATGACCGGATCGCCCGCATCGGTGCCTTCATCCGCCGCACCAGCATCGACGAGCTCCCGTAGCTGATCAACGTGCTCAAGGGCGAGATGTCGATCGTCGGCCCGCGCCCGCACGCGATCGGCAGTCAGGCGAACAACAAGTTCTTCTAGGAAGTCGACCGCAGATACAGGCAGCGCCATTGCCTGAAGCCGGGGCTTACCGGGCTTGCGCAGGTGCGCGGCCACCGCGGCGCGACCGAGCGCGAGCAAGACGTCACCGACCGGCTGCAATCCGATCTCGAATATATTGCCGACTGGTCGCTGCTGCGAGGCATCGAGATCATGCTGCGCACCGCGATGGTGCTGAAGCACGATTATG
>Ga0315905_10005606_pt1 | contig 12787 bp, 10 predicted proteins | sample LakEriMetagenome_5_FD_203522 | JGI IMG/M metagenome (GOLD analysis project Ga0315905, IMG submission 203522) | Freshwater fungal communities from buoy surface, Lake Erie, Ohio, United States - Buoy 4 MA121 | ecosystem: Environmental > Aquatic > Freshwater > Lake | place: USA: Lake Erie, Ohio... | reverse complement strand
CTGGAAAACTGCTGCGCACGCATACTTCGTCGGTGCAGGTGCGGACGATGGAGAAATGCCGGCCACCATTGCGGATCATCGCGCCAGGCACCGCTTACCGTCGCGATGAGATCGACAGCACGCATTTGTCGGCATTTCATCAACTCGAAGGCCTGTACGTTGATAGTGACGTTTCACTTCCTGATTTGAAAGGCACGCTTGAAGCATTTCTGCACGAGCTTTTCGGTGCCACAACCGCCGTGCGTTTTCGACCGCATTTCTTTCCCTTTACTGAGCCGAGTTTTGAGATCGATGTGAAACTCGAGATCAAAGGTCAGGCGCCTCGCTGGATTGAAGTCGCCGGCTGCGGCATGGTCGACCCCGCGGTGTTCGAGGCCGTGTGCGGGTCTCGCAAGGACCGCGTTTATGATCCGGGCGAGGTGACCGGCTTTGCTTTTGGCATGGGGCTAGAACGGCTTGCGATGATTCAGTGGGGAATCCGCGATATTCGCCTGTTGATCGAAAACGATGTTCGCTTTCTGCGTCAGTTCGCTTAATTTTTTTGTTAGATAACTTATGAATGTTTCTCTGAATTGGTTGCGTGAATATGTTGATCTTGCCGGCAAGTCCGTGCAGGAATTAGATGATTTACTGACCTTCGCCGGTATTGAGATCGAGGCGATTCATCAAAAGGGTGTGGCATCGGATCGCATCGTGGTCGCTCAAGTGGTCGATGCCGTGCAGCATCCGAACGCTGACCGACTCAAAGTTTGCCAAGTAGATGCAGGGGAGGGGAGTCTGCGCCAAATTGTCTGTGGAGCGCAGAACTACAAGGTCGGCGACAAAGTCCCTTGCGCCTTGCCCGGCGCAGTGTTGCCTGGCGGGTTTGCCATTGGCGAAGCAAAAATGCGCGGTGTCGAGTCGAAAGGCATGCTCTGTTCCGCATCCGAAATCGGCCTGGTCGACAAGGAGAACGGCCTGTTGATTCTGGAAGGCGACCCGATGATCGGCACTCCCTTGCAACAGATCTTTGAATCCGACGTATTGTTGGAAGTAGAGGTTACGCCGAACCGCCCCGATTTGCTGAGTCATCGTGGACTGGCCTACGAACTCGAGGCCTTGTTGCGGCAGGATCATCGGAGCTGGGGATTGCCAGCCGTGCCATTGCGGGACGGTGGGGAAATGATTGTCAATGACGCACCAGCCCACTGCCCGTTTTATACTCTAACAAAAATTTCAGGGGTGGTGGTCGCAGACAGTCCGGAATGGCTAAAGCAGCGTCTGCTTTCGATCGGCTTGCGACCGATCAACAACATTGTTGACATCACCAACTTTGTTCTGCATGAGACCGGACAGCCGCTGCATGCATTCGATGCGGAGGAAGTTGGCGGAAAGATCCATCTGCGCGGTGCTATTGCCGGCGAGTCTTTTGCCGCATTAAATGGCAGCAGTTACGAATTGCGCGATGGTGACTTGCTGATCTCCGATGAACGAGGTCAAGTTCTCGCTCTGGCCGGAATCATGGGCGGTTCCGCCAGCGGCGTGACCGAAAAAACTGTCGATGTATTGCTGGAATCTGCATATTTTGATCCGCAAAACATCCGAGCGACATCACGCGCTCATCTGCTCAGCAGCGACTCCTCGTATCGTTTCGAGAGAGGAGTCAATCCCCAAGGTGTGCTGCCTGCAGTGGCGCGCGCGCTACAATTGATTCTGGAAATTGCCGGTGGTTGCGTCCAGGGTGAAACATGCCACGTGGGAAATCCCGTTGTATTAACAGGCATTGTGGAACTTGACGTCGCGCGTCTCGATCAACTGATGGGCGGAAGTATTTCTCTCGCGGAGGCCGGAGATATTCTGAAACGTTTGGGGCTGGTTGCCGAGGGTGATAACAAATGGCGCATCCCCGCCACCCGCGCGGATCTGCAACGCCACATTGATTTGGTGGAGGAAATCGCCCGAGTGCACGGGCTCGATCGCATCCCCGGACGGCTGCGCGCGACATTTGTTCCCGCCAGCGAGGTGGATTTCGCCGCAGATATCGACATGGCATTGCGGCGCACGCTGGCAGCACTGGGGTATTATGAATCACAGACCATCAAGCTGATTTCCGAAAAACAGATGATTGATGCATTGCCTTTGCGCCCTTTGCAGGAAGGAGATGTCATTCGGGTCAGCCATCCCCTGAGCGAGGATCATGCGATCTTGCGCCCCAGCCTGATTCCCGGGTTAGTGGCGACGGCAGAGCGCAACGTGCGCCAAGGTCTCAAGGCGCTGCGTTTTTTTGAATTGGGGCGCGTGTTCCGAAACAGCGGCGGCGGAAAATCGCGTGACAACGAGTCGGACGCGCTGGCGATACTTCTGTCAGGCCCGCTCGCTCCCGAGAGTTGGGCCGCGATGCCGGGTCGATCTGAGATTCATGATTTGAAGGCGGTGATCTCACGCATATTGCCTGGAAAAAACCTTCAGTTCAGTCCGCGGGAGCGACCTGGTTTTGTGCTTGGCTGCGATATTTTTTGCGATGGTATCAACCTTGGTGTCGCCGCTCGTCTGCTGCCATCACGGGAGCGGGAGCTTGATTTCACAGCGCCGGTTTGGCTTGTCGAGCTTGATCTTGCGAAACTGCGCAAACTGATCGGGCTCCGCGTTGCGGTCGAAGAGCTAGCGCAGTTTCCCGGATCCTCACGCGATGCCGCGATGGAGATGCCTGCCGAACTCATGGCGGCGAAAGTCGATGAAGTCATCTCCGCTGCCCACCAGCCGCTGCTGCAACAGTTCCATTGTTTTGATGTTTTTTGCGATCCCACCGGGCAAAAGCTCGATGCATCGCGGAAATCGATGGCCTATCGCTTTCACTACCGTGCCGCAGATCGGACCTTGAAGGCTGAGGAAGTAGATGCCGCGCATGCGATGATTCTGGATAAACTGCTCAAAGAGCTGCCCCTACATTTCCGCTGAGTTCGACAAAATCGTCAAAAGTTTAATTTCCCTATTTGACAAGGACGGCTATTTGCGATTTGATGGGCTTCAGACACCGTAAGATTCATCTGATGAGCGACGAACAAAAAAACATACCATCCAAACAAACATCCAGCATTCCTCTGAAAAAGGATACTGTGCGTGTTACTCTCAAGGCAAGTGATGCACCGGATGCTCCTGCACCTACTGCTCCTGTGATTGCTCCTCCGGTGATTGCTCCTCCGACTGTTCCGGTGATTCCTAGGCCACCCACCCCCACTGTTGGGCTCTCCCGTCCTCCGAGTCCTACTGTTCCTATTTCAGCACCTGCTGCTTTCAGCGTTCCAGGAGCGCCTGCTCCAACAGCTTCTGCGCCACCGCCGGCCCCAACTATCCCTCTCATAACCGCGGGCACTTCGATGGCACGCCCTGTGGTTGCTCCGACGATCAAACTGAATGCTGGAAGCGCGACTGGGGCTCCTACGGTGCCGCTCAAAACTGCCTCAGTTGTTCCTGCAATCGGTGCACCGTCGCTGCCCGGGAGCACCCCTACCAAAGCGCCCCTTCCCGGCTCTACTATCGCCCTGCCCAAGGCAACGGTCCAACTTGCTCCGCCTACAAAGCCGTTGCGCCCCGATTCAGCTGGCTACACCCAGATGGCGACATTCCAGACCGACGATGAGGAGGAGGAAAAACCACAAACCCTGATCACGGTTTTGTCGATTTTCGGATTTCTTGCCGCTTGTGGAGTTCTTGCTTTCCAGTGCATGTCGATTTCTATTTGGGAAGGCTGGGACAAGTTGTTTGAATAATCCACTCTCTGCAATCCATCTCTAACATATCATCATTATGGCCCTTCCCATCATTAATATTCTTATCGGCGCTACCGCCCTGACTATTTTTATTCTGACTTGGAACGCCCCGATCTAAGCCGTATCGGCGCGATCGGCATGGTTTCCAACATGCGTTTTATATACTTTCAATCGAGCCGCGCGGATTTTTTTCGCGCGGCTCTTGACGTTTGGTGAATATGTATCCATGTTCAGGCCATGGCAATTCACCTCTCTGAAACAAACTTCCAAGCGGAAGTCATCGATTCCACAGTTCCAGTTCTCGTCGATTTCTGGGCCGAATGGTGTGGTCCCTGCAAAGCAATTGGTCCCCTCATCGAACAACTCGCCGAGGAGGTGGTCGGTCAGGCGAAGGTGGGCAAACTTAACGTTGACGAAGCCCGTGATCTTTCCGTGAAATATGGTGTGCGCTCCATTCCATTTCTGCTGTTTTTCAAGAATGGCGAAGTAAAGGATCAAATCGTTGGCGCCAACGTCACCAAGGATCAGCTCAAGGCTCGCTTGCTTGCCTTAGCCTAAGCAATAGACATTCCGCTGGTTCGGTTCATTTTTATGCAATCGCTTCTTGCCAGTGTCGTCATTCTGCTTAATACTTGTGCTGCGCCGGGATGGCGGAATTGGTAGACGCGCCTGACTTAGGATCAGGTGAGCTAGCTTGTGCAGGTTCGAGTCCTGTTCCCGGTACTTATTATACTCAATCAATGTCAGATCATCGAAGTATCAAGCTCGTGTTTAGCTCCACCTGTCTTGTTCAAGGCTGCAATGAATCTGCAAAGCTCACATCCGCGGCGGGTGCCGTGTTGTCTCGTATTCCCATTGAAAGCCGGGAATTCATGTGCCGTTTTGATTTCCCCTGAATTTTCGGGCTCTGAATTACGTTAACCATAGTAGAATTCCTTATGAATTTTTTCCCGATTCGATTTTCCACCACATCTGTGGGCGGTATGCTTTTCGCGGCTTTGGCCGCTATGATCTGCCCGTCCTGTAACAATGCCACCAACAATACCGGCACGCATCCCGGATACGGGCCGTTCGACAGCCGGGGCAACTATGTTGAAGAACTGGCCGATTCACCACCATCCCGCTTGGGACACGCGGCAAAATCACCGCCCCCTGTTCCACTAGACGAGCAGGCATTGCTAACTGGTAATGACAATCCGCCGGCCAACTTGACCCCGTTGTCCAGTGGCAGCGGTTCCCAAAAACCGTCTTCTGCTGGTGCCGACATTGCTGTCGCGGGACCACCCTCGGTTGTGAAACGATCGACCGAAACCGTAAAGTCCACTACGACCAAGCCTAAACCTGTCGACACCTCGGCGCGCACGGGTTCCAAGCCGAAAACAGAACCGACAGTAGCGAAGACCACGTCCAAGCCAAAATCAAAACCTCTCGCATCCAAACCGCGGACCTCAACCTCGACGCGGGTTGTTGTGAAAAAAGGAGATACGCTTTATGAGCTGGCGCTTCGATACAAAACAAGCGTCTCGGCCATCCAAAAAGCCAATGGGATCAAGGGATCCAATCTAAGCATCGGCAAATCCTTGACAATTCCGCGCAAGTGATTCTGTCGGCTAGCGGACCTTGGTCGATTCCGGCTTGGCTAGTGTGACTCGCAATGAGTTAAGAAGGAACATTACGCCGGCAACAATCATGAACAGCGAGTAAAACTGACCTTTAGTCAGTCCAAGAATCAAGCTGGAGTCCGGCTCCCGGTATAGTTCGACAAATATGCGAAGTGCTCCATATAGGATGAAAAACACTCCGCAAATCATCCCGTGTGGCGCTTTGGGGTAGCGGAACCGGAGAAGCCACATGACGACAAATAAAACCGCGCCCTCGAGCAGTGCTTCATAAAGCTGCGATGGATGCCGAGCTGTTAGATACTGTTCCGCGATTTCTCTCACAGTGGCAGACTCGCGAACTGCATAGGTCAGCCCTTCCGTTGTCGCGACCATTTCCTGATAGATCGGCGCTTTTTCTGCACAGGCAGCCACGAGGTTTTCCAGATTCTGAACGGGTTCCTCCGCCAGTGCATGGGGGAACTTCATGGCCCAGGGAACTCCGCTCGCCGCTCTGCCATACAACTCGCCATTGATGAAATTGGCGATGCGTCCGAACATTAAGCCGAGCGGCGCGACGATGCAGATGCCGTCGCCAATGCCCGTCCACGATACCTTGTTTTTGCGGGCGTAAAAGTAAGTGAAAATCGCCACTCCCAAAAACCCTCCGTGACTGGCCATGCCTCCTTCCCAAACTTTGAAAATCACCAGCGGATCTTCGGCTAGAATTGCCCAGCCGTCCTTGGGAATCATGTAAAACAATACATAACCCAGACGTCCTCCGAGAAATACACCGAGCATGGCAAGCAGGGCGATGAAGTCGCCGATCTTGTTTTCAGCGATTACCCAAAGTCCTCTGCGGGATAGAAAGCGCAGGAGGTAATAGCCAACCACAAAGGCCAGCAAATAGGCGAGACCATACCAGCGCAATTTGACGGGGCCCCAAATCTCGAAAATTACCGGGTCGATGCTATGAACGAGTGCGATCACGCGAATATTCAAACAGAAATTACACGATCAGGTCAAGCGCCGTCCGGGCGCGCTGTCACAGTGCGATCAAGTAGTGAATAAACGAAACGCCGAGATTAAATAAACCGCAGAGGATAAGGCAGAGATTTATGCAGGAAAATCAATGAAATCAGAATTCATAGGCACGCCATAAAATTCGATAAAATGAACTACATATTACTCAGATTTTACAAAAACAAGAAAAGCAGCCAGCAGGCGTGAGAGACCTATTGAATGAAGCACACGATCGTTCAATACCTTTGAAAATCATCGTAATCCCCTAAATATGCGCAGTTGTTTGCTTGTACTCAGTTTCGCTGCCTCCACCCGCCGAGTAGGATCTGGTTGTGGTTGAAAAGGCAACCGATCCAACGGTCAAGATTTACCCTTAACTTGGTCGTTGTGTGCAATGTTGTCTACATGTCGCGGTAGTGGCAGCAGTGTCCTGCTCACTCGCGAATGTTGTCAATCCGCCACCTTGAGCTCGAAACGAAAAATATTTGTTCATTTTTTCTTGAACAAGCCAGTCGCCACACTATCTTCTTCACGGGATTGAAAATCCCTTGTGCCATAAAGGTTGCAATTCTAAATCTCCTGAAAATTGTTCCCGGGTTTTGCTGCGGAAATGCGGCTTGCGACCAAGGGCGGTAGCGTAGAGAAAAATCTAAAACGCTTCCTAATGTCAGGTCTTATGATTTCCAGATGCAGCAGCCAATAACAAATTTTGGATGAACATCATGCCCCAAAGGCAGCAAACAGATTTTTTGATCATTGGTGCCGGCTTTTCGGGCTTGGTGGCCGCTGAGCGTTTTTGCAATGCGGGTTTTTCCTGCACTGTGCTGGATAAACGAAATCATCTCGGGGGCAATGCCTACGACTGTATCGATTCTGCGGGCGTTTTGATTCATCCCTATGGACCACACTATTTCCGCACCAACTCCCAGCGCATCGTCGACTATCTCTCCCGTTTCACCGACTGGCATCAGGTGTCCTACGAGATCAAAAGTTTCACGCAAGGACGATATTGGAGTTTCCCTATCAATCTTAACACCTTTGAGGAATGGCTCGGGTGCTCGTCAACTGAAGCCGAGTGGAAAGCGTGGCTCGATGAACACAAAATCGCGATCGACGAACCGGCGAATTCTGAGGAAGTCATCATTAGTCAGGTCGGTTGGGAGTTTTACCGGATCTTTTTTGAACAATATACCATCAAACAATGGCGTCGCCACCCGCGTGAGCTTGATCCCTCGGTATGCGGTCGAATCCCGATGCGCTTAAACCGCGACAACCGCTATCTTGTGGATGAGTTTCAAGCATTGCCTGCCCGTGGTTACACTGCGCTGTTGGAAAAAATGGCAAGTGACTCACCTGGGCTCGAAGTGCGGCTAGGCGTTGATTTCGCCGATGAAAAAAACAATTGGGATTACAAACACCTCATCTACACCGGGCCAATTGATGCCTATTTCGACTACTGTTACGGTGCCCTGCCATACCGGTCATTGCGTTTCGAGCATGAAAGTTTCAGTGGTAAGGAATTGGCAGACAGGGAAAAGATTTCGGGCAAACCGGGATACTGGCAGCCTGCGATGCAGGTGAATTATCCCGATATCGATGTTCCCTACACGAGGATTTTGGAAATCAAGCACGCCACGGGACAGCAGATCGACGCCACAACTATCGTCAGGGAATATCCGCAGGATTGGACCAGAGAAAGCGAGCCGTTTTATCCAGTGCCAACGGAAGACAGCGCCATGCTTTACAAACGTTACAAGGAACTAGCCGACAAGCTCGACAATGTGTCATTCATCGGACGCCTTGGAACCTATCGCTATTACAATATGGACCAGGTCACTGGCATGGCTTTGGCCGAGTCGGAAAAATTAATCAAGAAATACGGTGTGTTTGCTTAAGGAAACGTATCGGGCAATAGCGCAAAAAATATTCTCAGTTCAGCATTTTATATCATGAGTAACTCTCAAAAAACAGCTGTAGTCACGGGCGGCGCTGGATTTGTTCCATCTCATCTAATCGATCGTTTGTTGAGCGATGGCTTGAAAGTCATTGCGCTCGATAATTTTGTCACGGGAAACGCCCGCAATATCGAACATCTGGAGCAACATCCAGATTTTTCGTTTATCGAGCATGACGTTTCCGTGCCGTTCGATGTCAGTGGTCCGGTGGATTATGTCTTTCACATGGCATCACCCGCGAGTCCGGTCGACTATGTGCAGATCCCATTGGCAACACTGAAAGCAGGCTCGTATGCGACTCACAATTCCCTTGACCTGGCTTTACGGAAAAATGCTTCCTTTCTGGTTGCTTCCACATCAGAGGTTTACGGTGATCCGGAGATTCATCCGCAGAAGGAAAGTTACTGGGGCAATGTGAATCCCATCGGAATTCGCAGTTGTTACGATGAGGCCAAGCGCTACGCCGAGGCGGTGACTATGGCTTATCATCGGACTCACGGGCTCGATACGAAAATTGTTCGCATTTTCAACACCTACGGCCCGCGAATGCGTCTTGATGATGGTCGCGTCGTGCCCGCATTCATCGGCCAAGCCTTGCAGGGAAAGCCGATGACCATTTTCGGCGATGGCTCGCAAACGCGCTCGTTCTGTTATGTTTCCGACCTAGTTGAGGGAATTTGGAAACTGGCCCAAAGTGACTTTCATGAACCGGTAAACTGCGGAAATCCACATGAAATGACGATTCGAGAGTTTGCCGAGGCGATCGCCAGACATTTTGGTGTTGAACTGGAGTTGGATCAACGGCCGCTGCCGCCTGATGATCCAAAACTGCGGCGCCCCGATATCAGCAGGGCAAAAAGTCTGTTGGGATGGGAACCTGTTGTTTCTTTTGACGATGGCATCAAGATAACAATTGATTACTTCCGCCAAGTTGTCGTTTCAAATACCATCTGATTTCAAGCAATTGCATCCACTTTAGTTGCTAGTTAACTACTCTCACTCTCCATCATGAAAATTACCAAAATCTGCTGTATCGGTGCCGGTTATGTCGGCGGTCCTACCATGGCGATGATTGCTTACAAGTGTCCGCACATTACTGTGAATGTGGTCGATATCGATGAAAAGCGGATTGCCGCATGGAACTCGGATCAACTGCCCGTGTACGAGCCAGGATTGGATGATGTGGTGAATTCCTGCCGTGGAAAAAACCTGCACTTCTCGACTCAGGTTCGCGAGAATATCCGCTCGGCGGACGTTGTATTCGTTTCTGTCGGAACTCCCACAAAAACCTACGGCGCCGGTGCGGGTCGTGCGGCTGATTTGTGTTATGTCGAGTCGGCTGCTCGGATGATCGCCGAAGAGGCCCAGGGGCCAACGATTGTTGTCGAAAAATCGACGATACCGGTGCGCACGGCGGAGGCGATAAGGACCATCCTCGAATCGAATTCGCAATCAGGCATGTTTCAGGTTCTTTCCAATCCTGAATTTCTTGCGGAAGGTACTGCGGTAGCAGACATGGAGAACCCGGACAGAATCCTGATCGGGGGGGACCAGACACCTGAAGGCTTGGCGGCCATAGCATCTCTGTTGGAGGTGTATGCAAACTGGGTTCCGCGCGAAAAAATCCTCACTACCAACACATGGTCGTCTGAACTCTCCAAGCTTGTCGCGAATGCCTTCTTGGCGCAGCGGATTTCTTCGATCAATTCCATTTCAGCTTTGTGCGAAAAAACCGGGGCGAATGTCGAGGAAGTCGCGAGAGCGATCGGCTGCGACTCGCGGATCGGTTCCAAGTTCCTCAAGTCGTCAGTTGGTTTTGGCGGATCATGTTTTCAGAAGGACATCCTCAATCTTGTTTACCTGTGCGAGCAATTCGGTCTCCCCGATGTTGCGAAATACTGGAACGAGGTGATCCGGATGAATGACTGGCAGAAATCGCGCTTTTGCCAGAATATCGTCCACACTCTTTTCAATACGGTGTCGGGCAAGAAAATCGGCGTTCTCGGCTTCGCTTTTAAAAAGGACACCAACGATACCCGTGAATCGGCGGCTATTTATGTGGTTCGCGATCTTTTGTTAGAAAACTCGCAGGTGTCAATCTACGATCCCAAGGTGCCTAGTGAAGCTATTCGCGCCGATCTCGCTTATGCTGGTGTTCCAGACGAAATTCTGGAGAAAAATCTCAAGTTCTGCTCATCGGCGGAATCGGCTCTCGATACGGCTCACGCCATGGTTGTTTTGACCGAATGGGAGGAATTCAAGATTCTGGATTTTCACAAAATCTTCCAATCTATGTTCAAGCCTGCTTTTGCTTTTGATGGTAGAGATGTTTTGCCTCGCAATGAGATGACGGAAATCGGCTTTAAGGTTTATACTATTGGCAGAGGTATCTGAATTTACGATTCCTGCATCTGGTGAATTCTCATAGATCATGAATGTTCTCCTGATTTCACAAGTCGATCCTCCGATTCATGGGCAGGCGGTTATGGCGGCACTGCTTTTAGAGCAATCAAAAAAATGGTCTGAACACAATTTTTTCGTAATCAACTCGGCATACACGGAAAAAAGAGCTGATCTGGGGGCTTTCAGTTTCATTAAAGCATTACGATGGCTTCGATTCGTTGCTCGGGCACTCTGGATAATGTCTGCAAAAGATGTCGACGTTGTCATCATGACGCATTCATTTTTTCGGGGGCCATTTTTAAAAGACAGTGTATTCGTATGGCTAGCTCGCTTGCTTAAGAAAAAAATTATTGTTTGGGTTCACATGGATCCCTCACGTCTCGATTGGCAAAATCTACCCGGTTGGCTTTCCTCTTACGTTCGCGCCTGTATTTCGATTCCAGTTCGGTGGGTTGCGTGCTCTCCCTCTCTCATTGAAACCTGGCCCTCCGCTTTTGAACGCGATAAAATCACCGCTATTTGCAATGGCATCCCCGATCCACTCACGACTGACCTGTCCTCTGAGATGAGACCAGCACGTGTGGTTTTTCTCTCAGCGATGACGGATGAAAAAGGCTGGAGAGAGTTGTTTAAGGTGGCTGAAAATGTTTGCCGAGACAACCCACAAACATGCTTTGATTTCTACGGAGCGCCAGGTGCCGGGGAAACCGAGGCGTCGATCGTGGATTTTTTTGCTCGTTCCTCGTTTCGCGATCAGATTTGCTGGCATGGGTCGGTGACAGGTGAAAATAAAACCAGAGCCTTGCTTCAAGCCTCGCTATTTTGTCTGCCATCTTGGACCGAGGCGTTTCCCCTAGTTGTGTTAGAGGCGATGGCTTGTGGTCTTCCTGTTATTGCAACCAATGTCGGGGGGATTCGCGATGCCATTGTAGACGGAGAAAACGGCTGGCTTTGCGAACCAAAAAATGTGAGTAATTTGGAAGAAACAGTTCGCTATGCCCTCAACAATCCCACGCTGTTGTATGAAATCGGTCTCGCCAATCGCAGGGCTTTTCTCAGCAGGTTTTCCGATCACGCCTTTGGTTCAGCTTGGCATAAACTTTTGGATGCTGTTTAATTTTTTTCAGCCAACTCGCTTGGTGATTCTTTCTGATAGAAGTTCTTGATCATTCCCATAACTTAAATTATACATATGAGCAAAAAAATACTGGTCGCCGGCGGCGGCGGATTCATCGGAGGAGAACTCGCACGGGTTCTTCTGAGTCGTGGTCATCAAGTAGTGGTGGCTGACATAAAACCTATCGACAAGTGGTATCAACTGCACCCGCAGGCGGAGAACTACGTTCTCGATCTCGAGGATAAAGCCAATTGCTACAAAGTCGCGGCAGGCTGTGACGAAGTCTATAATCTCGCCTGCAACATGGGCGGCATGGGCTTCATCACGAAAAACAAAGCACTGTGCATGCTGAGTGTCTTATTGAGCACGCACCTTTTGATGGCCGCAAAAGATTGCGGAGCGAAGCAATATTTCTATTCTTCCTCCGCTTGCGCCTATCCAGATTATCGTCAAGAGGACTCCGCTGTCATCGCGTTAAAAGAATCAGATGCTTACCCCGCGATGCCCGAGGACGGTTACGGTTGGGAAAAACTCTTTTCGGAACGCCTGTGCAAACACTTTGAGCAAGACTTCGGTATGAACATCCGGGTTTTCCGTTTTCACAATGTTTATGGGCCAAAAGGCACATGGGACGGCGGACGCGAAAAGGCTCCTGCTGCTTTGTGTCGGAAGGTCATTGATGCAATCGACAAGGGCACGATGGAAGTCGAGATCTGGGGTGACGGCGAGCAAACCCGGTCGTTCATGTACATTGATGACTGCGTTACCGGCATCGACAAGCTAATGGCATCGTCCTACTCCGATCCTCTAAACCTGGGTCGCAGTGAACTCGTTTCTATTAATGAGACGCTCAGTATCATCGAGCGCATTGCCGGTGTGGAAATGAAACGCAAATACAAGCTCGACGCGCCTCAGGGAGTGCGTGGCAGGAATTCGGACAAC
>Ga0315905_10005605_pt1 | contig 12788 bp, 9 predicted proteins | sample LakEriMetagenome_5_FD_203522 | JGI IMG/M metagenome (GOLD analysis project Ga0315905, IMG submission 203522) | Freshwater fungal communities from buoy surface, Lake Erie, Ohio, United States - Buoy 4 MA121 | ecosystem: Environmental > Aquatic > Freshwater > Lake | place: USA: Lake Erie, Ohio... | reverse complement strand
CAGCGATGGCCGCAGTTCGGTTGCGCAGTTCGGGGCGCCGGGAGGTAACCCGACCATCAACTTTCGCTGCGATGCAGAGAACCGCCGCGTCACATTATCGCGTGAAGCATCGGCACTAAGTGCGCGCATGGTCATTCGCACATCGTCTATGACAAAAACGCTGGCAGCGACAGCAAGCGACGCAAAACCGGGCTATCTGGCGGCCGACATCGCAGCCACCGATCCCATTTTGGATGCCATGGCCTTTAGCCGTGGCCGCGTGTTGGTTGAAATGGAAGGGCAGCAACCCGTCATCCTGCCGTCATGGGCCGAAATCACGCGTATAGTTGAAGATTGTAGAGGGTAATCAAAGCGCGATTTATTGCAGCGCAGACCTATAATGTTAGCCAGAAAAAAACTTATTACAAGACTTGTTTGTGATCGCCGTTTGATTCACCTTCACTACTGCGGAGGGCAGATAAATGTTTGATGCAAGCAAATTCTATTCAACGAAAGGAGGTGATCCGATGTCTCATGGTTCAGTTAAGAGGTCGGACAATTCCGTTCGGGAGATCGGCCGCTGAGCAAATCAGCGATGCCGCTCACGGCATGAAAGCAACTTCCGGCAGCGGGTGTCCGACCGCTGACCCATGTTTTAGGGCCGCTGGTTTGCTCCAGTGGCCCTTTTTCTGTTGTCCATACGCATCCGCTTTTTGCCATGCCGATGTTTTTTGTCGAACATTGGTGGCATTTCCTGCTGAAATGATTACATTCTTTATAAGTCTTTTAAGGATGTTGAGAAATGCAGTTTATGCGCGTGAGCTGGAAAATTTTGGTCGGTGTGAAGGACCTGTTGGTGCTGGTGTTTCTGGCGCTTTTCTTCGTGGCCATTTTCGCGCTGCTGAATGCAAATCCAAACCCGGCAATGGTCCGCGATGGTGCATTGCTGCTCAAGCTTGACGGCGTAGTGGCCGAACAGCCAACCGACATCGACCCGCTGACGGCGCTGACCTCGTCGGCGTCCCCTGTCGGCGAAATCCGTCAACGCGACATCATTCGCGCGTTGAAGCTTGCCCAAAGCGACGAGCGCATAAAAGTTGTTGTATTGGACATGGAACGCTTCATGGGTGGCGGGCAAGCAAGCCTTACCGCAATTGGGGATAGCATTGATGCGGTCAAAAAGGCGGGCAAGCCCGTTTATGCCTTTGCAACCGCATATACCGATGACAGCTATCAATTGGCTGCCCACGCAACGCAGATCTGGATGGACCCGCTTGGCGGTGCATTATTGGCAGGTCCAGGGGGATCGCAGCCTTATTATAAGGGATTGCTCGACCAATTGGGGGTAAAGGCCAATATCTACCGCGTGGGCACGTTCAAAAGTGCCGTCGAACCCTTTATGCGGTCTGACCAGTCGCCGGAATCGAAAATGGCGATCAAAGGTGTGTATGATGAGGTGTGGGGCCAATGGAAAGTTGACGTCACCAAGGCCCGCCCGCAAGCGCAGTTGGATCAATTGCTGACCAATCCCGCTGATGCGGTTGAGGGGGCAAAGGGCGATCTTGGCCAGTTGGCGCTATCGACAAAATTGGTCGATAAACTGGGTGACAAAATTGCCTTTGGAAAGTTCATCGCCAGCAAAGTGGGCGCGGATGAAAAGAAGACGACTGGCGGCTTTGCGCATACGCATATGGATGCGTTGCTCGCCAGTTACGGCCCGCCATCGGCTGGAGCGCAAATCGGCGTTGTGACAGTCGCAGGAACCATTGTTGATGGTAAGGGCGGCCCCGGCTCAGCGGCTGGCGATACCATATCCGCGCTGATTTATGAGGCGCTGGATACTAAGGATTTGAAGGCGCTTGTCGTGCGTGTGGATTCGCCCGGTGGATCCGTAACAGCATCGGAAAAAATCCGCCTCGCAATTGCCGCGGCTAAGGCCAAGGATATTCCGGTTATCGTGTCCATGGCCAATTTGGCGGCTAGCGGTGGCTATTGGGTTTCACTGCCCGCCGATGTGATATTTGCTGACCCGTCGACGATCACGGGCTCCATCGGTATCTTCGGGGTCATCCCAAGCGCCGAGGCGGGCCTTGCGAAAATCGGCGTGAATGCGGACGGGGTCAAGACGACGCCATTGTCGGGTGAACCCGATTTCCTGAACGGATTTAGCCCTGAATTTGACCGTGTGGCGCAAAGTGCGATTGAAAATGGGTATCGCCAGTTTCTGACCCGAGTGGCTACAGCGCGCAAAAAGACACCCGAGCAAGTGGACGCCGTGGCACAAGGGCGTGTGTGGGCCGGCGGCACCGCGCGTAAGCTTGGCTTGGTCGACCGGTCTGGCAATATGAACGATGCTCTGGCGGAGGCGGCAAAGCGGGCGGGGCTAAAACCGGATGGTTGGCATGCCGTATACATCGAACCGCCTACCAGCTTTGCCGGCACGCTGCTTCAAGGTTTGATGCCAAAGCAGGCACAATCGAATGCACCGATGGATATATTTGCCCATGCCGCATGGCAGCAAAGCTTGTTCATGCAACGCGTCGCGGCTGACCTCGCGTTGTTGACCGGCGCAAAGGGCATTCAGGCCAGATGTTTGGAATGCGGGGACTTCGCGCCGCCTGCGCCTGCCGCAGCGGAAAAAACGTGGCTGTCGGTTCTACTGAAGGCCTTCAGCTAAACGGGCATTGAGGGCTAAGCCTTCACCGCGCAGATTAGTCCCGAGGACGTTGTAACACCCAATATTTCTGGGTCCTGCAACGCACGTGTACGCTGCAGAAATTCCTCGACGGTCATGTTGCGCATATCCTGCCCGCGCAGTTTCTTCAGACCGCTCAACTTATTCAGTTGAATCAGCGAAAGGCGGTCGACCATGCGATCGGCCATGCACGCGGCAACCGGTTGCGAAAGCCCCGCATCCATCAATGCCGTGCGGACGCGGGTTTCGGGGGTGGCGCAAGCCGAAAGCGCCAGTGATGTTACACCAACCAGCGCAATACGCTTCATACACCTTTTTCCTTTGCACGTTCAACGCATTCAATAATAATACGTTTTGCGTCCGTTTCATCACCCCAGCCATTCAGCTTGGCCCATTTTCCGGGCTCCAGGTCTTTGTAATGGGTGAAAAAATGCTCGATCTGTTGCAGGACGATAGGTGGCATGTCCTTATAGGTCACGACGTCGGAATAATAAGGGAAGGTTTCGTTGACCGGCACGCAGAGCAATTTTTCGTCGCCGCCCTTGTCGTCTTCCATCATCAACACGCCAATCGGACGGCATTTGACAACCGCGCCGGCGATAATGGGGGAGCGGGCTACGACCAAAGCGTCCAAGGGATCACCATCTTCACCCAAGGTGTGCGGCACAAAGCCATAATTGGCTGGATAGCGCATGGGCGTGTGTAAGAAACGGTCTACGAATAAAGCGCCAGATGCCTTGTCGAATTCATATTTCACAGGCTCGCCGCCAATGGGGACTTCGATCAGGACGTTGAGGTTCTCGGGTACATTGTCGCCCGCAGGGATTAGGTCAATACGCATGGGAGAATGCTTTCAGTTTGATATGAGTTGGTCTGTCGTAGGCTGACCAGACAATCAATCGCGGTTTTGCCTTGGCCTGTGACTTCAAGGTGCGGATAGCGCAAAACACGCGAATAGGCGATGTCTATTTGTGTAAAGCACTTGTTGCGCTCGACCAGCAAACGAACCGGCGTTTTGTAATCCTTTGCCGCGCGTCTGCGCGACAATATGTGTGGGTTCATAGGCGCAGATGTGGCGAAAGCGCGGCGTTGCGTCCAGCCCTATTCCACTCACAGCAATTAGCCGCTAGGGCGCTTCATTATGGCAAAGATACAGACACCCCAAGCCGTGCGCGGCACGCAAGACATGTTCGGTGAGACCGAGGAACGCTTTGCGCATGTAGTCGCAACCTTCGAACGCGTGCGCAGGCTGTATGGCTTTAAGGGCCTGCAGCTGCCGGTCATTGAGCCCACAGCGGTGTTTTCACGTAGCCTGGGTGAGGCGACCGATGTCGTATCGAAAGAAATGTATACGTTTGAAGACCGCGGCGGCGATTCCATCACGTTACGTCCCGAATTCACCGCTGGTATTGCGCGCGCCTATTTGACCAATGGCTGGCAGCAATTTGCGCCGATGAAGGTTTCCGTGCACGGGCCATTGTTCCGCTATGAGCGCCCGCAAAAGGGCCGCTATCGTCAGTTTCACCAGATTGATGCCGAAATCATTGGTGCAGCGGAGCCTGCGGCGGACGTTGAATTGCTGGTGATGGCGGACCAATTGCTGAAAGAGCTTGGCATAAATGACGGCGTGACGTTGCAGCTCAATACGCTGGGTGACACGCCCAGCCGTGATGCATGGCGCGCGGCGTTGGTTAGCTATTTCAATGACCATAAAGAGGCATTGTCGGAGGATAGCGTCGCACGGCTGGAGAAAAATCCGCTGCGTATCTTGGACAGTAAAGACCCCAAGGACCGCCCCATTGCCGACGCGGCGCCCGTGATTGATGATTATCTATCAGTCGAAGCGCAGGATTTCTTCGGCGCGGTCACTGCAGGCCTTGATGCTGCAGGCGTGGCATGGACCCGCAACGCGGCTTTGGTGCGTGGCCTCGATTATTACCGCCATACGGCGTTTGAATTTGTGACCGACCGGCTCGGCGCGCAAGGCACTGTATTGGGTGGCGGGCGTTATGACGGCTTGATCGAGAATTTGGGTGGCCCCGCGACGCCAGCGGTCGGCTGGGCTGCGGGTATTGAACGGTTGGCGATGTTATTGGAACATGTATCGCAGGACAAATTTGATGCCGTCATCGTTGTCGAGAATGATGAACGCTTAAGTGATGCTATTCGTTTGGCGCGTAAATTGCGCGCTGCCCAGTTCGCCACTGAAATTGCGGCGACAGGTTCGCCGCGCAAGCGCTTTGACAAGGCTGCTAAATTGCCGTCGCACACGTTGATCTCTTTATCTGTGGCTGACGGCGCCCCGTCGATGCGCATTCGCGGCGAAGGCAGTGATATAGCGGCGCGTGTGGAAGCTTTTATTGTGGGCGCAAATTGAAAATCTCTCCGCACCGCATTGCGCAGATTGAGTCGCGCTTTTCCGAGCTTGAGGCGCGGATGGCTTCGGGGCAGCTGGAGGGCGACGCTTTCGTTGCTGCCTCCCGCGAATATGCTGAGTTGGAGCCTGTGGCCAAGGCAGCGGCAGAAGTTCGGCGCTTGCGTGCAGAAATCGAAACGCTTGGCGCTATGGCGCAGGATAATTCTGACCCTGATTTGCATGCGATGGCGGTCGAGGAACTGGATGTTGTCACCCATCAGTTGTCGGACGCGGAAACCTCGCTCGCCATTTCCTTGCTACCCCGCGACTCTGCGGATGACCGGCCAGCCATGCTCGAAATTCGTGCGGGTACGGGCGGCGATGAAGCCGCTTTGTTCGCTGGCGACCTCTATCGCATGTATGAACGCTATGCCGCCGGGCAGGGATGGAAGATTGAACCGATTTCGGTTAGCGCCTCCGACGTGGGCGGCTATAAAGAAGTGGTCGTCGCGATCAAAGGCACGGGCGTGTTTGCCAAGCTGAAATATGAAAGCGGCGTCCACCGTGTGCAGCGCGTTCCGGTGACGGAAAGCGGCGGACGGATTCATACCAGCGCGGCGACCGTTGCGGTTCTGCCGGAGCCGACGGAAGTGGACATCCAGATCGAGGCGCGTGATCTGAAAATCGATGTGTATCGTGCGTCGGGTGCAGGCGGGCAGCACGTCAACACCACGGACTCCGCCGTGCGCATTACCCATTTGCCCACGGGTATTGTGGTGACGTGTCAGGATGGACGCAGCCAACACAAGAACAAGGAACAGGCCATGCAGGTCTTGCGTGCCCGCATGTATGAAAAAGAGCGTGAGGAGGCCCAAGGCGCCGAGGCCGAAGCCCGCAAGGCGATGGTTGGCTCCGGCGACCGTTCCGAACGCATCCGCACCTATAACTTTCCCCAAGGTCGCGTGACCGACCATCGGATCAACCTGACGCTACATAAGCTGCCCGAAATTTTGGAGGGCGGTGGCTTGGGCGAACTGGTTGACGCGTTGATTGCCGAGGATCAGGCCGAGCGTATGGCTGGGTTGGGGGAATAAGCGCTTCTCCCCTACCGAAAGACGGGAGGGGAGCTAGCTAGCTAACTCAGTCTAAACCGCTAACCGTCCATGTTCCAGTTTCGGCAGAACATAGCGTGCGAACATGTCGCATTCATTGATGTGCGGATAGCCCGATAGAATGAAAGCCTCGATACCCACGTCGCGATAGGCGTTGATTTTGGCAAGCACTTGGTCAGGGTCGCCGACGATGGCCGCGCCGCAACCTGAACGGGCACGGCCAATGCCGGTCCAAAGATTATCTTCCAGATAGCCGTCATTTGCCGCAGCTTGCGCCCGCAATTCGGCCTGATGCGCAACACCGAATGTTTGGGTGTCGAGCGATTTGTTGCGGATCGCCTCGCCCTGTTCGGCATCAAGTTTGGAGAGCAGGCGCGTGGCATAAGCGCGCGCTTCGGCTTCGGTTTCGCGGACGATGACATGCGCGCGGAAACCATATTTCAGTGTGCGACCGAACTTGGCTGCGCGGGCGGTCATGTCTTCGACCAGGTCCTTGGCACCCTGCACCGTTTCGGGCCACATGAGATAGACGTCACAACCTTCGGCAGCGGCGTCCTTTGCGGCTGGCGACAGGCCACCAAAATAAAGCGGCGGGCATTTGCCGCTGACCGTTTTCATGCGCGGCGGGTCGATGTCGATCTTGTAATGCTCGCCATCGATCGACAGATGTTCGCCGTTCAGCAAAGTCTTCAATATGTGCATCGCTTCCACCGTGCGGCGATAACGGGGTTCGGAATCCATCTTGTCGCCGGGCAAATCCGACGAGATGATGTTCACATTCAACCGCCCGCCCGAAATCTGGTCCAGCGTCGCGATCTGCCGTGCAAGCTGCGGTGGCCAGCTTTCGCCGATACGCACAGCCATCAGCAATTTTATCCGCGTGGTTAGCACCGCAATCGCACTGGCAAAGGCGGTGGTATCAAGGCCAAGGGTATAGCCCGATGGTAGCAAGATATTGTCAAACCCGCCTTTTTCAGCGGCCAAAACGATATTGCGGCAATGTTCCCAGCTGGAGGCCAGATTGGCGTCAGGCACGCCCAGAAATTCATAGTCGTCATCGCACAACGCGGAGAACCAGCTCACTTCAACAGGTTTGCTCATGGCAGTGGCACTCCTCTTGCGGCGACAAGTACGCTGTACCAATAGGCGCGGGTCCATTGAATTTTGAAGGCATCGGCGGCTTCGGCAATCCGCGCTGGGTTTTGCGAGCCCACAATCGGGATCGGTCGTGCGGGGTGCGCCATGATCCAGCTATAGGCCGCCGCCGTGCGCGAAACGCCATGCGCCGTCGCAACCGCGGAAAGGGCCGCAGCGACATTTTGCTCACGCGCATTTTGCGGGTCACCAATGCGTCCGCCGCCCAATGGCGACCATGCCATGACCGCAAGGTCCATCGCTATCGCTTGATCCAGTTCGCCATTTTCGACAGTGTCGATCCGCAAGGGCGACAGTTCGGGTTGTGTTGAGACAATGGGAACCGCGCTAAATTGCGCCAGCGTCGAGATTTGCGCTTGCGTAAAGTTGGACACGCCGAATGCGCGGATTTTGCCTGCTTTATGGGCGTTTTCGATGGTGCGGGCGATTTCCTGCGGGTGCGTCAAAACGTCGGGCCGGTGAATTTGCCATAGGTCGATGCGGTCCGTGCGCAAACGGGTCAGGCTGTCATCAATGGCTTTGGTCAGGTATTCCGCGCTGCTGTCATAAGGGGTTGGCGGGGTGATGCCGCCCTTTGTCGCCAGCACCATGCGGTCGCGATACTCAGGGGCTTGCGCAAATATTTGGCCAAGCAGTTCTTCTGCCTTGCCAAAACCTTGCTCACCAAAACCGTAAATATCGGCGGTGTCAAACAGGGTGATGCCAGCATCAAACGCGGCATCAATGGCGGCGCGCGCTGCAGACAATTCAAGTCCGGCAAAGCGCCACATGCCCCATGCGAGCGACGAGATTTCTATGCCACTTTTGCCCAATGGACGGGTGCGTGATGGGGAAGAAAGGGTCATGATTTTTTGCTCTTTTTTGCAGAAGGGAAATAAGGTGGGGCCACGGATTCGCGGCTGATAAGTTCGTGGGGCAGGCGGCGATGTTCAATCCCGCCTTCGCCAAACAAAAGGTCGGCGGCGGTCGAGGCAAGGTCGCGAACCGGCTGACGCACGGTGGTCAAGGGCGGCCAAACAACGCGGGCCAGCGTGGTATCGTCAAAGCCGGCAACCGAAAGCTGCTCGGGGATTTGAATACCGCGCCGATGTGCGACCGCAAGCACGCCCGATGCCATGTCGTCGTTTGATGCGAAAATTGCGGTGGGAGGATGCTTCAGCGACAGGAATTGTTCCGTTGCCGCTACGCCGCTTTCGAAATCAAACCGTCCCTCGGTAATCAGGTCAGAATCGACCGATATGCCGACGCGTCCTAAGGCGCGTTCGTAACCCGCTTGTCGTTCCGTACTTGCCTGATGATTTGGGTGGCCCTTGATAAAGCCAATCCGCCGATGGCCGATGTTGATCAGCTTCGTCGTCATGTCGTCGGCAGCCTGCATGTCATCCATGAAGACGGAACTGGTCAGTGCATGGTTGGTGCCAGGCGAGATGCGCACAAAGGGAATGTTGAGCGCCTCAAGTGCGTTGAGCACAGGCACGCAATCGGTGACGGGGGAGGAGAGTATCGCCCCATCGACATGCGTTTGCCGCACCATGCCCAGCACCTGTTCGCCAACATCTGGGTCGGCCACATCCACCGGTTGCGCGATTAAGCGCATGCCCTCTTGATGGCAACGGTCCCAGCATCCTTGCATGATTTGGTGCATATAATAAGGGCTGTGATTGTCGTAGATGAGGGCAATCTGTCCTGACTTGGTTCCCGCAAGAATGCGCGCGGCAATACTTGGGCTAAAGCCAAGTTCCGACATGGCGGCGTCCACCTTGGCCTTAGTCGCCGCGCTCACATAAGGATGGTCGTTGAGCACGCGGCTAACGGTTTTAACCGCCACACCAGCGAGCTTTGCGACATCGCGTATGTTGGCGCGTGGGTTCATGCAGAAAAAGCCGTGCGGATGGCCGCGAATAGGTCCGTATATGCGCTGTCGGCGCGGGTAAAGACAGGTGGCTGACCGTTCGGCGCAGCAATGTCATGCGTGCCTTTGCCATAGGCCTTGCCCGACCAGAGATGGACCCAGTCGCCATCGGGTATCACTACATGGCGGCTCTCTTGGCCTTGCTCAACCACCGGTGCGACGATCATGTCAGCACCATAAAGATATTGGTCCTGAATGTCGAAATATGCGGGGTCATCATAATGCAGGAATAAGGGCCGCTGCAGCGGCAGGCCAGATGCCAATGCTTCGTCACACAATGCGCGGACATAAGGTGCAAGCTGCGCATGGACTTGGCTCATCCGCGCAAAATGGCTCAGGATTTCGGGGCTGCTGTCGAGTTGCAAATTGTCCGCAGGGCGGTTGCCTTCATGGCTGCGCATCACGGGGGCAAAGGCGGCAAGGTCAATCCAGCGGTGCATGAGTTCCGCCGTGCGCACGACGCCGTGCAGGCTGGTGTAGCCGCCCAAGTCGCTATGGTGATAGGCGTTGCCCAAAAGGCCGGACGACAAGGCGGCTGTTATCACCGTGTTGATGCCGTCATGCCGGGTGAAATCCACACTTTGGTCGCCCGCCCATAACAAGGGGCAATGCGCCTGAACGCCGGAAAAACCTGCGCGCATGAAGAAAGTGGCGTCATGGGTCTTGCCGCGTGACGCGATCGCATCTGCGTTTACCTTCGCCCATAAAACGGGCCAGCGATTATGCGCCTCCATCGGGTCAGAGCCGTCGAACAAGTGCACATCGGTTGGCAGATACTCGCCAAAATCGGCCATCCATCCTGACAGCCCGAAATCGAGCATTTCTTGGCCGATGATACGGTCGGCAAACCAATTGGCGGCGTCAGGATTGGTGAAATCCACGACGCCAGCGTCAAATTCACCGAAGTCGACGGCATAGACGTCGTCGCTGTCTTGCCGCAGCGCCAGATAATTATTCGCCAGCGCCTCTTGATAGAGTGCGCCATCCACCGCCAGATAGGGGTTCACATAGCCCAAAAAGCGGATGCCCCGTTTGGCGAGCGAAGCTATCTGTGCAGGAAGATCAGGATAGCGCGCCGCGTTCCATTTCCAGTCCCAGAACAAGCGTTTGCCAAAACTGGTTTGGCGGATGCCAACCCAATCTTCGCACCACAGGCCCGTAATGGCCGCGCCAGAGGCGGCAATGGTCTCGAAGCGATCAAATGTATCCTCGCCATCTTTCAGGCCGACAATCGCACCGGAAATGGCCCAGTCGGGCAAAGGCGGCTGGCGGCCGAAACGGTCGGATAATTTGGTCACCAGATCGGGTAGCGATGGCGCTTCAAACAATTCTAAATCGACATTGGCCGACCAGCATTCGATGCCAACTCGGCCTGCTTCCGCAAGATCAAGCACGGCATAAGCTGCCGTTTCAAGGTGCACGGCATAACGCGCACTGCTCACCCATGTTGGCTGCGGATAATTGGTGGTCCAATAATCACCACCCGCCATGCCATCTGCGTCCATGGTCTGGGTAAGCGCGGTCGATTTATCGCGGCCAACCCCAGGCTCCGACGTCCAGAATGGAAAGCGTCGTCCGTTCAGCCGCAAATAGGACATTTGCTCCCCGCCGCCCCAGAATGCTTCGGGCGTTGCGCACTGCATATCTACCCAAAGCCGGTTGACGGCTGGATCGCTGCAGCGAAATGTGAGGATGGTTTGCTGCGCCTTTTCCTCAAGCACCAGCGTTGTGACAATGTCGGGTCGCTTTGCGTTCCAAAGCCGGATACAGCCGTCAACTTGGGCGGCGCAGTCCAGCTTCAATCGTGTTTCAACGATGTCGTCGATGCGAAAATTGCCACGAACCATTTCCAAATCAGGCGAGCCAACGCCAATGCTGATAGCAGGCGCACCCGCGCGATGTGACAGCATGCAGTTGTTATCGCGCAGCAGGTCAAAGCCGTCTGTTTGCATGATGACTTTAAATGGCAACTTTCATCCCTCTCGCCGTTTCGAGCCGGTAACTATGACAACATTGCAACAGTCCCGACTTAAAAATCGTCGTCATATGACACCGCTAGACATATTGAGTCAATCTGGTAACAAACCAGCCATTGCTAAGGTATGTCCCCACATAGCTTTTATTGCTTGAGTAAACTCAAGTGATTTGGTTGAGAAGCGGACGGCCATTTTTAGGGAGGTACATATGATGTTCAGTTCTGAATTTAAGAAATCGTCTTTCATCCGCGCTTCATTGTTCGCAAGCGCCGCAATCATGGCAGGTGTCAGCCTGCCTGCGATGGCGCAGACCGCTCCGGCAGAAGATGATTCTGCCAATGCAGAAATCATCGTAACCGCGCAGAAGCGTGAAGAGCGTTTGCAGGATATTCCGCTCGCCGTATCCGTTGTTGGCGGAGAGGCTGTGGCCAATAATGGCGGCATCACGCTTGAAAATGCCCAGTATCTTGTTCCAAGCTTAAACTTCCGCAAGGCGGGTACGTCACTAAACCAGGCATTGTTCCTGCGCGGCGTTGGCACCATCAACTTCTCGATTGCTGCTGAACCATCGGTCGCTGCCGTTCTTGACGGTGTTGTCTTGAGCCGCGCTGGTGAAGGCTTCACGGATTTGTTCGACGTTGAGCGTATCGAAGTTTTGCGCGGACCGCAGGGCACATTGTTCGGAAAGAACGCGTCCGCTGGTGTCGTAAGCATCGTGACGAAGCGTCCGACGGCTGAATATGGCGCGACGGTTGAAGGTTCAATTTTCACGAAATCCGAATATCGCGGTCGTGCGACGGTTAACTTGCCGCTCAGCGCCAATGTGCGTTCGCGCTTCACCGGATTTTACGGAAGCTATGACGGCAACGTTAACAATCTGACCACTGGCAAAAAGGTCAATGGCTATGAACATTATAGTGTTCGTGGCGCGATTGAAGCCGACGTTAGCGAAAAAGTAATGCTGACGCTGCGCGCCGATTACCGCAAAGCCGATGATGATTGCTGCGCCGAAATTATTGGCAACACGCCAACCAATGCTGCCGCTCTCGCGCTGGTTGGAACTGGCTTCGATCGTTCGGATTCACGCAACATTCGGCAAAACCTCGTCACCGCGACGAAGGAAGAAAGCTGGGGCATCGCGCTGCAAGCAGACGTTGAATTGGGCGATCATAGTCTGACTTCGATCACCAGCTATCGTGGTTGGGACAATACTGAAATCCGCGATGGTGACTGGCTCGACCGGCCCTATGTTGGTTTGAACCAATTGCACGATAATGGCCCGCAAACATCGAACACCTTTAGCCAAGAAGTTCGGATTGCTTCGCCGACCGGCGAATTCCTCGAATATGTTGTTGGGGCATATTATTCGAAGGCGGAGTCGGACCGTACATTTACGCGCAATGTGATTACATGTTCAGCATCAACGCTTGCTGCGGTTGTGCCGGGCCTCACACCTTGTTCAACGGCTGCAGGGGCGTCGACGATCACAACCCCTGCCGGAACGGCTGACTTTGGTTCGACATTCAAAAACATGTCGGTATTTGGTCAGGCGACGTTCAACCTATCGGACAGCCTGCGTTTGATTGGTGGCTTGCGCTACACA
>Ga0315905_10005604_pt1 | contig 12789 bp, 15 predicted proteins | sample LakEriMetagenome_5_FD_203522 | JGI IMG/M metagenome (GOLD analysis project Ga0315905, IMG submission 203522) | Freshwater fungal communities from buoy surface, Lake Erie, Ohio, United States - Buoy 4 MA121 | ecosystem: Environmental > Aquatic > Freshwater > Lake | place: USA: Lake Erie, Ohio... | reverse complement strand
CAAACTTATTGTGAGTCTCGCTCCCTTGCCCTTCCAGCGTGAGGTTGGAGATTCGCATTCCATAAACGGTCTGGGAGGTATTGCTCCTGGTGCGCAGACCGTGGTGGGAGGTATCCCATTGTTTGAGCGTCGTTTTCGATGGCCCGTGTCCTTCGATCCAGCAGCGGCCGGTTGCAGGGGCGGCTTCGGTGCCGTTGATGACGACCTCCCCCTTGTAGTGCAGGGTGCCGGCTGGAATGCGCAGCGTTTTGTTGCCAGTGGTGGCGGCATTCATTGCCGTTTGTAGTGCCGCGGCGTTGGCGATGGCAACGGACTCAGTTGAGTCGTTCATAACGACTCCGTAATCGAGCACGGAAACATAGTTGGCAGCCAGTGCGTCTAGTGTTTCTCCGCGATCCTCCGCGATGGCGGTGTTGACGGCGGTGTTGTCGATTGCTGGCGTCAGCGCGTCGGATTCCGCCTTGGAATAGACATCCAGTCGATTGCGACCAGTAGCCGGATCGACGTTGGACAGGTCTTTCAGCGCGGATGTCCGCTCTTGGGCGGATAACGCAAGGGTGAGGGCAAGTAGCGCTAGTGCGATGTGTTTCATGTTAGTCGGCAGGGGTATATGTTTCTGAAGAAATTGCTCCACCATCGAAGATGATGCGGCGGAATGATCCGGGATTTTCGTTATCCTCGACGACCCCGTAAGGTCCGACCAGCGTCCACTCAGACAAATCATCGGGGTTAAGTGCCTGATAGATGACGGGGTTCACGTTCCCGACGATGCAATACTGGCCAAGGTGGGTGGCGGTGACTGCCGATGCGGATAGCGTTGGCTCTCCGGAACCGGTGTCGATTGTCCATCCGGTCATCCCTCCGGGGTGAAGCACTTCGGTCAAATCGTTGGACGCCTGATAGTCTCCCGCTCCGATGTCAAGAATCCATTCCACCCCGACTCTCTGCAAGGTGCTTGAGTTATCACCTTCCCATGCGGGGAAGTCGTTCACATCCGCCACGCGACTCAGGACCGTTGGAACCGGGATCGGATCGAGAGACGCGCCAACCATTGATCCGGTGATGGTGATGGTGTCCGGGATGTTCGGATCGCCCTCCGCAGCGGTGCGGAAGAGGGCGGCGTTGGTGACGGCAGCATCATCAATGGTGAGGTTTTCGTTTCCAGCCGATCCGGCCAATCGGATGCGCTGGTAGATTTGCTGGGTGTCATTCCAAAGGGTGAGGTCTTTTCCGCCGTCCTCGTTGGTTCCAACTCCGAAACCATCATCGGGTCCGGTGGTGTGTTCTCCCAAGGAGTGCGCGGACGGGGCGAACGAAGAGGGCTTGCCGCTTACCATGTTCCACGTCACGGCAAGCGTCAGAGCGCCCCCGGTGATCGAGAGTCCAGTGCCAAGCGTGATTTCCTGAGCGACTCCCGGAGTGGTGGGAGACCTGCCAACCAGTATTTGCGCCCCGCCGGAAACCCGGATCTGACGCACGAGAATGGTGCGGTTCTGGCCTACTCTGTCGCGTACTTGGTCAGACATGGTGGATTAGCAGTTGGTGGTTCCTCCGGGGCCGCTGATCGGCACGGTTCCGGTAATCGGGATGGAAAAGCTGATCCGCATGCCGATGTTGGCTTTCTGCGTGGATTTGCGGGTGCTTTTGCTGGTGTTGGTGAAAGAACGGTCCTGCCGCCCCTCGCTCATCTGCATGCCGGTCTCTTGCTGCTTCGATTGCGAAACAGTCTTCTCCGCTTGGATCTGGTCGTATCCAAGGGCGGTTTCCTCGACGGTGCGTTGCGAAAGTTTCAGCGACATCAGATGGTGTAGGTTTCCTGTTGGGAATCGGTGTTTTGCGTGTGGTGGTTCTCCCCTTGGCTGGTGCGGTCCTCGGTGCCGCTGGAAGTCTTGCTGCTTCCCGACTTGTTGGTTTCGGTCTGGTAGCCGCCTTGGTTTTCAGTGGTTTCCCCTTCCTCTCCCCCGGTGATTTGAAGCGCCTCCCACTCGCGGATGAGGATCACGTCGAACTGGATCTCCTTCGGAAGCTCCGCCAACACCCCGGCGGTGCGGGCTTTCGCCACGCCGTCGTTCACCTTCTTGATTGTCTCAGCAATGAAGGCGTCGAGTTCGGAAACCCGGACGATGTTTTCAATGGCCATGGCGGGTTCAGTATCCTGGTTTGGTTCTCACCCGGTTGCGGGGCGTGACAAGGGTTTGCGAAACCAGCGCCTCATAGCGGGCAAGCGCGGATTCTCCGGCTTTGGCCACCTTGGAGATGATGGCCGGTTTCTTCCACAGGTCGGACTCGCAGAGAATGGAGCGGGTCAGCGGAAGCAGGTAGGCTTCGACGTGTTCGTCCCGGATCGGGATCTCCGCCGCCGGGGAAAGTAGGTCGGTGAACTTGATCCTCGCCGGGGCAAGGCTGAACTGCGCCTCCAGCCGATAGTTTTGATCCGGGAAGGTATCCACCCGGATGACGGCCGGTGCGGGCGGGTTGTGGTTCCGGGCGTTCGGTTCGGACCAGTAGTAGCACGGCTCCGCGAGACCCTTGTTCGGGAATAGGTGCCGGTCTGTCTTGTGGTGGGTCAGGATGCGCCCGGACTCGATCACACGAGGATCACCGATCATTTCCTCGTAGGGTTCGAGGATGGAGGCGGCATCGCCGTAGAGGGTGGCATTCACCGTGCCGGTGGTTCCCTGATAGGGGTGCAGCAGTTCGTTGACCCCCATCACCTGATTGTCCGAATCGTCGCCGTCGATGCGGATGGTCCGGTAGTAGTCGGATTCCTCGAAATCGTGGCCGGTGATGTCCGCGCTGCCGTTGGTCACTCCAAGCGTGATGGTTTGCGGTTCGGGAAGCAGGATGCTGCCGGTGGTGATCTTCGAGTGCGCCGGGGCTACCGAGTGCATGCGCTGGAGCGCCCCGTTGATCGCATCGAGGATTTCAAGGCGAGCGTCCGATGTCAGGTCCGTGAAGGATTTCACGTCCAAGTCGCGGACCAGTCGGTTGGCGAATGAAACGGCTTTCATGCCTCTTTCCCTCCTTCGCGTTGGTTGAGGTTGTCACCGGCCTTGCCGGGAAGCGGGTCGGCAAGGTTCAGTTGAATCCGGGCCATCTGATACTCGCGGTCGATGGTCGGCTTGAGGTCTTGCTGGCGGAAAAGGTAGAACGTGGACGCCTGATAGCGGACAATCGGCAGGATGAGACTTTCGACGTAGCGATGGGGGATCGGGACAATCGGGCAGCTTCGCAAGTCGTTGGTGACGTAACGCGGCGGCTCAAGAACCACGTCGAGGTTGTAGGTGATCGGGTCTCCGGTGACTTCCCGGTTCACCTTGAACGTCATCTTGGCCGGATCGGATTCCGAGGATTCCGACTCCCTCGCCACATGGTAGGCGACCGGCTCGTCAGCGGTGTCTCCGTCGAGGTAGAGGTCGGCAAACGTCTCAAGCTCGTTGATCGTTCCGACCGGGACCAAGGGGAGCTTGGTATCGTCGCGTCGGCACGGGCCGATCACCGACTGGATGGCGCGGGGAAGTTCTTCCGATGATTCGCCGTCGTTGAGCGTGATCTGGACGGTGGAGCGCGACCAGAAATGCCGTTCGTCCGCGTTATTCCAGACGAGTTGCATCGCGTGGTTGATGTCGTGGATCGCCCGCTCAACCGCAAAGCCCGGCGCGGTGTTACGGCAGAAGATTCCCCACATGCCGAGGATCTGATCCACGATGTCGCAGATGGACAGCCCGTGAGAGTCGGACGCGCCGGTCAGGTTCAGTGACCCGGTGAATGCTGAAACCGGGTTTGCCGACATGATGGCGCTCGCGCCGGTCAAAAAGAACTCGCCTTGGAACGTGGCCACCGGGGCTGCGCCCAGCGAGTTGTTCCCGCCGGTCAGGGCTGGCGAGGCGCTGAATGCGCTGATAGGATGCCCGTTGACCGATGCCGTTGCGCCAGTCAGCACGGCCGAGGCGTTGACCGATACAAACGGGCTGGCCAAGAAAGACTTGGTTGATCCGGTGAGTTCGACCGACGCTCCGACCGCGCTGATCGGGGTGGCGGCAAGTGACGACACAGACGCCACCGTTGCTGCCAATGCGGCAACGAATGACGCTTGAGGGGCGGCGTTGTAGCTTTGTGTCGCCATCGCTGGGTGTTATTGCAGGGTGACGGTGAACCCGCTGTCCGGGATCAACGCAGTGTCGCCAATCTGAACGGTGCGGCTGGTGCTAAGAGGACCGACAACCAGGAGATTCCCGGCGGTCGCGTCGTCCCAAACACCAAAGGCGCTCAGGGTTGCTTCGCCGTCCAGCACGCTGGCAGTGAAGGTTTCGGCATCGGAGTTGACGCATGCGCCACCGGATGCCGCGTCAAACGCAGCGGCTTGGCGGTTGTAGGAAGATTCATCCCATTCGGTGATCGACTCGCCGGATACCGACGTGCCGAGGCCAAGATAAACCGTTCCCGCCGGGGTGTAGGTGGGTCCACCGAACACATGGTCGAGCAACTTGCGCTTGGTGAAGTCCGTCAGTCCTCCGCTGGTGGCGTTGGTAACGGTGATCGAAAGCGCCCCGGCGGCGATCTTCGGAGTGTCGCCGCTGGCCACATACCGGGTCGAGGAAAGCGAACCGTGCATCAGCATGTTGGTGCCGCCGCTGTTGGTGTCGTAGATCGCCCAATGGGTGACGCTTCCCCATGCCGCCGTGGCGGTCGGGAAGGTGATCGTGGTGCCGTTGGTCTTGGTGGGCGTGCCGGAAGCCGCGCACTGCGGGAAATTGACGTTGTTGTTCGTCACTGCCGCACGGGCGTAGCTGCCGCCGGAAACCTCGCCGGATACACCGCTTTCGCCTGGGTCGGCGGTGAAGAGGGCGAAGTAAAGCGTGGCGGGCTGACTGTATGCGGAGTTCCGCAACAGGTGATTGAGAAGGGCGTTTTCAAGGTAGTCGGAAAGGGCGCTCATAGGGGCAGTTCTTCCACTGGTTCAGGTTGAGTGTCGGCTTCGCCGGGTGCCGGTTCCGGGGCCGTCTCTTCGGCCGGTTGGTCGTCCTGATTGCCTGCCAGCCACGATTCGACTTCCTGGCGGAGGTCTTGGTGGGCGGCGACGATCCGCAGTTGCTTGTCCTCACCGAACAGACCGCCGATGCGTTCGTCTCCGACGTAGATCGACTTGCCTTCGAGGCGGAACTTGGAACTGGCGGGAACGGCGGGCGCTTCGGGTTCCGGGGTTTGTTGAACCACCGGCTGCGGAGCGGGCTTGTTCATCTCCTCCAGCTTCGCTTCGTCCACGAGACGGACGGAAACGTCGTATCCGAGGTTTTGCGGGCGACGGTCGAGCAACCGGGTGGCGGCTTTGTTGAACTCGTCCATGTCGAGCGCACGTCCTTCCAGCACGATGGGCTGATTCGGGTAGGTCAACGCGGCGAATTGAGGCGCATGCACGAATCCTCCGACGCGGGGGATGTGGTAGCGCGAACGCGAGGCGAGGAAGATGATGGCTTTCATCGGGGTAAATCAGGAAGGAAAAGGGTAAGGCGGGACCGCGAGAGGGTGAGTCTCGCGATCCCGCCGGGGTGGGTTAGCTGACGGTCGGCAGTCCAAGCTCCGGATAGTTCAGAGCATGGGTGAGCAGTCCGACGCCGACGTGGCGACCAAGGCGGTCTTCACGGAGGCACTGGCCAAAGACCGAGGTGATGAAGCGGTCCATGATGAATCCGCCCTCGTGGTCTTGCTGGCTGCGATGGCCGCGATACTTGCCGTATCCGCGCATGATGCCCGAGCGCATCAGCATCGGGGTGTGGCCGATGGGGACGCCGTAGCTGTTGCACGGAATGATGGTGGCACCGACAGGGTGGTCGTCGGTGTGCTTGCCGTTCCATACTCCGGTGTCCCATGTCACATTGCCAAGCGTGCTGACACGACCAAGCCATGGGCCAGACGAACCGCCAGCGGTCGCGCCAAGTCGTTTGGTCAGAACGATTGTATTGCCGTTTTGTCCAGCAGTGTAGGCATACATGCCGATCTTGCCGGGGTCGGTGGTCGCGTTCTTCGGGTTGATGATAAGGAGGTATTTTTCCTCAGTCGCATCAGCCGGGGCTTCAGTGTAGGCATTTGCAGACGAAGCACTGGTGTTGCCCAAGAACTTGTAGCGGTAGCCACGGAAGTACTTGAACCACAGGGTAGTGGTATTTGTCATGGTGCCGCCGCCCTTGATGGTAAGCGCGGTGTTCCCCGGCGAAATCGCCTCGCCCAAAACCGCCTTCGGGTTGAGCGGCGAACCGATGGCACCCTTGCCGTCGTGGTCGATGGGGTTGTAAACGTGCAGGACGTGGCCGTCGATGTCGCGGACGGTGCCGCTGAACAGGGTGTTGGCCGGGCCGCGCACGTCGGCGTTGCTGTTCACCGTCTTGTAGTCCGGGTCCAGCTTGAGGCTGTTCATCGCCGCTTCGGTCGGAATGACGATGTTGGACCAGATGGGATACGGCGATCCGGGCTTGCGGATGTCGGCAGGGAGTCCACCGAGCGGCTTCATCACTTGGCCGAGGGTGGTCACTTCGTCCCACGCGAGTACGTCGGCGCTCTTGAGGGTGTTGAGGGTCTTGCCGCCTGCGTAGAAGATGTTCTCGCTGTTGAGCAAGCGGACCATGAGCATGAAGGCTTGTTCGGTCTTGAGACGGCCGAGCCACTTGCCCTGCTCCACGTTGAAGCGGGAGGCGATTTCGCCGCGCATGCCCATGATTTCCTCGGTGCGTTCAAGGTTGCGGACGCCGTGACGCGCCCAATCAACCAGAAGCTCGAAGTCGGACATCAGGATGTCCTCGAAATCGTCGGGTCCGTTGAACAGTTCGTCACCGATATGGGGTTCCCTGTAGAAACCGGAAAGGACGGAGAAGGTGATCTTCTGGCCCTTGCCTTTGCCGAGGTCGGTCTTGACTTGGATCGGAGCATTGGTGCCGGTGCCTTCCAGCTTTTGCAGGAAGTCGGTGGATTGCTCCGCCATGAGGAAACCCTGATGCCAGAGTTTGCGGACGGAATTGGAAGCCATCGTGGCCAGCGCGGAGCCGGTCAGATTGGATGATTGGTCGAAGTTAGGCATGGTCGTAGTTGGTGCTTGTTGGTTCAAGCGCCCACTCGATCAGCCGAATGACTCAGGAAGTTCCGTCGCCGTTATGCGATGCCAAGTTCGGCCAGCAACTTGTCGTATGCCGCCTCATCCGTCACGCTGGCAACGGCCTGGTCAATCTGCGTGACCGCCGTCGTGGGCGCGGTTGTGCGGGCGTTTCCGCCTGCGGGTTGGATGGGACGATTCGCGTTCGCCTTGGCGGCGGGTTTCGCGGGTGCGGCCGGGTCTGTCATCGGAATGCCGAGGGCAACTGCTGCCTTCTTGGCGAAAGTCCAAGGGGCATCAGAATCAAAGGCCAGTGGGTCTTCCATCTGTTTGTGCCGCTCATGCAATTCAGCCATCTTCTTTGCAAGAGGGCTGTCATGTTTGGCTGCATCTGGATAATACTTGATGGTCTTTTCCTCGCTTTTCCGGAACGCTTCGTAAAACTTCTGCTCGGCATCCGCCTTGGCTCGGGATTTCTCCTGCGCCTCCTCGAAACGAACATCCTCACGCTTGTTCCGGAGCTTTTCGATCTGCTTGCCGATGGCGGCGGCGGACTCGAACTCAAGGTTCGATGTCTTCTCCGCCTGTTCTTCAATCAGACGGTCGATCTCATCAGTGATGGATGCGACGGTTTCGACAGCCTCCTGAGAGTCTTCTTCCTGTCCCTGACGTTCCGTGGGGTTCGGGGCCGGTTGCTCACCAGCGACGATCTTTGCCGCGTCGATGAGAGAAATGCCCTTGGCCTTGGCGAGTGCCGCCACGGCGATGTCGAGGGGGTCTTTGAGGCGCGGACGCATTTGGGTGACGGTTTCGCCGTCGCCTTGGTCGCCATCGCTTTCGTCGGAAGACTGCTCGGTCGCTCCCTCGTCGGCGCCATCAGCACCAGATTCCTGCTCCGATTGGTCGGCGTCGGCCAATTCCTCGTCCTGCGCGGATTCCTCCTGCGCTCCCGATTCTTCGGCCGGGCTCATTGCCCGAGCAAGTTCCGCCTCGTAGGCGGCGAGTGGATTCGTCCCTTCTTGGGAGTCCGTCACATCAGTCGCCTGATTGACGGCCGTTTGATCGTCGGCCTGTGCGGCAGAATCGGCTTGCGCCTGATCGTCGTGGTTAGCCATGGGCGTCGTATTACCGTCACCATGACGTTTTGTGAAGCCGAAAGATTGCAAAAGGTGAAATTTTCCGGTATCCGAACCGCATGGACAGCCTGAACCCCGGAATTGGCGAACGGACCAAGCAGGATCGGAGGATGGCCGACGCCGAAAGGTTCCTTGGTCGCTACCCGGCGCGGAGGATCATTGCCAAGGACGCGAACACCGGGAAAAACCGGGAGTTTTACGTTTTGGCCAGACCCGGACCCAATGGCGAAGACGAGTCCATCGAGCTTGGCGCATTCTTCGGCGTGTTCCGCGAGGATGGCAAGTGGATGCTCCAAGGCGGTCAAGTCACCGGAGGATCGAAAACCGAAACGGTGAAGAACATCGAGCTTGCCAAGACCGGCAGCGAACCGGCCGATGGCCATCAACACTGGTTGGAAATCACCGGCAACGGCACGGTGGTTCAAGGTCGCCTTGTCGCCGGGTTCACCATGACCGCAGTGAAGGATGCCAAGGGGGCGACCATCACGCAACCGACCTTGCCGACCAAGGCCAGCCCGAACGGGCGGAAGTGCGTTGTGCTTCTCGGGATCTGGAATAGCGGCAGGTTCCAGCCGTCCCAAACCGGAAACATCGCCGTTTCCTTTTGCCCCGGAGCGGGCTACACCGTTTCACGCGGATCATGAGCGCCATCCCGTTCGAGTATGCTTTCATGTCGGATTTCAACGCGCTTTCGCCGTGTTGCTGCCCTGCGGCCGAATGTCCGCAGCCGGTGTTCGAGTATCAGTATCGTGACTCGGTTTCCTGCAAGGGCGGGTTCTCCCCATGGTTGAAGAACGACAGCACCCCGAACGGTTTTGACCTGACGCAACCGGGGAAACTGGTCCCGCTCTACCGCACGCAGACGGAATCGACCAAGATCGAGAAGGCGGGAACGCTTGCCGAAACGTGGCAGTATTCCAGCGGCGGAGTTGTTTCCGATACCTTCGTGTTCAACGCCACGGTCGCCTACGATTTCACGACATCCCAGCAATCGACCTACGACAAGAAGCTGGAGGAATGGGAAGCGGGGTCACAACCGTTTGGCGCATGCCCTCCGGAAAGCACCATCATGGCCGCGCAAGCCACGGCATCGGGCGTGAGCATTGGCGCGGAGGATGAAAACGGAAACGTCGTCGTCACGCTCTCCACCCCGGAGGTTCGTCCGGAAGATCCGGGTAATCCCGGCGAAAAAGCGGGCTTCTACCAATTCCGGGTGGACGGGTTTACCTACACGTCGGGCAACGAGTTCGAGGTGACGATGGCGGCGGATGACGATACCTGCCACGAGTTCCAAGTTCGGCACGTCTGCGGCGGCAACGGCAAGTGGTCGGAACCCAAGGTTTTCTCGGTGGTCGCCAACCCATGTTGCGGCAAGGCAAGCCCCCTGCCCCGCTGCTCGCTGACATTCACCACCGGAAACATCCAATGGGACAAAACCCAGGAATACGTTTCCGACGAAGGGAACGGCACATGGTCCACAAGCTATTCCGGCACCGGCCCGTCTTCGAGTGATTCGGGATCATTCTCCGCCTGCACCGGCACCGAGCCTGACAACGTGCCGCTAGGTCTGTCGTCATTCCAGTTCCGCCCGGCGATTGACTGGCTTCTGAACTCATCGGAAGGCTACGAAACGTCAACCACCTACACCCAGGATGAACGGAAGATCGTTGAGTCCAGCACCCGCTCCGACAGCAGCAGCTACACGCCAGACCCGCTCAATGACCCGCCGGGATGGTATTTGGCCAGCGGCAGCGATGCCGGAACGGCGAAGGTCACGGAAACCCTCGCCTACTCCGATGACCGGAATCAGGGGAAAAGCTCGATCAGCGGAATGTTCGGTGAGTTGCGCGGGCAGGTCCAACGGGTGAATGATTCCTACGGGTGGGGCATGACGGTTTTCGGGAACTGGTGGTGGGGCGAGTCCTACAACGGGTATGCGCGGGCGGTGGGAGTTTATCCGGAAACGGACGGATTCACCTACGAAGGGCAACTGCGGGTGCATCTCCGCCAGTTCCGCTACCGCTGGGAGGTTCCGGTATCCCACGACGGGGATTTCTACCGGGTCCACTGGAGGATCGGCAGGTTCCACGACCGATGGGCGGAATGGGCCGGGGAGTATTACGCATGGGCGGTGGCCAAGCACGCTTTCCTGACCAAGCCGAAAAAGGGCGATCCTGATTACCCGAAGCTCTCGGACTTTTTCAACGACCCGTCCACCCCGCAGAACGAAGCGAAGGACGCGCTGGAAGCCGCGATTGCAGCGATCAACGCCATCTCTGATCCCGGATCGGCACCGGAAGAACCCCGCGACCTCCGCCCGTCCGTCGTTCAGGACTCCTTGGTGTGGCAATGGAACTCCAGCCAAGGCGAGCGGGACCAGGAGAACATCGACCGGTGCGACCCGACCAAGGACACCCGCCAACCGCCGCGCCCGGAGCCTCCCGACCGGGACAACTACCCGGATGCGGAGGATTGGCAGGAGGCACAGGAAGCCCACAAGGAAGCCGTCAAGGAATGGGAGCAAGACCAGAAGGAACTTCGCGCACGGTCCAAGCGGCAAAGCGAGTGGCGGATTGTCACCCCGGATGAATGGTCCGACTGGCGCGGCAAGCCTGACACTGTTCCGGATCTTCCGGAAAACCCCACCGAAGAGGACAGGGAGCTTCACACGCGCCAGAAGCGCCGATACGAGTTCTTGCTGAACCGATGGAGGAACGAGCGTCACGCCTCGCTGGTGGTTTGCGACGTTCGCCGGGTGTGCGGCGAACCACCGGAGGGAGCGGTAGAGGAATGGGATCTGCGTTTCCCCACCACCGAATTGCCCCCCTTGAGCCCCGGCAAGGAAGATCCCGCCCGATGGTCCGAATGGTATGCCCGATTCTCCTGAAAGACCGTTCATCCCGCCGCGCAAGCCCCACGGCATCGAAGGGCTTGGTGATGTCGTTCACATCATCGCTGGTCCTGCGGCCAAGGTGATCGACGGGATGCTGGGTACCGACTGGCAGCACTGCCCGGAATGCGCGGAGCGCCGGAAGGACTGGAACGAGAAGTTCCCGCTCAGGCGTTCGGCTCGTTGAGCATCACGCGGGGTTGTCCCATCGACGCCAACACGCGGGTCTGCGCTTCGGTGTCTTCGTGCGGGCTTTTCAGCACGGTCAGGATGCCAAGCCGGTATTGGCGAAGGTTCTCCCGTTCCCGGTCGGAAAGGTCGCTCCGGTGGAGGATTTCGTCGGCCAAGCGATCGGCTTCACGTTTCCAACGGTCAAGGAACCGGACAAACTCTTCCCGGTCGAGCAGGAACGTGTTGTCGTGGATGATCTGCCGCGCCGTGTTGACGGAGGCATTCGGTCGGAACTGGTCGGGGACAGGGCTGGGGTTCATTGATCGCGTGCAAGTTGTGGAATCTGCGGATAGAACGCTTTCTTGCTAAGTGTGGGATAACTCCTTGTTCTGGCCACGGAATAGATCGCCTTGCGCCAGTTCGCGCTTGATCCGTTCCACGGCGTTTTTGAAGTGTTCCGGGTCTTTCTCGATGCCGATTGCTTTCCGCCCGGTGCGGATTGCGGCGATGATCGTTGATCCGCTGCCCATGTAGGGGTCGAGCACGGTTGCGCCTTCCGGCACCTTGGCCTTGTCCATGCACCACGCCATGAGCGGCACGGGCTTTTGTGTCGGGTGGATTCGAGTCTTGGCTTCCCCCGTGATTGAGAGGTCGCGCTTGCAGTAGATTCCATGCCCGCCCTTCATCCACGCTTCCTCGGCATCGCTCAGGAACGATCCGAAGGCTTCATCGTTGCGCTTGATCCAGATCAGTTTCGTTCCCACTGGCAGCCGTGCGCCGAAGTGGTTTGACCCGAACAGCACCACCTTTTCCCACGCCAGCCAGGGCGAGGGATCGAACGGCTTGTCGTCGCCTTCGATTGGCGTTCCGTAGTCCCTGCCGCTGCCGCGCTTCTTCACGCTGGCAGCATCGCCCCCGCTGAATCTCGCAAGGTTCGTGTCCCATTTCATGCCATAGGGAGGGTCGCTGATGATCGCATCCACGCCTTGCAGCATCGGCGCAATGGCCATGCAATCGCCCAGCCACACCTCAACCCCAAGAGCCAGAACAAGACGCCGCATGGAATCACTGCCCGGCGGCAGTTTCCCTGAAGTCATCATCGGTGGCGGGCAGTGATCCATGGGCTTAGACGTTCATGGCAGCATCTTCTTGGCCTGCGCTTCGAGTTGCCGCTGGAACTCCGTCCCGTCGAACGGAAACACTGGTTTTGGGTCAGCAAACGGATCGGCAGGCTTGAGCTTCACGGCGGCTTGGATCTCGGCAACACGCTTGGCGCGGGCGGTGGCATTTGCGGCGGCGGTCTGTTTGACTGACATGACGTTCCGTGGGGTTCAGGTTACAGGTTCGCCGGGGCTTGTCGAGGCTTCGATGCGGCGGCTGCGGCGGTTCCTTGCGGGTCCGGTCCACCGGGTTGCACCGGGAGCATCTGGATCGGCTGGATCACCCGGTCGGCGTTCTTGACCTGCAAGGCTTTCAGCATCCCCCGGTACATGTCGGCAGTCACCACC
>Ga0315905_10005603_pt1 | contig 12789 bp, 13 predicted proteins | sample LakEriMetagenome_5_FD_203522 | JGI IMG/M metagenome (GOLD analysis project Ga0315905, IMG submission 203522) | Freshwater fungal communities from buoy surface, Lake Erie, Ohio, United States - Buoy 4 MA121 | ecosystem: Environmental > Aquatic > Freshwater > Lake | place: USA: Lake Erie, Ohio... | reverse complement strand
AATGTATCAATTTTTAGTTGTCTGCTTAACACCGTCTAGTATTGCCGTATCAAGCGTTTCAAGGTTTATGTCTTTTAGCGATTTGAACTTAATGCAATAACCAGTTACTGTTGCTTTGCCTATTGTTTTGCCGTAGGAGTCAGGCAAATGTTTTTTGTCTTCAATGCCCATGATGTAAACCGAAATTCCAGTTGTATTTCCACTAATTCCTATTTGATAAAATTCTTTTGTTTTTCCGTCTGCATATTTCATGGTTTGCATTCCATAGCCAATGTTCGGATTGGTAACGACTTTACCTGTATTGTCTTTGCCGTCCAAAAACCACAATTTAGATTTAGGCAACAGTTGCAAAATGTGCAAATGCAAGGTTTCTAATTCAACTCGTTTTTGTTCTGGTTGACTGTTAATATACGTTTTGATTTGCTCATCCATGTTCATTCTCATCTATGAAGTTACTTGTTACGTGCTCTTTTGTTATTACCGCTAACTTATTGTAGCTAAAAGAAGATGGCGATTTTGGAGACAAAAATTGTATACCAGCACTGAACTTGATACCGAGTTTAAAGCTCCCGAGTTTGCGCGCCACGACGCCTGACGTAAAAACCGTGTTATACCCTTGTTGTTTTTCTCGGTCGTGCATTGCCTTTTCATTTTGTCTATCGAGGTGCGATGACTTGGTAGTTCTTTTGGATTTATTTTGTTTGGCTTTGTGTGGTTACAAAAAATACATATGTGCCACCAAAAGTGTTGGTTATTTTAGTCGTGTCAAAATAAATTGCAGATCTTTTACTTGAAACTATACCTTACCCCAAAAAAAACTCTCACTCCTTGATTTGGTGCATATACGTAATTTGGGTCAAATGTTAGTGCATTGGGATTATTTGCTGTTGCAATTACTTGCCCATTGCTTCCAAATTGAACATCTTTATCAAATGGGTCATTCGCACGTGCAATAATAAATGGATTGCCCTTGTTAGGTGTCCAGTTTAATAAATTTTTTACGCCACCATAAATTTGAAAGTTCTTAAATCCATCAAAAGTCAATTGAATATTTTGAATACTCCACCAAGGTGAATTTGGGCGACGAGGGTCGGAATCTCCTAATATTGGCAAACGCATTGGGCTGTATACATTGCCGGTATAATCAACACTTAATTTTGCTTTTTTAATCTTGTATGATACTGCCCAAATGCCAGTAAAATTTTCTGTTAAAATTTGCTGTTCTGTTTTTCCATTTTCTGTTAGTGTGTTTTCCATTAGGGTTCCTCCTGCAATAATTTTCAATCCATTATTAAAAGCAATATCTATATTTAAACTTACTCCTTTACTTTCTGCAAAACCGTTTAGGTTGTCATAAATTATTTTGTTCGGATCTATTTCATAATCACCCACAATCCTGTTATTAAAATAGGTGTAAAAAGCAGAAGCATCAAGCCCAATGAACGTTCCATTTTTTGCATAAAATTTTCTTATATAGTTTAAATTTACATTGTAAGATTGTTCTGGATTTAATTCGTTTTTTATTTCCACAACCCTTGCTCCTGTTAGTGCTGCATGGTCTTCAGTAAATAAGTTTACAACTCTATAACCTGTTCCAGCATTAAGGCGAAGTATGTTTTTATCGTTTACAGTCCATTTGTAAGCAAAACGAGGGGTAAAAATATTTCCGTGATACGAATTATAATCATTTCTAAAACCTAACAATACTTTATGCTTGTCTGTAATTGAAATCTCATCTTGAATGAATATACCTGGCAACCAAGTTTTTTGTGGTTGTGTTTGTTGATTTAGAGTATCGGCTGATACAGTTGCAGGTGTGTTGTCGTCATAGTAAGTATAACGCAAGGCTGTGCCTAATAACAAATCGTTTCTGCCTATTTTTTTATCCCAAGTAAGTTGTGAAAAGGCAATATTTTGTTGAGCTATATAAGAGGTTGTTCCATACACACTATTTTGGTCGTGATTATTGTATGAAAAAGAGAGCATAAATTTCTCTTTTGTTGGTAATTGATAATTGCCCAAAACTTCCCAACGCTTGGTGTAAATACTCTCACCATAAATACTATCTCCACCTCTAAATTGTTTTTCCCATCTCATATCTCCACCCCAACGGTCTTCGTACATATACCTTGCTGCAATACTAAAAATACGATTGTCCTTACGGTCAAAATTCCACTTTTGAAAAACGGATATTCTGTTTTGTAAAGTCATGTCGGTAAAGTTGTCATTGTTATTATCCACTCTGTTTTGGAAGTTAAAATAGTTGATACCTGTTAGCACACTCACCTTTTTTCCTGCATTCAATTTTAAACTTAAGTCGGTATTGTATTCTCCCCAACTTGTTCCAAATACATCAGCAGAAATTAAAGGGGCGTTTTGTGGTTTCTTTGTAATAATGTTTATAAGTCCTCCAACGGCTTCACTACCATATAAGGAAGAAGCTGGGCCTTTTACTACTTCTATTCTTTCTATCAACGAATTTGGGATGCCAGATAATCCATATACCGTAGATAAACTGCTTACAATTGGCATACCGTCAATGAGTACCATTGTGTAAGGACCTTCCAACCCATTTATATGAATGTCGCCTGTATTGCAAACATTGCAATTTAATTGTGGTCTTACTCCATTTACATTTTGTAATGCTTCATAAACATTAGGAGTAGGATTTTTCTTAAAATAAGTATATGTGTAAACTTCCACAGGCACAGGACTTTCCAAACGGCTCACTTCTTTCATCGTACCTGTTACCACTAATTCGTTAAGTATGCTCCGGAAATTGGTAAGGTCAAAGTTCAAAGTAATTTTCTCACCGTCTTTTATTGAAATAGTTTTCTCCATTTTATTAAATCCAATACAAGACACACTTATTACATAGTCACCTTCATTTATGTTTTTAATTTTATAAACACCAGAAGTATCGGTTGCAGCACCTATTGATGTGCCAACCATACTTACATTGGCAAATTCTACCGGCTTTCCCTCGGAAATTATTTTGCCCGAAATATTGGCTGTTTGAGCCATTGAAAACTGAACTGCTAAGGCAAAAATTGCAGTTGATATTGATTTGAGTATTGTTGATTTCATCATTTGAAAATTTGTTACGGGAGCAAAAGTAATAAAGTTAGACAACTCTAACAAATAAAGTTTTATATTTTTTGTACCTTTGCTAAATCATATCAAATTTTAATAAAAAGATGCTTTCATATACAGAAGAAAATTACCTAAAGGGGTTGCTAAAAATCACATTTGATAGTGGTATTGAAGCGGTAGGGACTAATGAATTGGCAACTGCTTTAGCTGTAAAGCCCGCAACGGCAAACGACATGCTCAAAAAACTGAAAGGGAAAAAATTGGTTAATTATGAGCGATATGGAAAAATCACTTTAACGGCAGAAGGCAAGAAAAACGCGATTGACATTATTAGAAAACATCGCCTTTGGGAAACATTTTTGTATGAAAAATTAGAATTTAGCTGGGATGAAGTTCACGAGGTAGCAGAACAGTTGGAGCATATTCATTCACTAAAATTGGTCGAAAAATTGGATAAATTTTTAGATTACCCGGAGTTTGATCCGCACGGTGACCCAATACCAAACAAGAAAGGTGAATTAAAAGTACTATTTAAGAAAACGTTGGCAGATGTTGCCATTGGCAATAGTTGTAAAATGGTTGCCGTCAAAGATAATTCAAGTTCGTTTTTGCAATATGTTGTCAAAGTTGGCTTGGGTATTAATAATGAAATTATGGTTGTATCCAAGCAAGAATATGATGCAATAACGGTCATAGAGGTCAATGGTATGCAGTCAAGTGTTAGCCAAAAATTTACCGAAAACATTTTTGTGGTTTGTAATAGTTGTATAGTCGGTAAGAGCTGTCCGAAAACTAAATGTGAAATAAAGTAAAGGTTTAATTTTCCCATCCTCTTGTCAGGGTGGTGGGTGGGCTTTGGGAGCGGTTGGGCAAAATTAAATGTGGTGCTTTTGTGTCGGTTTGTGGGCTGGGGAAACACCTCTTTTAATTTTGCGAGGGGTTAGCGTTTTTGTCCTCTGTTTCTGTTCGTTTATTGTCGGTCGTGTCGGTCTTTTAGGGTGAGTGCTAACGGCTTGCAAACAGGCGCTAGGTGGCTAAGACGTGTATATGTTTGCCGCTTGCGCTTGTTTGCTGTTACAGACATCATTTTATGAAACCCGAAGTTGTAAATGTCCTCCTAATCCTTCTCTTATGATTCTCATAAGTGTTGAAAGTCTAATATCACTGGCATTATTCTCAATTCTGGAGATATAATTTTTTGTAGTTCCACATTTTTTTGCGAGTTCTTCCTGTGTCAGGCCTTTTTCTTTTCGAAGTTCTTGTATCATAACGCCTAATTTAAACGCCTCAAATTCTTCTTCATATTTTTCTCTGGCCTCTGTGCCCTTTTTTCCGTACTGCTCATCAAGGTGATCATTAAATGATTTGAGTTTATTATCCATTTTTTTCATCGAAATATTGTTTTTTAAGTTTTTCAGCCAATTCGAGTTCACCTTTTGGAGTCTTCTGTGTTTTCTTTTGAAATCCATTTGTTAAGACTATCAAATTCCCCTTATCGAAAAAACAGAAAACCCTGTAAATGTTTGAGCTGTACTCAACCCGTATTTCATAAATTCCAGAAGAATTTGTCAGGTGTCTAAAATATTTCTCCGGAACTCGATCAACAGTTGAGATTAGTTGTAATGTCCAGTTGAACTTCTTTCTAACTTCGGGTTTTAAAGTCTCAAAAAAATTCAAATAATGATTTTCATAATAGACTATTTTTCTCCGAAATTCAATATCCATTTGGTCATTATTTTTTAAGCTCAACGCAAAGTTACCTATTTAGGTAACAAATTCAAAATTATTTTAAGCTTTTTTTGGGGCCTGCTCAGTTGCCTGTAACGGTTTGCGGCTTGGCGTAGTGGCGGATTTAACCACAAATGTTGATACGAAGCACACAGCTCAAATTTACAAAAAAATGTCATACGAAGCACTCAACCCGCCATTACGCCAAACCGCTGTTAGTGGCTGGGCTTTTTTGTCTTTCGTTAACAACATTTCTTGTCTTGTTGAATTGGCGGACATTTTACACTTCCGTAACTACAATAAACACAACAGTCGCCTTGCTGTGGTTTTAAAACGGTCTTGCAATTTTCACATTCGTAAAAATATTGGCAAGCGTCTGTCGGCATAGTTTCTTCCTTTTTGTGTCCGCAGTTTGGGCAAGTGATTGTTGATTGTAATATGATTTCCATTTTATTTTTCCTTTTTGTCTGTTACTGAATATCCTGTTCCATTAATTGCTTTTTCAATTTCGGAAATGTTCGTTTTTGAGTTATCAAATTCTACAATTGCGTTTTCGTTTTCGTATGAAGCAGTTGATTTGATTATTCCCGGAAGTTTATTCACTTCGTGGTTTACATGTTCTTCACAACTTGCACAAGTCATTCCGCTTATGGTAAACTCAACTGTCTGAACATTTGATTTGTCAACCACAATGATTTGTTTTTCTGTCTTGGGATAAAAAATGTGAGCATAATAAGGAAAGGCAAGCATTATTAATGCAAATGCTGTTACAATTCCTAAAAACATTTTGGATTGAATGAATTTTGGTTTTTCTTCCGTTTCGCAATTGCAGTCAATTTGTTGTTTAGGTTTCAACTTTTGATACCAAGCAAAACCAAGAACCAAAATTGTCAAGCCTATAAAATACGGTCGGAACGGTTCAAGCCAAGAAAAAGTTGAAGCAAGTCCGCTTGTTCCTGCAACAAGAGCCAATACTGGTGTGATGCAACAAAGTGAAGCAGCTATTGCAGTCAAAAGTCCCGCACCGATTAATTTTTTGTCTGTTTTCATATTGTTTCCAAAATTTTATTTTCGTGAAGTATTTTGAAAAACGGTTTGAGCATTTTTTCATACTCTTTTGTCAATGAGTAGAAAATGGTTTGTGCTTGCCTTTCCGTTTCAATGAGTTTTCTGTCTTTGAGTTTTCTGAGATGTTGTGAAATTGCCGAGATGGTCATTCCGAGAATGTCGCTCAGGTCGCAAACGCAAAGTTGTTTCTCTTCGTAAAGTAGGAACAGAATTTTTAGTCTTACGTTGTTACCCGCCAATTCAAGTCCGTTCGATAAATAGTCAAACGAACCGTTCAGTTCTGAAACTCGGTCTTTGCAACGGTTGATTTGCTTAATGTCCGCCTGTTGTCTTATACAAGAAATGTTGTCCATAGCACAAAGGTAGTCAATTTGTTTATTTAAGCAACTACTTAAATACGAAATGTCAAAAAGAACACGGTTTTGTCTGTCGGGTTGTGTCGTTATAGCCTTGCCACTAACGGCTTGCAGCTACAAGAAGTTGGCGGATTTTAACCGAGATGCTTTTGCGGAGAAGAATTTTTTATTCATCACAAATCTTTCTGCGGGGCACAATTCCGCCAATTTCTTTTAGGTGCTGTTAGCAAACGTTATTTATTGTCTAATACTATTTTATACGTTTCGATGAAATCTTTTGATTTTACTTGAAGGAAGTATATTCCATCAGGATAAGGAAGATGAAATTTTGCGGGACCGGAAATTATATTTTCTTCGTGAAGCAATGCACCAGATGCATTTAAAATATAGATTTTCAAATCCAGGTCAATGTTTGACTTTAAGGAAATCATTCCATTTGATGGATTTGGATAGATAGTAAAATGTTGCGAAACATTTTCATCTACTCCAAGAATATTTGAGGTATTCAAATACAATCTAGTTCCTCGAATTGGAGCAGTGAATTGTGTACCCGAATAAATAATATCGGCCATTTGATCACCATTAACATCACCAATTGCAGCACTGGATAGATACGCACCAATTAGTGAATCCACCTCTATGTAATTATTTGATCCAAGGTTCGAATATATTCTACATATAACACCATTAGGCCCGCCTCCAGGCATACTTCCTAATACTAACACATCCAGATCACTGTCGTTATCAAAATCTGCTAATTTAATGGCTCCGACAAAAACAGGAGCAAATGAAGTTCCTGTTAGTTCTTCAAATATTCCTGCTCCACTATTGAGATAAAGCTTGGTCATTATGCCTGAACCTGAGGTACCACAAATAAGAAAATCCTTATCACCATCACCATCAATATCGCCAATAGCAATATCTGAATCTCTTGCACCATCAATTGCTGATGAATTATTTATACTAAATGTACCATTGCCATTATTCGTATACAAAATTGTAGTTGTTTGTCCTGAGCTATTCTGACCGCAGTTAATAAGATCTAAATCCCCATCATTTTCCATGTCAATAAACCTTACAGTACCCCATTTTAGGTTAGTGAAAATTGAATTTGCTTGTGCTGTAAAGACTCCAGAGCCATTATTCAAATAAAGTTTAGTCACCGGCAACCCTGTTATATTTTGCCCAGTTACAATAATATCAATGTCACCATCACCGTCTGCATCACCAACATCATTATTACCGGCCATCATAGTTTCAAAGTTGTTACCAGTAGCCAGCGCGAATATCCCTAATCCGTTGTTGAAGTAGAGATCTGAACTGTTTGATGTAGTTGGTTCGCCTGTAATAAATACATCTAAATCGCCATCGTTATCAGCATCAAAAAAATTCACATCACCATCAAAAACATCTTGAAACGGATTGCTCGTCGATGGTGAAAAATTACCAATTCCATCATTTAGAAATAAAGTAGTTAAGATAGGCCCTCCTTTACCAGTAATAAGAACATCCTTATCTCCATCATTATCAACATCAGCAAAAGCCATGGCTCCAACATCCGCGTCTTGAAATATCTGTGTTGTGTCTTGTTGAAAATTAATGGATTGTGTAAATCCTACTCTCGATGCCAACAAGCATGTTAAGAACAAGTACGTTTTTTTCATGTTGTCTTTTTTTAAGTTGTTTGTTCAATAATGTTTGTTACCTCACTTACACACGCTATAAACCTTTCAAATACATGTCCTTACAATATTATAAGCGCAGGTTTGTTGCGGTTAGTTAAAGGTAATTAGAATGCATGGAGAGAAATTAAATACTCAAACAAATCTTCCTACCCCTGATAGTAGTAATGTCTATGACGAATGCCTTCTTCCCCGGAATAAACTGCATATAAAGGTTAGTGCGTTTTCCAAATCCCAGAAATATGTTTGTCTAATGGAACAAAACCTTATTAAGTCGGAAATTGAATCGCGAATTTTCATCATTCGTGGCAAGCAAGTTATGTTTGACAGAGACTTGGCTCGGCTGTATAATGTTCAAACTAAAGTTCTAAATCAGACTGTAAAGCGCAATGCAAATAGATTTTCAGAACAATTTATGTTTCAGCTAAGTTCTGATGAATTCGATAATTGGAAGTCACAAATTGTGACATCCAATTCTGAAAAAAAATAAACGATGGTTTGCATTTTCTAAAATGGATGGACTCGTGTCTCAAATACTCGCACATATTCAGGATTAGGAAGTCGCAGACATTCGCGAAGCATTCGCCCGAAGGGCATTCGTCTGAAAGACATTATTCCCCTCTTTTACCTTTTCTTAACTTCTCTTAACTAAGGTTGAAAGATATTTCGACCCGGATTACATGTCACGATAGCCCCGATCAGTAACCTAAAGGTTCTCTACTTGTATGTCGGACTCTTAAAACCCTGATTTCTTTCTTGACATTTTCAATTTGATATGTAACTCTGTAACTAAAAACCACAAATGCACGAAAGTCTACATTCATCGGGTCTTTCAGTTTATCGACTTCCGATGTAAGTGGATTTCTTTGTACAGCCAATAATCTTTCAAAGATTGCTTTTTTGACAATTTTCGGTGCTTGTTCACTTTGCTCATCTAAATACTCAAGAATTTCTTTGAGCTGATCGAGGGCTTCACCGTCCCATATTAGTTTAAATGAGGATGATTTTACCATTTAGATAATGCCTTAGCAGCGTCTTTATGAGAAACAAAATTTCCATTCTCAACACGTGCTACTGCCTCATCTAATTCCTTATTGTATTGTTTACGAGATATTCGTTTGGTATCACTGTCAACATCCAGGAAACTTTTAATCATTTCCAACACTAGAGCTTGTTGTCTGGCTGATAAGAGTGGTAGATAATTATCAACTTGTTTCTTTATTGCTGCTGTTGTCATAGTGACATATTTAATTAACCAAATTTAGGAATAAACATTTACATCTCAAATTTCAGCTCAGGGAGATCTGTCAAACCTCATAAAAACTGCCTGTACAAGGATGTCATTCGCTGCGGAACTGAACATAACAATCCACTTGCGGACTATATGCGAAATCCTGTTGCGGTTAACTAAAGATAATTAAAAGGAAAGCTGAGAAACTAATTGTTAAAAACAATTCTATCCCCCTCTTAACCTCTCTTCCCTTCTCTTCCCTATGGTCGAAAGATTTTTCGACCCGATGAAACTTATTCCACAATAATTTTTCTCACCTCAGTTGTTCCGTCTTCCAAATAAATTCGAACGGAATAAAGACCTGGGGTATAAGCGCTAATGTCCACACTCGTATTGGCAGTTTTCAAACGTGTTTCACTGTGAACGAGACTTCCAACAATATTGAATAATTCAATTTTAGAAATAGAACTTCGTGTAGTTTGTATAGTAATCTTTTCTTTAGCCGGATTCGGATATACATGAACTCCCAATAATTCTTCATTCAATTCTTCAACGCCTACTAACTGATTGCAATCGGTCGTCTGAAGGTATTGGTCGTAATACTGCTGCACTTCATCTGAATATTGTTTCATCTTGTAAACCGCATTTACTGAAGGGCTGCCAGCTGACAATGTATCAGAGCCTACAATACGTGCAACGGAAATACACAGCGGAACGTTGGGTTGAAGATCACCCACAAAAGCAGAAACTATCAGGCGTCGATCGCCACCGGGATTTTGAACATTTACTTCGTTCCAAACACCAGGCACTCCCACTTCACCGCTGTACATGAAAGAGGTTTGCTGCTGAGTAATTGGATTCAAAATTGAAGAACCATCAATTCGCTTTCCTTTCAAAACATTATACAATTGCTCATTGGTATTTGGTTGACCGTAAACAGGACTTAAACTCGCGTTAAAATAAACACTAGATGTAATAGCGCTGTTTAAAAACCGATAACCACATGCCGGCACCTCATTGGCATAACCATAAGACATGGACGACTGCTCATCAAAATCATCTGCATTGTATCCGAAAACTAAATTTCGGGTACTGTCACATCCAATAAAATCATCGAATCCTGAGCCTAAATCGAAATCAGTGTGCATTCCGAAATAGAATTCATTCAAGGGAGTCTCGTCCCGCAGCACAATCCGATAATCAGTAAAAACCGTTTGACTTAAAGCTTGGCTAGAAGCATTGTGAAACAGATATGTCATCACGGACATTTCTATATTTGAAACAGTACCTTCGTATAAAGAATTAAGAAAATTTGGCGAAACTTCTCTTCCATCAGAAACGATGTAAAAGGCGGCTTCGTCTCCTTTTATTTCAGGAGCATCTCCAAATTGCGGCTCGTAGATATTGTTTCCATTCACATCGTGAAAGGGTGCAATAATCTGAGGCTCTCCGTTTACAATTGAACCATTTCCTGGCCACTCTAAAATATCTATCGGAGCCGAATAATTCGCTTCGTACCAATGTTGGTTGTGGTATTCGATTTCGGATTGTTTTACTCTCCATACCCTGTCATATTTCTTGGCGAATTCGTTGGAATAAATATTAGACAAAGGACCTGCATATGCCCCGTTCAAACCTGTTTCGAATAAACCACCAACTCCAGAAACTAAATCATTCTTAATCCCATATAAAAGCGGAGCCGCAGTAAAAACAACCTTTTTATCCTTATATCCTAAACCAATTGGCCGAAAATCAAAAGTAAAATAAGAGGATTGGTACAAATAGGAAGAAAAAGAAGGGTACGATGTTTCTGAAACAAGCTGATTTGAGATATTCTGCTGCTTCCATCCATTTTCTAACGTACAAATCCCACCTTTCATTCCATCTACAGCACTAATACTTCTGCAAATTGCAAACTCCTTTCCTTCGAAGTTTATGACATTAAGAATGTATTTGTTCAATTCGTTTTTTTGAAGCAATTCATAAGAATTACTCTGAGCATAGAATTGAAGTTGAGATCGAATATCGTTGGTGAAATTGGCTAAATAGCCCCTTTGTGAGAGATAAACACTTCCTAAACTTGTGGTGCGGAACGAGCTAAAATCGACTCCCAAATCATCGAACACCCATTCTGCATTTTCATTCCTTCGAAACAAAAACTCATTGCACTTTCCTGAAACAAATAATTGTCCGTTTACCATACTAAATCGCAACAATGAGTCACATGCTATTTCTTCGGTGTGCACTTCACCCAGAGAATCTAAATAATTGACACCTGAATAATTCCTATCAATGAAAAACAATTTCTCATCGTACACCTGAGCATCCACTACTGAATCCACAGCGATTTCATTAAAAACTCCGTTTTCAAAAAAGCAAACTGGTTTTAAGGAGCTCCCAAATAAATATACCTTTTCATTGAAAACACTTCCAAAATAAAATCTCGTGTTCGGCGGATAAGAATAATGATTCCAATCACCGTTCTCATAAACAGCCAAATTGGGCTCAAGACTTCCCGTGTTAGAATCATATCTATGTCCTGCTGCATAGAGCTTGTTGTTTCCACTAAACAAATCGAAAATCTTCCCGTCCCCCGCTTCCCAATCCAATGGAACATCTATAAGGACATTGTTCTTCAGAACTCTCAAAGCTGAGTGAGAAAGAGTATCGCTATAATAGACCGAAACAAATAGCGAATCGTGAATCACCTCTCCATCATAGCAAGAGAAATTATCTAAATCATCGTTCAAGATGTGCTGCTGATTGTTTGCTACAAAGGGCACGAGCCGTTGGGCCTTCGCAATCTGAAAAATAAAAACGAGCAAACTGAAGAGTAAAAGTCTTTTCATGTTGAGGATTTTCAACAAATAAAATCAATACTTCCTTGCCGTTTTTTTCAAGATTCTTGATTTATTTCCTTTCAACGGGATTGTATTATCACACCTTAGGGTCGAAAGATATTTCGACCCGATTAAACTTAACTTCTCTTAATTCTTCATAATCGTCGCAGACATTCGCGAAGCATTCGCCCGAAGGGCATTCGTCTGAAAGACATTATTCCCCTCTTTTACCTTTTCTTAACTTCTCTTACCTTCTTCTCAGCGTGACTTCAGACACCAAACCACAAAAACAGATTCACCACCTTCGCGAAAACAATCGGATATGAATGCTGAATATTGGAATGCACGATACAGTGAAGAGGGATTTGCATATGGACAAACACCCAACGAATTTTTCAAAGAACAAATCGATAAACTTCCAGTTGGAAAAATTCTATTTCCTTGCGAAGGGGAAGGTCGCAACGCCGCGTATGCTGCAGCATTGGGATGGGAGGTTGAGGCCTTCGACATAAGTGAAGTTGGAAAACAGAAAGCCATAGATCTTGCCGCTTCCTTCAACGCGAAAATCAATTATGAGATTTGTAATGTTGCAGATGCAAACTTTGAAGACAACACCTTCGATGCCGTTGTACTCATCTATTCGCATCTTCCCGCAATACTTCGAATTGAATTACACTGCAAAATAAAAAACTGGCTTAAACCTGGTGGTGTGGTAATTCTTGAGGCGTATAACCCACAGCAACTGAACAACTCTTCAGGCGGCCCCAAAGATGTTGAAATGCTCTATTCCA
>Ga0315905_10005602_pt1 | contig 12791 bp, 27 predicted proteins | sample LakEriMetagenome_5_FD_203522 | JGI IMG/M metagenome (GOLD analysis project Ga0315905, IMG submission 203522) | Freshwater fungal communities from buoy surface, Lake Erie, Ohio, United States - Buoy 4 MA121 | ecosystem: Environmental > Aquatic > Freshwater > Lake | place: USA: Lake Erie, Ohio... | reverse complement strand
TATTAGGCGTAGCAACAGTCATTGAAAGACTGGCAAGGGCTTTTTTGGACGATGGAAAACTCACATTGGCAGAGATCAATGATGCGTTTAAGACGGTAGACAAAAAGGCTAATTAGTCATTATTGACCTTAGTTGACAGCCCTCTCTGGGTAATGGTATACTTAAGTGTTACCTATCTAGAGAGGGTTTTGTCATGACTTGTATTGTTGCTCTGCGCCATGAAGATAAAGTTTACATGGCAGGAGACCGTGGAGCATCAGATGATGGCGTTATTCTTTCACTTGAATCACCAAAGGTTTGGAAGACTGGACCTTATGTAATTGGATATGCTGGCTCAATGGACGGGGATCGAATCAGACATAACTTTAAGCCAACAGCCCCCAACATTAAAGACACAGACAAGTTTATGCATACAAAGTTCATCAAAGAACTTCGTGAATTTTATAATGAGTTCTGGATTGACACATCAAAGGACGGAGAACTAAGTCTAATTATTGGTATTCGTGGAGAAATCTATGAGCATAGTTCTGGAGACATGTCTTTGTCTAAATACTCAGTTCCATATATCTCTATTGGTTCTGGATCAGAATATGCATATGGAGTTATGTATGCAACAGACAAACAAAAGAATGCAAGAAATAGAGTTGTTCAGGCAGTAAATGCTGCTATCAAATTTAACCCAGCATGTATGGGTCCAGTTGACATCATAAGCGCTTAGGAGTATACTTAGTATATGAACGAAGAATTTGAAGAGATCCTAAAGGACATTCAGAATATAGAGTCAGATTTTGACGAGTTTGAGATCTGGCTTGATAACGGTATTCAGCGTGGATGGATTACAGAGCCATTTTGCAACACTCACGAGGGAGATCCCTACATGACAGAAGAAGAGCAGCAAGAGTGGGAAGAAGGCGGAGACCCATGCCAATTAGTTTTAAAAATCAAACAATAAAAAACAAGGAGAACAAAATGAAGAAGACACTACTAGCACTACTATCTATTGTCATTGCATTTACAGCAATGCAGCCATCTCAAGCACAAGATCAAAAGGTTCTAGCGATTATTGATACTGCTATTGATTCAAATAAGGTAACTTCGGTAATTCATGAAGTTTGCTATACTTCAGCAGCAAACCAGGCTTGTGCTGACGGTAAGTTTTCAATGGAAGGCAAGGGCGCTGCATCTATTAAGTCATGGCCAGCAAGCAAGTTAAGTCCTGTATATCACGGACACAACATGGCTCAGGTAGCACTATCTGCTGATCCAAATATTAAGATTGTTTTTATTAGAGTATCAAATATCCCATCTTCAGGGGTATCTGCAAATGCAAATGAGCAGACAGTATTTAATGCAATTAAATGGGTTAGCGAAAATGCTGTCAAGTATAGTATTGATGCAGTATCTATTAGTATGGCTGGCATCAATACAGATATTAAGACCAAGGTAAGGTCTGCTCATCCAGGATGTTCTAACGTACAGTTTGCAAATCATGTTGCAGTCCTAGCATCAATAAATGTTCCGACATTTGTTGCAACTGGAAATGATGGGCTAAATTTTGTTGGGTTTCCATCATGTGTGCCAGGAGTAGTTGGTGTTGGGTCAATCAAGCCAAACCTGTCTGAACTATCATCTCAAACAAACCGTGGTGATGGTCTTGATTTAGTTTCACTAGCAACACTTGATATTAAAAACTACTTTGGTGTTGTAGATACCATGGGTGGAACTTCTACATCTAATGCCTTTGCAGCAGCAACATATGTTAAGAATAACAACACTCAAAAGTTTGGCGACTTTTTAAATGCACTGCCAAAGATTTTAGGATACTCATTTATTAATAAGTAACTACAAGTCCTGGGCATGACTAAAACTGCCTGAATTGCCCTATAACTCAGTTGGTAGAGTGCCGAACTGTTAATTCGGATGTCCCTGGATCGAGGCCAGGTGGGGCAGCGTGATATAATTATATTGTCATACCTATAAGGAGGAATAACATGGCAGCAAAAGGTAGTCTAGAAGCAATCATTGAGGTTGCAAAGAAAGAAGTGGGCACAATCGAAGGCCCAAAGGATAACGAAACAAAGTACGGTGCATGGATCAAGGTTAACTTTCAGCCATGGTGCCAATCGTTCGTTTCTTGGTCAGCATTTACTGCTGGAGTAAAGTCATTCCCAAAGACTGCATCAACAGTTGCAGCAGCGGACTGGTTTAAGAAGGCTGAGCGTTGGTCAGATGCTCGTAATGATGATCCACAGCCAGGAGACTGGATCTATTTTGATTTCCCAGAAGATGGAGTAAATCGTATTTCACATGTTGGTCTTTGCATTAAGAACAATGGTGATGGAACTATCCAGGTTATTGAAGGAAACACTTCAGGAACTGCTAAGGGAGACCAGCGCAATGGCGGAATGTGTGTAGAGAAGACCCGTGGTTATGTAAAGAATAACAAGAAGAAGTTAGTAAATGCTGTTGTTGGTTGGGGTCGTCCAGTATACACTGGAGAAGAGAATGCTCCACTACTAAATAAGGTTGTGGCATCTGCAACAACGGCAACCACAGCACCAAAGAAAGCAGCAAAACCTGCTGCAAAGAAGTCCTCTGGTGGAGGAAAAGGAAGTCAGGTAGCATAAATGGAGTCTAGAAGAAAGTCATTACTAAAAACTGTAAGTTGGCCATTTGTACATTTTACTTTTGTTTCTGGAATAATTTATTTAGTACTAAAGTATTACACTGGAGAAGCAGAGTGGGAGTATGTTGGTCTATATGGGCTATCATATTTAACACTAGAAATGACTTTCTTCTATCTTCATGAAAGACTATGGGCTAAGTTTGGTAAAAAGGTTAAGTGATGAGAATTAAGGTTATTAAGTTTGTTGTTAAGGCTTTGGGTTATGAGTGGTCTGGAGATGACCTAAAACTTCCAGTTTGGTATGTAAAAGAAAAGAAAAAGAAATAGCACGATGCCAGCATATGAATATGACTGCATGCTTTGCGCTGTAAGATATACGAAAGTTCGTGGAATATCTGAAGATGATCCAGGATATAAGTGTGAGACTTGCAATAACTCTTTAGTTCGTGTATACTCTAATATAGGAGCAGTATTCAACGGTAGTGGATTCTATTCCACTGATAATAGAAAGCGGTAGTATAATGTTTTCAATGGTTAAAGATGAAGTAGAGCAACAGTGGGAATTATCACCAGTTGACAGATGTGACCGATGCAGCGCTGAAGCCCTAGTGAAGGTTACTGGCATTAGCGGGGAACTGCTATTCTGTGGTCATCATTATAACAAGATCATGGACAGTGCAGAAGGCTATAAGAAGATGATGTCGTTTGCTCTAACCGTCATTGATGAACGCCAAAAACTAGTAGGATAGTTCTAATGCTAATAGATAGTGCCCAGTATGCTGGTGTTTTGTTTGTACATATTCCAAAGACTGCTGGCACATCTATTACCAAGTTGCTAAAGGACAATAACCTTGATAATTGGAACCGTTCATGGCCAAGACATCATGATCCATACTCACACTTAAAAGAAACAAACACTATTGATGATAGCATATTTTCTTTTTCTGTTGTTAGAAATCCATATACAAGAACGTACAGTTGTTTTAAGCAATACAACAAAGCAAATGAAACAGATATATCTTTTGCAGAATACCTAAATAATATTTTTAAAAAGATTATTTCTCCAGTAAGTCCACTTCTACATATTGCTCAATCTTTTTATGTTTTTGAAGACAACAAGTTACAAATAAATAAACTTTATAGGTTTGAAAACTTAAATGACTTTGAGAAAGATTTTGGCTGGACACTAGGAAATTATAATGTAGGCAACTACAATATTGATTCATACTTAAAAGATTATACAGAAGAGGCAGTGCAGATGACAAAAGAACTTTATTCTGTAGACTTTTCTTTGCTTGATTATTCATTAGACTTTAGCAAAAGTTTGGAACTAAAATGAGAAAAACAGTAGAAGACTTTAACTTTAAAAAGCATAACTCATACAACATAGAAAAGATCAAAGAATATATAGATAACTTTTCTTCTGAGTGGTTTATCAATACATCAAGACAAGATCATTTCTATGTTCACAAAGATACCAACTCATACTTTGTCTATACTGCAGACCTTCGATGGAAAGAAGGCGATGAGTTTGTTGCTGAAACTACATCTAAAGATAGCGAACTACTCGAACTTCTTGAGCCAATAATTTCAGACCTTGAAAATATACATGATGGCATTAGAGGTATGGTCCTTTTGATTAAGTTGAAGGCAGGACAGGACATAGCCCCACATCACGACTCAGGAGACTACCTTATGATATCAAGACGAAACCATATACCAATAGTCACGTCCGACAATGTATTTTTTGGTGTTGGTGACGAAAAGGTTAGTATGGGAACGGGAGAGTGCTGGGAAATTAACAACTCACGAACTCACTTTGTTAACAATGGTAGTAAAATAGATAGAGTGCATTTGTTAATTGACATTATGCCAAATACAGAGATAGGTAAAAAATGATTATTCAGATTATTGGGCTTCCAGGTTCTGGAAAAACAGAACTAGCAAAGGCGCTAAAGGAACGCATTAACGCTATTCATCTTAATGCAGATGAGGTTCGTGCAACTGTCAACTCAGACCTAGGTTTCACTTTGGAGGATAGGCTTGAGCAGGCTCGTCGCATGGGTGAGATGGCAAGACTAATTTCTAAGCAGGGTGTTGCACCCGTAATTGTTGACTTTGTTTGCCCAACAGACCTAACTCGTGCAGCATTTGGAAAGCCAGACATTCTTGTTTTTATGGACACCCTTGCTGAGGGCAGATTTGAAGACACCAATAAAATGTTTGAGCGACCAACAGACTTTGATGTATCTTTCATTAGTCACAACTTAAATGCTGAAGCAAAGTCATCTCACATCATTAAAAAGTTTGGATTGCATGACTGGTCTGCACCCACAACGCTAATGCTTGGAAGGTACCAGCCATGGCATGAAGGCCACCATGCTCTATACAAAGAGGCGGGTAAGAGAACAGATCAAGTGCTTCTTGGAGTCCGCAATACATACAATACAAGTGAAAAGGATCCGCTTAAGTTTAATCAGGTAAAGGAATATATTGCCAAGGATGAATTTATGGATGGTGCATTAGTATTAAGACTACCTAACATTACCAACATTGTATATGGTCGTGATGTAGGCTATAAGATTGAGCAAGTAGATTTGGGGGCAGAGATTCATGCTATTAGCGCTACTGAAAAACGCAAGCAGTTGGGTATATAGTATTTTTTTTGACAATAAGATTGCAGAGGCAGAAGAAAGACTTTACTCTGATTGGTTTAAGGAAGAAGTAGATGATGAACGTCTCTAAGAAAAGATCATTTGCAAAGTCTTTGACTTGGAGAGTAGTTGCACTTATAACAACATTTGTGACTTTGTACGCTTTAAGTAAAGATATCAATATGGCTACACTGGCAACATTGATAACTAATACTGTTAACTTTGTTGCATACTATTATCATGAAAGAATTTGGAATGCAGTTAGGTGGGGCAAGGAATGACAGTAACCAAGGCAAGGTCTTTTGTAAAAGCGCTTAGTTATCGCATATGGGGAACACTCTCATCAGTTGCTGTTGCTTATGTTATAACACAAAACGCTTCTCTTTCTGTAACAATTGCATTTTGGGAAACGGTAGTTAAAGTATTTATTTACTACGCACATGAGCGTGGATGGAACTATATACAATGGGGGAGAAAGTCATGAGCAAGAATATCGTTGTAGTTGGCGGAGGAAGTGCTGGCTGGCTTACTGCCCTGACTGCAAAAAAGAAATACCCAGACCTAAACGTTATTGTTATAGAGTCAAAAGATATCGGCATATTGGGAGCAGGAGAAGGATCAACTCCATACATGCCTGCATTCTTAGAGACACTAGATATAAGTTTTGAAGACTTGGTAAAAAATTGTGATGCAACTGTCAAGAATGGAATTAAGTTTACTAACTGGAACAGCAAGGATGATTTCTACTATCATGGATTTTCATTTACAGATTCATCTCTTGGTACTGAGTCGTTATCATCTAAGTTTTTGTCTGCAAACCCAATGCTTTTGTCAAGCATTATGTTAAATAATGATGTAAGGGATGTAGACTTTACAGAAATGGTTTCAGAAAATAACAAGGTTCCGTTTGTCATTGAAAAAAATAAAGATGGAAAAACTCTTTCAGATTATAAGAGATTAGGCTACACATCTTTTCACTTTAATGCTACAAAACTTGCAGCAAGGTTTAGAGAGATAGGTGTCGAAAGGGGTATTCAAGTCTTTGAAAACACCATAACTAATGTATCTTTAGATAAAGATAATAATGTAACAAGTTTGCAACTGGACGACAACTCAAAAATTTTGTGTGACTTTGTTTTTGATTGCAGCGGATTCCATAGACTTATTATTGGAAAAACATTTAATTCAAAGTGGAAAAGTTATAAAGAGTTTTTGCCAACAGATTCTGCTATACCATTCTTTCTTGATATGACGGACAAGATTCCTCCATACACAGAAGCAATTGCCATGAAGTATGGCTGGATGTGGAAGATACCACTACAAAACAGATTTGGTTGCGGATATGTGTACGACTCATCGCTAATATCTGAGGCAGAGGCAATAAAAGAAGTAGAGGACTATCTAGGATTTGTTCCTCATTATCCAAGAAAAGACAAGGGTGGCTTTAGTTTCAGTCCAGGAGCGTTTGAAGAGCCTTGGCAAAATAACTGTGTGGCAGTTGGCCTTGCAGCAAATTTTGTTGAGCCACTTGAAGCAACTTCTTTGTGGGTAAGTATGGTTGAACTTACTGAGATATTTGCTAGTCCAGACTTTTTAATTAATAACTGCCCTGAGATAAGAGCAGAGTTTAATAAGATTGTTGTAAACATGAATGATGATATTCTTAATTTTATATACTTTCACTATATGTCTTTAAGAAAAGATACACCGTTTTGGGAGAAGTTCTCATATGAAAATGCTCCAGAAGATCTAAAAAAGAAGTTAGATGCTTGGCAAAAGAGAATGCCAGGTAAAACAGACAACGGCAATCACTGGAGTTCTAAGAGTTGGTTTTTAGTTGGGTCGGCACAAGAAAAGATAAACAAAGATCTTGCAAAACAATATATAGAAATGTCTAGCGAGTATAAGACTGGGATAGATAGGTATGATTATTACAAAAAGTATAGAGAATACAAGGTATCAGAATGTGTGGATCATAGACAATTTTTGGAGGGATTAAAATGAAATTTAGAACAGAGTGGATTAATGCATTAAAGACAATGAGACACAAGGAGTATTGGGATAGACCAAATACTGTTGAGTTTTTTGCCTTTATGACAAAAATATCTATTATATTTCCAGGCTTACTATTTGGTAAGCAATGGTGGTGGCTATACATCTTTGCACTGGTATCAAGCCTTGCATTGATTTGGTCATCGACAGTAAAGACTTTGCCTACAATTATTTGGTTTAATATTTTATGGACCGTCCTTGCTGCAAGTGCTATAATTAAGTATTGGGTCTAAGGGGGCTTATTATGTATCAGTATTATGTAAGAAAAGTAGAGAATGTAGTAGATGGAGATACCATTGACGTTCTGATTGATTTAGGGTTTGATATCCTATTTGCATCTCGTGTAAGACTGGCTGGTATTGACACACCTGAGTCTCGCACTAAAGACCTTAAGGAAAAGGCACTTGGCCTTGAAGCCAAAGAATATCTTAAGAAGGCTTTAAAGGATGCCAAGTCTGTTGTAATCAAAACTGAAAAGATGGATTCATCTGAGAAGTATGGTCGAATTTTGGGCTGGATATATGTAGATGAAAATACTGTGTCACTCAATGACATGATGATTAATGATGGATATGCATGGGGATATTTGGGAGATACCAAGGTCAAGGACTTTGATGCACTTGCAAAGGCTAGAAAGAAGTCAGGAAAATGAGCCATGTGCTTTATTTTACTGCCGAATGGTGTAACCCATGTCAGAGAACTAGGCCTATTGCAGAAGAACTAAAAAGAGAAGGTCTGGTAGATTTTATATTTGTTGATGCAGATACTGAAATAGAACTAGTTGAAAAGTTTGCAATCAAGTCTATACCTACTTATATCTTAATAAAAGATGGTTTAGAGATAAAGCGCATGAATGGTGCAAAGACAAAAGATCAGTTTATGGAGTTTGTCAATGAGTGATCCAGACGAAATCATAGATGAATTAATATCAAAGGGTGGCTTAGAGTTCGTTGGTATAGACCAGGAAACTGGAGAGGAACTTTATCGACCAACCAGCATATTAAAAAGTATAGATCCAAAATTAAGTGACGAGATGTCCGTATACTTCTCAAAAGCAACAATGGCTTTATGGGAGAAGGGCTTTATCGACATGGACGTTACGATTGAGGATCCGCTTGTCAAACTAGCAGAAAAGTCTTTTGACATAGAGGCAATCAATTCTTTAGGTAAAGATGAGAGAGCCGTTATAAAAGAAATAATAAAAGTCCTTTCAGAAAAAAAGTGATACAATGAATAATAGGGGTATTTATGAATAATTTGTACGGTGCTATTGGGCTAACTATAACTATCTTATTACTTCTATTTACCTATATTATTGCATCAAAATCAGGTGGTAGGGCTCCAATTATAAGCCAGTCAATGCTTCTTTACAGATACAACAGTGGAAAGAGGCGCTCAAGAAGGCTTGTTGCAAAAACTCAATCACTGAAGCATCACGACAAATCTAACATAAAGGTTATTATCTTAGACAATAGCGCTTATTGGATCAAGGATAATATTTTTTATAAAGCGCCTTTAGTCGATGAACTCATTGATAAGGATTCGGCAGAGCAAGTTGACACAATGAATATGGATAAGGTACAATTAGATAAGATGCTTTTTATCATGGACAAACTAAGAGAAGGGATTAATGATGATAGTAGGGGTTCAGGGGACAGGTAGTTTTAACAACTACAACATATTCCTAAGATCAATGGCTGTCGCCCTTTCTGAGTTAGCAGAAACAGACAAAGAGTTTTTGATATATTCTGCAGGGCCAAATAATATTAATATGATGGCAATGGAGTTTGCAAACTTATCTGAAAGAGGAATGAAGTCTAGAGGGAAATTAATAAAGTTCTTTAAGGTAACACCTGAATGGCTAGAAGAAAACATAAAGGATTTTAATCATTTTGCTTTTCTTTCTAATCCAAAAGAGCCTGTTTCAAAAATTGTGCACTCATCAAAACTAAATAATATAAACACAAATGTATATACATTTTAAACTGTGCAAAGCACACAACAGAACGGAAGAAAAATGAAGACAATCAGTTCATTAGAGACTATGGAATCTATAGTACAAAACAACAAGCAACTATCTTGGGATGGTTGGACTGTTGTTGAGACCTTTCCATCAGAGAAGGCATACTTTTCAAAGTTTGGCATCTATAAAAATAACAAGTGGCAAATGAAAAAAGAGTTTGCTCCTTCTAGCCAGGGTTGGGAAATTCCAGATAAGTACGTGAAGTAAATGAACAAGCATAAATGGAAAGATAACGCAATATGTTTAGACTACGATACCAACTTATTCTTTGACAAATATGAAGAAGATGAACTGCTTAGGCCAGCAATCGATGCACTATGCTCTTCTTGTTCAGTAAGGAAAGAGTGCTTTTCTGTTGGCATATCTGGCAAGGAGTGGGGAGTTTGGGGTGGAGTATACTTGGAAAATGGAGAAGTATCTAAGGAATTTTCTAGTCATAAGAGCAAGTCTGACTGGGGTAAAACCTGGCAATCATTAACGATGGAGTAATATGTATACAGATGCAATGAAAAGGGCTTTTAGATCAGTACACTGTCCTAAAGATTTCTCTTTACAGATAATAGATAATGATCATTTTTTAACTGTTAAGGCTAAAGAAAAAGATTTTATGGCTTTAGACACAGTAGAAAAAAAGAGAGAAGCAATAGAGTACATGATCCGTGTAAAAAAAGCATTAGAGGATAATGGTGCAATTGTTTTGCTAGTTAGAGAGGGTGGCAAAGAGTTATGATTGAATCAATACTTGTAGGTGTGTTTGTATTTTTAACACTGCTTTTTGCATCACTTTATCTTTCACAAATCAAAAAGAATCGTGCAATTCTTGCAAACACTCTTCAACTTTTAATCATGCAGCAATCAATTAGTGATGAAAATAAAACAGATAAAGAGCAGGCAAACGAAGACTTTTTAAAATTTGTTTCAGATTCTCGTGATTGGGCATATCAATATATTGAAGATGTTCAAGATAAGATAAATAAGTTTATTACTGATGTAGAGCCAGAAATCGCATACTTTGACGAATATGGTCTTGTTGGTGATGCGTATCCACACTACTACTCAATGAAAAAAATATCTAGTGCATATAAAGAACTTAAAAAAACATTGCCAAACGAGGAAGGCAATCACTAAAGTGAATTTCTATATGTTTACATCTGATTTTGATGTAATAAAAGAGGTTGAAGATGCAGGTGCTAAGGGTGTGTTGCATACATATAACTCTTATCAAAGTAACCCTTTTATAAAAATAGCAAAAAACATTCTTTCAGAAACAAAAATGAAGCATATGGTTGCAGTTAGGCCATACACAATATCTCCTCAGTATTTGTGTACAATAAATGATACATTTAGTGAGTTTTACACAAAAGGAAATCCAATTCAGATAAACTTTATCACTGGTTGGATAAAAGAGAATGAGCAGGATGCTGGAGGGATACTGGGAGGCATAAATGATTTTTCACAATCTCAAGAAAGGTCTCAATATTTAATAGATTATGTTGAGATGTTAGAAAGTTTGGATAGAAAAATTCCAGATTATTATGTTTCAGTTACTAATGAGTTTACATTTGAACTTGCTAAAAAATATAATAGCAAAATAATAATTGATCAAAGCCATTTTCAGTCAAACAAGTTTGACCTTTCTGATAAAAGAGTGATGGTAGTGGTGCATGCAAACACCAAGGATGGATCTCTAAAGGACTATCAGGAAATAAAAAATATTATTATTCAACTAGAGGATGCAGGCATAGATGAGGCAATCTTTCCATCTGGTGGACAAGACCTTGAGCGTCACATAGTCGGTTTTATACGCTCATTTAATATGAATGAGTTATAGTCGGTTATTTGTGATAGAATAGAGTTATGATCGTTCTAAAATCAATTAAAAATCTAAGCATGTTCATATGCGAAGAGGAGTTGTGCCAGGACGAAAGTACACACGTGTGGGCAAATTCTGAAAGCAGAATTGTTGACCTGTGTGATTTACACTATAGTGAAGTAACAAAATATAAGGAGAAACAAAATGACACATCACAATGAAAAGAAGTCACAGATTAATGCAGTACTAGCATCTTACGGACGATCAGTCCTTGGTGCTGCTGTAGCACTTTATGCTTCAGGAGTTACTGATCCAAAGACACTTGCATATGCACTACTTGGTGCTATCGTGCCAGTTGCACTAAGAGCAGTAAATCCAAATGATACAGCGTTTGGACGTTTGCCAGATGTTGAAGAAGTAGAGGCAGCAGTTAAGTCTGCAAAGGTTGTTAAGAAGACCGCAAAGAAGGCTCCAGCAAAGAAGTCATCAGGCGGAGGAAAGACAACTCAGCAAGTAAAGTAATTTTACTATAGATTGGCAGGCTTGTTTTTGACAGGCCTGCTTTTCTATGCTATAATATTTGTGCCTGCCCAAATGGGGGGTAAATTAACTTATTCGCTTGAAAGGGGAATAATATGGTAAAAACAGCACTGGATCTTTTTAATGATCCATTTTTCAACACCTTCTCAAATCTGCAGAAGGTAACAACAACAACAAACTATCCACCTTATAATCAGATCAAACTAAATGACAAAGAGTATATTCTTTCATTTGCTTTGGCTGGGTTTTCTAAGGATGATGTCTCAGTATCGCTAGACAATCGCAAACTTACAATCAAGGGCGAGAAGCAGGATGCTGAGTTGCCAGAGGGTGCAGAGTATCTACACAAGGGAATTGCTGCTCGCAAGTTCACTGATATCTTCACCCTTCCTGAGTTTGTTGAGGTTGTTGGGGCTGAATTCAAGGACGGTATCTTAGATATCAAACTTGAAAAGCAGATCCCAGAAGACAAACTACCAAAAACTATTGAAATTCAGTAGTATAATATAACACATTCCGCTATGAAACTTTAAAAGGTTTTACAACGGATGCTCCTATGAGTGGAGAGTTGGCAGGAGTCGAATCTTCGTGGCCGATAGACCTGAGCAGTCGTCTATAAACTGCTCATTTACTATGCTACAATATAATTGTCCCACACAGGACCTTAGTGATGGATTAGTTACCCATTGGATAGAGACCGTGGCGCAAGTCAGGTGAATTGCTTGTGTGGGACCTAACATTTGGCGGTATAATAATATCAATGACTGACAAAGAGTTAGACCATTACAATAAGCAGCAGTATAAGAAGATGCTGGCCAAGATAAAAGAAGATTCTGGCTGCGTAGACTGTGGAATCAATAATCATATTATCTTAGATTTTGACCACATAAGAGACAAGAAGTACAATGTATCAAGGATGATCCACGATGGTTTTTCATGGAAGGCTATCAAGAAAGAGATAGAAAAGTGTGAGGTGGTTTGCGCTAACTGCCATAGAATAAGGACCCATAACAGGCTAAACGGCATGATATAATAGTTATATGATAAATGAAGGCGACTTTGTTATGGGGTCAACATCCGAAG
>Ga0315905_10005601_pt1 | contig 12793 bp, 10 predicted proteins | sample LakEriMetagenome_5_FD_203522 | JGI IMG/M metagenome (GOLD analysis project Ga0315905, IMG submission 203522) | Freshwater fungal communities from buoy surface, Lake Erie, Ohio, United States - Buoy 4 MA121 | ecosystem: Environmental > Aquatic > Freshwater > Lake | place: USA: Lake Erie, Ohio... | reverse complement strand
GCGGAGAGAGAGGGATTCGAACCCCCGGACCTGTTACAGTCAACAGTTTTCAAGACTGCCGCAATCGACCACTCTGCCATCTCTCCGCGGCAAATATACATCTATTTTTTATTTGAAAAAGAGTTTTAGTAATTTCACCGCAATGAAATTTCCTTTTCTACTCAAATTCAATATCCTAATCGCAACTTTTTTTTGCGCATCCAACCTATTCAGTCAACATTTTCTCATCACACACGCCGGTGATAGCCTTGGGGGGAAACACCTTTCATACGATACCCCCATTGCGCAAAGCGCATACTTCACACTAAATGAACAACGTTTCAATGCCAACGATGTAGCGTTTATTCGTAACAACAACGGTACGTTTGCTAACCTCAATAAAATTCACGGAAACGACACCGAACATTACGCCCTTCGCATTAAAACAGGTAGAGCAAACGCATTCGAAGAAATTCCTTTTGGAATCTATAGCGGAGATACCCTCAAAGTATACCCCGGTATGAAAGGCATCAACAAACTTCTAGCCTCCGGTAAACGATTCGATTATTACAACATTGGTCAAGGTCCCATTTATGCCGCAAATTATAAAAACATGATTCGCGACATGGGCGGAAATACCGAAGCCAATTGGTACATTAACCACTACCGAAAATTAAGTCGAATTCAAATTTTACTCACCACCGCCGGCATTGGCCTCATTGCCTACGAATCCATTAAAAACAGTCGAGTGGAATTTACCCCCGTTATTGCACTGGGCACCGCCCTAACCATCTCTCCCATCTTAGCCAGAGCCCCCAAACGCGAAGCCCTTTGGAATGCGTACTCTGAATTCAATAAGTAACCTGAATCACATTCAGCTTCTCAACCCATCGTATTTTCGCTCCATGAAAAAAATATTCTTCCTCTTCAGCCTCGCTCTCGCAGTCTCTGCATGCGGAAACAACTCAAACGAAAACGGTAATCCCGTGGTCGACGCGAAGAAATTCAACGAACTCATTCAAAATACCCCCAACGCGGTAGTGCTCGACGTTAGAACCGAAGAAGAGTTCAAACAAGAATACATCAAAGGCGCCCTGCTTGCTCCGTGGAAAAGTCCCGATTTTCAGCGCAGAATAGACGCCATTGACAAATCTACCCCCATCTTAATCTATTGCCTCTCTGGCGGACGTAGCTCTGCTGCCGCGAAGTTTCTTCGTGAAAACGGATACACGGTCACAGAATTAGATGGTGGCATTCTCAAGTGGAAAGCAGCCGGTCTTCCTGTTGAAAAAGGTGGCGCTGTCAACGGTGGAATGACACTCCAAGACTTTCAATCTAAAATCGCTACAGGAAATGTGCTGGTCGATTTCAGCGCTGAATGGTGCGCCCCATGTAAAAAACTACATCCCATCTTGGAAGAACTTGCTAAAAGCAACGCCAACCTTACCCTACTCACCATTGACGTAGACAAAAACCCCGATCTAGCCGCTGCTTTGCAAGTCTCTGCGCTACCCACTCTCATGTATTATTCCAACGGAACTAACATGTGGTCAAACGTGGGATTCATTGACAAAGCCGCCCTGGAAGCAAAACTGAAATAGTATTTGCCTAACTTCTCTTTCGATCTGAAAGTTTAGTTTTCAACAAGTGTATTTGGTGTTGAAGGAATTTATTTCTTCATGGCTCAATTGAATAGCATGATTAAAAAATTCCCTTTTACTCCCATTCTCGGTTGGTCCGTTAGCCGATACGATACGTTTTCAACCTGCAAACGCAAATATTTTTATACCTACTATCCGAAATTCCATTCCGAATACGCTGAAGACGAAATCAAAGAACTGAAAAATCTCACGTCGGAAGCGTTAACCATTGGCAGTCTGGTTCATGATGTTATTGAAACCCTGCTGAAACGATTGCAAAAAAGTACGGAGACCGTTGACGCTGAAAAACTCAAAAAATTCATCGCTCAGCGCGTTGCAGAATACTGCAAAAAGTATCAGTTTATTGAGACCTACTACCAAACCAAAGCCGTTTTATCGGAAGCAGAATTTACTGAACGTATTTTTGAAATGGTCATGAAATTCTTATCCACAGACAGGTACCAATGGCTGTGTCAACTTCCCGAAGAATCAAAACAACAATGGATCATTGAACCCGGAGGTTTCGGTGAAACACGCATTGGTGAATTGAAAGCCTATTGCAAAGTAGACTTCATGCTTCCGGTTGGAAAAGATGTTTTTATTTTAGATTGGAAAACAGGCAAGGAAGAAGTTGTCAAACACCGGAAACAACTGATTGGATACGCCCTCTTTGCTCAATATCATTTTCAAAATCAATTTGAAAACGTGATTCCTATTCTTTCCTATCTCAAGGAAGAATACGCAGAGACCATTCCCGAGATCACAAATCAAGACATTTCAGAGTTTGAAAACACGGTGCAACTGGAATCAGATGAAATGAAACAACTGTGCAGCAACGTGGATCAGAACATTCCTCGTGGCATTGACCACTTCCCAATGATCGACAGCAAACTCTGCGGCTATTGTGAATTTAGAAAACTGTGTAAAAAAGATTAATTCAAATTCGGGTTTTCTGGAAATTTGGAGACCACGTCTCCTTTGGCGCCCAATTTCTTCATGATTTCCTGCCATAAATTGTTCTCGGAAGAATTCATGATATCCTTCACGGCAATGTTGGCTACAAACCATGACTTCGACTGAATTTCTTCTTGCAATTGCTTGGCACCCCAGCCACTGTATCCGATGAAAAAACGAAGTGAATTGGGAGGAAGCGTATTGTTGTCTATCAAGGCTTTAATATCATCAAATTCTCCTCCATACCAAATGCCGGGCATGACACGCGTGCTGCCTTTAACAATTTCACCCAAGGTGTGAATGTAAAACAAAGACTCATTCTTCACAGGCCCGCCCAAACTAATGCGACCTGGAAATTCGGGAAAATTTGCAATTACCTTGTGAATGGGTAAATCAACGTAATTATTCAACACAAAACCGAATGAACCTTCGGCGTTGTTTTCACACAAAAAAACAACCGTTCTGTGAAAAAAAGTATCACTGATATAAGGTTCAGACAACAGCACTTGTCCTCGCTTCGGGGTTATGTCTTGACTTGGAAGAAAATCCATGCAGTAAATTTAATTCATTTACCTCCAAACAGGAATCAAAGGCTTATGTTTCAAGGTGTGATAATATTCACGAAGCTCATTGGCCTCTTTTATATTTCCTTGATGGCTCAACAGCATGAGTTTAATTAAAATGCCCCTCGGATTCGTAGGGTCAGCTTTCAGCACAATTTCTATTTCAGTCTCACACATTGCATACGACTTATTCAAATAGGCCGCATAGGCCTTGGCATAATGCGCCAAGAGGTTGTTAGGCTGTTTCTTAATTACCTCATCTGCCAATTCAATGGCACCTAAAAATTGATTTTTTGTTTCTTCGCCCCAACCCATGTATGGACCATTGTAAATCATGGAAAAGGCATAGCACAATTGCATTTGCCAATGTCGCTTATACTTCGAGAACTCCGGATTTTCATTGTAACGGGAAGTGAATCCACTTCCTAAATTGAACTGAGCCGCCATTAATAAATAATGCAATCCGCGTTCACTCCAATATTCCTCGTCCTTCGCGTCATGCTCTGATCTATGCAAACACACTTTTCCAATGGTATAAAAAAGTGGTGCATATTCCGAAGTACCCATGGGGCGATCCGTTAAATGATTCACCGGAATGGCATTGTACTGTCGCTGTAAAATCTCCAAGGCTCCCTCTGTATCATTCAATTTTTCTTCCTTGAACAAAGCCACCTCCATGTCAAAATACGGATCCAACATGGACCTTCCCTTCTCATAATACTTCAACGCCTCAGCGCTTCTGTCCAAGGCTACCAACAGTGTACGAAACCAATAATCATTGCGTTCATCTGTGACCAACGATTTACGTTCTTCAATGTGGGTCAAGGCTGCTTCTGAGTTACCCGTCTCATGCGCCAATTGAGCTGCTTGCAACAGCCACCTAGCACGAGTTTCTTTGGTTGTGGCGTACAACTCAGAAGTTAAAAGCAACTGCCTGGCTTCAATGTATTTCTTCTTCGATAACGCATCGGTTGTTTCGTTGCTGAAATACGAAAATTCGAGTCGCAACGGGCTTGGCAACTTTTGATTTTCAACGACAAGACCCTTCTGAATCCAAAACGGCTTGTTCTTTTTTGTGAATCCATTCCAAATTCGCTCCTCATTCAATTGTCCCAATGAAAGAGAGAAATATCCTTTTTGAAATTCAAGCGAATCAAAATACTCTACGTGTCCGGCTCCATTTTCTCCCAAAACACTGAGAAAATCAATGGTCATTGTATCTGAAGCATGAATCCAAACCCAACGCGTATTCTGGTGACGTGTCTCAGTTCTGTATTGATCTAAAAACGTCTGCTCAAAGAAAATCTCTGGTGGGGGAACATGCCCATCGCAAGGATATTTATTCAACACATTCCCTGTGTGAAAGGAACTTAATTTATACACTTGAGCTTCGTTTTTCAATTCCTCCGTACTCAACCTTTTACCACTGGCAACGAATGTCTTGAATTGAGCTCCACCGCCGCCACCAGGCTGACCGTTAACCCCAATTGTAGTAAAAATAAGTAAGAGAAAAAAAACATGATGTCCACGAATTAATTTCATCTAGCGAAGATAACCAAGGTTGTGAAGCATATCTTTGCCACATGGATGAAAATCGGCTAAATGCGCTTCGCGAAGAATTGAATAAAAATCACCGTTGGCCCAGTGAGTTCATGTTTAAATTCATTGTTCCATCGCATGAAGAAAAGGTCACCGCTATCAAAGCCTTGTTCGGAGAAAGTGCACATTACACCATGAAATGGAGTTCAAATGGAAAATTCACTTCCATTACGGTGCGTGCCATGATGCTGCATGTAGATGAGATTTTTGAGAAATATACAGAAGCAAGTAAAATAGAAGGAATAATAAGTTTGTAACCATGGATTTTATAACAACCGCTCGAAATGTTTTGTTGGTTTCACTCCTAGCCATGCTAGCGTATGTCTTGTACAAGCGCATGTTGCATGTGATGAGGAAGCAACATACCATGCAAAAATTTCCTTCGCTCCCCAATCAGTTGCATTGGAACCAAGACAATCAAGGCCAGGTTGCTGTTACCCTGCATCAGGCTATGAACATTGAAGTTTCTATTCACAAAGAAAACGGAGATTTTATGTTCACTGTAGTCTCTGGTGAATTTCCGAAAGGAGATCATGTTTTTCAGTTTGAAAAAAATGCATTGCAGTCGGGAAGGTATTATTACAAGCTGGTTTCACCGCATGAAGTAGCGTCTCAATATTTCCAAGTTGCATGAAGGTTGTATTTCTTGGGACTCCCGAATTTGCGACTACTTCATTGAAGGCCATTCATGAAAGTGGGCATACCGTTGTAGGCGTTGTTACTGCACCTGACAAGCCTGCCGGAAGGGGGCAGCAAATGCACATGAGTGATGTGAAAAAATATGCGGTTGAACATGGCTTGCCTTTGTTTCAGCCTGAAAAATTGCGAGATGAGCATTTCCTATTGGAATTAAAAAATTTGAATGCCGATCTCTTCGTGGTTGTTGCGTTTCGCATGTTACCCGAGGTGGTTTGGAATATGCCACAATGGGGAACAATCAACCTTCATGGGTCATTGCTTCCCAATTACAGAGGAGCAGCGCCCATTCAATGGGCTGTAATCAACGGCGAAAAGGTAACGGGTTGCACGGTTTTCCAGTTAACTCATGAAATAGATACCGGTGATATTCTGAAACGTGAGGAAATGGAAATTGAGGCCAATGAAACAGCTGGAGAGTTATACGCACGTATGATGCATGCAGGCGCCAAACTTTTAGTAGAATCGTTAAATGAAATTGAACTTGGAAAAATAGATCCCATAAATCAAAATTCCATTCTTCCAAGTGAACTCAAATCTGCCCCGAAATTAGAGAAGGAACATGGACGAATTAACCCCACCCTTTCTCCTGTAGCCATTCACAATTTGGTTCGTGGAGTAACTCCATTTCCAGGCGCTTTTACTACAGTGCAAGGAAAAGTTTTAAAAGTACATGCCGGCACGCCCAGTATTGAAAAGCATGATTGTACCGTGGGTAACTTCGTATGCGATGGAAAATCCTCACTCAAACTGGCCGTAGATGGCGGGTTTTATAATTTAATTGAAGTTCAATTGGAAGGAAAGAAGCGGATGCATGTGGAAGAATTTTTAAGGGGAAACAGCATCTTGTTTTCATAAACTGCCAACTATCTTTGTTACCATGAAAATAATCTCTTTCAATGTGAATGGCGTTCGCGCTGTAGTAAAAAAAACGTTCATTGAAGACATGACCGCATACAATGCAGATGTTATTTGTCTTCAAGAAACGAAAGCGAATGACGCGCAAGTAGCGGAAGCACTTCAACCGTTATCAAGCACCTACACCATTTTTTCATGTTCAGCTGAAAGACCCGGTTATAGCGGAACTGCAGTACTCTCGAAGGTAAAGCCATTGAGCGTAAGCTATGGTTTGGGAATAGCTGAGCATGACACCGAAGGCCGCGTGATTACTTGTGAATTCAAAGATTTTTATTTAATCAACACGTATGTACCCAACAGCGGTTCTGAATTGGCTCGTCTCGATTACAGAGAAACATGGGATGAGGCATTGTTGCATTATATGTTGGAATTGGAAAAGAAAAAGCCCGTGGTTTTGTGTGGCGATTTAAATGTTGCGCATCAGCCCATTGACCTGGCTAATCCAAAGAGCAATTACAACAAGAGCGCTGGCTACACTCAACGAGAGATTGACGGGCTTTCGAAATTTATTGCTGCAGGATACAAAGATACCTTCAGGCATTTCCATGCCGACACAGTTAAATACAGCTGGTGGAGCGCTCGATTCAATTCACGTGCTAAAAATGTTGGATGGAGAATTGATTATTTTCTTGCCAGCGAAAAGCTGTTGGCTCAAATGAATGACGCCTTTATTTTAAATGACATTATGGGCTCTGATCACTGCCCTGTTGGGATAGATTTACACGTATGAGTTATAAAAAATGGATTGGCGGTGCCATAGGATGGGCACTAGGAGGTCCCATTGGCGGCCTAATTGGATTTGCTGTGGGATATATGGCTGATGATTCAAGCCTAAGCACACAAACAGACTCACAACAACGGACAGGCCGATACAGACGCACAACGAGTCCGGGAGATTTCTCGAGCGCTCTCTTGGTCCTGTCTGCAGCCGTAATGAAAGCAGATGGCAAACTCATGAAGAGTGAGCTTCAATTCATTCGTGAATTTTATGCCAAGCAATTTGGAGAGGCTGCTGCTGCCGAGCAGATCGGAATATTGAAAGAGCTTTTAAATAAAGACATTCCGGTGAAGCAGGTATGCCATCAGATTCGTGATTTCATGGAGCACCCCATGCGGCTACAGCTCATGCATTACTTGTTCGGAATTGCGCAAAGCGATGGAAAAGTTGATCTCTCTGAAATTACTATTTTGAATCAGATCGCCACAGACATGAATATCTCAAGCAAAGACTTTGAAAGTTTGAAGGCCATGTTTTACAAGGATATCAATGCCTCTTACACCATACTTGAAATTGCTCCGGAAGCTACAGATGACGAGGTGAAAAAGGCGTTCAGAAAAATGGCCATGAAATACCACCCCGATAAAGTCAAAGATCTTGGTGAACAGCATGCCAAGGCTGCACAAGAAAAATTCATTAAAGTGCAAGAAGCCTACGATCACATTCGCAAAGAGCGTGGCATGAAATAGTTTCGTACTTTCGAAAAACCATACTCAGCGAAATGAAACGACTCTTTATACTCACCGCTTTTCTTGGTTCGTGGAACTTCGTTCTGTCTCAAAATTATTTTTTGAATGGCAACGCCATTGCAACAGGAAATGATTGTTACCAATTGACAGACGCCTTGAATTATCAGAACGGAACTGTCTGGTATGCCAATCAAATTGATTTGAATCAGTCGTTCGATATCACGTTTGAAATGAACGTAGGAAACAATGATGGCGGTGCAGATGGAATTTGCTTTGTCATGCATACCCAAGGAACAAGTGCCATTGGTCAAAGTGGCGGAGGATTGGGATACCTGAATTTTGGAACTTCATTGGCTGTGGAATTTGACACGTATCAGAACGGAGATTACGGGGACCCTTTTTATGACCACATTGCCATAGTTCGCAACGGAGATATCAACCACAACGGCGCGAACAACCTCGCAGGCCCGGTTCAAATGGACGCTTTCAATGCCAACACGGAAGACGGACAAACCAGAACGGTTCGCATAACATGGAACCCAACTACACAGCTTTTTCAAGTCTATTACAATTGTGTGTTTCGCGTTCAAACAACAGTTGATATAATCAATACCATTTTCAATGGACAAAACAACGTCTATTGGGGGTTCACGGCCGCAACAGGAGGTGCCGTAAATGTTCAAACTGTATGCTTAACACCGAACATTTTAAATGTTGGAAATGAAGTGCAAATTTGTGAAGGTGGAAGCACCACTCTCTCTGTGGGTGCTGCCCTTAACAACACCTATGTTTGGACACCCACAACCTATCTCAGTGATCCAACTTCGGCGAGCCCAATTGCCACTCCCCCTTCAAGTACAACCTATACGGTCATGTATACCGATTTATGTGGTATTGATGTATCGCAAACCATTGATGTGCTTGTGGAACCCTTAACTGTGAATTTGAATACACCAACTATTTTGACATGCAATTCACCTTCATCAAGTATTTCTTCGTTTTCGAATTTCCCCGGTGTAGTGTATTCGTGGACAGGTCCTGGCATTTCAACCGCTAACAACGCATCTTCCATACAACTCAATGCCCCAGGTTGGTATGTTCTAGAAACCAATGTGAACAATCAGTGTTTTGATGTGGATTCCGTTTTAGTCATCTCCAATCAAATTCCCCCTGAATTAACACTATTGGAATCAGCAGGCACTCTGAATTGCACCATATTAACCTCTGAAATAACAGCTGAATCGAACCTCTCACCCAATAATTTCAATTGGAGCGGATTGAATATTGCTGAAATCAATGGTTCGTCTATTGTTGTTGATGGTCCTGGCATTTACAATTGCTTGGTGACAGATCCCAACAACGGTTGCACTTCCAGTGCGAGTGTAACCATAAATCAAAATACACAAAGTCCCGTATTAACTGGATTAACTACCGACACATTAACTTGTGAAATACCAACCATTGCATTCGATACCTGGGAGGATTTAAATCTTTTGAGTGAGACCAATTACACGTGGTATACTTCCAATTGGAATTTATTTTCCACCGAAATTTATCCTCAGGTTAACACATCAGGAATCTACAATCTGATAGCTTACAACACCAATAACACATGTGCTGACACACTAACAGTGAGTGTTGTTACCGATGCTTCGAATCAATTCGACATCAATACCATTCAATTCGCGAATATTGTAACACTTGAAAATGCTGATGGTATTAACGATTGTTGGAATATTTTTCATGACCAGCTTTTACCTGAAGAACTTTCGATTTTGTTAGCTGTGAGGAAAATATTCATTTTCAACAGATGGGGAGATCAACTATTTGAACTGAATAATCAATTCAGCATATGTGAGGAATTGAAAGATTTAACAAAAGGCACCTATTACTTTATTGTGGAAATTGAAACCATCTGTGGTTCAACTCAGAACTTAAAGAAAGAAGGCTTTTTTCTTATCAGGTAAAAGCAACCTTCCGCTATATTTGTCGTAACCTAAACAACATTCCTGAATAATCAGGACTATTTTGTCGTAAACCTATGCGAATAAAACCATTCCTTCTGGTGGTTTGTGCGTGTTTGGCGCTTATGCCATCACGAACAACTACTGCGAATTCTCCACTTTCTAGTGCCGACTTTTCTTTTGAATTACCTCCGCCACCACCGGCGAATGCAGGTATTGATCAAAATATTTGCGGATTGACCACAAACATGGCTGGTAATAATCCAGCCCCAGGTACCGGATTATGGACCTTGGTGAGCGGTCCAGGTACTGCAACATTTGTGAATCCTGCCGTTCGAAATACAAGTGTGACCGTAACGCTCGCTGGAGTGTATATTTTTCAATGGACCATCACAGATGGATCAACCGGGTTGTCTACTAGCGACCAAGTTCAAGTAAGTTTTTCAAACCCTGCTTCTGCGTCAGACGCAGGTCCTGACCAAACCGTATGCGGGAACCAAGCCACCATGGCCGGAAACACGCCAACTTCAGGATTTGGCAGTTGGTTCAGTGTTTCAGGACCCGGTACCATCTCCTTCTCAAATCCTTCAAGTCCAAGTTGCCTTGTAACGGCCTCGGTTGATGGAACCTATATTCTTCAATGGAATATCTTCAATGGCGTTTGTCCTGTGACTTCAGATCAAGTGAGCATAACTTTCAACAGTCAAGCTCCTGCCCCCAATGCAGGGTTTGATGATGTTATCTGTGGCTTAACTTATACCCTCAATGGCAATGACCCTTCACCTTCTTCCGGTCTTTGGACTTTGAACAGCGGCCCAGGCTCAGCAAATTTTACAAATGCTACCCAATACAATACTTCGGTTTCTGTTTCAGCTCCGGGTGTTTATTTATTTGATTGGACCATAACGAATCCAGTTTGTCCGCCTGAAGCGATAAGCGTACAAATAACCTTCAATTTTTATCCTGAAGTATGCAACGGCATTGACGACGACTGTGATTCACAAATCGACGAAGGTGTTTTAACTACCTATTACGTAGATGCCGATGGCGATGGATTTGGAGATGCCGCTCAGTTTACACAAGCCTGTACTCCGCCTGCTGGGTACGTTCTAGACGATACTGATTGTGATGATTTAAATCCGGCCGTATACCCAGGTGCTACTGAAGTCTGTAACCTTATAGACGATAACTGTAACAACCAAATTGACGAAGGCGTTGAGACTACCTTCTACCAAGATTTAGACGGTGACACCTACGGCAACCCGAATGCAGCGGTTGACGCATGTACTGAACCTGCAGGTTATGTAGCGAACAACTTTGATTGTGACGATACAGATGCTACCATTTACACCGGTGCTCCTGAGACCTGCAACTTGTTAGATGATGACTGCGACAACCAAATTGACGAAGGTGTGCAGAATACATATTACGCAGATGTTGATGGCGATACGTTTGGTGATCCAAATAACACAACGTTGGCGTGTACTGTTCCTGCTGGATATGTTACTGACAACACCGATTGCAATGACAATGATCCTGCTATTAACCCGAACACCGTTTGGTATTTAGATGCAGATGCAGATGGATACTACGTTTCAACGTTAACACAATGTACCTCCCCTGGTGCTGGATACAACACCACCGGTGGTATCAGTGACGATTGCAACGACAACAACCCTGCAATCAATGCCGGAGCAAACGAGACATGTAATTTGATTGACGACAATTGCAACGGACAAATTGACGAAGGAGTTCAAAATACGTATTACCAAGATGCTGATGGAGATACCTTTGGAAACAATGCAGCTACAACTTTAGCATGTACACAGCCGGCTGGATACGTATCTGACAACACCGATTGCGATGATACCGACGCAACCATTTATCCTGGCGCAAATGAAACATGTAACAACCTAGATGACGACTGTGATTCACAAATCGACGAAGGTGTTTTAATTACCTATTACGTAGATGCCGATGGCGATGGATTTGGAGATGCCGCTCAGTTTACACAAGCCTGTACTCAACCTGCTGGATACGTTCTAGACGATACTGATTGTGATGATTTAAATCCGGCCGTTTACCCAGGTGCTACTGAGGTGTGTAACCTCATTGACGATAACTGCGACAACCAAATTGACGAAGGCGTTGAGACTACCTTCTATCAAGATTTAGACGGTGACACCTACGGCAACCCGAATGCGGCAGTTGACGCATGTACTGAACCTGCAGGTTATGTAGCGAACAACTTTGATTGTGACGATACAGATGCTACCATTTACACCGGTGCTCCTGAGACCTGCAACTTGTTAGATGATGACTGCGACAACCAAATTGACGAAGGTGTGCAGAATACATATTACGCAGATGTTGATGGCGATACGTTTGGTGATCCAAACAACACAACGTTGGCGTGTACTGTTCCTACCGGATATGTTACTGACAACACCGATTGCAATGACAATGATCCCGCTATTAACCCGAACACCGTTTGGTATTTAGATGCAGATGCAGATGGATACTACGTTTCAACGTTAACACAATGTACCTCTCCTGGTGCTGGATACAACACCACCGGTGGTATCAGTGACGATTGCAACGACAACAACCCTGCAATCAATGCTGGAGCAAGCGAGACATGTAATTTGATTGACGATAATTGCAACGGACAAATTGACGAAGGAGTTCAAAATACGTATTACCAAGATGCTGATGGAGATACATTTGGAAACAATGCAGCTACAACTTTAGCATGTACACAACCGGCTGGATTCGTATCTGACAACACCGATTGCGATGATACCGACGCCACCATTTATCCTGGCGCAAATGAAACATGCAACGGCATTGACGACGACTGTGATTCACAAATCGACGAAGGTGTTTTAATTACCTATTACGTAGATGCCGATGGCGATGGATTTGGAGATGCCGCTCAGTTTACACAAGCCTGTACTCAACCTGCTGGATACGTTCTAGACGATACTGATTGTGATGATTTAAATCCGGCCGT
>Ga0315905_10005600_pt1 | contig 12795 bp, 20 predicted proteins | sample LakEriMetagenome_5_FD_203522 | JGI IMG/M metagenome (GOLD analysis project Ga0315905, IMG submission 203522) | Freshwater fungal communities from buoy surface, Lake Erie, Ohio, United States - Buoy 4 MA121 | ecosystem: Environmental > Aquatic > Freshwater > Lake | place: USA: Lake Erie, Ohio... | reverse complement strand
GCTGATTTGTTCTCCTCATTCTGTTCATATTTTTTTTCACCTTCTTCTTCTAATTGAAACATAATCATCATAAATGCCATTACTCGGTCAAAGTTTCCTTTTTTATTAAACAAGATAAGTTCTTCTAAAAGTCCTGGGTCTTCAATAGTATCTAAGTTTAATATGATATTCCCATTCTCATCTACATCTCTTTCTTGTAATAACCATTGCTTTATATATTTAGCTCCTGCATCTTTTAACTCAGGGTTCATGTGAATACCATATATCCTTGCTACTTTAGAATTCTTTATAGTCTTAGATATAACAGCATCAGGTTGAGCAGCTAAGAGATGTAACTTTCTTTTCTTTTCAAAATATCCTTTAACATCTCTAATCATATTCTCATGCATTATCTCTGCATTATAAAGTTCTGCTAACAACTCTACTATTCTATGAGTATCATCTACTGTTTTCATCCTACCTACATAAGATGCAACTATTTTATGTCTTGAAAATGAAAACTCATTATTACTTTTATAAACATATACAGCACCTAACGATACACCTGAAGTTTGGTCTTGTTGATAAGGGTCATATCCTATCTTGTAAAGACCTTTAGGTGGATTAGATACTGGATATTCATAAATTACAGGTGCTCCACTTAAGTCAAGAATCTTTGGTTTATAATGCCATACTGGTGCTAACTCATTTTTAAGGTCAGGTATTGCTTTTACTTTTCCTTCTTCATTTCTTATAAGTGATACTGCTTGTCCTTTCTTATGATATATCTGTTCTCTTTCTACAATATTCAATCTATTTCTAAGTTCAGTAATTGGGAAATCATTAGTAGATACAGTAAGAAAAGCTTCACTTGGTTTTAAAGGATATTCTTGTACTCTTTTCTGAATAACTCCTGTACCATTAGATGAATTCTTTAATATCTTTTCTCTTTCTTCTATTTCATAATCAATAGCATTTTGCTTTAATGAATTACCTTGTTTATCATAAAAGCCATCCATGTTCCAAAATACAGGATGAAAAAATCCACACTTTGTATTTTCTGCATTATCATCCCATACATTAATAAATGGCATTAAGTTATAAGTTGCTGGGTCATAAAACATTTCAGCAAAATCTACTGTACCACCTTCCATATCACCACCTGTACCAAATATAAGTATCTGTCCTGTTATAAATTTACCTGCTTTCAATGTAGGTTCAGTAGCCATATATGAATCCTTTAAATTAGGAAACTTACCTGCTTCTTCTAACAATACATATTTAGCATCTTTACCCCTAGCAGCATCTGGATTATCTTTAAAAGTTACTGCTATAACTTGTGACTGATAACCTTTTTCAATAGCTACACCATTTAACACTTCTTTATATGATGCCTTTCTATGTTCTTGTTTATCAATATAATCTCTATTCTTTCTCCACCCTGTATGCTCATTAAGAAAGTTAAGATAATCTGTAACCATACCCATAGTTCCTTCAGGGTAAAGATATTTCTTTTCAAAAGCACCAATAATAGAAAGAGAGTTTCTAACACTATTATATATATTAGCTACTTTAGCAGCATTCTTAAATGAGTAACCTTTACGTCTTGATTTACCTACTATAATATGTCTACCACCATCTAAGAACTCATCTTCTACTCTTACCTCTAACTGAAGGTTGTTAAGTGTTTCTCTACTTAATCCATTATAAGCTATTTCAGTTGCCCAATAGTAATTATAATCACCATCCCAAAAGTCAGGAAACCCTGCTAACTTCTTTGCCTTTCTACCTGATGCTCCTTTCTCAACCCTCATTATAGGACAGAAGTTCATATAAAAGTAATGGTCACCTGTTATCTTAACTCCTCCTACTTCATACCCTTCAACTGTTCTTTTAAATTGTTCTTCCCAATATATCTGCCATGAAGGAGAACCCCAAGGGTCAGGACAATAATATCCATATTTTTCAAAGTGTCTAGCTTCTTCTCTAAACACTTCTGTATTTACCCAAACACCATCAGGGTTCCTTATAGACTGAAGATTACTCATTATTGTCCAGGAGCAGTAGTTACATATTTTAACCTATAAATAGTATGTGCTATAAGTTGAAGAATCTCATCTAATTGATTTTGAATCCATCCTTCTTCATACATATTTCTTTCTTTAGTAACTTGAGTATAAAGATTCTGCATATATGACAAAGGATTAGATATAGCACTAGCAGAAAAAGAAAGTGTAAGTTGACCATGTATTCCCATTACTGTTTCAGCAAAAGTATCTAATCTTTCTTCTAATCCAGTATAAAAAATAGATAAAGCTTCATGAGGAGCTAATGCTCTACTTCTTTGTTCAATATGAGTAATATGAGCATCTTCTTTAGCTTTAAAAAGCATAGAAATAAATCCACTACAATCTTTAGACATAGTCATACCCATATCTATAGGTTTAGAATATTCAGATGGAGTAGATTTTATTACTGGACTAATAGAGTCAAATGCTTCTAATAATTTGTTTTTCATAGTTTGATATTTAAATTATTTTTCAAATGGATTAATTTCTTTACCTGCTTTTGTTTTAGAACTTTCATACAATTCTTGTTCAACTCTTTCCTTTAAATCACTCATTGACTTAAGAACCTCATTAGCTGATTTAAGTGCAGGGATAACTTCACTAATCTTATATACAGGTAAACCTTTATCTGTTCTTTCATTAAAGTCTATATTTTGAAAAAAGTTAATAGTTTGTTCTACACCACTTTTAACTGCATTAAAATATCTCATAGATGGTGAAGCATTCATTAACCATTCTTCATATAAACTTGTAGCTTCTTCTACTAATTTATCAGGAATCCATTCTTCATCTTTCCACAATCCTTGTACTATCTTAGTTTTCTTTATATCAACATGATACCCAGCATAAGGATTTGTTTTCTTTGGAGAAACTAAGAAACAAATATAAGAAAATTCTCTGATAGCTGTTTCTTTATGTTTAGATTTATCTCTATCCCATATTTCTTTAAATGGAGAAACAAGTAATACTTCTTTAACAGGAGTTACATGTGAGTTATGCATTTCAAATATTTCTACCATACTTTTAACTATGTAAGTGACATTAACATATCAATTAATTCCTGTTGTGGAAATATATCATTCTTTCCTGCAAATACATTACCATGTGTATATATACCAGGATTTTTTTCTATTTCTGCAACATTACAAAAATCAAATGCATATTTAACACCTTTAGTTTTAATCATTTCATACAATCCTTTCTTAGGGTTTATTCCATACAAATCTTGTACATAATAAATTAACTTTTTTGTTTCTTCAATCTGCTTATCAGATATCTTATGAAAGTATTGATTAAATCTATACACATATCCTAAATCAACTACTTGGTTAAGACTTACTTCAACTCCAGGCCAAGCATAAAACCCATTAGGATTCTTAGTTATCCATTTACTTCCTTGATAATATCCACCTTTATGTAATCCACCAAAAGAACAAATCTCTAAACCTAATGCTTCTCTATGCATTGTAGTATTTCCTGCTGATGCATGCCAAGCATAAGCACCTTTAGGTAAACAACAAATCATTCTACCATCAAAACCTAAATCACCTTTATTAGGATGTTTACCACCAAGTACATATTCAGTAGCTACAGTATTAGTATCTTTTTCCCAAAACTTAACTGTTTCATAAGGATTATCCCAACCTGCAGTATGATGTAATATCATCCATCTTTTAGATACTGGTCCAGGATAATAGTTAGGAATCCATTTACCATTAACTGTAATACCTTGAGATATAGGATAATACTCATAATCATCATTAGTTAAATCAGTATCTCCTTCACCAAGTAATGCATTCCATGTAACAGGACCAACTACTCCATCAGCAGTAAGATTAGATTGCTTTTGAAATTTAACAACAGCTTCATGAGTAGCCATTCCAAATATACCATCAACTTTTAGTTTAAGTATCTCTTGAACTTTTTTAACATCATCACCTGTATCACCAAATTTAACTGTTTCCATTATCTTATAATTAATCTTTGAGTTAATAATTTGAATTCTTTTTCCATGTTCATAAATCTTGCATCAACTTCCATAAGTGCAGATACATTTTCTTCATAAGGTTTCATATCTTCATTAAACTTATCAAACACTTTTAAAAATTCATTACCTAATGTAATAACTTCTTGTGCTCTTGTGAGTAAATACTCTTCTGTAATTTCTTCCATTGTTTAAATTTTTACAAGTCCTTTAATAGTAAGTGTAGTTTTTGAATCATCATCAAAAGTAACAGTAGCAGTTTTATTAAAATCAAGTGTAGTTACACCATTCTTTTTTAAATGATTAGGTATAGATGTACTTTCATAGGTGAGGGTTATGATGTTTCCTTCATTTTTAAAAGTAGTACAACCACAAGAAGCCTTTACTTCTGTAATCTTTTTGTCACCTAAATATTCAAAACTTGCTGTTAATTCTTTTTTTGGTTTTACAGTACCAAAATCATGAGTTGTTTTATTCCACATATTTATTTCATTATTTGGGTTTTATAATCAATCCATTGTTTCTTTGTCATCATAGGATAATAACACTTACCCTCACATTGCTTATTACAAAAAGTTAATGCCGGTATAGAGCATTCACAAATTTTACATTGTCCACTAGAGTAGCATACTTTATCCATCACCTCTAACCTCCATTCAAATTGCTCTTGTATGTGCTTCCTTATTAAGAATCTACATTTAGAGTAATAGATGTACTCTCTTGTGTGTCCTTGTATAAAATACCAAATATCAATTGTTTTTCTTTCTCCTTTGATAATACTCTTTAAAGAGGTTATGATTTTTTTCCACATACTTTTCTAGTTTTTCAAGGTTATGTTTATGATATTCTAAATGAGTTAAATCCTTATCAATGCTATTTTTTAATGAGTTAATTTTCTTCACTACAGGAGCTGCAAATACTTGAAAGCTACCAAATCCTTTTATTCTTATATCAGGAATATCATCATCCCCCATTCTTATTCTAAAATAATTAAAAGTACCATTAACAGTATCAGCTATTTCAGCATCAGTAAGAGTAGGGTAAGCATCTTTTACTTTTACAACAAACCTTTTAATTAAATCATTCTTCATGATTTGTATTTATAATTTGTAAAAAATATTCTTGCTTATCTTGATTAGGTATAAGTACTTTAGGTATATCATTAGTAGGAGTTATAAAGCCTTTAGCTTTTAAAAACTTTATATAATTACTAAGTCCTGCATCAGATAGATTAAGTTTTTGTTTAACCATTTTTTTAGCAGTAGCACCAAATCTATCTTTAGCTATATCTCCTTGAAATGTCATAAATGAAGCAAGTACTTCTATTTCTTTAGGTGTAAGTTTAGTTGAAAGAAGTGAATTAACTATTGTCAAATGTGTTATATAATATTCACTTACAGGTAGTTCTAGCTTTTTACTTAATGCTTTCATTTCTTTATTTTTTTCTTAGTTACAAAGTTAAGTTTTTTTTGAAGATTTATTTATAAAAAAATTTTTTTATTAAAAATTTTTTGTGTGGTTGTGAAAGTGTGAGTCCTACTACAACATCACCCCCCTTATCTTTGACTGGAATCAGTACCCCTGGCTATTTGCCAACGGAAAACTTTTCAGTCCGAAAATAAATATTTGTGTCCTATGCCTTTGGATGCAAACATTCCTTAACACTTAAATTTATTACTATCATGGAAAAGGCTTATTGGTTATCTCTTGAGGAAGCGAAAGACTTCTTCTGTGTTATTAAGTTTGACGTCAGACGTAATAACAAAACTGGCAAATTATCAATCCTATTGCCCGATGGAAAGTTCTTGAAAATCCAACAGGATTTGGACCCAACACTTCCAACAGCATTCATCACTACTGCGGTGGATGAGTTCGGGGATGCTGACTGGTATGAGGGTTGTTTGATAAATGTAAAAGCTGCTGAGTCAGAGTTTACGTTGTAACCCAATTAGGTTCTGCTAATCGTGCAGATTAAATGAGAGTCGAAAACTCAGCCTAAATTAATTTATCTATTAATCTATTTAAATCTATTATCATGGCTTCTAAGATTGTATTCTTCATGTTTGCATGCGTTACTGCATTAATCTCATTTGTTTCAGCTTTCATCTTCCCATTAGTTTGGGATATGCCACCTGTTGGTATTGTTGGCTGGATGTTTCTAATGTTAATTGGAACATTTGGTTGTATAATGGCAGCTTGGTTTACTGCTGATGACATCATTAAAGAGAAGGGTTAATCCCTTCTCTTTAATAACTGGGAACATCACTTCATCTTCCCCTTTATTTTTTTCTTTTTTTTTACGACTTATAACTTAAAACATATATGTTGAAACAAGCAGAACCTCATCATCCCCTTTATTTGTAGCATTTATTAAATAACACTTAAAACTAACATGCAAATGCAAAAGTTTGAATTTATGACAGAGCATTCACCACTCTACAAAGGTGGAACAAAAATCATTATGATTCACAAAACCAAAGAGTTGGGAGTAATGAATGGTATCTTGATACAAGAGGAAATAACCTCACAAGATAGTACATTCTATATTGGTGAATGTTATGCTTCAACTATAGAAGAAGCAACAAAAACCATAACCAAATACTCTAGATTACTACAGGATTAACAACACAACACATAAGTCTATAACAATGGACTTATGTGTTTTTTTTCAACTTAAAACTTAAAACTAACATGCTAGTTATAGTAACACTTGTAGTTTCTTGTTTAGTATTTATTTCTTTTCCACTAACAGAGAGGGAAAAAGACCCAAGAAACTAAAATCATAAGGCTTTAGAATTGAATAAAACTGGATAACCAAAACATTGGTACAGAATATTTAATTCTAAAGCCTTACAATTTTATAACAGGCATTACCTCATCCTCCCCTTTATTTGGGACATTTATTTTAAACATGCTTAAAACTAATTAACAATGAGCAATGTAACTTTTCTTTCTTTGACTGAAGCCAAAGCAGCATTTGGTGTAACAACATTCGACATTCGTAGAAATGCCAAAACAGATAAGATTTCTATCTTATTACCTGATGGCCGTTTTATTAAAGTCCAACAAGACTTGGACAAATCTCTAGAGATTGCTTTCATACATGAAGGCGACATCTATGAGGGATGTCTGATAAATGTTGACAGGAAATCTCCACTTGAAAAAGAGATGACCGTATAACAGTCAACAAATAACAAGCAACATATAGTATTACGTTTTGTAACATTATATCTTGCTTGTTATTTTTTTTATCTTTCAACTTAAAAACATTAAATTTAAAAACAAATGGAAAAAGAAACAAGATATGGTATAGCATTAAATGCTTATCACCAAGCACTAGCTTTAGAATTACCAACAGCTTTTGCAAGAGAATTAAGAGATGAAATTATTTCTGAAAGAGTTGATGATAATCTTACAGGAACAATTAACATTTGCTACAGATGGTTAAAATCTGAAATTCATGAATATAATATGTATTCATCAGATTTTACATTAGACAGCCAATTTTCTATTCTAATTAATACATTACTTCGTGAAGGTATTATTTCAGAAAATTCTCAATTAATATTTGAATATAGAAAATTACTTCTTACTACAAAAATAGCAGCAATTATTAATAAATTTTAAATCATACAAACATGCAGAAAATAACTTTCAACCTGACTTTTCCATCAGGTAGACAGCAAATCATAAAACTTCCAATCTTGGAAGCAGTTGAAATAGGTACTGAACCTATTTACATTGATGACACACTATATAATGTGTCAACTTATGACAAGAAAGTTTTACAAGATTATATCAATAAAACTTGGGAAACTTTAACAGCAAGAAAACCATCTCACTTATTAGGTGATATGGCAAATCAATTTAATGAGATGGATATATGGTAATATCCATCTCTTTTTTTAACACTTAAAACTAATTACAATGGGAACATTAAGATATTATCACATTCAACTCACTAAAAATAGTGAATGGCAAATTGAAATTGCATCTTCATTAAATGAAGTAATGCAATTACTAACAGGAAGTTTTGAAAATAGACCTTATAATTATTTTACACAACCATTTTAAATCAAGATAACTATGAAAAATCTTATTTTAGCATTTATGTCTTTTCTTATTTTTACATCTTGTAAATCTCAAGATGTAAATATAGACTCACTTGTAATATCAAAATCTTGTTTAGCAGAACTCATTTCATCAGATGATGAGATAGAGTGCTTTAGCTATTATTTTGACATTAAACCTGACAGCATTAAAACAAATCTTAATGCATATAGAGTACAATACTCTTTAGAACTTAGAAATAAAGGATGGAATCCTACATCCCCATTTGATTTAATTAACTTTAAAGTACCATTTGACCAAAATGGTTACATTATAAGTTGGGAAGAATTTAAGAAAATACACAGTATAGATAATGACAATTCTGAGAAAAGAACTTATCATTATGAAATAGAAGATTAAGGTGGAGAAATCCACCTTTTTTCTTTTAAAAACTTTACAAGGTTTTCCTTTCCCTCTGGACTCCCTATCCTTTCCAATTATATAACTAAGGTTTTAATATTATACCTCACTCCTGTTCGTGTAATTTATCACCGTTATTTTTGTATTTATATGAAAATAACACTTAAAAAATTACATTAGTTCCTAATTAAACATTTTTTTTATCTTTTAACAAAACATTAAGATTTATGATTTACACAATTTATGTCAACACAAAAGCATTACTGCCATTTTTTGAATTCATACTAGACTCACATATAGCTTCAAGTTGGGACACCAAATACTTTGGTGCTTATTTAGGTGATTCAGAAATGACTAGATATTATAAAGTTGAATTCTTTTCTTTTGAAGACAACATTATAGATAAATTTATGTCATCAGAATTGTACAACAAAAATATGTTGTTAAGTGATGTTGAACCAATCACAAATGACATCATATTTTAATACATTTAGGAATTACTCATCTTAAGAAATAGGTGAGTAATTCCTTTAAATATTTGCAACCTGCACCACCCCATCCTCCCCCTTATTTAGGCATTTACTAATAATAAGTGTTTTTCAGTTTTAAGTTTAAGTGTTAATTGGATGGAATGATAAGTTCCATCCATATTTCGTAATTATTTTATCTACATATTTATTATTTATTATTTTATCACATCATTAAATTAAATTTTTATGAGCAACGCAATTAAGGAAGAAATCAAGAGAAAACCAGTAATGTTTTCTAGACTTTACAAAAGTCCAAATCAAAAAGAGAAAAGTTTGACTTTAGAAGTTAAACAAGAAATTACTAAGTTGTCATACTATCCTTCAAAGAAGTATAACAACAATTTACAAGATTCATTATTTAATGAGTCCGAGTTTGGTACAGAAAGCAAACCATTTAGTTCTAAAGAAACTAGAGTTGCTTGGATTAATGTTCCTTCACATATTAATGAAGAACAAGCTAAAGCAAAATTGCTTAACAACAAGAATTCTTGTATTTATAAAATTCTTTCTAATTATCCAATTTTGGATGAAAATCAAGAAAGAGCAATAACTACAGGTCTTAAGACTATTGATGATTTTGCTTTAAATCAAGCAGTAAGATACCCAGATAGCCATGAAAAAGGTGGAGAGTTAATACTTGATGCTAGTGGTAATATTCAGTACAAAAGAACATTCTATTCAGCTGAAACCAAAGCTGATATTGATTTAAGAGGCAATGGTAAAGAATATGCTCCAGAAGAACTCCTTGAAGAAATTCATGGTGCTGTAGTTTATGAAAACCAAGGTTGGGATGACTTTGATGAATTCTAATTAGATTAAAGAACACTTATTATGTAATTTTACATTTTAAGTGTTCTTTTTTATTTTTTTAGCTAGTTAATTTATTTTACATTATGATGAATGATTTTATTTATGACATTGAAATATATCCTAATATATTTCTTGTGTGTTTAAAGAATGTTAGTACTCAAGAAAAATTTAGTTTTGAGATTAGTCCAAGAAAACAACAAACAAAAGAACTTGTAGAATTTCTTAATAATCCTATCCGACTAATAGGTTTTAACAATCAAAACTATGATAATCTTCTTATTCAAAAATTCTTAGAAAACTTACATTTGAAAGGTAAAGATTTAGTTACTCTACTTAAATCTCAATCAGATAAAATCATTATTAATGAAAAGTATTCTAAATTTTGTAAGAAGTTTGTAAAAGTACCAACAATAGATTTATTTCTACTACATCATTTTGATAATGATAATAGAAGATGCTCACTCAAAGAACTTGAATTTGTATTCAATATGGATAACATTCAAGAATTACCATTTGATTATACAAAACCTGTACCTGTAGACCAATTTGATACTCTTGTAAATTATTGTTGGAATGATATTGAAGCTACTGAAAGGTTATATAACTATTCTTTAGAAGACATTAAGCTTAGAGAAGAGTTATCTTCTAAGTACAACATTGATATGTTATCTTATAACTCACCAAAGATGGGTGAAAAGAGTTTTGCACTTGCATTAACATCTATAAATCCAACTTTTGAGCAAAAGCTTAACCTTCAAAGTCCAAGAAATGAGATTAAACTGAATGATATTATATTTTCTTATGTGTCATTTGAGTTTGAAGGATTTCAAAAGCTACTACAATATTTTAAATCTAAAGTCATTACAGATACTTATAAAACTTTTAGTGAAATACCATTTGGAGAACTTTCTATCATAGAAGGATTTTACAATGTACATAAAACTAAAGGTGTTCAAGCTAATCTGAATATAGTACATCAAGGATTTGAATTTGTATTTGGTACTGGTGGTATTCATGGTTGTATTGAAGCAGGAATTTATGAATCAGACCAAGAACATGACATATTAGATATTGATGTATCTTCGTATTATCCTAATTTAGGCATTCAAAACAAACTATACCCTGAGCATTTAGGTATAGAATTTTGTGATGTATATGAGTATAGATATAATGAAAGAGGTCAATATCCTAAAGGAAATGTTTGGAATAGTTCTATTAAGCTTGAATTAAATGGTGTGTATGGTAAAAGTAATTCTAAATTTTCACCATTTTATGACCCTAAATATACTATGGCAATTACTGTTAATGGTCAATTACTCATAGCTATGTTAGCAGAACAACTTATGAATCATTCTCAACTACTACAGGCTAATACAGATGGTGTTACTATTAAAGTACTTAAATCTAATCTTCCAATAATCCATCAAATTATAAAAGATTGGGAAGAACTTACTTCTCTTACTCTTGAAACTGCTAATTATTCTAAAATGGTTATTAAAGATGTATCTAATTACCTTGCTATTTATACTAATGGTAAAGTAAAGAGAAAAGGTGCAGCATTTAAAACTAAAGCAGAACTTGCATTACATGAGAATCATTCAGGTCTTATTATAAATGAAGCTATCTCTGCCTATTTTATGCACAATACAGACCCAATTCAATTTATGATGCAGGATTTAGAACAGAATGGATTACAGAATTTCTTTATGAGAGCTAAAGTACAACGTGACCATAAACTTGTAGCAAGAGATGTAGAAGACATAACTCTTCAAAGAATTACAAGATATGTAGTTACTAATACTGGTGTATCTCTTATTAAAATAATGCCACCACTTTCTAAGAATCCTGAAAAATGGAGAGAAACTGAAATAGAAAGTGGATGGAAATGTACACCATGCAATAACCTATCACTTATAAATCAACAAGAAATCATACAGAATTTAAATTTAGAATATTACCTCACACAAATTAACAAAATTATTTATGCAATCAATAAGAGAAAAAGTACAGAAAGCAGCAGCACAAGCAATAATTCAGAACAAGTTTAATGGTATTATATATGTTTCTCCAAGAGTTGGTAAATCTAAGATAGTAGTTGATGCAATTAAAAAGTTAAAGTCTAAAAAGATTTTAATTACTGCACCATATAATACTATTTTAGATTCCTGGACTACAGAATTTGAAAAATGGGATGTTGATACAACTAACATTACACTTATCAATCAAAGAAGTCTATCTAAAGTAAATATACAAGAGTATCATTACATTATATGTGATGAAATACATACACTTAGTGAAGCACAAACAGAAGCATTAAAATACTCACCTCACATTTTAGGTTTAACTGGTTCTTTGTCTAAAGATTCTATGAAATATCTTAACCAAGAACTAAATTTAAAACCTATTTATACTTTTTCAGTAGAAGAAGCAATTGAAGCTGGTATTGTAGCTGATTATATGGTTTATCTTATTCCTGTTACATTGGATAATAAAGATAAATATATAGAAGCAGGTACAGCTAAACAAAAGTTTATGACAACTGAGTATGCAAATTACCAATATCTTACTTCTCAATTTGATAAGTTTAAAAGAATGGCTTGGAATAACAAAAAGTTTGATGTTGTTAAAATGCAATATGCATCTAAAAGAGCTTCTATGCTTTACAATGCTAAATCTAAAATAGAAAAAGCAAAGAAAATTATAGAGAAACACCAAAGATGCTTAATTTTTACTGCAAGAACAGAAATAGCAGATTCATTTGCTAAATCTTATCATTCTAAATCAACAGAAGATACATTAGAACAATTCAAAAATGGTGAGATTGACAAACTTGCTGTGTGTGAAATGACTAATATGGGTATCACAATTCCAAATCTTAAAGTAGGTATATTTCATCAAATGAAATCTTCAGAGGAATCTGCCATTCAAAAAGTTATGCGTATGTGTAACTTAG
>Ga0315905_10005599_pt1 | contig 12797 bp, 7 predicted proteins | sample LakEriMetagenome_5_FD_203522 | JGI IMG/M metagenome (GOLD analysis project Ga0315905, IMG submission 203522) | Freshwater fungal communities from buoy surface, Lake Erie, Ohio, United States - Buoy 4 MA121 | ecosystem: Environmental > Aquatic > Freshwater > Lake | place: USA: Lake Erie, Ohio... | reverse complement strand
ACGCGGCGTCGCTCGCGCACCTGTTCCAGGCGCACCCGCTCGTGCTCGGCCACCTGGTCCCGGCGCTGCTGGGCCTGTACGCCGACATCGAGCACGCCGAGCGCGCGGGCCAGTTCTACATCAAGTTCAACATGCGCCAGTACATCGGCGACGTGCTGGCGTATTTGTGGGGTGCGGGCGGCGGCGGCGGTGGCGGCGGCATGAGCGGCGGCGGCGGCGGCATGAGCGGCGGCGGCATGGCGGCGCACCGCGAGGCGTGGCGGCGCGTGGCCGAGGCCGAGGGCGGGCGCGGCGCCTACCTGCGCTTCGCCAACGTGCTCGTCAACGACTCGATCTACCTGCTCGACGAGGCGCTCAAGAAGCTCAAGGACCTGCGCGAGCACGAGGCCAGGCGGGGGCTGGTGGGGGGCGGTGGCGGCGCGGCGGGCGGCATGGGGGCCGGCGCCGCGACGATGACGATGGGCGGCGGCGGCGGCGGCGACCCTTCCGCCTCGGCCGCCGCCGCGTGGGCCGCCCTGCCCGCCGCCGAGCGCGAGGAGGCCGAGGCCCAGGCCGAGCAGACGGGCGACCACCTGCGCTCCCTCCTGCACCTCGCCGCGGGCACGACGCGCACGCTGGCCGTCGCGACGCGCGACCCGCGCGCGGCGCGCCCGTTCCTGCTGCCCGAGATGGCGCCCCGCGTCGCCGCGGCGCTCGACTACTTTCTGCTCTACCTCACGGGCCCCGAGCGCCGCAGCCTCAAGGTGCGCGAGCCCGAGAGGTACAACTTCCGGCCGAAGCGCCTGCTGCGCCGCATCTGCGCGGTCTACCTGAACCTGTACCGCGCGGACAGGGCCACGATGGCGGCGGAGGAGGGCGCAGGAGAGGCGGCAGCGGCGGCGGGCGGCGGCGGCGGCGGCGGCGGCGGCGGCGGCACCCCCGCCCCCATCGGCGCCTTTGCCCGCGCCATCGCCGCGGACGAGCGCTCCTACCGCCCGGACATGTTCGCCGAGGCCGCGCTCGTCCTGCGCCAGTTTGACCTCATGGACGAGGCGAGCGTGCGCCTGCTCGAGGACCTCGCGGCCAGCGCGGCGCGGGCCGCGCGCTCGCGCGCGGACGACGACGAGGCGTTTGTCGACGCGCCCGAGGAGTTCCTCGACCCGATCCTGGCCGAGGTCATGCGCGACCCCGTGCGCCTCCCCGCGAGCGGCAAGGTGGTCGACCGCGCGACCATCACGCGCGTGCTGCTCACGGACCCGTTCGACCCGTTCTCGCGCGCCCCCCTGACGGTCGAGCAGCTCGAGCCCGTGCCCGAGCTGGCCGCGCGGCTCGACGCCTGGAAGCGCGGGCAGCGGGCGGCGCGGGCGGCGGCAAGCGGGGGTGGGGGTGGGGGGGGTCAGGGTGAAGGGGCGCCGATGGACCGGCCGTAAATGAGGCGAGGTGTGTTTGTGTGTGTGTGTGCGCGTCTGTGCGTTACTTGTAGGAGTGCAGGGGTGGGGCGTGGTGGTGGCGTTTCTGTTGCTTGATTCTCGCGAGACAGGGGCTTGCCGGCCGCCGTCGTCGTCTGGAGGTGCAAGACTTGCGCGCCCCGCGAGAGCGAGCGGCACGTTTGGAAGAAGAAAAAAAAACCTCCTCGTCACGGCTTCTTGTGCTGCCCGGGCAGGTCGCGCGGCACGAAGATCTTCAAGCGATGCAACGCCGTCACCGCCAAAAAGTCGTCAAAGGTGACGTCGTTGCTCAGGACCGACATCGCGCCCGTCGCGCCAAGGAAGACGCCGCGCCCGCCGGTCACGTGGCCGTCCCAGCTGACAAACTCGGTGCTGTCCGGCACGACGCGCGACGACTGCGCCGTGACGCTGATCGACCCCTCCGTGAAGCCGTCCTCCTCGCTGCCAAAGTTGAACACGGCCTGGAGCTGGCGCGTCATGAGGCCGTCGACGTTGGACACGACCGTGCGCGCGAGCGTGCCGACGCCGATCTGCTCCTGGTCGCCGCCCGCGGCGTAGAGCTTGGCGACGATCGTGCCGAGGCTGCCGGGCGCGTAGGGGTCGTCCTGGGCCGCCGGGAGCGGGGCCGGGCGGAAGCTCGTCTGCTCCGAGTTCATGCCAAAGTCGAACCTGTGGTTGTTGGTGTGTGTGTGTGTTTCGAGCGGGGCGGGTGGGTTGCGTGTGAGGGGGGCCTCGAGGTGGGCCTCGAGAGGGCGCCGCCGCCGCCGTCGTCGTCGTCGTCGTTGGCGGCGGCGGCGACGACGGGACGAGGTCGGCGCGCGCGCGCCACAGAGCGGCGGCAGGCGCGGTTCTGTTGGGGCGCGCACAGGCTCTCTCGCCCACTTGTACTCGAGCCAGCCCTTGCTGTCGGCGACGGGAACGTCGAACGCGCTGCCCTTGCCGCCGCCGTGCGACTTGGCGACGGCGGGCGCGACGACGGCGGCCGCGCAAACGGCGGCCAGCAGACCAAACAGGACCGCAGGCCTCGAGGCCATGATTTTTCCGTTGCTTTGTCTCGCGCGCGCGCGAGAGAGAGAGAGAGACAGGGGACTCGGCCGCAGAATAAAAATAAGCGCGCGCGCGGGGGACGAGGAGGAGCCACGCCGCGCGTGCGCGGGGGCCCGGCGGCGGCGGCGACATCGCGCGGCGGCGGCGCCCCGCCCTCGTCTCCTTTTCCACACACTCACTCGTAATACTTCCAGGCTTTGTTCTCTTTGGCCGGCTGCAGAAAGCCGTTGCCGCCGTTCTTGGCGTGCTTGGCGCCGCTCTCCGCACCGGCGTCGGCCGCCGCGCGCCCGAGCGGCGCGGCCGACGCGAGCACGGCGACGACGAGCACGAGCAGGAGAGGAGGAGCGGTGGCCTTCATGGCGCGTTCCGCACGCGGACGACGGGGGGCAAGCGCCTCTGTGTGCGCGCGCGTCGAGAGAAAGGAGGTCGGGGAAGCTCACACGGAGGTTGGCAGTAACAAGTTTGCAAATGTCGCGACCGCTTCTTGAGTCGGAACCAAAACGTCTGGCAGGAAGCAGGCCTGCCGTTGCCGCTTTAGGCTGGGGCGGCGTCGCGTCGTGCGCTGCTTAGCGCAGGCCGGCGAGAGATAGCGCTTGGCTTCGGGGCGCGTGTGGTCTTCCGTGAGACATGGGGACCGAAGGGGGATGGGGCGAACCGCGCGCGCGCGTCGTCCTCGTCGTCGACAGGAGAGAAGGTACATTGCGGAGGCGTAGCAGTGCTGCGGCTCCGTGTCATCCAAATAAAATCTCCAGGCTTTTGGGGGGGCGGGGCCCCGCCCAAACAGAAAGCGGGGGGAGGGGAGATCGCGCGCGCTCTCTCTCTCTCCTCCCCCACCCCCCACCCAAAAAAAAGCCCCACCACTTCACTTTTCACTTGGGCAGGTCGTTGGGGACGTACACGGCAAAGTTGAACACGGCCTCCTTGAGGAGGTTGTCCTCGATCACCACGTCGGTGACGTACATCCTGCCTCCCGCGCCGAGGAACTTGCCGGACCCGCCGTTGACCACGCCCTCGTAGTCTACAAAGCTGCTCGGCGCGGTCGGCGAGAGGAGCCACTTGGTCGTCACCGTCAAGCTGAGCGTGTCGCGGTACTCGTTCTCGGCGCTGCCAAACTCGTGGAGGACATGCAGGAGGCGGCGGGCGACGCGGTCGCCCTCGGGCTCGGCGGGGTCGACGGGCTCGTTGGAGACGACGATGCGCTGCCAGCTGCCGATGCCGACCTGCTCCCCGCTCTTGGAGAAAATCTCCGACGTGATGGTGGCGATCGCGCCCGGCTCGTTCGGGTCCTCCGAGATGGACGGGGACGGGGCGGGGCGGAAGGAGGTCACCGTCTGCTGCATCGTCACGGCGAACCTGTGTTTGGAAGATATTTTTCGAGGGCGCGCGTGAGCGGGGGCGGCGCGGCGAGGGCGGCGACAGCCCTACGATTTTGCTCTTTTCAAATGCGAAACGGATCGACGCACTTGTAATACGTCCAGGCCTTGTTCTCCTTGTACGGCTGGGGAAAGCCGACGACGCCCTTGGAGTGCTTGGCGCCGCTCGTGTCCTCGTCGGCCGCGAGACCGACGGGCGCGGACGCGAGCATCAGCACCGCCGCGAGGAGGAGGAGGCAGAGGGACTTCATCGTCGTCGTCGTCGTCGTCGTCGTCGTCGTCGCGGAGTGCGAGTTTTGGTGGGATGGGACGCGGGAGAGAAGACCTTGATTGGTGTCGACGCGTGATAAATACGCGTGTTGGTGTGCGTCGACGCGAGCCAGGACGCGACATCGCCGTTTGTCATCGGCTGCCGCCGCCGGGCGGGAGCGCTTTTTCCGCCAGAAGGGCGACGACGCGCGTGCTCTCCGTCCATCAGTCTGCCCGACCGCCCGCGGACCCTTGCCCCCTTGTCGCTGCCCGTAGTCGCAAGGCACCAGCCGTCCACGATCAGAACGCGCGATCCAAAGCCAAAAGGCTCGACACGACGAGTCGTCGTCGACTCTTTCTTAGCGACGAGAACGCGGCCGCGGTCGCCGCTGCCGCCCCGCCTAAAAAAAGCAACGATGCGCCCGTCGCGCCGCGCTCCCCCCCAGCCGCCGCCCCCCCTGGTCGAGCGGGCCGACTCGGCCCCGCGGCGCAGCAGCAGCGCGGCCGGCGGCGGCGGCGGGGCAAGAGGAGGAGGAGGAGGCGGCGCGCAAGCATCGGACCAGGCGTGGCCGCTCCTCTCGCCGCCGCCGGCCTCGTCCTCGTTGCCCCCGCATCGGCAGCGCCGCCGGCCGTCGGCGCTGTACGAGCAGCAGCAGCAGCAGCAGCGGCGGCCGTCCCGCTGGCTGGAGAACGCGGCCTTTGCCGCGCCGTCCTCGCCCGGCGATTTGGACGAGGGCGGCTGGCCGCGGGACCGGCGGCAGCGGCCCGAGCGGCGGCGGAGGAGCGGCTCCACCTCCTCCTCCTCCTCCTCCTCCTCCCCCTCCTCCTCGCCGTCGCCGCCGTCGTCGTCCGAGGGGGGGGGGGGCGAGGAGGACGTCGAGCTCGGCCGGCGGCGGCGGCGGCAGCGGGAGGAGCAGAAGGACGAGGACGAGGACCGAGAGGAGGACGGCGACAGCTACGACGACGACGTCGACGAACGATGCGAGCACGACGAGCTGGCGTACGACGACGCGGAAGAAGAAGAAGATGACGACGGCGACGACGACCCAGAGCGCGACAACACCCGAGCGCGGCCCTCCCACGCAGGAGAGGCCAAAGCGGCGGCGGCGGCAACGATCAGCGCGTCAGTCCCAGGCGCTCTCGCCACCGCAGCAGCAACAGCAGCAACAGCAGCCACAGCAGCAGCAGCAGCAGCAGCAGAAGCCACCCCAAGGCCGCCTCAAGGCGGCACCAACAACTACAACAACAGCAGCAACAGCGGCGGCGGCGGCGGCGGCGGCGCCACCCGCGCGGCCGCCGCCCCCGCGTCGTCGCCGTCGCCGTCGCTCGTGCCCGTGCGCCGCTCCATCGCCGAGGCCTTTCTCGTGCCCGACGGGCGCACGCGCTACTGGCCCGCGTTCACGCTGGCGGCCACGGTGCTGTTTGGATGCGTCTTTTGCTTCATGGCCGGGGGCTACGGCGGCTACTTGGCGCACGAGCAGGAGCAGCAGCGGCTGGCGGCGGCCGCGGCCGCCGCAACAGCAGCGGGCAGCGCCCCCTCGGCGGCGGCGGCCGCCGCCGCCGCCCCTCCCCTACTTTGGTGGGGCGCCACCCCGCGCAGCATGCGCCAGTGGCTCGCCTTTTGGCGCCCGACCCCGCAGACCACCTTCTCCTGGCCCTACCTCGCCGCGTGGGGCGGGCGCTACGCCCCGGCCTTGCTGCGGGGCCGCGGCGGCGGCTGGCGCGTCGTCGCGTCGCTCGCCCTGCACGCCTCGACCGCGCACCTCCTCTCCAACCTGCTCGTCTTCCTCCTCCTATCGTCCCACCTCGAGCACAGCTACGGCCCCTTGCGCGTCGGCCTGGCCTTTTTCGCGTCGTGCCTCGGCGGCACGTTCCTGTCCCTGGCGTTCGAGGACCCGTGCGCGCTCTACGTCGGCGCCTCGGGCGGCGTCTATGGCCTGGTCGGCCTCTACGTCCTGAGCATCGCCGTCAACCACGAGTCGATGCCGCTCTGGTGGCTGCGGCTCGCGGCCATGGCGGCGTCCCTGTGCTTCATGGTCGCGGTGGCGGCGTCGTCGTCGAGCCCCTCGCCGTCGCCGCCGTCGCCGTCGCCGTCGTCCTCCGCCGCCGCCGCCCCGCCCCCCTCGCGCAGCGGGACGTCGCACCTGTCGCACGTGGGCGGCTTTTTGACGGGCCTGCTTGCCGCCTTCCTGTTCCTGCCCAACTTTGCGGACCGGCGGTGGCTCGCGGCGCGGCGCGTGGCCGAGCGCCTCGGGCGCGCGCTGCCCGGGGCGGGGTGGAGCAGCGGAAGCGGGGGCGGCAGCGACGGCGGGCGGCGGCGGCAGCACTTTGCCTCGGCGGCGCCGAGCTGCTGGCGCGTGCGGCGCCCGCTGTACCGCGCGGCCGTGGCGCTGTCCGTCTCGTCGGCCGTCTTCCTGATGGTGGCGCTGCCCGTGTACGCGTGGACGTCGCTTCTGCCGGGCTTGACGTGCCCGGACGAGGACGCGCTGCTCGCGTCGCTCGACGCGCCCGAGCGGTGAGAGGAGGAGGGAACGAGAGAGAACGAGAGAGCGCAAAGCGAGGCGGCGGCGGCGGCGGCGGCGACCGGACCGCGAGCGAGACGTTTTTTTCTTTTCCTTCCGGCGCGTGTGGAATCCGTGTTTTTGACAAGTCTTGAGTTGAGGCATGGCTAAAACAAAGAGGCCCGGACCGTGCGAGTTGGTGCGTGCGTGTGTGTGTTCGGGTGGGGGCGTAGGGGGGGGGGGGGGCGGGGGCTCTGTGATCGTAGCGGCTGCTTGGGGGCAGGCGCGAGGAGGGGGAAGGTGGCGGGCAAGCGAGCGTCCATGGGAAACGGCTGTGTGGATGCGATGCGCGCGCGCGCGGCGCGCGGCGTCGTATTTTTTTGTCTATTTGGAGAAGAAGAGGGGTTCGGTTGGTCGTTCCATGGCAGTCGGGAAAGACTTCTGTGGGAAAGTGGGGCGCGCGGGTAAAGGCTCGCGCAACACGTCAAGCAAAAAAAGGGAGCGACGACCGCGGGAGGAGGAGGGGGCTCGTCGGGCCGAGAGGGGGAGCGGCCGGCGCGGGCGGCTTTTGAGGGAAAAAAGCGCGCCCTGAGCTCAGGCCGCCTCCTGGTCTGCGTGCTCCGCCGCCTCGGCCGCCGCCACGGCGGCCGCGGCCGCCGCCACCGCCTGGTGCTCCTCCCCGTAGGCCGCGCCGCCGGCCTGGCCGTTCTCGCCGCCGGCGCCCGCAGGGGGGGCGGCCGCGGCGGCGCCCTCGGCAGCCCCCCCCTGCTGCTGCTGCTGCCCGAGCGTCGCGGCCAGCAGCGACGCCGACAGGCCCTGCTGCTGCTGCTGCTGCTGCGCGGCCGCAGCCGCCGCCGCAGCCGCCGCAGCAGCCGCAGCCGCAGCCGCCGCCTCGTCGTCGCCCGCCGCCGCCCCCTCGGCGCCCCCCGCCGACTGCTGCTGCTGCTGCTGCTGCTGCTGCTGCTGCTGCTGCTGCTGCTGCTGCTGCTGCTGCTGCTGCTGCTGCTGCTGCTGCTGCGCCGTCAGGCCCGCCAGCAGCTGCCGCGCCGAGTCGTACCGCTGGTTGACCAGGTGGTTGGTCACGGGGAACGGGCAGGGCGCCGTCCCCTGCGCCCGCTCCGCCTGCATCTCCCCGAGGCGCGCGACGCAGTGCCGCAGCAGCTCGTCGGGCAAGACGCGGCTGACGGACTCGACCAGGGCCGCCTGCATCGAGTACATGGACGAGGCCTCGAGCGCGAGCTGGCGCTGGTTCTCCTGCAGCTGCGCGAGGAGGGACGCGAGGGACGACCGGTAGTGCGTGCGCTCGAGCTCGAGCTGCCCCTCGAGCCCGGCCTTCTCGCTGCGCAGGCGCACGAGCAGCTCGAGCGCCTCGGCGCCCGTGCGCGCGCCCTGCGCGAGCGTGGCGGCGGCGGCGGCGTCGAGGGTGCCGAGCAGCCCCCCGCGGCGGCGCTTGGCCGAGCGCGCGGCGCCGGGGGAGCCGCCGTCGGTGGCGGCGGCGGCCCCGGCCGCGGGCTCCTCGGGCTTGACGTCGCCGCCGTCGGCGGCGGCCGCGGCTGCGTCCTCCATCGGCTTGTCGCCCGCGTCGGCCGCGGCGGGGGCAGCGGCAGTGCCCGCCGCCCCCGCCGCCGCCGCCGCCGCCGCCGCCGCCGCCTGGTCCTCCCCGCCCTCGGCCTGCGCGGTGTTCGCCTCGCGCATCATCTCCGCCACGGCCTCGTCGAAGCCCTCCGGGAGCAGCTCCGGGTGCAGCGCCACGAACTCGCGCGCCGCCTCGGCCGCCGCCGCCTCGAGCTTTTGCGCGGCCGCCGCGTGCGACGCGGGCAGGTTGCCTGCCTGGTCGAGCGCGTGCTGCACGGCCGCGATGAGCGCGGCGGTGTGGACGACGGCCGCCTGGTGCTGCTGCTGCTGCTGCTGGTGGCCGGCGGCGGCGAGGGCGAGCTGCTGCTGCTGCTGCTGCTGCTGCTGCTGGTCGGCGCCCGCGTGCTGGGGCTGGAGGCCGCCGATGGACAGCGACGCCTGGTGCTGCTGCTGCTGCTGCTGCTGGTGGTGGTGGTGGTGCTGCGGGGGCAGCTGCGAGATGTTGACGGTCTGTGGCGGGGGGAGGCCGACGCCTGCGTTGGTGGTGGTGGTGGTGGTGGTGGTGATGGTGGTGGTGGTGGTGGTGTTTGTGTGTTTAGGGGGGACGGGCATGTGTGAGGCGCCTGGCTGAGAGCGCGCCTAGTGGCTGCGGCGCGAGCAAGCGGCGCGCGCGCGCGCGCGCGCGACGACGATGGCGGCGCCGCTTCCGCCGATGCTTGCGCCGTGCATCGCCGCGCGCTCGCGCCCGGAGCACGTGTCCGTGCGACCGTGTGCGCGAGGGTTCACGACGACCAACGGCCGACGCCGCCCGCCTCGCTCTCACGGCGCCCCAGAGCCAAACGTTCGTCTTGCTGCCTTTTGGTGGCGGCTCTCGTCTGTCTCGTCGCCGTCCGCGCGCGCGCGCCGCGTCGTACCTGTGCCGCCGGTGAAGGGGAGGTTGGCGAGCGCCTTGGACCAGCGCTTGGGGACCTGTGCGTGTTGTGCGTGCGGAGGGGCAAGGCGGATGTGGTCGTCGTCGTTGGTCGCTCGAGAGCCTCTCGAGCGAGCGGCTCGCTGCTGTTGCAGCCCCGCGTGCGACCTCCTCGCCTCTCCGCCACCTCTCTCACCTGGCCGCACGGGTGCGCGGTGTAGCAGTCGGCCGAGCAAAAGGTCAGGCTGCAGCCCGTGCAGTGCTGGCCCTGCGTGAACTTGCGGCCGCACCAGGTGTTTTGCTCAAACGAGCGATTGCAGCACCGGCTCTTGAGCGCGCAGCGTTGCTGGTTGGCGGTGGGCATGTTCGCTTACAAGGAGCGCCGCATGATGGCGCGCGGGGGGGTTTGTGGTTGGGGAGGCGTGGGTGTGCCGCTGTGGACAGGGCAAGCCGCGGCTTTCCGCCGGCACAAGACACCGTCCGACGGGCGCGCGCGCGATGCGGCGGCGAGGCGGCGAGGCGGCGAGGCGGCTTCCGCGAGAAAAAATCCGCTCCACACAAACTAGCTCCAGCTTGCTATTGCTCCTCCTCCGCCCGTTCCTCGGCGAGCACGACGTCCAGCAGGAACTCGCGCACGCGCGCGACGCGCGCAGGTGTGACCGGCAGCAGCTGCGCCCCGCCGCCACCTTTGGGGCGCTCGCCCGGCGCGACGGCCGCCGCTCCGCTCCCGCCCCCGCCGCCGGCGCTGCCGCCCCCGCCACCGGCGCTGCCGCCCCCGGTCAGCCGGAGCACCGCGCGCCTCGACGGCTCGAAGCAGGCGCGCGCGAGCGCCCAGCTCGCCTCGCCCGGGACGCACGCGTGGCGCGGCTCGGCGTCGCCGCCCCCCTCGGGAAACACGTGCAACGACGGCACCTGCAGCAGCAGCGGCGGCGGCGGGGCGGCGGCGTCTGCGCCTCCTCGGCCCCGGGCGGCGCTCCCTCGCGCGACTGCCTCGAGCGCGGCAAGCGGGCGCGGCGCGGCGGGCGCAAAGCCGCAGATGAGCACGGCGAAGCGTCCGACGGCGGCGCACGCCGCGCGCTCCTCCGGCGGCTGCTCCTCGAGAGGATGCTGCTGCTGCTGCTGCTGCTGCTGCTGCTGCTGCTGCTGCTGCTGCTGCCGCTCCTGCTGCTGCTGCTGCTGCTGCTGCTGCTGCTGCCGCTCCTGCTGCTGCTGCTGCTGCTGTTGCTGCTGCTGCTGCTGCGCCCGCAGCGCCAGCAGGCCCGCGACCACGGCGGCGCCCTGCGAAAAGCCGAGCGCGCCGTCGAACGGCCGCCGCTCCCCCTCGGCCGCCGCCGCCACTGCCGACACGGCCCGCGACCAGCCGCAGTCCTGCTGCGATGCAGCGCCGCGCGGGCGGATCGGCGAGGAGGGGGACTCTGCCGCGTCGCCGTGGCCGTCGCCGTCCTCGCCCCGCAGCCACGCCGGCGCGGGCTCCCAGCGCGGCGGCCCGGCGCCCCCCTGCGCCGCCGCGTCGGCGGCCTCGAGCACGCGCGCGCTCGCCAGCCACGCCCGCTTGGGGAAAGGGGGCGGGAGGAGGGGTGGCGCCGCCTCGTCGTCCGCCGACGCCGCCGACGCCCGGGGAAGGTACCAGAGCGGCAGCGCGATCGGCGCGTCGACAAACACCAGCTCCGCGAGCCCGTGCAGCGCGCGCTCGAGCGGCCGCAGGCGCGCGCGCAGCTGCCCGGCCGTCGAGCGAAAGCCGTGCAGGCAGAGCAGGCGCAGCGGGCGGCGGCCGCGGCGCTCGGCGGCGGCGCGGGGGGCGCGGCGGGGCGGCGCCGCGGGGAGGGCGCGGCGGCGCTCGACGCAGAGGGCGCACGGCGGCAGCGGCGCCGCGGCGCCGCCGTCGGGGTCGCATTTGTCGCCGCACGGCGGGCACAGCGGCAGCAGCATGCGGCAGCGCTCGCACCTCCTGCGCGCGCCGTACGAGGCGCCGCGCCCGCCGCACGCCGCGCACCTCCCGACCGCCGCCACTGCCCCGCCTTTTGCGCCGCCGCCACTCGGCCCGACGTGCCCGCGGCTGTCGAACACAAAGTTGACGCCCTCGAAGAAGCCTGCCCCGCCACCGCCGCCCCCGCCCCCGCCCGCGGGCGGCGGAAGCGCCATCTCCTCAAGATACCGCTGCACGCCGCCCTCGAGCTGCGCGACGCGCTCAAACCCCTCGCCGCGGGCGCGCAGGGCGGCCGCCGCGCGCTCGCACCGCACGCCGCCCGTGCAGTAGGCCAGGACCGTGCGGCGCGCGAGCAGGCGCTCGTGCGCGTCGACCCACGCGGGAAGGTCGGCGAGGCGGCGCGTGCGCGGGTCGAGCGTCGCGACCCCGGGGACGCAGAAGGCGCCGAGCGCCGTCTCGTACGCGTTGCGCGCGTCCAGGAGCACGACGGGCGCGCCCGTTTGGGGGTCGCGCCCGCCGTTGCGCCTGGCGGCGTCGAGGTAGGCGTGGAACTGCCGCGGGGACAGGTGCGTTGGGAAGGAGGGTGAGGTGGCGGCGGCGGCGGCGGCGGCGGCGGCGGCGGCGGCGGCGGCGGCGGCGGACGAGGCGCGCAGCGGGACGAGGGGTTGCGGCGGCACGCTCGCGGCCGCGGCGCCAAAGGTGACGAGCTCGTCGACGACGCGGACGCGCACGCCGTTGGCCGGGCAAAAGTCGGTGACGCGTTCCTGGGCGTCGTCGTCGTCGTCGTCGTCGCCGCCGCACACCAGCTGCAGCTTGAAGTCGATCGATGCGACGCGTTGCGCCGGCAGCGAGGGCGGGCCGCTGCCGCCGCCGGCAGGGGCGTGCGCGGCGATCAGCCCGCGCAGCGCCGCCGCCGTGCCGCCGAGCGTCGCGTTGACGCCGTCGCGCGCGACGCGCACGCGGCCGTACAGCGCCCTGCTGGCGCACTCGCGGGCGTACCACTCGGCGAGGCGCTCGCGGCCATCTTGGACGACGGCGTAGCAGTAGAAGAGGAGGACGGCTGGGCTGTCCGCAGCGTCGTCGCCGTCGGGCGCGTCCTCGGGCGCCGAGGGCGACAGCGATGGCAGCGGCGGGGGCGCGTTGGTGGCGCCTGGCGGCCGTGGTCGCTCGGCCGCCGCCATCGAGCGCGCGCTCTACTGTATCCTCGTCTTCATGTGCGTCGGAGCGATGGGCCGTGGAGGCGCGGGCGGGCGGGTGGGTGGGACGTGCCTCGACACCCCCCCTCGAAACAAGTCCAATCGATTGCGCGCGCGCGCTGTGAAGCGTGGGGGGTCGCAATTCAATGCGTTCCGCAGGTCTGGTGGTCAATGATCGTGCATAGTAGCTCGTCTGCTGTGGTTGTGGCGAGACGACGATGCAAAAAGGCGATCACGGGCTGGTGTGTCGACAGACGTGCAGGCAAGCCCCTGCTCCTCGCTCCTGCCTTTTGTGTTTCGACGCCCCCCGCGCGACGATCGCTCCCGACACAACTCCACCTTGCGAACAGCCGGTTCAAGCAACCCGCGTCATCGATCACACACGACATCAAGAGCAACACAAGAGACCGAGGTCGCAACGACAACAAAAAAGCGGGGGGCGATCGGCGAGCGAGAGTTCGCAACCGCCCCTTGAGCTTGGGGCCGTGCCCCTTGTCCCCGCGCGCGCGGCCACCACCGGCGCCTGGCCGAACAGGAGAGCAGCCATGGGCGACCGCTACTTCACGACCACCAAGAAGGGTGAGCGACGAAA
>Ga0315905_10005598_pt1 | contig 12797 bp, 25 predicted proteins | sample LakEriMetagenome_5_FD_203522 | JGI IMG/M metagenome (GOLD analysis project Ga0315905, IMG submission 203522) | Freshwater fungal communities from buoy surface, Lake Erie, Ohio, United States - Buoy 4 MA121 | ecosystem: Environmental > Aquatic > Freshwater > Lake | place: USA: Lake Erie, Ohio... | reverse complement strand
CAATTAAATTAGGTTATAAACAAGATAGTAACTAATATTGCATACAAATATGGAAAATACAAAAACAACACAAGACGGATTTACATGGTACATCCTGCAACCCAAGGTTGCCAAGTACCTACACGAGGCCAACTACGAGGTCTATGAACTACACGACGACGAGAGCGAGTCTCTTTGCATCGATGGTCGTAAAATTAAGGATGATAGTGGTGTAAGATACGGCATCGAGTCACCACTAGACAAGCAAATAGTTCACGCACTATGCGGATCGAAGGTTATCGCCCTGTTCGATAGAAAAGAATACGGTACCTGTAATTACTTCATATTCGAGAAAGGCTTTGGAGACCTCACGTTATTCTCTGCCTCTGCCAAGCCAAAGGATGTGCTAGACAACTTGCGTGGATGCGACGCAGTAAAATACATCAGCCCAGCAGACTTCTTAAGAATTATCATCCGTGATTGAATTTAAGATTATATACCAAGACGAGGATGGTAACGACCTATTCACTAGGAGCCTATACTTCCCCGACATGGAGCATGCACATGAGCACGCCAACAAGACGATTGAGAAGCCAAACTCAAAGGCATCTCAATACGAAATACTAGAGTTGGGTTAGTCCCCAACCTAGTACAACACCTACACGAGTCCCGTGTACTAAGCCAAGTCGGATCGACTTGGGGTACCACGTTCTTTGACATATTGGAAAAGTAATTTGGCAGTCGAATGACTGACCACTATGTACGCACACTTCACTGAGCCTCAGTGATTGAATTGGTATGGAACAGCCAAGGTGATGCGGTGAACAGCACGGGATATGAACAGGGTTCGAAGCCCGTCCCGTGCGCAAAGGCTAGCCAGCACTAGCCCTCAACGAAAGGTTGTGAAGTATTGTTGTGTTTTGTTGTAAAAGAGCGATTGCTGGGTCGCTCTTTAATTAAAAGAAATATGGAATTTAAAGATATACTAATCGAAACCTTCCCATCAATCGTGATAGTGGAAGAGCCATGCATCATGGCCTACGCTGAATGCTTCAGCGTTACATCTAACGGCAAAGACTCCAAGGGATTCCCACTGATATCAATCAGCGTGGGTAACTCAGAGGAGTTTGAGGACTTTTTATTTGAACACGGATACTTCTCCGAGTTCATTTCACAAACAGAACTAGCAATTTGTAAAGAATGATATACTACGCAACCAACTCAGCAGAGGCTCGAAGCCTTCTCGCTCAAATCCATGGCACCCAATCAGACATCCTAGCACTGCACACATGTGCATGCGGTGACGGACATGCCATCTCAGACCCGATAGACGAGACCCACAAGGTCGTCATCTGTCAGACATGCAAGCCCAAGAAGGGGAACATCGTAAAACTACTCGACAACTTGTCTGAGGATGGATTTGCGTATGACTTCTGCTTCGGCCAGATTCTACCGATGCCGGCCGAGTACAAGTGGGTAGAGGGAACGACCAAGCACACGACCAAGGACAACTTAAAGCAAGACACGGCAAACTACATCATGCAGTACTCAGAGATGATGGCCTGCGACAACATGTACTTGGTTCTTCTGGTGGACGGCAGAGACATCACCTTAAACATCGCGGAGAAATGAAGACACGCTTGTTGAAGAAATTGAAGAAACGATACGTGTACGCATGGATAGGTGATAGGCTTATCGCATGGGACAAGAAGAAGGACGAGGAGGTTACACGATATCAGTGCACACACTACTGGCTCATACGCACTGCGTGTGGCCTTGGTGTAGGACAGAAATACTTAAATAGAATTATATGGAAAGCATCACAACGATAAAAAATATGTTAAACGCACTAATCACAGCACTAATTGTAATCATCGGCCTCATCTTTGTAGCATGGGCGATCTACTCACCAATGTCAATCGTTCTAATCCTCGGAGTACTGGGAGGCATTGGATTCGTACGTTTCACCTACCTCACGGTAAAATACTATAGAGCACGATGAGACAGGCAAAAAGATACGCATGGGTACTATCGAACGTAGACGGAATTGTCTGCGCATTCGACTCAGAACCTTCAGAGGCAGACCTGTCATACACACTTGACATTTACCACGAAGAAGAGGGTAAGTTCGCAATGACACACCCAGAGACATACACTTGGACAAGCGATCACCAGTCCGTAGAATACACACTAATTAAAACAGACTTATTATGAAACGCTTACTTGAGATAATGGCAATAGCACTAACGCTGTTGACCGCCCTTGGAATGGTTGCATTCTGCATCTACAACCCAGTCGCTTGCATGGTCATCACGCTGACCGTCAGCGGATGCCTTTTAACCTATTCAGCAGTACAAGTAATTAAATACAAAATCAATGAGCAAAATAATTAATCTAATCAAAAACTTATTTAATAGAGAGACGGAGGTGGTGGAGGCCACCCCGTATGAGTTTGAGTATGACCGCCCGATTGAAGGGTTCAATGAATTTCACGACAACTTAAAGACATGGAGAAAGAATTAATCAAATACTTTAACGATCGCCCGTACAATAACTTTGCAGGCAATGACGTGGCAAGCATCATCAGTAAGATGTGTGAGCCCAAGCGCAAGAGCCTTGGCATGACATTCATGGGTACAGAGGACAGAAGAGAACTGATAGAGATCATTGAGGCAGTCGAGATCGTGACAGGCATGAACTTCGACGACTTCAATGTAAAGACCAGAACACAACAGCACGTAGAGGCCCGCTTCCTGTTCATGCACTTTGTATACACAAGGATGAGACTCACGCTGAAGATGATCGGTGAGTTGATGGGAGGACGAGACCACTCAACTGTGATCCACGGGGTGCAGTTGGTGGCTGACTGGATTGCTAACAAGAAATTTTACACAAGAGAAAACAAACTAATCGATGACATTACAAGACATTTGGAACGAAGCGCTGAGACACAAGGATAATTCCTTCTTCATCGGCAACGACTCACTATTCACGATCCAGAACGGATGCAAGATAGAGAGATTTAATAACGGAAAGATCATCATCAAGAACACTAGACTAGGCGGAGACTTCTACAAGAAGTTAAAGGACTCAGAGTACGCGGTATTCGAGGCCGACGGATGGGTCATGGGAACCAAGTTCGTAGAACTACAGACTTACAAGTACCAGATCGATGCGTTGAACAGGATCATCCAGAACAGGCTATCTGCCGGACAAGACCCGACAAAGTATCAAGAACAGAGAACTAATATATTAAAGAAGACATATGAAAACCCCTATTCAAAAATTATTACAGCAGGTGGAGAGCAGGATCTCATTCCACTCGCAGGCACAGACACTCAGTAACGATTCAAACTTTCACATGGGAGCACTGCAGGAGGCTGTTAGCCTTAAGGAACAGTTATTGCAATCTCTTGCGGATGAAAAGAAATGTATTGTTCAAGCGTGCACTGACGGGCTGTATGAGCCTTGGATCGTATCTGGTACGGACTATTTTAACCACAAGTATGAAAAGGAGACTGGTAATTAACGACGACATGACCACATGCTACAAGTACGACTGGAAGAGGGTCATGCTTGCAAGCGTTCTGCTGAACTTGGGGATGGGACTTGGCTTTGTGTACATGGCCAACCTACCGGAAAAGATACGACACGTGTACCATTCCGTGATAGTGAACGAAGAGAGCAATGACATGGCACTGACCGATAGCGGTCTGACCGCCGAGTTGGTTGCCAGCGGAGTTCTACTACCAAACGTAGCGGTTGCACAGGCAACGATCGAGTCAGGCCTAGGCAAGTCCAAGGTTGGACGTGAGGCCAAGAACCTGTTCGGTATTGTGTTCCACAGGTGCAAGCACGTGGCAGGCCAGTACGGAGCCTACGCCAAGTACAACACCTACAAGGACAATGTCAAGTGCTACGCTCACATACAGGGCCGTTACTTGAAGAACATCAACGGGTCTTACGCCTCTGATCCTAGTTACATAAACAAACTAAAGGGCATGAGATGAGAAAGGCAGTCGTGATTATACTAGTCCTTGGGCTAGGTGCTTTGAGTTTACCGCTAATACTATGCGAGGAGATAATATCATTTGTAAATGTAAAGATGAATCAACTAATAGAAAAAATACAAGACTATGGTGAAAAGATTAAGTAATGAAGAAAAATGGCAGGTTGCACTTGAGACACTGATCAACAAGATGTTTGAGATTGCCGGACACGATGTGACATTTAATGACATCGTTGACAGGAAAGACAACTGGTTTCAAGACTGGACCATGACACCGGACCAGAACACAGAATGGTGCAAGTGGGGAAAGGTATATCTGATGAAATACATGAGGCTTCATGCCAAGACATCCGAGACTCAGATGGCAATGATTTCACTGAACTGGGGATTAAAATTATCAGAAAGTCCTTGGAAATCAGACAACTAATGGTTAAATTTGCATATGAGTTTTGATAACGTAGAGAAGCCTGCACACTATAACCAATCGGGTATCGAGTGCATCCAAGCGATAGAGGCATCAATGAGCAAAGACCAGTTCTGTGGATACCTTAAGGGTAACATACAAAAATACATCTGGCGGTATGAAGATAAGAATAAAATAGAGGACCTCAAGAAGGCCCAATGGTACTTAAATAAATTAATAGAAACATATGAGCAAGTTTAAAGAATTAAATGCAATCAACGTCAACAAGATGACGGAGAAGAAGGGCAATCAAAGTTACCTGTCTTGGGCCTACGCATGGCAAGAGACAATGAAGATCTGCCCAGACATGACACGAAAGGTGTACGAGTCTGAGACCGGTAACAACTACCACACAGACGGCAAGACGGCATGGGTCAAGGTTGGTATCACCATCGACGGGCAGGAGCACATCGATTACCTCCCGATCATGGACGCCAAGAACGCTTCCCTTCCAATCGAGAGGGTCACATCATTTGACGTGAACAAGGCGATCCAAAGGTCTACCACCAAGGCAATCGGACTACACGGACTAGGGCTTTACGTCTACGCCGGAGAGGACATGCCAGACGAGGAGAAGGCGGCCAAGGCCACACCAAGTACAGAGGGTATCATCATCGAACTAGAGTTGGGTGACGAGAACTGGGTAAGGGTGATGAACTATGTCAACGCCAACAAGAAGAAGGGTTCTAAGTTTATCCTTGAGCAGTTGTCTAAGAAGTACAACATCACGGACGTGATCAGAACAGAGGTTAACAAGGAGGTTGCATCGTGACCCAAGAAATCCTAACAAGACTGAACAGCGACTCTGAGTATTACGGGGACTTCGGTAAGAAGTTCCTGTCCAACTCAGACATCGGCACACTTCTGAAGGACCCGTCATCGTACGGCAAGGACAAGGAGAAAACTGTACCAATGGTGCAGGGATCTTACTTCCACACCGCACTGCTAGAGCCACAGAAGATGGTAGACTTCCTGATCTGCGACGTAACATCTCGAAATACCAACAAGTACAAAGAGATGTGCGAGGCACAGGGTGTAGACATTATCCTTTTGTCTAAGGAGGTAGAGGAGCTGGACTCGATGGTCGAGTCTGTCAAGGGACGCATGGACTTCTTCGACATGATCTACGAAGACGGCAACATGTACGAGCAGCCGGGTATATCCAATGTAATGGGCGAGATCTGGAAGGGAAAGGCCGACATCATCTCATCTGAGTTTGTCATCGACCTCAAGACCACATCAAACATCGAGGAGTTCAAGTACTCTGCAAGGAAGTACAACTACGACTCGCAGGCCTACATCTACAACCAGATTTTCGGCAAGCCGGTCATCTTTATCGCTGTAGAGAAGGGTACCAACAAGACAGGACTATTCGATTGCTCTGACGAGTTCTTGGACAGGGGAAAAGAGAAAGTGCAAAGAGCAGTAGAAGTATGGCGCAAGTTCTTCGGGCCAAATAAAACGGAGGACATCACACAGTATTACACAAAAGAAACACTATGAGTACACTAATCAGTTTATCAATCGACGTGAGCAAGATCACGAAAAGCAAAATCAAGGACGGCAAGTACCTTGACGTAACCATCTCTGTAGACGATGCAACGAACCAGTGGGGCAAGAACGCTTCCATCTACGAGTCGCAGACAAAAGAGGAACGCGAAGCGAAGGCTTCTAAGACCTACATCGGAGGCGGAAAGGTAGTTTGGACCGACGGAAGCATTAAAGTGGCTGAGAAGTCCTCTAATGAGCCCAAGAAGGCAAGCGCACCATCCGAAGAGTTACCGTTCTAAGAAACCAAGGCACAGGCACATGGGACTGCCCCATGTGTCGTTGTGTCGGTTTTGACCCCTCCCTATTCTATATATATAATTTTACTATTCTATATATTTTTTTTAAATTACTAATAAGTATAGTAAAAATCGACACAAAATAGCTAAGTAGAAGAAATTCAATGAGTTTGGTTGTGTCGGTTCATTTTAAAATCGACACTAAGTCGACACAAACCCCAAAAAATCGACACAAAATGCAAAAAATCGACACAAAAAACATACCTTTGATCGTGAGAGCGACAGTAAATGACAAGAGGAAAATAAGAGTTTACGTGAACATGGAGAGGGTAAAAGAGTTTAACACAATACAAGAAGCAATTAAATTTATGATAGAAGCAAAAATCAAGGCCAAGGAGATGGTCGAGTATTACATGAAGAACAGGAGCTTTAAGATTAGCGACGACTCACGTATTGAGTGGCCTACCGCAAAGCTGTTCGCAACCAAAGAAATTCAGAGCATGCTCGGCGTGGCATTCACGTTCACTGGAAAGCAAGCCGACGAAATGTATGAGTACCTTCACAGAGTAAGACAAGAGATCGATAACTTATGAGCGACATAACCAAATGCAAGGGAGAGGGATGTCCAATGAAGGAGACATGCCACAGGTTCACGGACCCGGCGGATGAGTATCAGTCATACTTTACCGAGTCCCCGATCATAGACGGCAAGTGCACTATGTACTGGGGCCAGACACAGCAGGACATCATGGACGTGTTGCAAGACATGATAAATGGTTCCGCATACAAATGAACAAATCAAATCCAATGGGAAACATAACAATATTCAAGAGCATCAAGGACACGTCGGCGCCATTCTACAGGTCGGTCGACTACATCATTCACAGGATCAAGGAGGGCAAGTCCAAGGACATCGTCAAGCGGATCAGAGAGGAGAAGGACAAGGAGAAACGAAACCAGATCAAGAAGGAGCTACCGGCTATCTGCTTCTCCGGTGAGTTCACACGCAGGGAAGACTCTGCACTGGTATCTCACTCTGGCGTGATCTGCCTAGACTTCGATGGCTTCTCAAAGAAGGCAGACATGCTTGCCAAGAAGGAGGAGTTTACAAAGGACAAGTACACCCTGTCAGTCTTTATCTCACCATCTGGTGATGGACTTAAGTTGCTGGTCAAGATACCGGCAGACGAGGACAAGCACAAATCCTACTTCAAATCACTCGAGAAGTACTACAACTGCGAGCAGTTTGACAAGACATCGAAGAACATCTCCCGTGTCTGCTACGAGTCTTACGACCCGTTGATATTCCATAACCCAGAGTCAAAGGAGTGGGACAAGGTATCAGAGGAAGAGTTCGAGCAGATCAAGAGGCCTGACAACGAGCGCACGATCACTCTTACGGACCAGAACGAAATTGTACGCAGGCTACGCCTTTGGTGGGAGCGCCAGTACGGGATCGTGGTCGGCGAGAGAAACGCAAACGTGTACATCCTAGCTGCCGCATTCAATGACTTTGGTGTCAACAAGGAGCTAGCGAGCTACGTGCTCGGTGAGTTTGCACACGATGACTTCCCTCTTTCTGAGATCAAGACCACGATCGACAGCGCTTACCGCAAGGAGCAGAACTTCAATACCAAGTTCTTCGAGGACCGGGACGCGATCGACAGCGTGAGAAGGCAGATCAAGAAGGGCGTGCCAAAAAAGGATATCCGTCAACAGCTTAGAGATTCCGGGCTGAGTGACGGTGTATCTGACGCCGTAATGGTAAAGATAGAGGAGGACTCATCAAGCAAAGAGTTTTGGACCAAGTCATCGAAGGGTGCGGTCAGTGTTGTACATTATTTATTAAAAGAATTTCTAGAAGACAATGGTTACTTTAAGTATTCGCCGGAGGGCACAAAAAATTATATTTTTGTTAAGGTTACGAATAACCTTATTTCTAATGCATCTGAAGATGAAATCAAGGACTTTGTTCTAGAGTATCTCTTCAACATGGAAGACCTTTCCATCTACAACCACTTTGCAGACAAGACTAGATACTTCAAGGAAGACTTCCTGTCTCTGCTGTCGCCGGTCGACGTGTACTTTGTAGAGGACGACAAGGACAATGCATACCTGTACTACAGGAACTGCGCTGTCAAGGCTAACTGCAACGAGATCGTTATGATCGACTACATCGACCTTGGTGGTTACGTGTGGAAGGATCAGGTTATCGACAGGGACTTTGAGATATGCGATGCACATGACTGCGACTTCAAGACATTCATATCCAACATATCTGGAGGAGAGAGGGATCGTGTCAGGTCTGTAGAGAGTACAGTTGGTTTCTTGCTTCACAGCTACAAAAACCACGGATACTGCCCCGCGGTTATCATCAATGACGAGGTCATCACCGACAACCCAGAGGGTGGTACAGGTAAGGGCTTGTTCATGAACGCCATCTCTAGGATGAAGAAGTCATCGGTGATCGATGGAAAGAGTTTTAACTTCGAGAGGAGCTTCGCTTACCAGACCGTGTCAACCGATACACAGATCATCGTGTTCGATGACGTGAGAAGGAACTTTGACTTCGAGAGGTTATTCTCTATCGTTACCGAGGGTATCACTCTTGAGAAGAAGAACAAGGACGCCATCAAGATCCCATTTCACAAGTCGCCGAAGGTTGTTATCACGACCAACTACGCGATCAAGGGAAAGGGTAACTCATTCGAGCGACGCAAGTGGGAGCTAGAGTTCAAGCAATACTACAACAAGGACTTCACGCCACATGTAGAGTTTGGCCGGTTGCTGTTCGAGGACTGGAACGATGACGACTGGTGTAAGTTTGATAACTACATGGTCAACAACTTGAAGAACTACCTATGCTTTGGATTCATCAAGTCTGACTTCAAGAACCTCAAGACACGTAAGTTTATCGCAGAGACGGACCACAGCTTCTGGGAGTGGATGACAGACAGCGAGAACAGATACCTCAGAACAAATTCTAAGATCTACAAGGAGGACGTGTACAAGGACTTTGTGTTGGACAACCCTGACTTTGGTCAGAGAGGAAAGACATCGATATCGTTGAACAAGTTCTACAAGTGGCTCGAGTCGTTCGGTATGTTCTACACCGGAGAGACCGTAGAGCAGGGACGTGATGGTTCTGGGCGATGGATAAAGTTTGTAAAGAAGGAGCCGGAGCAATCTGAATTTGAATTCTAATGGAAAAAAATATCACATTAAGACCATATCAGCAGGCTATAGTGGAAAAAACTTGTAAATTATTGGGGGGAGCCCCTCGTTTTGCATATCTTTCCATGGAAGTTAGGACAGGCAAGACCTTGACGGCCTTGTCTGCTCTTGACTGTGTCGGTGACATATCCACTGTATTATTTGTCACTAAGAAGAAGGCCATCACTGGTATTCAGAAAGATTACAAGGCACTGGCTCCATCTTACAGCTGCGAGTTTATCAATTACGAGAGCCTGCACAAGATAGACATTGAAAAGATAGATGCAGTTATATTCGACGAGGCTCACAGCATGGGAGCATTTCCCAAGCCGTCTAACAGGGCCAAGGTGGCAAGGGACCTGGTGCACAAGCACAATCCATATGTCATCTTCCTTTCTGGAACGCCGTCACCGGAGTCATACTCACAGATGTACCATCAGATGTGGGTACTCGGGTCAAGGTCTCCGTTCTATGAGCCGACCTTCTACAAGTGGGCTCACATCTACGTAAAGATCTGGGAGCGGATGATCAACGGATTCAGGGTCCACGACTACTCGAACGGCATCAAGGAGAGCATCATGCCGGCGGTACAGCCTTATATGATCAGCTACACGCAGGATGAGGCCGGATTTACGTCCAAGGTAAACGAGCACGTCCTCATGGTCAAGATGAGCGAGACCACCTACAAGATCGCAGACAAGCTGAAGAAGGACCTGGTCTTCGAGGGCAAGAGCGACGTGATACTTGCGGACACGCCGGTAAAGCTGATGCAGAAGCTGCACCAGATCTACAGCGGAACTGTTATCCTTGAGTCAGGGAACAGGCTGGTCTTTGACAACACGAAGTCTGAGTTTATCAAGGAGCACTTTGCAGGAAAACGCATAGCGGTATTCTACAAGTTCCAGGCAGAGCTAGAAAGCTTGTTGTCTGTCTTTCAAGAAGATATGACCACCGATTTAGGAAAATTTCATGCAGGTGATTGTAACAACTTTGCTATACAAATTGTTACGGGGCGCGAGGGAATCTCTTTGATGCAAGCCGACTACTTGGTCTACTACAACATTGACTTTTCGGCCACGTCTTACTGGCAGAGCCGGGATCGCCTAACTACGATGGATAGGCTAGAGAATAACGTGTACTGGGTCTTTGCTGAGGGCGGTATCGAGGAGAAAATTTATAAGGTTGTTCAAGGAAAAAAACCTTACACGGTATCGCATTTCAAGAAGGATTTATTATCTTTGTAGTCCCATGTTGGAATCTAAGCTGCAATCAAAGATGATCAAGCTTGCTGAGGAAAACGGGTGGTACGTCCTAAAACTTTTGAGCACTAATAAACCAGGGATCCCCGATCTGTACATGTATCGGGAAGGGAGAACTGTCTTTGTTGAGGTCAAGAGAGAGGGAGGTAAGGCCCGGCCACTGCAAGAGTATCGAATTAAAGAATTAAAAGAGATAGGAGTCGAGGCCTTAGTCTGCGACTCAATTGAAAAATTTAAAGAACTATTATGAACGAGAAACCATTTGCAATAATTTACAAGGCCACAAATATTATAAATCAAAAAGTATATATAGGCCAAACTAAAAGAGATTTACGAATTAGAAAAATAGAGCACAAATCACATTCAAAAAACGGATCAAAAATGAGATTTAATTTGGCTATTCAAGAATATGGATTTAATAATTTTGATTGGGAAGTTTTAAAGTTATGCTACTCTAAAACAGAAGCGAATTTAAGCGAAGTTCATTTTGTTTCTTTTTATCAAAGCACAGACGTTGAGAAAGGATACAATCTTGAGGATGGGGGATGGGACTCTAAAAGGCACATTGAAACAATAGAAAAAATAAAAAGGGCACACACAGGCAAAAAGTTGTCAACTGAAGTAAAAGAAAAAATTGGACTATCAAACAAAGGTAAAAAAATGTCAATTGAAGCAAAAGAAAAAATAAGGTTATCAAGAATTGGGAAAAAACAATCTAATGAATTTAAAGAAAAGATGAGCAAAAGAATTATTTGTAATGAAACAGGAGTGATATTTGAATCTATATCTAAAGCCGAAAAAACGCTAGGATTGACCAATATAAGCAGTCACTTAGGTGGAAGAAGAAAACATATTAAAAATTATACATTTAAACTATTATGAAAAAGCTAATATCACAAGCACACGGAACAGCCAAAGCCAACGGGTTTTGGGACACAGAGCGCAACAAACCAGAGATGTTGATGTTGATCGTATCTGAAGCAGCAGAGGCTCTAGAGGCCTTGAGGAAAAATCATTACGCAGACAAGGCAGCAGTCGCCCTCTTGTCTGACGACTTCTTTGCAAGAGGCGGCACAAAAGAAGAGTATGCAGAAATTTTTAGAAATAATATTAAGTCTAGCTTCGAGGACGAGCTGGCAGACGTTTGTATACGTCTATTTGATTTATGTGGCGGTCTTGATATTGACCTTCAGAATCACATTCAACTTAAGATGGCCTACAATTCAACAAGGGGTTACAAGCATGGTAAAGCGTTTTAAGCTATGGAACTAGAGAAAGAGATTTTGTCGGATTTAGTAGTATGGTCTAAGTATGCCCGCTTCGTACCTGAGTTGAACAGAAGAGAGACATGGACCGAACTTGTTACACGCAACAAGGAAATGCACTTGAGGAAGTTCCCTCAGATGACCGCCTTGATCGAGAGAGCTTATGAGTTGGTATATGCCAAGAAGATCCTCCCGTCTATGCGATCGCTTCAGTTTGGTGGAAAGCCAATCGAGGTAAACAACACTCGTTTGTTCAACTGCTCTTACTTGTCGGTTGACGATTACCGTGCGTTCTCTGAGACCATGTTCTTACTTCTTTGTGGAACTGGTGTTGGATACTCGGTGCAGTCATTTAACATTGATAAGCTTCCGGCAATTGCCAAGGGAACCAAGACACGCAGATACCTGGTCGGAGACTCTATCGAGGGATGGGCAGACGCTGTAAAGGTTTTGATTAAGGGTTACTTGGGCCTTAGTGCCACAGTTCCTACATTCGACTTCCGTGCGATCAGAGCAAAGGGAGAAAGGCTTATCACATCTGGTGGTGTTGCCCCGGGACCGGAGCCATTGAAGATCTGCTTGATGCACATCCAATCAGTATTGGACCGCAAGTCTGACGGAGACAGGCTCACATCTGTAGAGTGTCACGACATCATGTGCTTTATCGCAGATGCGGTATTAAGCGGCGGTATCAGGCGCAGCGCGATGATTGCGTTGTTCGATCTTGACGACGAGGAGATGCTCACGTCTAAGTTCGGCAGCTGGTGGGAACTGAACCCACAGCGTGCACGTGCCAACAACTCTGCTATCCTAAAGCGTGAT
>Ga0315905_10005597_pt1 | contig 12797 bp, 7 predicted proteins | sample LakEriMetagenome_5_FD_203522 | JGI IMG/M metagenome (GOLD analysis project Ga0315905, IMG submission 203522) | Freshwater fungal communities from buoy surface, Lake Erie, Ohio, United States - Buoy 4 MA121 | ecosystem: Environmental > Aquatic > Freshwater > Lake | place: USA: Lake Erie, Ohio... | reverse complement strand
TAGTTTACCAATATAAAATTAGAGACAACTATATCAACATGGAAGGCTCAGAAACCTCTCCATTTTCAAATATAGGATACACACACATATTAAGTGATGATATTGGTTCTCCGGTATCTTGGTCTGCTCCAAGACCAGCGAATTTTGCTGAAGTAAACTTTAATCAGTCTTATTCAGCGTCTATCGTAGATAATGAGATCTGGGTTATTTCCGCCTCTATAAACGATTTTATCGCGCCTGATTTTAACTATATCAACTCATTTACTTTAGGATCTGGATTTAATGATCCAACATATACAGGACCTGGTGATCTTATAATGGATTTAAGCCAGTTTGTATATAACCAATTTAACAGAACTGGTGGTGCAACAGTTGTTACACCATTTTACAATGCTGCTACATCATCATGGAATGCAGCTAGTGTTAGTATTACCTCAGGTTCAACATCATTTGTTGTAACAGGTAGTAATAATACTATTACAACTTTTAATATTGGTTCTGGTAGTTTACCTGACACTAGTACAAATTTTTATATTGTAACTGGAAGTACACCTGCAGCAACCGCAGCAAACATAGCAGCTAAATTAACAGCAGTATCTTCTGCTTCATTTGGTACTAATATGGTGTTTACTACAGGATCTACCCCAACAACTTTAAATATTTCTTCTTCATTATCATATTCTAATATTACTAATTTTAGAATTAATGGAACATCAGCACAATTTACAGGAGTAACATCAGGATCTAATTATGAAATTCCTGAAGGATTTTCTCACATTTATTTCTTTACTACTACTCCTAATATTGCAGGTAATGGTGCAAGATTTACAGGTTCAAATGGTGAAATTCCAACAGTTTATATTCAAACTACTTTAGAAACATTTAATGATAAAGTATTAAGCAACAACTTAACAACTATAACATCAGTTATTGCTGATGGTTATGGTGCTGAAGCTAATGTGGGTGGTAGTTATGATATTAAAAAGGGTTCATTAAAATTAATTCCTGGTGAACAGGATTATGATTTAAATGCCTGGGCGGCTGTTTCTGAATCATTAGAACCTGGAGATACAATCGAGGTTAGAAGAGTATACTATGAACAACCTCCAGCAATCGCAAGATATTTCGATCCATATGCTGGTACAGGTACGGGTGTTCAATCATTACTTGAAACATTTGGGTTTGGTCAATTTTCTCCTGGTATTAACTTCTTGTTAATGCCTATGAATTTTGACTTACAGAAAATTCAATCAATTGAATTAAACGATACTATTAGACGTGCTAGTTATTCATTTGAATTACAAAATAACCAATTAAGAATATTCCCAAGACCTTCTATTGATCTAAATTTATTCTTTGAATATGTTAAAAAAAGCAATAAAAATAATATATTAAGAGATAGAAGAAAAAATGTTGTTACTGATGTAATGAATGTTCCTTACAGAAATCCTGTATACATGAACATTAATACTGTTGGTAGAATGTGGATATTTAAATATACTTTAGCATTAGCTAGGGAAGTTGAAGCACATATCCGTATTCAATATTCTAGTACAAGTATTCAAGGTATAGGACCAATAAATGGTTCTGAATTGATTACGGATGCTAGAAAAGAAAAAGAGGATTTAATCTTAGAATTAAAGGAAATGTTAAATGAAGTTTCTCGTAAGAGTCAACTTGAAAGAAAACAACAAGAAGCTGGGTTCTTAAAAGATACTTTAGCATCAATTCCATTACCAATTTATATTAAGTAATGCTAAAAGGAATTAGAAAAGAAGGAGGAGAAGTTTCACAAGCTCCTATTGTTTCACCACCACCAAGAGGAGGTGGAATAGGATCCCCTACACCTTCAACAGGCACACCTCCTGCAGCCCAACCAGCACCAAGTCCTGGTCCTGGTGGTCAAGCAGCAGCTACTGTTCAACAAGCAATTAATTTTGCTGGTATGAAGGTAGGGTATTTTAAATGTGACTTAGATAATACAGTAGCTAATATGTATGGTGAGTCAATGGAGAAATGGTATTATCCTCCAATGGAAATAAAGTGTTTGATTGAAAGAACTGCTTTATCTTATGTAGATGTTGAATATGGTTCCGACCCTACTCAAAGCATTACAATAAGCATACCAAAATTAACAGTTGAACAATTTAATTTCACTCCAGAAGTAGGAGATATAGTAGTTGATAGAGATAGATATTACGAAGTAACATCAACCGATGCTCAGTTTTATACAGCGGGGGGAACACCTATATCAGCTCAAACAGCAAATGCAACTGGCAACCTTATTATATATATCTTGAATTGTTCTTTAACAAGAATGACAAGATTAAATATATTAGAATCATGATAAAACTAGAAAACATATTAAACGAAATTTTATCTATATACAGAATAGAAGTATTGATAAAAACTAATTCAAATTATAATCAAGTATTGATTTATAATGAAGTTAGAGCATTACCTGGAGTTGTAGTTGTAACTGTACAACAAAGCGATTTTTTAGATAATAAGGCAACTAACGTAGCTGAATTTGCTTTATTAAAATTAAAATATATTGTATCATCAACTCCCGAAGAAGATATTCAAAAAATTAAAATTGCATCATCCACTACTCATAAAGTAGATGGTTTATTACAATTTATTCCTAGATTACAAACAATTGAAAAAGTAGGACAATATTAATTATGAAATTAACAGATATATTAGACGAAATGATGGGAAGTTCTGAAGTTACTATTTCAGATTTATCTCCTGAACAAAAGAGAGAATTATACAAAACAGGAAGAATTTTAGTCCCATTACCTCAGGATCCAAATCGTCCTGAAATGTCAGCTTCTCAAGTAATTAATTTACCTAAAATTGATAACATTAAGAGAACTATAATTCAAAATAAAAGAGAATTTGATGTATTTACATTCTCTACAAATCAGGATATTGCTGCTACAGCAAAGGAAATTAGTAAATTATACAATCAATTATTTAGAGCGATGAATGCTTTAGATAAATTAATGGCTTTAGAAAAGCAAGGTAGAATATAATGAGAAAAAGATCTATAGAAACAACAAAACCATTTGAGGCTGCACAGTCACAAATAACAGCCTATGATAAATCAATAGGCAAGCCAGTTTCTACTACTTCTTTTACTCAAAATCGTGCTAGAGAAATTTCTCGTAGAAACGATAAAATAAAAGATTTTTCTATTGGTTTACAAGACTTAGATGGAGCTATTATATATTATTTTAATAATACTATCAAACCTCAAGTCTTCCAAGACGGGGAAATGATTAATGTCCCTATAATATATGGTTCTCCTGAAAGATGGAAATCAATACAACAAGATGGATTTTTAAGAGATTCAAATAATAAAGTTAGAGTTCCTATTATAGTATTTAGACGTACTAACATTGAAAAAAATAGAACTTTAGGTAATAAAATAGATGGTAATAAAGCTCATTTATTTCAAATGTTTGAAACAAAATATAATGCTAAAAACCATTATGATAAATTTTCAATATTAACAAATAAAATCCCATCATCTCAATTTTATGTATCTGTAGTACCTGATTATGTTACTGTAACATATGAATGTATTATATTTACAAATTATGTAGAACAAAATAATAAAATTGTTGAAGCAATAGAATTTGCTTCTGATTCATATTGGGGTGATCCAAAACGTTTTCAATTTAGATCTAAAATCGATTCATTTGCTACAACAATATCAGTAGAATCAGATAATGATAGAATTGCAAAAACAACATTTAGTATTACATTAAATGGATATATAATTCCTGACTCTATTAATAAAGAATTAGCTAATAGTGATATGTTTTATTCAACATCTCAAGTTGTATTCGGTTTAGAAACCACAACAGGTGATGCTGAAGAAGTTCAAACTATTGGTTTAAGAGAAAATGCAAGTGGTGGTACATCATTTGTTGAAGGATCAAACAATATTACTCTTATGAGTGTAGCAGCTAGTGATCTTGAATACTTGCAGACAAATAATACAAGAAAAGCTACTACAGTAACATCAAATACTGCAACTTTTGCTGGGGTGAATATACTAAACCCTCCAACAGATTCACTTATACCTGACCCAACAATATCAAACTTTATATTTACTGCTAATGGTGTTTATATACCTACTACAGCAATTATATCATTTGTAAGTGTTGGTGCTAACTCAATTTTAACAATTAATCCTTCAATATTAGGATATACATTAGTTTCATCTGATGATATTATAGTAGTAGGTAAAGTAATATAAAATGGCACGAATTAGATTAGAACAAATATTATCCCCTTTAAATCTATCAGGAAGTTCATTAGTGGTAGAAGGTAACTTGATTGTAACTAGCGGTTCAGCAACATTCTACCAACAAACTTCATCAATCCCTGCAATAACGGTATATGGAGATGCTGTAATACGTGATCAACCTGGTATATCTTCTGCATCTTTAACAATAGATAACATAGATACTTTAGGAGATGAAACAACCCCTCAATCAGTTGACTTGGGTACGTTCTAATCTAATATTTATTAATAGACATAATTCCATTAAATTATAAATAAAAAGTATGGCCCAAATAATTAAACACCGTCGCGGTTCGATAACCAACGTCGGTACCCTTTCCCCAGTTAATGCTGGTGAGATTGTATTAGGTACAGGCTCGATAGGCAATTTAGTAGGTCCTGTATTGTTTGTAGGAGATTCAAGTTCTTACAAAGCAGTTCCTCAATTATACTATGGTTCTTCTGCACCAGATATTTCTACCTACAGTCAGTTAGAAGGTGTTTCTTTCTATAACTCAACTGATAAGAATCTTTACATTTTAAAAGCAGCTGGTAATACTCGTTTAGACTTATCAGGTGCTGTAAGTGGAAGTGCAATTAATCCTTTAAGTATTAATACAGGTTTAATCACCGGTTCTAACTTATACTTAAGTGGTAATGCAACAATTGATGGTAATATCACTTTAGGTGGTAATATTACAGTTGGTAATGCTGATACAGATTTTGTAATTTTTGGTGCAGATATTAGTTCATCTATTATACCAGACATTAATGCTGCTTTTGATTTAGGTTCCTCAAGTAAAAATTGGAGAAATTTAAATGTAAATAACGTTAGAGGTTATAACTCATTGTTTGGAACTCCAAGTTCTGATGTAGTAACATTTGTTGTTACTGTTTCATCAAAGACAACAAATCATCGCTATTACGGAACCGGTTCTGCATTAGGATATTTTATTGATGGTGTTGAATCTCCATTTTTAACTTTATTACCTGGAAAAACATATCGTTTTAGTCAAAGTGATGGTTCTAATGGTTCACATCAAATTTTATTTTACTATGATGCTGCTAAAACTACACAATACACAGCTAATGTAACAACAAACGGAACAGCAGGTAGCGCGGGTGCATATACTCAAATTACAGTTACCGACACAACCCCAATAGTTTTACACTACCAATGTGTGAATCACCCTTATATGGGTAATTCGGCACAGTTTAATTCTAATGTCGTTGATACTCCATACCAAATTATTGCTCGTAATGGTATTAATGTTACTGGCTCTGCTGTTTTTGCACAAGCAAGTGGTTCGTTTAGTGGTTCATTTGTAGGTAATGGTGCTGGATTAACAGGATTAGCTACAAGTTTATTAGTATATGGTGATGGTGGATTAAGTGGTTCAATTAACTTATTAAACCAAAATTTAAAAGTATTAGGAACTCCTAATGAAATTGAAACTACATTATCTTTAAATGCTGGATCAGACGGATTCACAGTACAAATTGGCTTACCTAACGATGTAACAATCGGAGGTGATATTACAGTTGGTGGTAACGATATTAAATCAAGTGGTGGAAGTATAGCAGTTACATTAAGTGGTTCAGATGTAATAGTTGCCGGTGATTTACAAGTTTCAGGAAATGACATTAAATCAAGTACTGGAAATTCAGTAATAACTTTAAGTGGTACTGATGCTACATTCAATCAAAATGTAACAGTAACAGGTAACTTAACAGTTAATGGTACTTCAACAATTGTTAACTCAACAACAGTTGAGATTGGTGATAATATTATCTCATTAAATGGTTCAGGTGTAGCAAATGCTGGTTTAGTTGTAAGAGATGTAACATCTCCTAACACAGTATCTGGTTCATTGCTTTGGGATTCTACAAATGATTATTGGAAAGCAGGAGCATTAGGTTCTGAAAAAAGAATTGCAGTTCAAAATGCAAATTCTTTAACAACAAATGCTTTAATATTTGGTAATGTTTCAAGCGAAATAGTTTCAATGACTGCTCCTTCAGCTGCTGATCAGTATGCTAAGTGGGATGGTAGTGTTTGGACAATGACAAATGTAATAGATGGTGGTACGTTTTAAAATCTGACCATTTCGAATATAATTACTAGGGCTCCAATTCGGAGCCCTTTTATATTTATACGTGCCTGATAGATAGGTCACCGTAAGGTGCAAGTATATACTTAAAAATATTGAGCGCTTATGTCTCGTCTTATTACTCTGCGTAGAACAGCTACGCCTGGAAAGATCCCTACAATTGCTGACTTACAGTTAGGTGAGTTAGCTATGAATACTCACGATGGGAAGGTTTATCTCAAAAAGAATGTTAACGGTGTTGAAACTATTGTAACTCTTGGTGAAACAGGAGGAGCAGGAGCCCAAGGTGCTCAAGGAGCAACAGGCCCTTCAGGCGGCCCTGGTCCATTAGGCCCACAAGGTTCAACAGGAAACCCAGGCCCACAAGGTATAGTAGGTCCTCAAGGTAATCAAGGACCAATTGGTATTCAAGGATTTCAGGGCGATACTGGTTTTCAAGGTGTTAAAGGCGATCAAGGCTTTCAAGGCGTTTTAGGTCCTCAAGGTAATCAAGGCCCTAAAGGCGATCAGGGATTTCAAGGAAATAAGGGCGATAAAGGCGATCAAGGATTTAATGGTACAACTGGTGCTCAAGGTAATTTAGGATTCCAAGGAACTCAAGGTTTTCAAGGAACTAAAGGCGATCAAGGAAATGAAGGTTTAGTTGGAGATCAAGGTACTCAAGGCCATCAAGGCATCCAGGGTTTTAAAGGCGATCAAGGTGCTCAAGGCCCTCAAGGATATCAAGGTTTCCAAGGTTTAATTGGTGATCAAGGTCATCAAGGTGCTGATTCAACAGTAGTAGGTCCTCAAGGTAATCAAGGTCCTAGAGGTTTTCAAGGCGATCAAGGTTATCAAGGTATAGCTGGTCCTGTAGGTGTAGGTGGTACAGTAGCTTATTATGGACAGTTTTCATCTACTCAAACACAAAATGTAACTGCAGCTAATACAGCAACAGTATGGACTTACGATACAACAGAAATTGCAAATGGAATCCATATTAGTGGGTCTCAAATTATTTTTGATAATGCTGGAACTTATAGAATAGGATATTCAGCACAAATGGCAAAAACACAAGGTGGTTCTGCAGCTGATGTTATTATTTGGGTTAAAATAAATGGAGTTAATGTTCCAAGAAGTTCATCTACTGTTACTTTAGTATCAAACAGTGCATATCAATTACCTTATGTAGCTTATATTTTTACAGTTAATGCTGGAGACTATTTAGAATTTTATTTTCAATCTAATTCTTCCCACGTACAAATTGTTAGTTTACCTTCAAATGGTCAACCACTTTCACCTTCAGTTATTATAGATACTGAACAAATTACTTATACACAATTAGGACCTCAAGGTGCACAAGGACATCAAGGTACTAAAGGCGATCAAGGTAATATAGGTGCTCAAGGCAATCAAGGTCCACAAGGTCTTATTGGTGTTCAAGGCCACCAAGGCCATCAAGGTCCTACTGGTGCTCAAGGATTTAAAGGTGATATAGGTTTTCAGGGTGTTCAAGGTACTCAAGGTGATATAGGGGATCAAGGTTTTCAAGGTCATCAAGGATTCAAAGGCGATCAAGGTTCTCAAGGCACTCAAGGCTTTCAAGGTAATAATGGTTATGTTGGAGCAGATGGTGCTCAGGGATTTCAAGGTGTTCAAGGCCCAACTGGTCTTCAAGGAATAGTAGGTACACAAGGCAATATTGGCTTTCAAGGTGCTCAGGGTAACCAAGGGGCTGTAAGTGCATCCGCTAGAAATGTAAATATATTTACTGCAACTGCTGGTCAAACTACATTTACAGTACCTGGTGGATATACATTAACTATGGTTGATGTGTTTTGGAACGGTGTTAAGCAAACTGAAGGAGTAGATTATACAGCATCAAATGGTACAACAGTAGTATTAATAAATCCTGCTAGTATAGGTGATACAATAGAAATAGATAATTATTTAGGAGAAATAGGTGCCCAAGGCCGTCAAGGATCAACAGGCACTCAAGGTACTATTGGTAACCAAGGTTCAACAGGCTTTCAAGGCCCAACCGGTGATAAAGGATTTCAAGGAAATCAGGGTGACATGGGCTTCCAAGGCTACCAAGGATTTGGATTTCAAGGTGCAATAGGTCCTACTGGTTTACAAGGAATTACAGGAAGTCAAGGTTCAACTGGTCTTCAAGGAACAACAGGTACTCAAGGATCAACTGGTTCTCAAGGCCCAACAGGTCCAACAGGATTGCAAGGAACTATTGGAGCAACTGGTCTTCAAGGTATCCAAGGTCCTATAGGTCCTACTGGTTTGCAAGGTGCTACAGGTCCAGCTGGTCTTCAAGGAACAACAGGTACTCAAGGAGCAAAAGGAGATAAAGGTGATCAAGGATTTACAGGTCAACAAGGTCATCAAGGAACTCAGGGTCCAGTAGGTCCTACTGGTTTACAAGGTACTAAAGGAGATCAAGGAAATATAGGTCCTATTGGTTTACAAGGAACAGCAGGTACAAATGGAACAAATGGTACTAACGGAGCTCAGGGAGCAGCAGGAGCTCAAGGAGCAGCAGGAACTAATGGTACAAATGGATCTAATGGAGCACAAGGTTCAATAGGTCCTCAAGGAACTGCTGGTACTAATGGAACAAATGGATCCAATGGAGCACAAGGTGCAACAGGAGCTCAAGGTACAGCAGGAACGAATGGTACAAATGGTACAAACGGAACAAATGGAGCTCAAGGGGCTACTGGTGCTCAAGGTGTTCAAGGCCCCGCTAATGTAAGTTATTTATCTTCTAGAGATGTTAGAATAATTGCTCCAAATACCGAAAATGCATATACAATGCGTTTTGGTTTTACTTCTTGGAACAACAATAATGGATCACCATATGCTGATTACTTACATCTTCGTTCATATAGTGATGGCAGTGGCGGTTCAGATAACTTAGTAACATTCCTAAAAAGTGGTATAGGAATGAGAATATGGCAGCAATCATTTGGCTCAGGTACAGCTTATTCTTCTTATGCAGATGTATTACATTCGAGTAATTATTCATCTTATGCATTACCTCTTTCTGGTGGCACGATGACCGGAAATATAACAATCACTAGTGCAGATATTAGAAGTAACGCTTCCTCTGGTTGGACAGGTGACCCAGGAACACAAGGTAAAATACAGTATCACTCAAATAGATGGTATATCGTTGCAGACCAAGATTCAAATAGAATTGTTCAATTTAGAAGAAATGGAACAGATGTTTCATATATTGATAACAATGGTTTGTATGTTGGTAATATATCTGGTAATTCTGGAACAGCTACCGCAGCACAAAATTCTAGTTTTTTAACACAAGCTAATGCTACATGGGGTGCTAGAATACAATTAGGTGGGAATGGTGACCCAGGAGCAGCTGCTGGTACTGCTGTTGTTCAAGCTACAGACGGTAATTTACATATGGATTGCGGTACTGGTAAATCTATGTATTTAAATTATTATCGTAATGGTACAATATATTTAAACGGAAGTACATATAGTATTAGTTCAAATGGTTCTTATTATAATGGCACATCAGCTTCTGCAAGTAATGCTGATACTGTAGATGGATATCATGCTGCTGCATTTCCATATAGAAGTAGTGGTTCTTCTGGATATTATCAAGTAGCTGATTGGATGCAATTCAATGGTAATTTTGGAATTTATTGGCCAAGTTATTATGGATTGCATTTTTATCCAAATAATGAGGGTAGTTATGGATCTGCACAAATACTTGGTGAGAAAAATGGGTGGAGAGGTTTACACTTTGGAGGTAGTACCGGAATGACATTAATGATGAATGAAGGTGAATTTGGATTCCACCGCCAAGCAGTAGGATGGACAGCTAGATTTACATCAGGAACAGGACATTTTAATATATCAGGAAATGCTGCATCAGCAAGTTCAGCATCATCTGCAACATATTCATCTTATTTATCACCCCACTACAATGGTGGTGTTATATCAAATCCACAAACTTATTTTAATAATGGTATAGGTTTAAAAGTAGCAATGACAGGTCATTGGTCTGTTTGGTCTGATACTTTATGGGTAAATGGATACACAGGGGGTGATGTACCATGGATGTGTGCACTACACTTTTTAAGAAATAGTGAACCAAGATTTGCTATTAGTGCTCAAACTCATGGATCAGGTTCTTATGGTACAATTTATGAAGTAATTACATCATATAATATAGCTAACCAAACTGTAGCAAATACAAATAGTATTTCAAGTGCAGTAGGTGGGTCATATACTTGGACAAATATAAATTATTTTCTAACAAATAATGGCGGTCAAGCTGTAAATAATTCTAATAGTGCAAAACTACAGGCATATTCTACAGGTAATAATTCAGCATTTATGTCTTTTCATAAATCAGGTGTGTTTGCTGTTAACTTTGGACTTGATGATGATAACGTAATGCGTATTGGTGGGTGGTCTGCATCAGCAAATAGATGGCAACTTGATATGTCAGGTAATATGACAGTAGCAGGAGATGTAACAGCATACTCAGATGCCCGTGTAAAAACTAATATCCAAACGATTGAAAACGCATTAGATAAAACCTTAGCACTACGTGGAGTATCTTATAACCGAACAGATTCCGATGATACTAAAACAAAAATCGGTGTTATTGCACAAGAAACATTACTAATAGTTCCTGAAGTTGTAAACCAAGATAATGATGGAATGTATAATGTATCATATGGTAACTTTGCTGGTTTATTTATTGAAGCAATAAAAGAATTAAATGCAAAAATAGCATACCTAGAATCGCAGTTAGCTTCTAAGTAAATATTTATACATGATCTATATAGATCATAAGACATATTAGTACATACTAAATTAAAAACAGACCATAGATATGGCGCAAATTGTTAAGTTACGTAGGAGTGCAACCACTGGCAACAAACCAACTACATCGCAGTTGGAGTTGGGTGAGTTGGCAATGAATACCTACGATGGTAAAATTTATTTTGAGAAAAGTGGATCCGCAGGGGAAAGTATTGAAGAAATACTTACAACAAACGCCCAAAACACAGGATCACTTTCAATCTCAGGTTCATCTCACAACATCACAGGAGCTTTAACACTAAGTGGTAGTTTAAAACTGCCAACCACAGTTCGTGACTATACTAATAGTACAGGATCTGTAGGACAAGTTCTACAAGTAACACCAAGCGGTGCTATATGGGTAGACAACACTGCTGGAGGAGCAGGAACTCAAGGCGCTCAAGGAGCTACTGGTAGTCAAGGAATAGCAGGAACTAATGGTACAAACGGTACAAACGGTACAAATGGAACTCAAGGCCCTCAAGGACCTGCAGGCACTAATGGTACAAACGGTGCTCAAGGTGCTCAAGGTGCTCAAGGACCTGCTGGTGATGGTAGTGGTGGAGGAACTCAAGGTGCTCAAGGTGCTCAAGGAGCTGCTGGTGGTACTAGTGGAGATGGAAGAACAGCCAAACAAACATTTGCTGCCTCAACAACATGGGTGTTTACACATAATTTAAATGAAAAATATCCTGTAGTAGAATTATATGGGGTTGATGATCAAATTCTAGTTGCCCCTACTGTAGCAACAAACGCTAATACATTAACAATTACTTTTGCAGTTCCTGTAGCAGGTACTGCAGTTGCTACTGTTGGTGGTGCTAGAGGTTATCAAGGTTTTCAAGGTCCAATAGGAATTCAAGGTACAACTGGAAATCAAGGTAGTCAAGGTATAACAGGTACTCAAGGAGCAATAAGTGCATCAGCAAGAAATGTAACTGTATTTACAACAACATTAAATCAAACAACATTTACAGTACCTGGTGGTTATAATATTGGGTTAGTAGATGTATTCTGGAATGGTGTTAAACAAACAGTAGGAGTAGATTATACAGCATCAAACGGTACAACCGTTGTTTTAGCTAATGGTGCTGCTGCAGGCGATACTATAGAAATAAATAATTACTTAGGAGAAATTGGTTCTCAAGGTAATCAAGGCCCAACAGGTGCTCAAGGCTCTGTTGGTGCTCAAGGCTCTATTGGTGCTCAAGGCACTACAGGTTTACAAGGAACGACTGGAGCTCAAGGCTTTAAAGGCGACCAAGGTTTCCAAGGTACTCAAGGTTTCCAAGGCGACCAAGGCATCCAAGGAACTAAGGGCGACCAAGGCGACCAAGGATTTCAAGGCGCTAAGGGTGATCAAGGCAACCAAGGTCCTATAGGTCCTCAAGGTATTAAAGGCGATAAGGGTGATCAAGGCGATAGAGGCTTCCAAGGCTTTCAAGGAATACAAGGTACAGTAGGTACACAAGGTTCTACTGGTGTTCAAGGCGCTAAGGGCGATCAAGGATATCAAGGTATAACAGGACAAGGTTTTATAATCTACCAAACATATA
>Ga0315905_10005596_pt1 | contig 12798 bp, 9 predicted proteins | sample LakEriMetagenome_5_FD_203522 | JGI IMG/M metagenome (GOLD analysis project Ga0315905, IMG submission 203522) | Freshwater fungal communities from buoy surface, Lake Erie, Ohio, United States - Buoy 4 MA121 | ecosystem: Environmental > Aquatic > Freshwater > Lake | place: USA: Lake Erie, Ohio... | reverse complement strand
GACGGGGGGATGCACATGGCCGGAAAGAAGGAAACAGCCGCACAAAAAGACGTGGTTCAAGCGTCAGACAGCAAGAAGCAGGTGTGTGCTGCTGCGAAGAAGAAAGTGGTAGAAGGGGCTGCAGACGAGGCTGGGGCGACGGAAGCGGACGAGGCGGCAGCTCCAGCAAGCGTTGCCTCTTCCCACGAGACAACTTCGTCGGAGCCGTTGCCTGCCAAAAAGTTAGCACCTGTCGTCGAAGGGTCCCCTCCCTCGGCCTCGTCCAGACAGGACACCAGAATCTGCCACTGCAACAGATCAGGATGCGAACTTTGCAATGCCGTAAAAAAGTCATTGCAAAAGGAGGAGGACGGTAAGCGCTCCAGTGCGGCTGCTGCATCCGCACTGCAAGTGGAGGTTGCGGGAAAGGGAATGCCGCAATTTCGCAAAAGAAAGCCTCGCAAAGATCTCGACCTGAGTGCATGCGATCCATGCGGCTACTTCAATGGCAACAATGGCGACAGCAACCTGTGCTTCATGAATGCAGCGCTCCAGCTGCTCCTGCATTCCATGCGCTGTATGCCTGACGACCTCAACAGGTGCAACCAGGCCGTTGCTCTCTCCCTTCGTGAATGGGTCGAAGCAGTGCTCGAGTGTGGACGCAGCTACACGCCGGGAAGCACGCCAAAATATGCCAAGGCGCCCGCGACCTCTTCCCCGAAGTACACGGTCGTGGGAGGATCCTCTGCTGGCTCCGCAGCCTCAATCGTCAAGGGGAGCGGCTCCTCCACGGATGCAGCTGCCAAGTATCTTTTGCTTGACGGACCGCCAGTCGCTGGTGCGAGTTCTGCCCCCACGCGGGTGCTTCGGAAAGACAAGTCAGACAAGCTGAGGATGGTACTAAGCGAGCATTTCAACATGATCGTGAGGCCTGCAGCGCGACAACGCCAGTGTGACGCATGCGAGTTCCTAGAAGGTGTGCTCGAAGATCTGCGTGCAGATGTTGCAGGATGCGCGCTCGACAACTCAGCGCAAAAAACGCTGCAGGATCTCACGAATTTCATACTAAAAAACATGGAGGAGGAGTCGCTGCAAGGGCGGGGACTCGACTGGTCCTACCTGCGCAATCTGAACCAGCTTGCTGACCTTCGGTGGCAAGCTGACGTACTTGGGACATATGAAGCACCTGGCAGCATCCAGACCGAATCAAATCCAGTGAAGGACGATCGCAATTGCCCGGTGTCGTTCGCTGGACAAATGATGACAAGCACCTGGGACCAGCAAAAGGCTGCCTTTACAGGTTGCGAGTTCGAGCCATTTCATGTATGGGTGCTTTCGTTGGAGGGGGGCGATGCAAACAGCAGGGGCGGCGGTCAGCGAGACCCGGCTGCTGGAGTTATGCTGGAAGATCTTTTGGAAAGGTATTGTGCACCGTCGCAGCCAGAAGAGCGCCCGGAGCTGTTCCGCACGACGCTCATCTGGAGATTGCCCACCACTTTGATCTTTTGTTTGCGGCGCTTCCGCTTTGACAGCGGCGACGACAGGGGCGAAGGGGAGGGGGGGAGAAAGTTAGAAACTGCGGTCGATATTCCGCTAGCCCTGGACTTCTCGTGTGGCGACTCCGCCCCTTTATGCCACCACAGCCGCGCGCGCCACCCTTCCCCGGATTGTTCCAGCAAGAGGAGCCACGTGAGCGTTGCATTAAACGGGTCCAGCCACGTTGAATCCAAAAATGGCATGGGCCTCACTGGCGTAAGCCGGCATTTGTTCCCGAGCGCTCAGGCTGAGAAAGGCAAGCATCTTCTGTCGCTTACCAACGAAGGGATGGGATCCCCGCCTCGAGAGGCAGCTGAGAAGGGCAAACATCTTTTGGCGCTCATCAATGGTGGTGTCATCCCCGATGGGTCCCCGGATGCAGCCGTGCACAGCTCGAATGAAGCCAGCGGTGTCAGCGAGAACAAACCTGCGGTACAACCTGATAGCAATTGGGCCAGGCGTTCATTAGGGAATTCCTGTGTTTACCAGACACACGTGCCGTCAACAAACGGTCGTATGTGGGAGTCACCTGCTGCTATGGAGTGCAGGGATGGCGGCATTTATGACTTGACAGGTGTATGCTATCACCTCGGTAACTCACTCGAGTCTGGACACTACGTTGCCGCTGTCAAGGGACCAAATGATCAATGGTGGGAGTGCAATGACGAACGTTGTGAGCCAATCGAGACGGAGAAAGTCACATCGGGCAGGTGGTCTATTTTATTTGTTGATACGGTATTCTAACCTTTGTTTGTGCGCCTGCAGAGCGTTGTGCGCGAAATCATGTTTTGTCCCTTGTACGCCCAAAGTGACACATTCAGATGCGTGCAGGACCCCAACCGTGCAGTGGTTCGAGTGCGAGGAAACACCTGGTGAATCACGAACAGCATATGTCCTCGTTTACCATCGCCGCAAGTAGTGACCTGCAGTTCGAGCAACATGCCTTCCGCCCAATAGACGACAGTGAGGAAGCACATGTTGTGTTTTCCGTGTTGCTTGTGGGTAAAGTTATTATCATGTCTGAGATTTGATTGTGCGTTCACCACTCATTTTCACCTCAACAAGAGCGTGCATAATTCGGTTTCAAGTCACCTTGTTTGAGACAGCCAAGACATTCTCAAAGCTCAGGTTCGTATACTCTCAGTCTCTCGCCTAATGATAGCGGCGCCAGAATCGTTCACCACTAAAAATACTCATCCGCGCGGCGCCCGGAGCCTGCTGCCGTGGCGGGCCTGGGCACGGGACCAGTACGGGGTTCCGTTTCCATTGTGTCTTACATTTTGGCCTCGTAGTCGCACACTCGCTCTCGCACACGCACAAGCACACACGAACACAAACACACTCACGAACGCGAACGCGCACGCGCACGCGCACTCCCACTCCCACCCACGCCAACATCCACACGCGCACAGAAACGTGGTGAGGCTGGCTCTGGCACACTATTTTATTACCAAGCTGCCGCGATATACATGCATAGATGGACAGCTGCGCTGGCCCAAGGATCTTTCGATTACTTCTGGTCCACTCCCTCTTTTTCAATGTTGCCGCGCATGCGCCTAGACTGCCGGCTCCGGAAACTTGTCTCCGAGCGCCTTGCACTGCTTGCCCTCGCACACTTCGGGGTGAAGCTGGTTGCCTGATGAATCCGCGAGAGTCCGGACACAGCCGGGGGAATGTTAACATGCTGCTGAAGCCTGCGGAATGTTAACATGCTGCTAGCCTGCCCCACGACCTCGTGGGGGCGGGCATGAAACGATGCACGGCATTTAACTGCCGTGCCACACGCAAGCACGCGGCAGCACGCACCAGCTTGGGTGTAGTCCGCGAAAGCGTTCGCCTCCGGCGTGAACGTGTACGTGGACTGGTACGGCTTGGCGCCCGGCATGTTGGAGAGGAGTGCGAACATAGACTTGAAGTGTTCCAAATCCGATCACGCTCAAAAAGGAACAAAAAAAACAAATAAACGGAAGATGAGTACAAGCACGGTGAAGAGCTGAGGCATCTCAGGGCCGCACACGGCAGCGCCCGGCCCATGACCCGCAAGTGACCGCGCGCGCGACGGGCGCGCTCCCTGCGCGTTGCATGACCGCGTGCGCCCCTCTCGTATGGGTGCGCCCGCACTCGGTGCGCCTGCACTCGGTGCGCGTCGGGAAACGAGGCAAGCTGGAATCATCATCAAGGCAGCGGTGTGAGGGGTGCGAGACAGAGGGCGGGCAAGAAGGCGTCGAGCGCGACGTTGGGGGCGGACCGCATGTGCGCGCATTTTCATTCCGCGCCGTACGCGGCGGCGGCGGAGGCAACCACACGTGCAATTCGGGGGCATTGGGCGTCGTCCTGGGGCTGCTTCTGCTGTGCTCGCGCCCGACCGATGCCCAGTTTGCGTTCCAAGTGCGATTCCCGGATACAGAGGCTGTGGAGAACCTGCCGCACGTCGACTGTGGCGCGTATCCAGGCCTGGGCACGGGCCCTTTTGTCGGGCTTCCACGTTCGGCGAATTTGATGGACCCCACCGTGCCCGTACCGTCCTGCCAAGAGTGTCTTCCATGCACGCCTGAGCCTTGCATCGCGCTGTGTGTGAATTCATTCGTCATCGCGACGACACAGGTAAATCAGTTCAACGGTATGGACGAGGATGTAGAAATCTGCAATCCGACCGACACTAACGGAAACACCATCGACCTGAATGACAACGACTTCAGAATCTCGCTGACCACGAAAAGCTCCTCCTTCAACGCCCCAGACGGTCATGTCATCACGATCTCAAAAGAGGACCTGGAATGCGAGCGGGGCAAGTGGCAAGTGAAATACAGCACATCGATAGCAGGACAGTATATATTCGATGTTCAGTTGAAAACGGGCGAAACTGCAACTGGTTTCGATATTTTGACGCCTCTGCTGACTGCGGACAAACTTTCATCACCCTTCGAATGGTTAGCAACGTACGTTCGACCAGGCGTGTATAATCCAGACTTTTACTTTATTGACATTGTAAATACGTTGCGGCCCGTCTGCACGACCGCGACAATTGTGTGCGAGCACTGCACCAATCCTGGCGTGAACGGCGGGTGCGCGGGGAACAACTATGTGCCATCAGTTCGGGCCGAGTCGCAAATCATGTTGTATCCGGGAGACAGGTTTTATAATAATGTGTCTACGCTATGCTTTGAGGCAGTTTCAAAATCCACGTACAACCTGAAGGCAGTCAAAATTGCGACTAAAAGGGGCAAGATATGCAGTGGCCAGGAAGGAACAGAAAGGTACTGTGACGTCGATACCATCAAGGAGCCTGTGCAGAACTGGGGCAGGCTTGAGTCTGAAACGACTTGTGTTGAAAATGAACTTGAAGAGGCGCATTTCTATGCTATTACCTTTACACCCACCTCCAGCGGCTTCTACGCTATCGAAGTACTCACCCAAACAACGGATGCAACCCTGGCCCCAATCTTGACTGCTCCATTGGGGCCACTTGTAATTCCGGTGGATGCTGGGCCAGTGGACGCTACAAAGTCTTTTGCGTATGGAAACGGTCTCGTTGGCGTCATCCAAAGCGAGCTTGCCACCTTCACAATTCAGCCCATTGATAGGTTCGGAAACCACCACACCCGGGGAGCACATGTGTTTCAAGTTCAACTTTCCATGGTGGACCCGCCCACAGCGTTCCGGCAGATTGTCACGCCCAAAGATACGGGTGGGGGCATGTCCACAGTCGAGTTTCAACTGCAAACCGCTGCTGTCTACGGTGTTGAGATTCGTTATTGCAAGGATCTCCTTCACTATCCGCCGTACTCCGCGGCAGAAAATCGCTTCTGCGATTTGGATAACGCAGATGGAGAACCACCGTACCAGGTATTTGTTTTTAGGTTCACATGTAGTGATCTCGCACCAGCGTTGTCCCTTAGCAAATACCCTTATTATATCGCTTTCGTGTTGTGACGTCTTCGTGGTGTATCTAAATACAATGTTTTGCATCATTTCACAGGGGCCCTACATCATGGGTGCACCATTCCGCCTCACAGTGAGTCTTTCCGAGTTCGATCTTCCTATCATTTCTGTACCGGGAATGATGACTGGGTTCCGGTTCGGCGACGTCGGAATCCGATACTATGCGCTCTTTATTGCAAATTTCCCTGTATGTGGCCAAAAGTACGGAAACCCGCAAATAAGGTGCGACAATAAACTTCGTGAGCGGCCAATGTGTTCTGTTTTGTCGTGGTTGGAATCTTTGTTGTTGTGTCGATCCACGCTACTATGTTTTGAAGTATTTTGCTTGTGGATGATTGCCATCTCTCATAAAATATCTCCTCTCATTGTGTTCCGGTGCCTTTTGTGGCAGTGAGCGGTACAATCCAGTGGTGAGATTTGACCTCGACGGCATGAGATATTCGAGCACCCCACCTCCGATGAAGCTTACGCCAGGCAGTGTGCGAGCCACGGATGTAGCATCGGGACTTTATGCGTCAACACGTTATTCCGAATATGCAGGGCGCTGTATGAATGACGGATACGTCTTCACGTTTATGCTCACCGTCAGCGGCAGTTACAAGGTGTGGATTTACACTGACACCACAAACCCAAGGGCAGTAGCAGAGAGTCCGAGAACGTTCGTCTTGTCTCCCGATGTACGCATTATTGATAATTTCAGGGGGAGCGGACCAGTCGTCAAGTGCACGAAGGAAATCGATTGCATGGCAAATCAAGACACCTGGCTCATTATCCAAGCCAAGGACCGCTTTTTCAATAACGCTACGTCATGTGCAGAAACCATTGTAGCGCACGTCGTGCCTGTCATGCAGGCTACTGACTATTTCCGGGTGACCAACTTGGTGGAGTTTACAGATGTTGGTGGTGTTCCTATCAATGGCGTTCCTGGTCCGGGGATCACACAATCCACCAGAAGCGGCTACGTAGCGCAGCCCATCAGCGACTTTTACGGAGAGGTCAAATCATGCACAGAAGGGATGTACAGGGTATCCGTTTTAGCATCCCTATCGGCCGATTACCGCGTATCGGTGAAAGTGGACGGCAACAACCTGTACGGAAGCCCATTTCCAGTCACAATATACCCCCAACAACGGCAAATAGTTCCAGATGTTATCACAGATGGTCTTGTCACTGTAACACGGTGGACATACTACCGCGTGTACTTTGATCGCCCTGGTATGGGCTTTAACGTCGAAGTTCAGAAAACCGACGACAATAAAGGTGAGCCCTGGACTTACATGAGATACGAGGCCGTTTTTGCTGATATTCAAGAGCCAGACATGACAGCTGGAATTCGTTACGAGTACCCTGATGCCAGACAGTCTATATATTGTCGGAGCTGTCGAATTCATGTTCCTCCACACAATGCAAAAATAGGGTTATACTATATCGCTGTGTATGGCTTTGAAGCCGATTCGTTTCACACGATAATCGTCAACAAATACAAGGATACTTTCATTACTTCCGGCTCTGTCACGACTGGCAATTTGAAACCTGGGCATTATGCCTACTACAGATTCCGCATTGAGACCACGTCTGGCTTTCAGATCCGTATTTCTTCGACCGGCAGTTCGCAAGGGTCAATGACAGCAACCTTGAAGAAAGGCAACTACCCTGCGACTGATTTCGACTCAAGTGCCATTTTGGGGCAGAACTTGTTTCAGCAAGATTGCCAGGATTGCATTATTGATCACCCTCCTACTTTGTGGGCTAAGGGAGACTGGTATCTCGCGGTCATTGGCCATACGTACTCTATTGACTTTCAGGTGGTCCTCCTCGAGTTCTCTGAAGCAGTCGTAGAATTCGGCTCGCAGGCGAACCAGCTTTCGCTGAGAGCCCTGACGTGGGGCTATTATACATTCACGATCGACCCTGACATCGAGCCTTCAGGCTTCAAGCTGGACGTGATTCCCACTAATGCGGGGTACAACCTTACGACGGTCTTGAAAAAGGCGCAGCATCCGATCACACTCACGGACTCCACATTCAGGTCGAGACCTTGCACGCATTGCAGAATCACTGTAATGACTCGGCAGAAACTGCAAGCCAAATGGTACGTCGGGATCTACGCCGGGGCAACTGGAGGCGAATTTCAATTGAAGGTCAAGTTGATGGAGTCCTGCCCAAATGACTGCTTTGGCAATGGTGTGTGTTTGCAACGGAAAATCCGAGTTTGTCGTTGCTTCCCCGGGTATACCGGTATTGACTGTCGCGATGCTGTAAAAGAAAAGGTAGCATAGCAGACCAGCAAGTAAAAGTCTCTCATCTACCCAAATTCATAGAGTTTTCACAGACAAAACTGATGATGCGATCATTTGCCCCCTCTGTTTTTTGCTGATGTCGAGTTGTTGTGTGCGCGGTAATATGTGTGCGGTAATATGTGTGGTGTTTGGTTTGCGTCTTGAAGGTCTTTGCCTGGTATCCCATGGACGGACACGCTGCAGATGTCACGGACAACAAGAGACCCCTTTTCTATAAAGTCAACGCGGAAGGTGAACTTTCCTACGTCAACAATGGGTAATTTGATATTGTCTCTGTATTTCTTTGCGCCTTCGCTTTCATGCCTATATACTAATGGACTCGCCCTGTCCATCTTATTTTTCCCCGACTTTTTTGTCAATGTGACAGACAGTAAAAATTTCTGCCACAATTTGTATAACAGACCAGGTTGAGTCAACAGACAGGGTTTGTGTGACCCTGTCTGTCGCACTCAATGTGATCTGTCACATTTTGTGTGACGACAGACTGGTGTGTAGACACTATTGATTTTTCTGCTTATTAAGAAATTAAGCTGTGAACGGGGTTTACAGGCTCAATCTTCTAGACACGTACATAATCATTCCCAAGCCAACGCCCGACATCGTCTGTTCTCAATTTACAAGGTTTTTGTGTTACCTTGACCATCACGCACAAACCCACCCCGTTATTTCAGATTCGTTACCACAATCTCGCGAAATACAGTCTCGCTTTCGTTCTCTTCGTTACCTCCCCTTAAAGTCCCTTGCGTCAATTCTCAACCCAGGATCGACGAGCCAGAGCCGTCAGACCTGCAGTGGGGTGATCAACAAGAAACGCATGAGGGCTTCACAGGTCGTAGTCGCATTGACGCGGTAATACCCGAAGCGAGCGAATGGTATTCTTGGAACGAGCTTGGCAAGTCAAAGGGCAATCCGCGTACAGATGAAACTTGTGCTGAGTACAACCCCAGGTCGTTTTACTTGCCTGAACGTGCATGCACGCTCACACTTATCGGCTGAGACTCATGGTGAGAAAAATTGCAGGAGGGAGATGACGATCATGTTCTACTTCCGCGTTGGTGAGCGTGGCTTGTCGCCTGGCTCTATCATGACACTGGGCAAGGTCTAGATCCATGTATCCCAATGCAACCTAGTGCGTCAGCCAAAAATTGATCAGTACCGGTCTAAACGTTAACCAATCTTGATCCGTCCATTGCAAGTTTCTCCTACAGAAGTTGAATGCGTAGATGCGCTTGACTAGCTTGTTGTATGTATGGCAACTGATTATCTGCTCCTGGCGCGATCAGCCATCGCTGATAGTTGGTCGGGATGATGCTGACCATAATGGCAAGTGGAGCTGGTCGCTGTACCCGCAAGCTCACCCTAACGGACGCCATATAGTATTCGACATGTACATTCGCAATACCACGCATGAAATCAGCCTCCGTGAAGAGGACATTTATCCTATTGATGGGAAGCCCATCTTTGAGAAACCAGACTTTTGGAAGCGCTCATTCCCGAATGGCTGGTGCCGCAATGAAATCCGACCATCGCGCAAAGATGGTAATAAGATCTCACTCTCAATCGATCTCGTTTTTGAACGCCATCCGCCTGCTTTGAAATTATTCAAATGCGGCTCACATGATAATTAAGTGCTCATTTACTGCCACATTCTGATGCCTCCCGCTTCGTGGGTATGCTCTCCTGGACACGCTCAGGGTTTTGTGAATACTTTGAGAAAGAAGAATATTATCACGTGGCGGCCGTCTTTGGGCTTCGTCGCGTTGAGCTTTACGTCGGTACGTACATGCTTCAGGGGAGCAAGAATGTGCGTGTTGAGAGTGGGGGAGCAAAATTTGATTGCACTGATACACAGTCGCAGTCAAGCAAGGCTCTGGTCAAATTTACATATGCACGTAGCGAGCGAGAAGAGATGCTTCACATGAATCTTCCTGTTCTTGGTTTGCGCGTTCCCCGATATTCTTGGTTTGCGCGTTCCCTGATAGAAAATTATGAGTCTGTTGCAGATTCAGTACTAGTAGGAGCAATGAACCTAAGCATGTGGAACATCACCGACTGCGAAGGGTGCCGAATTCAGTTCGGCCACGACCCTCGTTATTCTCCGTACGAGCGACTATTTTTCGGGCAGGTTGTATTCGTCAGTGCAACATGTCCGAGTAAAGATCAGAGCTCGTGTGCGTTGGCGGCTTGAAATGCAATACATGCGCCAGCAAGGGCGTGACATATATCCATCGCGCATGCGTTTGGTCTTTGCATAGCATTCATTCCAGCCAGGCACTAAGTTGATCGGAATGCAGGTGCGAGATATCCGGATCTTGCGCTACTCTGCCTCGGTTGAAGAGATCAAGACACTAGTTGACAAGGGCGACAGTTGGTTTAAGTGGCGTGCAGCTGTGCGCAACAATGAGGGCATAGTTTCCAACCGAGGGTCATGGGAGGTGAGTGAGATGAGGCGTACACGCTGGAAGACAGTGACCTAGGGCGAATGCTATTTTCCACATGACTCCCTGTCTGTGCGCGGGCTAGCCATGATAACCGAGATTAATTTGAACCAGGATCCTATACCTCTGTCGGGCCTTGACGATGGTGCGCTTGACCCCGATCTTTCGGCACATGATGAAATCTGCCAGAGGTGCGCTATGTCTTGGCGCGCAAGTGTCGGTGCATGCTTGTCCTGATATCATAGTTATCTGTTCGTGAGTGCGCTTTTTGTGGCTGGTATTGCAGCTACCGAGCTCCAAACGAGCCACGAGATATGCAAAGTGAAGCCAGGTGTGCTTTCATTGACACCGACACTTCATGGATCCTCCGAGAGGTATGTTCGCTCTGCGTGGCCTCTGATGAAATGCATTGCGAGGGCCTCGGAACAAAACGTCTTCTGTTACACTTTGTAAAACATACATTGGAAAACAGGGGAAAGACCGGTCTTACCGAAAATTTGACACCGATCGCACGCCCTTTGGTCTCGGTCACGAGCAGATAGTTCTGGTACGGATCGCCTCCAACTGTATTCTGCTTGTCCACAGAAAGGCAGCGTAAACACACAAAACCAACCCTTCATCAATTCACCCCCACAACTAAGTATCCGCTTGGTCGCATGTGAGCTGCAGCCTGGTGTCACGACCTTTCAACTCTTACTCTGCATTTTCAATGTTGGCAGCTGGATACAAGGCCAAAACAAGAAGCATATGTGGGCCGCTACTATGACTTTAGTATCGACGAAGAATGAGAGTGGATGTTGCCGGGTAGAGACGTAAATGTAGGGTTTGCTCAATTTTGCATGTGACTTTGGAGTGCATGTGCCTTTGGAACTCGGATACGGTACGCTGACTTTGGAACTCGCCTACGGTACGGCTGCGAACCGTAGCAGCAGCCGAGTTCCAAAGTCACATGCATTTGGAAGCGTCGCGCACTGCCGAGAACCTAGCAGAAACCAATTTTCCAGTAACCATTGAGGCTGTAACATTAGACGTATTCATTGTAGGCGGGCTTCATGTACATAGTGTATTGTAGGTTTTTTTATTATTCACACACCTAGAACCCGGTTCGTGGGCAAATTTGCACCATAAACCTCGGTGGGAGGTATGCAGAGAATTCAATAGATTCCGCGAGAACATGACGCTTGAAGGCGTGCACTCTTGGAAGAAACTCTGAAGACTCAGTAATCATCTTTAATCAAAACCATCAAACATCAATTGCACTTGCGTGTCTGATTTGCGAAATTCATGTATTGCCCACCGCAATGGATCGCGGCAGAGTGCGCTACGGCAGAAAGAGGAAGTTTCCCCAACAGTTGTGTTCAGTAACAAAAAAGAACCACGTCCATCATCCCCAAACCTCAAATTAAAATTGTCAAAAACATCTCTGTCGCACAAGACGACACATTTGTGAAAAAAGCCAACAACACCGGCAGCTCTCTGGAGACACTTCCATCTGCCCGCTAGCTTGCGTTCCTCACATCACGTTCCACGCCTCTCCCTCTGTATCATGTCTGGACTTTCTCTCCTTATCATGTCTGGTTCATTCTCGCGTCTCCAACGGCGAGAACTTTTCCGTGTCCAGCGGTTTTCCGTGTCCGAGTGGCGTCGCGCGGTCGCGCTCAGCGTCCTCCTCGTTGACTCCTCCCTTCCTCCTCCTCCTTCCCCTGGGTCCTCAACGCCATCCCTTGCCGAAATTTGTGCCATTCTTCAATGCAGAGGCCGCTGGAATCTCAAGATTTTGCCTCCAAGCTTACAATTTCAAAGCGAGAACACAACACCGGTAGCACGTGTAGGATACCAGGAGATGCCAGAAGCTGTGGAGTGGATATACGCCGGCCCTGTCGAGAAGGAAGCAGCTAACTCCCAAGAAAAAGGTACACGCCGCCCTGCACACATGTGCACGTACAAGGGTACCATTTTGGCGGTCATTCGCAAGCAATCGCCAGAGGAAAAAGTCGGCAGGGGGGGGGGATGGAAGGAGGGGGATGGGGAAAGGTGGAAGAGGAGGGGGGGAAGTAAAATTATAAATGGGCAAGGGGGGAAGAGGCGGGTTTATTCAAAGCAAAAGCAGTGAACGAGGTAGGGGGAAATGTTGAGAAAGAAAGTACCCGACTTCGCCGTTGGTGCACAAAATGTAGAGGGATGGAGGCACAACAAGCGAAGTGAGCACGATAGAGATGAGGGCTGTTTTGCGCCACGAGTAGACGTAGATCGCCAGTACCCCTCCAATCACCAGGGCGTTGGGCAGCAAGTCTGTCATCTGTGTGTGCACATATTCATACATACATACATACGCACGCACGCACACACACACGCACACACGCACACGCACATGAAGAGACACACACAGGCTGGCTCTCTCGCTCGCGCACCCTCTCACCTTAAAAAGCTGGAGGGACACAAGCCAAAACGTGAGGACTGCTTGCCCTGCGATACAGGTTTAGCTAGGGTTTAGCTAGGTTTGGAGGGACATACGGCAAAACGTCAGGACTGCTTGCCATGCGACACACACACACACACACTCACACACACACACACACACACACACAAACACACACATACAC
>Ga0315905_10005595_pt1 | contig 12798 bp, 11 predicted proteins | sample LakEriMetagenome_5_FD_203522 | JGI IMG/M metagenome (GOLD analysis project Ga0315905, IMG submission 203522) | Freshwater fungal communities from buoy surface, Lake Erie, Ohio, United States - Buoy 4 MA121 | ecosystem: Environmental > Aquatic > Freshwater > Lake | place: USA: Lake Erie, Ohio... | reverse complement strand
TCAATATTTGACAATTTAATATCATCTTTTATTTGAACAAAAGTATTCATTGCACCCTTAAGTATGCCAAAATTTTGAAAGATTAATTGTATGCCTGGAATGGTTCTTAAGCCGGCTAATGCAAACACTGCTAGCAATGAAATAATTTGTGATAAATTATTATTAAAAATTTTTAATGAAATAATAAAAGTAATTACTATAATGATAATCGACAATAACTCTAATAATGTTCTTGGAGAATGAGATATAACTGTTGTGCTTGCTGTTTTGTTATGAAAGCTTTTGTTGACTGAAGAAAATTGATTGATAAAAAAATCTTGAGTGTTATAGAAAATTATTTCTTTAATTCCTGAAAAAGATTCTATCAAAATTTGAGATTTGTGCTTTAAGAGTTTATTAATTTCAAAACTATTATTTTCTAATTTTTTTTTAACTAATTGATAAAATAAAAAGTAATACAGTAAAAAAAATATTATTAACGAAATTGTAATACTTAAATTTACAAAGGATAAAAATAAAAAAACTATTAATACATGAACTAATCTAGAAAATATTAATAATGAGGGTAAAAATATCTGTGAAATAACAATTTCTATATCAGTATTAATTTTTTTGATTATTAAACTTTTATTATGTGTTAAATGAAATGCGCGATCCTTATTTAAATAAAATTCAAATAATCTATTTGACATTTTGGCTCCAACAGAATGCATGTAATTAACTAATTTCCAATTAGAGATTGTTGATAAAATTGCAGAAAAAATAAATGTAAGAATTGAAATTAGTGCAAAAAAAATTATAAAGTAATTAATATTTTTAAAATTTAAAAATATAAATATTTTTTTAAATAAATTTTCTTCATATATAATATTAACATCTGTGGAAATTTTTAATAAAAATCCAATAGACGCAATACTAATTATTTCAAATAAAGAAAGTAAAATTAAAATAAATATAATTAAAATATAATTATTTCTATCTTCTTTAGATAAAAATACATAAATATCATTTAAAATATTTTTCATTAAAAATTTTTATATCTAATAACTAGAATCTTTTACTACATTCTTATTTTAATAAAGCCATGTAGTTTTTGATTTGATTCAAAGTTATATCTAATGACGATTTTTTCTTTATTATTACCGCTTTATACCAATCAACTGTAATATTGATTGCCTCAGAAACACTATATTTAGGATGCCATTTTAATATTTTTTTTGCTTTACTAATGTTAAGTTGTAAATTTTTTTGTTCATAAAATTTACTTTTTTTAATTAAAATTCTTCCACTTCCCCAAACATTAATAACTTTCTTGATTACTTCTAAAACGGAAGTCAGGGTATTTCTTTCTGTGCCGAAATTCCAAGGTCCAGAATATTTTCTTGGATTTTCATATAACTTTTTTGCAAGAAGCAAATAACCACACAAAGGTTCCAAAACATGTTGCCACGGTCTATTAAAATTTGGATATCTTAATATTATTGGTTTTTTTTTTAAAAACGATCTTATTGAATCTGGGATTAATCTATTTTTTGACCAATCACCCCCACCTATAACGTTGCCAGCTCTAGCGCTCGCAACTCCTATATTTTTTATTGCTAAAAAACTTTTGTAATAAACATTGACCATTATTTCGGCTGTTGCTTTGGAACCGCTATATGGATCTTCTCCTCCTATTTTATCATCCTCTTTAAAGCCTTTTTTGGAAAAATTACTCTCATAACATTTGTCTGATGTAACAAATACTGCAGATTTAACAAAATTATTTTTTTTTATACTTTCAAGCATATTTAATGTTCCAAAAGAATTTATTTCAAAAGTTAAAGCTGGATTTTTGTATGATTCTAAAATCAATGGCTGGGCCGCCATGTGAAAAATAATTGATGGTCTACTTTTTTTAATAAAATGGTTTAGTTTATAAAAATTTCTAACATCAATGTGAGCTAATTTAATTTTTTTTTCCAACTTTAATTTATAAAATAAATTTTTATTAATATTAGGGTTAAATCCAATGCCATAAACTTTAGCTCCCAGGTAATGCAGCCACAAAGCAAGCCAGGAACCCTTGAAGCCGGTAACACCTGTTATTAAAACTTTCTTTTCTTTAAAAAAATTAGCTAATATATTTTCCACGGGGCCTTTCCTGACATCCATATTTTATTTAATAATACTTTGTCTCTTAACGTATCCATGCATTGCCAGAAATTCAAATGTTTATAAGCTATTAATTCTCCATTTTTAGATAACAACTGCATAGGTTCTTTCTCAAGAATTGTATTGTTATTTTTTAAATATTTGAAAATTTCATTCTTGAATACAAAAAAACCACCATTTATCCAATTTTTTGAAGCCTGAGGCTTCTCTTTAAAACTTACTACTTTATTTTTCTTACTTAAAATTAATTCTCCAAATCTAACCGGAGGTCTCACTGCTGTTATAGTGGCAATTCTATTATTCTTCTCGTGAAATTTTTTTAACTTTAATAAATTTATATTTGACAAACCATCTCCATAAGTCAGCATAAAGTTTTCATTATTTATTAAGTATTTTTTTAACTTTAAAAGGCGCCCCCCCGTTAAAGTATTTTTCCCAGTCTCTACTAACTCTATATTTATATTTTTATATTTTTTATTTTTAAAATATTTTTTAATTACCTCACCTTTATAACCTAGCGCTAAAATAAAATTATTAAATCCATATTTGTGATAATATTGAATTAAATGTTCAAGAATAGGCATTTTGCCAATTTTTACCATCGGCTTCGGTTTAATTTTAGTTTCTTCTGATATTCTTGTACCAAGACCACCACAAAGGATAACTACTTTCATGACATTATGAGTAAAAATAAATCTAATACTATTCTATTTTTTATTATTTATTATTTATTATATTATTAATCAATTCTTCTAAATCAGCATTAATATTATTACTAAATTTACAAAATTTATTTTTAAATGAATTAACAATATTTTCCTTTTTATTCCACCATTTTGATGGTTCCATATATATGTTTGAAATTACATTTTTAACATCTTTTAAGTTATCAATGATTATTTGATTTTTTTGTAATTGCTTTATTTCTTTTTCTGCATAATTGTTAAAAAGCACATCTCCTTTTCTCCATACACCGATAGTTGGAATGTTTAAGTAAATACTTTCTAAGAAAGCGGTCCCCATGAACGTAGTAATTACTAACTTACTATTATTAAAACTGTCATTTGTGCTAGCTTCATCAAATTTTAAATTAGGAAAATTTTTATTTATTATAATTTTATAATATTCTCTCATTATTGTTAAGTGCGGCAATCTAACAATTACATGATTTTTTATATCTTCATTAACAGACAATACTGATTTTATTAATTCTAACTGATCATTCATAAGTTGAAAATTATTATCTTGCAGCAATGAAGGTTTTGTTCTTACCGAATGCCTAGTAAAAGCATATAAAATAATAAGTATTTTTCTGTTATTTTTTTTTTTTGGTATTAATTTTTTTGAAAAGTAAAAAGGAATAATTTTTTTATTTATATTTTTCCAGCCCCAGGAAAGAAAAAAATCCGCGGTTTTTACTTCTGTATAAACATTGTAATCAAATAAATACAAACCCATTATTCCATGCTGTAAAATTATAAAATGCAAATTTCTAATATTATTAGCGATAAAAAATTTGAAAAGTTCATCTCCATGCTGAGCGACACTTGATATGCAAATCTTGGCTCTTGATGGAAAAATTTTTAATGATTTTTTTTCGTAATCATTTAATGATTCCACGAAACACTTAGGAATATAATCTATAATCGTTTTTTCTAAAAATTTCTCAAAATTATTATTAGCTTTAATATTTAAAATTATATTTCTTTTAGCTTTAATTATATTATCTTTTTTAGAAGGACCTTGAATGAAATTAAAATAAGGAAATTGTTTAATACATAGATAAATTTTCATTTCATTGGTTAGACCAAGATATGTATTATATAGTATAATTTTTGAAAAACTTTTAAATACACCTAAAGTATTAAATAGTAATTTTTTGATAATATTTATTTTAATACTAGTGGACTTGTAAGTGTCATTAGAATTGTATCTTAGTTTTATTTTTCCTAAATTAAAAAATTTAGAATTATATTTTAGTATTTTAGATATTAATATAGAGTTCCAAATGTCGTGCGATGAAAAAAAAGTAAAATCATTAGTTTCTTTTGAGATACCATCATTATAATTATCAACATATTCGTGATAGCTGACATGTTTAAATTTATTACTAACTTTACTTATTAAATTCCATCTATCATAAGTAACTTGCAAGAAGTTTTTTACCCAAGGACCAATAAGAATTCGCCAATATTCGATTGGCTCATTCTTAGAATGAATTCTATTCAAAGTCTTGGAAAGTTGGTTCAGTACTCTTTCGTTTAATGAAATTAAATAATCATAATTTAACTGAATTTCTTTTTTACTGTATTTTAAATAATAGTTGCAAAATTTATTTTTATCTTTACTAAAATAATTATCAGAAAAATATACCCAAGAACCTAATGAAATTACTTTATTATATTTTTTATGTTTAATTTTTTGTTTTGGATAAAATAATAAATAATTTTTTTTCATACAGGATATTTACTTTCTTTAAATAATTAAAAATTAGCTATTTAATAGAATTTTAAAAACTCAAAAAATCAATAATTTGTAAAATTGTTATTTTTATATATCTTTAAAAATTTTACTGCTGTTAAAATCTGCATTAAATTGAAGCTTGTTGATGAAATATTTTTATTATAATTCTTCAAGTACAATAATATATTTTTTTTGTTAAACATTTCTAAAGTACTTTTATTTGAAGTTTCTAATTCTTCTTTTAATAAATTAGATAAAAAATCTTTAAACCATGCTCTTTGAGGATCAACTATAGTTCTTTTTTCAGTATTAAAATTTTTTATTTTAAAACTTTTATCCCATATCCATCTATGTTTAAAATTTTTTATTTTTAAATTATCTCTAATATTAAAACAAAATTTAAAAAATTCATGATCTAAAAACGGAACTCTAGCTTCTACGCTACTTGCCATGGACAATCTGTCGACATACTTTAATGTTCTGGGTAAATGTATAAATTTGGTATCAAAATATTGAGATTTTTGTAATAGTGTCATTTTATCTGGCAAATGAGTTACATTAATTTTTTTTAAATACTCATTTACAAAATCTTCATTAAATAAATCAAAAAATAGATAAGGCGTACCGTCAGACGTAAAATTTCCTTGTGAGGAAATGCAGTGCAAAAAGTTTATAATTTTCTCTACACCAAATTTTTTTATATGTTTAATTGAGAATATTTTATCTAATAAAGCATTTTTTTTAATATTTAAATTAGAGCCTATGTAATATGGAAAATAATTATAGTTATATCCTGCGAACATTTCGTCCCCTCCATAACCTTCCAATATTACTTTGATTTTTTTCTTTTTAACTTCTTCATATAATTTTTTAACTCCAAAAGTTCTGATCGAAGTAAATGGGGATTCTAGATTCTTTAACATCTGATTAAAATTATTTAAAATATAGTCTGGATTAACTGCTGTATAAGAATTAAATACATTATTCCTTTTAGCGACATCTTGAGCATACTCTAACTCACTGTAATTATTTTTTGAACTATCGCTAAAATAATAAGTAAAAGTATCCATTTTATATTTTAATTTTTTACTACTATGAACCGTTATTGAGCTGCTATCATTGCCACCACTCAAAAAGCTTCCAATCTTTGTGTCCGCACAAAGATGCTCTTCGATAGAGTTGTCAAATAAATTTTTAATTTTATTTATTATATTTTGATTACTGTCTATTTGATTAATTTCTTTATTTAAATTCCAATAATTTACAGTTTTAACTTTATTTCTTGTAATAATTTTATAAGTGGAAGGCTCAAATGATTTGACATGCTTAAAAAAAGTTTTTTCATCATGGTCCATAAAACCCTTAAAGAAAAAATCGCCGAAAGCTAAATCATCAAAATTATTTTTTTTTGTGTAAAATAGTAAAGGTTTTATTTCGGATGAGATTAAGAAATATTCATTGTCCTGAATATAATATAATGGCTTTATTCCAAATCTATCTCTGACTATAAAGAAAACTTTATTTTTAATATCATAAATAACAAAACTAAACATTCCTTTGATGCTATGAATAATGCTCTCTCCATATTTTTCATATAAATTAACTAAAATTTCAGTATCAGAATTTCCCTTTAAAACACTCTTATCTAGTTTATTGCGCAAATAATCTGCATTATAGATTTCGCCATTAAAGACAATCACAAATCTACCGGAGTGACTTTTCATAGGCTGCCTACCATTGGCGGATAAGTCTCGAATGCTTAATCTGTAAAAAACTATATATATATCATTGTTTTCAAATACGCTCATATCATCGGGGCCTCTATGGCTCAAAAAATTTGCAGATTCTAAAGCAAGCTTTTTATTAAAAATTTTTTTTTTTGTTGCTACAAAAAAACCACACATAGTTAACTCTCTATAATAATAAATTTGTATATTACTTAAATTACCTTATCAAAAAAAATGGTTTAGTTAGAACAAATAATTGAAAATAAATTGATATAGTAATATTAAAAAGCTATCTGTTAATTAAAAAAGAATATTATCAATGAAAATCAAAATAATAGGATCTGGATCAGCTGGAAACCACATTGCATTTGCATTCAAAAATTTTGCCTCTAAAATTATTATGACTGATATTTCAAAAGAAGCTTTGCTGAGGGCAAAAAAAAAAATTTATATTAACAGATATAAAAAATGGAATCACAAAATAAAACAAATAATTGAAGGATCTAAAAAAGAAATTAATGAATTCTATGATGTTATTATAATTTCTACTCCACCAAAAAGTCACATTAACCTACTCAAGTATAATGTAAAAAAGTCAAATATTTTTTTAATAGAAAAACCAATCTGCGATCCGAATAAGTCTAGTCTTACTTTATTAAAAAAAATAATTAACAACAATAAAAAAAAAATATTTCTTTGCGGATACAATCATCGTTTATTTCCTTCGACAATTAAACTTAAAGAAATATTCAATAGCCACAAAAATAATTTCAATTATATGTGCGTCAATTTCAAGGAAGGAACCGAGGGTTTTTTAAAAGCTCATAACTGGTTAAAATCTTTAAACGATAGCTACCTATCTAATTGGAAAGAAGGTGGCGGAGCTCTGTGTGAGCATTCTCATGCTCTAAATTTAGCTCAATATTTAATCAATGATCAGGCCAATAATTTAAAATTGTTTAATAAGAATATTGAATTTTCTGTTAACAAAAATACTTACGATAAAAATTCTAAGCTTTTTTTTAACTTTAAAAAAAAACCTATCATAATTAATCAAAATTTTGAAACAACGCCTACTGAAAAAAAAATTACCATTACCGGAAATTATTATTATTTAGAATTGCAATACAATTACAAAAATAATGATGATAAAATTTTATATTACAATTTTAAAAAAAATAAAAAAAAAATATTTATTTTTAAAAAAAAACGGAAAGATGATTTTTTATATGAAGCCAAATTTTTATGCAAAATCTTTGAAAAAAAAATAAATTCTTCTCCATTAAGTGCTAAACATGGAGTTGATACTATGAGACTGCTTATGCAAGCATTATATAATAAATAAAATTAATTTATTCTCCATTTAATCTTATTGCCATTTAAATGGTTATAAATATTTAAAACACAATTTTTAATTACTCTTATATGCGTATTATAAGTAGATCCTGCGATATGAGGGGTAACAATAACATTATCTAAAGAGTTAATGCTGTCATTTTTTTTTGTTGGCTCTTGATAATGAACATCCAATCCAGCCCCTCGTATTTTTTTATTTTTCAAACAATTAAACAATGATGCTTTATGTATAAGTTCCGCTCTAGAAACATTTATTAAAATCGAGCTTTTTTTTAAGAGGTTAATATTTTTATTGTTTATATAATTAAGCGTTTTTTTACTAAGATGAATATGCAAAGTTACAATATCAGATTTTTTTAAGAGGGTATTTTTTGAAACATATTTTAAATTATATTTTTTTTCAATCATCTCACTCTTTCTATTGATATCATGATAAATAATATTCATCTTAAAACCACTGCAAATCTCAGCAACTTTTAAGCCAATTTTTCCGAGTCCGATTATTCCTAAAGTCTTATTATGCATTTCGTAAAGGTCAAAGCCATGACTATTATTTTTCCACCTTCCGTCCACTGTAATTTTATGAAAATTAATAAGTTTTTTGTTTAATGATAGCATTAACAAAACAGCATGCTCCGCAACTGAGATATAATTTTGAGACCCATTATTGCAAACAATTATATTTTTTTTGCTACAATCGGCTACATTAAACTTATCATATCCAGAGCTCCATAGCTGAAAAAAATTTTTTTTTTTTATTTTGGAAATTGCCTCTGGATTTATATATCTGCCAGGTCCGAAAAAAACACTATCGGACCACGCAAATAATTTTTTTTGACTATCTATGCTTGTCTTATAAGTCATAGATTTTATATTAAAATTATAGTTTTTTAGTTCATTAATAACTAATTTTCGGATGGCAATTGGAATTCTTTCTTCATAAACATACAGAATATTAAATTTTTTTTTCATTTATAAATTCTCTGGGCTCGAATAAGATATCGTTAATTATATAAAATACAAATTAATGTATAAAAATAAATCTATACTTGCTATTATACCCGCCCGCGGTGGCAGTAAAGGTCTAAAAAATAAAAACTTAAAAAAAATTAATAATATTAGTTTAATAAAAAGGACTTGTAATATTATTAAAAAAATTAAAATTATTGATTTAGGAGTCATCAGCTCGGACAGTAAAAAAATAATTTACGAAGGAAATAAGTGTGGCTTAAATTCATATTTTATAAGACCAAAAAGACTATCGGGCGATAGAGTTCCTGATTTGGCAGTTTTAAAACATGCTCTATTAATTACAGAAAAAAAAATTAATAAAAAATTTGATGTAATTGTTATGCTTCAAGTAACTTCACCTTTAAGGAAAGTTAGTGATGTAAAAAATTGTATTAAAACTTTAATAAATAGAAAAATGGAATCTGTATGGACCGTTAGTGAAGTTGACAAAAAATATCATCCTCTAAAACAACTTATCCTTAATGGTGAAAAGCTGAAATATTATTCAAATAATGGGAGTAAAATAATAGCTAGACAACAACTAAGTAAAACTTATATCAGGAATGGTGCCGCATACGCATTTACTAGGGATTGCTTATTAAAAAATAAAATTTTAACACGTAAAACTTCTGCTGTTATTTTAAGAACCAAACAAATATCAATCGACACTAATAGAGATTTAACAACAGTAAAAAATTTATTGAAAAATTAAATTTAATATCAATATAAAGAAATAAAGCTTTTTCTTTCAGAATTCTTTGATATCTTTTTATCTAAATAGTAAGAATCGTTAGAATTACTATGTGTGCTTAATTCCTCTATAACAGATCCCTCTTTTGAAATTGATTCAAAATTATGTATAACGCCAGCCTTTATGGTAAAAATCTCTCCTGGTTTTAAATGATAAGAAAAATTCTTTTTTTTAACTTTTAAATTTAATTTAATTTTTCCAAAAAGAACAAAAAAAGTTTCTTGCTTTTTTTTATGATATTGATCTGGATGTTTTTGCTTATACAATAAAAATAATAACTTTTTGCAATATTTTTCATTAAATATTGTAATCATTGACATCCCAAATGAATAATAATTTTGCAAGCCATAATGGTGCGATATTTCAATTTTGATATTCTTTTTTTTAATTATTACTTTAGAGCGATAAATTAAATTTGCAATTTTATTTCTTATTACTTGAATTGCATTCCTAGTATTTAGAATCTTTAAATCTTTTAAAAACAAAGGCCGATTCTCTTTAACTTTTTTTATTAATTTAAAGTTGCTAAATTTAGAAAAATCATTAGATAACAGCTGGCCATTTTGTGCTGGATAAAAAAAATTTACATCTTTTATTGTTAACTGATCATCTTTTTTTTTATTTACATTCTTCTTAAGAAAAGCTCCTCGTTTAAAAAGGGAAAGATTTTCTTTTTCGTACTTTAAAAATTGATTTCTAGCATCAATACTACCCACTCTAATGATGGCATCCTTTAAATTAGACAGCCAAACTTTGGCGTTATCTAAATCTACGGAATATTCATTCAATAAATACGTGCCGCTTTGCAATCCAATGTGTTTTTCAAAAATTCTTGCTCCCATACTAAATGCCAATGCTCCTGATATAGCTTCGTTGGGTGCTTCGTGCGTTGAGATTCCTCTTATTTTATCACCATATAAATCTTTTAAATACTTAAAGTAAGATAAATTTAATTTGTCAGGAGTCGTTGGATATTTGGCCACGCAATATAAATATTGAACTTTAATTTTTTTACTCTCAAAAAAACTAATAACATTTCTAATAGAATCTTCATTTCCACCACCTAAGCTTGCTATAATATTTTTTTTTTTGGCTGTTTTTGCTATATATTCTAACAAAGGCCACTCATCCATAGAGCAGCTAGCAATTTTTAAAAAATCAAAATTATAATCTATAATTTTATCAACAGAAATTTCATCAAAAGGCGTACAAATTATTTTGAATTTCTTTCTGGCAACTGCAATTATTTTTTTCCATTCTTTGTCGGTAAATTTGGTATCTAAAAAACGATTTACCTGCTTATGTTGTTTGTAATCTTTTTTTAAGTAGTTAGGATGAATGTATGTTTTAAGATCTCTAAATTGAAATTTTAACGCAAAGTCAATTTTGTCAGAATAAGATTTGGATAAATTATAAAATCTTTTAATAATATTAACGGCATGACCTAAATCACCCATATGATTATTTGCTAACTCAAAAATAACTAGAGGTTTTTTCATGTTACTGAACTTTATTTATTTTTTTATAGAAAATTAAAATTATAATTTGATTATTTTTTTTAATAACCACTTAGTAAAATATATATAATAAATTATAAATATACGTAATACTTCTATTTTATTCCCAAACGTCATGTTATAATTCTGTTTAACTTTTTTAAAAATACCAAGAATATATTGGTTATCTTTGGCATATTGCATATCGATACATTTAAAACCATTCTTTTCTAGTAATGCGCCTAAAGTATATTTTGAAAAATAATAATTGTGTGCTATTTGGATAGAACTAAATCTCGTCACGATGCCGGGTACCTCAATAAACAAATATTTTTTTGATAAATTGTAAATTTTTCTTAACTCCAACTCTAAATCACTCATATGTTCCATAACGTGTGAAAGAATAATTAAATCGGATTTTTTTTTTATATTTTTTATTTTTGGGGAAAGCTTAATGCCATAATTTTCTGCTAATTTTCTATTAAATGCGAGTGGCTCTGTGCCTGATATTTTTTTTCCGTTATTTTTAAAATTTAATAAACCCAAACCTTTACCAGCTCCTATATCGCAAACAGATTTATATTTAATATAATTTAATAAAAATTAAATATAATTTTTAACATTTAGAATTTGTTGAAAAAAATTATTTCTGTACAGAATATTTTTTATCGGATTTGGTATAATTTTTTTCAACCACGACGTAGGGATTTTTAAGCAATATTTATTGTTTTGGTTACAAATAATTTTAAATAATTCAAAAGAGGACATTATTTTTTTTCCTTGAATATTTATATTGCCACATTTTTTTTTTTTTTAATAATAAAATAATTTTTCTACAAATATCATCTATATCAATTGGCCGATACAAAGCTCCAGGATAAATGAATGGGTAAATTGGTAGTTTAAAAAATTTTAAATAAAGAAAGAATTTTTTTAGTTGACCTTCTTGAAGATAAATATCCCCCTTTTTTTTTACGATTAATGGCAATCTAATAATAGAACAGTTTTGTTCATTAATTTTAATTTCACCTTTTTTTTTTGAGATTGTGTAATCATCTTTTCTCTCTTTGATTAGAGTATTAATTGTACTTATATGAATAAATTTTAAATTATTTTTTTTAGTAAAGTCAAAAAAAATTTCCGGTAACTTTGCATTTAAAAAAAAATCTTGCTTAGTTTTAGGGTTCAAACTAGAAGCACAATTGATCAATATTGTATCTTTTTTACAATTTTTATTTAGAAAGTTAATAATTTTTTTTTTTTCTAAATTTTTAAAATTTCTTAAATTAAGTTTTACTACAGAATTTTTTTTTTTTAAAACTTTTAATAAATGCGAACCTACAAACCCACTATATCCTGAAATTATAACATCCATACCCTAATTTATTATACGACAAAAAAATTTAGAAAATTTTTAACAAGCCACCTTGGGTTTGTATAATAACTCTTGTATGCATAACCTAATAATTTCCTAACTTGTTCCTTTGTAAAATTTGGGTGATCAAATACTAACTGCCACTGGTTAAAATCTTCATAAAGACTGGTGTTTATTTTATTTTTATATTTTTCAAAAATTGGCGTTCCTGGATACGGTGTAAATACGCTAAATTGCGCATATGAAGAACATATCTCTTTAGCATATTCTAAAGTTTTTAAAAAAATATCTTCTGTATCCGACGGCAACCCAAGGATATACATTGCTTTTACCTTGATGCCATTTTTTTCAAGAAGTTTAATTTTGTTAATCTGATTTAAATTGCTGTCCGATGATCTTTTGGCATCGCTTAGCACCTCTTCATTTGCAGACTCAATTCCTACGTAAATCAAATTAATACCCGTT
>Ga0315905_10005594_pt1 | contig 12798 bp, 4 predicted proteins | sample LakEriMetagenome_5_FD_203522 | JGI IMG/M metagenome (GOLD analysis project Ga0315905, IMG submission 203522) | Freshwater fungal communities from buoy surface, Lake Erie, Ohio, United States - Buoy 4 MA121 | ecosystem: Environmental > Aquatic > Freshwater > Lake | place: USA: Lake Erie, Ohio... | reverse complement strand
ACTGGTGGTAGGAGCGGACTGCATGCACTTCTGTGAGCCGGGATGCCCAGGGTGCCTCGCTCATGGTGGCCGGCCGCGCGTGGGGGTGCAGGTTCTGGGCAGGTGCGGGCTCAGCCTGGAGGCGCTCGCCCAGGAGGGGCACAATCCCAACAGCCCCCTCGCGGCCTGGAAGGAGGCGCAGCTGCACGACCTGGTGGCGCACTTTGTGGCGGCGCGCTTCCCCATGCTGCTGGCACTCAACAAGGCGGGTGACACGCCCGCCCGCCTGCTGGCCCCTGCTCCATCCGTGCTCCAGCCCTGTCGCCCGCCCGCTGGATCCCTGCCCTCCATCCCTGGCCAACCCAGCCCGCCCTTTGCCACTTCGACCCAGCAGCGGTCCTCTGGTCTGGTGGCACCCCTGCCTCGTCTCACCGTTCCCTGCTCCCGCATCCGCCCTCCCAAGCCCCCACGTTCTGATATCACACTCATCGCCATTCCGCCCCCCTGCCCGCCCGCAGGCGGACGTGCCGGGCGCGCTGCAGGGGGTGGAGGGGGTGCGCCGGGCGCTGCCCCATGAGCCCGTGGTGGCCACCAGTGCAGCAGCAGAGCGCTGGCTGTGCCAGCAGCGCCGGGCGGGGGCGGTCGCCTACCACCCAGGGGCGGGGCAGGCCACGGAGGCAGCGCCGGGCGGCGCAGGCGCAGCAGCAGCCGCAGGCGGCGTGGCGGGCGACCAGGTGGCAGCAGGAGACGCGGCATCAGGGGCGGGGGCGGGGGCTGCAGCTGCTGCCGTGGGTGGTGCGGGCGGGGCTGGTCCCCGGGGGACAGCGGCCGTGGCGCTGCAGCTGCAGCAGCTGCAGGAGCGGGTGCTGGGGCCGCTGGGCAGCACGGGCGTGCTGGCGGCGCTGACGACCGCTGCCTGCCTGGCCGCACCGCGCTGGGTGTTCCCGGTGGGGGACCGCGGCAGCCTGGCGGCGCTGGCGGCGCGTGTGCACAGCAGCGGCGCGGGCGGCGGCGTGGGCGCGGGGCTGGACGCGCGGCAGCGCTACGACCAGGGCGGGCGGCCGGGCGTGCTGCGCGACTGCCTGCTCATGCGGCCGGGCAGCACGGTGGGGGACGTGTACCAGGCTCTCAGGCGCCCGCCCTATCAGCTGCTGGAGGGGGAGTTCGTGCGGGCAGAGTGCGCGGGGGCGGGCGGGGCGGCGGAGGGGGAGGGCGGCGGCGGCGGCGGCCGGGCGGCGTGGCGTGTGGTGCGCAAGGCCGACCCGCTCAGCCCTGGTGGCATGGTCCTGCTAATCATGACCAATAAGAAGGTGGCCTGGCAGGCGGCCGCCAGGCGGTGAGGCGGCGCCTGGGGCCGGCTCCCCATCATCAGGCCGTGCCAGCTGCCCCTGGAGCCTGCCTATTATTAGGGCTCTGTAACGCCCGGCAGACGTGTATCAAGCCCACTTCCTGTTGCGGACTGGTTCCGGACAGCGTGCTTTGTGCTTGCCAGGGGCAGCACAGCGGTCGCCGACGTGGCAGGAGCGCACAGGGTGCCTCTCCAGCTGTCTGGCGCTTGCGCGGGGCTTTGTGGGCAGGAGCAGCCTGAGCAGCAACCTACTGATCCTGGATGAGGTGACACAGGGGGGAGCAGCACGTGGAGTTATGAGGGTGCAGGGGCTGGGGTGGGGTGAGGTATGCAGCGGGAAGGTGAGTGGGGTTGGGGGGGGGCAGCACGCGGGGTTGTGGGGGCGATGCGTGCACGTTTGATGCCAGCCCATGCATTGCAGCTCATCACTGCCATTGCAAGCAGCGCAGCTTGCAGTGACAAGCAGCGCAGCTTGCAGTGAGTTGGCGACTGGGGCAGTGGCCACGCACGACGTTGGAAGGGTTCGCACCCACGGGCCCTTACAAGAGGCTGCCCCCCATTGGATGCCAATATTACCTTGGAGGCCAGGTCATATTCCACCTCCCAGCAGGTAAGTGCGAGCCAATTGGGTGGGTGGTCTCGAGTCCCAGGTTCGATTCCTGGTACTATCTCGGGCTGATAGCCGTTCAGGTGCGCTTGTACGGCCAGCTCAAGGGCCATTGACAAGTCCACTGGTCCGCTGTCGTGGCACCACATTTTGGCTGTGGTTTTGCCCCTCTCACATCATGTTGCCCAGCCAGCACGCAGCACCCGCCTGCCTGCGCCCCCCCCCGCCCCCCCCCCCCCCCCCCCCCCCGCGGGGCCCCCGGGGGGGGGGGGGGGGGGGGGGGGGGCGGGGCCCCCCCCCCCCCCCCCGGGGGGGGGGGGGGGGCGTGTCGGCGAGCGTGTCGGCTTGCTGCGTCCGAGAGGCGCGCGCGCACGCGCGCTCGCGGCGGCGGCGCAACCATGGGCGTGCTGACAAAACTCACACGCGGTACGGCAGCTTCGGGTCCGACGTGAGCGTGATCTTGAACTTGACCTTGGACCTGTGTGGGCGTGCGGAGGAGGAGGGGGGGGGGGGCGTGGGACGAGGGGGCGCGCGCGGGTCAGCGTCGGATGGCGGAAGAAAAAGAGAGCGAACCGCCGCGGGCGAGCGAACGAGGGGGGGACGGACGTACATCGTTGATCGTGGTCGTCGCGAGCACGTTGCTGAGGAGGAGGAGGAGAAGGAGCAGGAGATGGTGTGCGCGCGCAAGTCTGCGGCGCGTGCGTGTGGGCGGCGCGATCCGTCTTGCGCGGCGGTCGACGGGCGCGGCGGTCGCGCACACCTGTGCTGCGAGCCCCGCTGCGGGCGACGGCGAGCGACTGCGACTGCGAGCGATGCGAGCGACGTGCTGCGACGCCGCCGGGGCGAGCTTTTTTTCTGCCCCGTGTATGTTTGTGTTTGTAACATGTACGTGTGCGTGACGCCGAGGGGCGGGGGCGGGGGTGGGGGGCGGGGAGATTTGCATGCCGTTCGGGGATTTTTTCTGCGACGAGCTGCGACGTTGCGAGCGAGTTGCGAGCGACGGCGACTGCGAGCGACTGCGAGGGCTTGCAGCGCGGGTGTGCGATCGGCTTACACACGTCGCCCTCGACCATCACACATCAGCGCCCGAGCGCCGCGTCCTGCGCCGCCTTGCTCAAGACGACAACGTCTCCCCCGCCCAAGCCGCGGTACTGCTCGTTGGTGTCCATGCCCAAGCCGCTCACCCAGACGCTGGGGCACTCGAACCCGACGTACTCCGGCGGCTGGCACTGCGGCAGGCGGCGCGCGGCCTTGTCGAGCGCGACGGCCGACTTGACGGTCAGCGCCCCGGCCTCGAGGCAGCGCGCCCTCACGGTCTGCAGCGTGAGGCCCGAGTCGCTCAGGTCGTCGAGCAGCAGGACGTGGCGCCCGCGCACCTCGCCCGCGTCGAGCCCCTCGACGGCGACCAGGCCCGAGGTCTCGGTGCGCGCGCCGTACGACATCGCGCGGCAGAACGCCAGGGTGGTCCCCTGCGGCCAGGGGCGGAACGCGCGCGCAAAGTCGGCGGCGAAGATGAAGCCGCCCTTGAGGATGCACAGGAGGACGGGCCGCTTGTCGCCGTAGTCGCGCGCGCACTCGGCCGCGAGGCGCGCGACGCGCGCCGCGAGCTGCTCGGCGCTGAACAGCACCGACGCGACGGCCGGGTCGCTGTTGTTGGCGTTGGCGTTGGCGGCGATGGGGGTGGTGTCGGCGGACGCCGCGATGTCCACGACGGCCGCCGCGCCCGCGGCGGCGGGTTTGTTCAGAATGGCGGCCATTTAGCGCGGGGCGGGCGGGGCGGGGCGGGGGGGGGGGCGATGAATCGGTGGTGGATTCGGGGGTTGGAGTTCAAGGGGCAATCGCGCGTTTGAAATGAGTCGCGGTCGGGGAGCGCGCAAACGTGAGGCGTGGATGGGCAAGCGTAGCTTCAGAGGGCGCGTTGCACAATGGCGATGATGGGGTTTGGTGGCTCGCGAGGGAGCAGAGGCGCGCGCGCGCTTTGATCGTCATATGCCGCCGCCGCCGGCATCTCTTCCGCCCGCGCTCCGCAGCCTCGTCACCCCCTCTCAAAACGCGACGAGCTCGTAAGGGCCCCTGGGCGGCGGCCGCCGCGCCAGGGCCTCCCAGCACTCGGTCACGGCCTCGAGCAGCCCGGCCGGCAGCGCCGTGGGCTCGGGCGGCCGCACGAACTCGGCGTACGCCCAAGAGCGCGCCGCCGCCCCCGACCCCGCGGGCTGCGGGGCCGCCTCCGCCTCTGCCGCCTCCGCCTCTGCCGCGGCGCACGCGGCCTCGAGCGCCCGCGCCTCGCGCGCGCCCTCGCCATCGTCGGCCGGCACCGGCACGCGCGCCTGCCACCCGCGCGCCGCCGCCCGCCGCAGCTGGGCCGCGCGGCGCGCGGCCCAGCCTTCGTCGCCCTCACCGCCTTCGTCGCCTCCTGCTCCTGCCCTCGCCTCGAGCACGAGCCCGCCGTCGCGCAGCGCGTCGGCCGCGCGCGGCAGGCCCCACACGGCGTCGCCGTCAAACGCCAGGGCGGGGCTCGGCGAGCAGGCGGCCCCTCCGGCGACGGACGGATCGACGCCGCCCTGCAGCAAGAGCCGCTCGAGCGCCAACAGCGGGCTGGCAGCGCCGCCGCCGCCGCCGCCGCCGCAGCCGCACGGCAGCATGCGCACGACGACGCACGCGCCCGGCACGGCCGCCGGCCCGCAGTCGGGCAGGCGCAGCGACAGGCAGCCGTCGGCGCCGAGCGACGCGACGGGCTCCTCGGCCTGCGCCGCTGCCGCCCGCGCGCCCCCCTCGCCGCCCCCCTCTTCCACGCCGGGCCAAGGCGGCGGCGCGCACCGCCGCGCCCGCCACTGCGACAGGGCGCTGACGAGGCCGTCGCCGCAGGCGCGCGCGGCGGCGGCGGGGGAGGCGAAGCCGACGTACGCCACGTCAAACGGGCACTCGGCGCCGCGGGGCGCGTTGCCGCCGCCGCCGGCCACGAGCCACGCCACGGCCGGGCCCGCGAGCACCACGCCGCCGCCGCCGCCGCCGCCTTGCTCTCCTTGTTGTTGTTGGGCGCCATTTTCCTGCTGCTGCCGCGCCAACCACCCGTCCTGCGGCGCGCACAGCAGTCCGTGCAGGCACCCGAACGCGGCCTGGTCGAGGCGGCGCCGCAGCGCGGGCGCCGGGCGCCCCTGCCCCCCCGCGGCCGCCGCCGCCGCGGGCGCGGGCAGCATGCAGCTGCGCACGGCGGCGCACGACGCGGCAAACGGGCGCAGGAGCTGCTCGGGCGGATTTTTGCTGCCGCCGCTGCTGCTGCTTTTGTCGCCGCCCGCCGGCAGCGCCGCCATGCCCTGCACCAGGGGCGCCGTCGCGTGCGCAAACCCGGCCGCGACCAGGCGCCGCCGCACGTTCTCCTGCCGCCACCGCTCGAGCGCGGTTGCGTCCGCGCCACAGAGGGCCGCCGCCACCGCGCGGTTGCGCGCAAAGTGCTCGGCGGCCGAGACGACAGCGAGCGCCGCCGTCAGCTGCGCGTAGTCGGCGGCGCGGCGCGCGGAGGCGAGCTCGTTGGGGGGCGCGTCGCTTAGTCGGACGGCCAGGAGAGTCAGGCGGGCGAGGCGGCCGTCGTCGTCGCCGTCGCCGTCGTCGTCGCCGGCAGCGGTCCGCGCGATCGGCTGCACGTGCTCGGCGAATGCCCGCTGCGCCTCCTCGGCGAGTCCGTCCAGCGGCATGAGCTCCCGGTCGGGGAACGCGCCGAAAAAGTCGCGCGCGAGGGACGAGAGCTTGGCGAGCGAGCGATGCATTTTGCCGCGGTGTTCTTTCTGGTGACGGGTGACGAAAGTCGGCGGTTGTTTGTTTATGGCCCCCCGCGCCCGCGTGCGTTTTGCGGTGTCGAGGAGCGGTCTGGCGCGGGTCTCAAGGGATGGTAGTGAGTGGTGGCTCGTGTTGCTCGTGTGACGACGGGGGCGTGGGCGTGCGCGCATGCTTTTCTGCACCAGCTTTACGACGCTGTGTGCGCGCCGTTTGCCGCGTCGACGTCCGGCCGGCCGAGACAAAACGGCAGCGCCAAGGCAATGCATTGCGGTGCGTCCATTCCTCTCTCCCTAGAAAGCGAGGACTGGGAGGCGACTGCCTTTCTCCTCCTTTGGCCCCAAAGACACACACTCCGACGTGCGACGACGCAATTGCACGGACGACCCCGATCGCCACATGGTTTGAAACAACGCGCTTTGTGCGGGACGCGCCAAAGCGAGAATGGCGGCGCTCCTGCTGGGCGCGCCTGAGCAGCAACACGACGAGCTCGCGCAGCCGCCCGCCAGCATGACGACGGCGTCGCAGCCGTCGCCGCTGCCGGCGCGCGCGGTCGTGCGCCTCGCCCTCGGCGCCCTCCTCGGCCATCCTCTTTGCTCGTCCTCCTCCGCCGAGCTCGCGCAGCAGCTGGCCGACTGCCTGGCGGACGCGGTGGCGGCCACGGCCGACGCCGAGGAGGAGGAGGAGGACGCGGCGGCAGCGGGCGGGCCGCGCGACCAGCAGCAGCAGCAGCAGCCGGCGGCGGCGGCGGCGACGACGACGCGCGTCAAGCGGCGGCGGCAGAGCGCGGACGACGACGACGAAGACGACGCCGAGCAGCCAAACGCCCGAAAGCAGCCGCCCGCTGCGACGCTCCCGGCGTGGCAGCTGCCGCGCCTCCTGGTCAACGCGGCAGCCGCGGCCTCGCCCGAGGCGCTCGAGGCGGCGCTGCAGCAGCTGCAGGCGCAGGCGGCGGCAGACGGCGGCGGCAGCGGTGGAGGCCAGGCGGCGGCGGCGACGGCAGCGGTGGCGCGCGGCGCGCTGCGTGCGCTGGCCGCGCCCGCGCGGGCCAAGCTCGCAGCGACCCTGCGCGCCGAGCACCTGAAGCAGAGCGGGGAAGCAGGAGGAGGGGCCGCAGGGACAGCAGGAGCAGAAGGAGAAGCAGTGGCGGCGCACGCGACCCCGGCGAGCGCGACGCCGTTTGCCGGCGGCGGCGACGCCGACGAGGCGGCCGCCGTTGCTGCTGCTCGGGGCTTTGTCACGCCGTTCGGGCCCGCGTGGGTGATGGGCGCCGGGACCAGCGGCGCGCCTGGGACCGCGACAACAATGCCAGCCGCTACGGGCCCGCCCAGGTCGGAGGGGCCGGCGGCCACGCTGCCGCCGACGACGCAGCTGCCGCCCGCGCCGGCCACCGGCGGGCCCTTGCCCACGCCCTACAACCTCGAGGAGCCTCCGCCGACGGAGCAGGCGGCGGAGCAACAGCAGCGCCTTTCACCAGACGCGCGCCACCAGCCGCCGCCGCCGCCGCCGCCGCCGCCACCGCCGCCGCCGCTGCTCCTGCGCCTGCGGCGCCTGACGGCCGCGGACGTGCTGATGCTCATGGCCCTCGGGCGCCCCGGCGCCGCCGCCGCCGCGGCCGCCATCCGCCCCTCCTCGGCCTCCTCCTTGCACGCGCCGCCGCCGCCGTCCTCGCTGCTCCCGGACCGCGCGCGCGACGCCCTGCGCGCCGAGCGCGTGGCGGCCGCCGCGCTGCGCGGCGCCGTGAGCGGGTCGAGCGACGCCGCGCTCGAGGCGCTCTTCCGCGAGCTGGACGCCGCGTCGGACGAGGCGTCCGCGTGGCTGCTCGATACCGCCTTGGGTTGGGCGCGCGGGGGGAAGGAGGAGCAGGCGCAAGAGGACGAGGACGAGGAGCAAGGCGCGCCGGGGCGGCAGCAGCAGCAGGAGCAGCAGCAGCAGCAGCCGGCGGTCGGGGCGCGGCTCGTGGTCGCGCGCCTGTGGGCGTCGCCGTCGGCCGACGCGGCCGCGCGCGCGGCGCGGCGCCTGCTGGAGCTGGTCGAGCAGGAGGCGGTGGAGCAGCAGCAGCAGCAGCAGGAGGATGGCGCACCGGCAGGGGAGGATGAGCCGCCGTCGCCCCTGGCGGCCGCCCTGCTCGCCGTGGCCGCACGCGCTTCCGCCAGCACCGACCCGCCATTCGCCGCCGCCGCCGTCGCGGCCGCCATCACGTCCGCCCTGCCCTACTGCCTGATGGCGCTGCCGCACACGCTCGCCGCGCGCCTGCTCGACGCGGCCGCGCCCGCCGTCGCGCGCTCGGGCGACGCGGCCGCCGCCGTCGCGCGCGCGAGCGTGGCGCTGCTGCGGGCCGAGGAGGGGGAGGAGGAGGAGGAGGAGGAGGAGGCAGGGGGGCAGCGCCCCGGCGGCGGCGGCGGCGGGCCGGGGGTGGTGGTGGCCGCCGAGGGCCGACCAGACGTCGGCGCCCCGGCCGCGCTCGCGGCCTACAGCTGGGGCGCGCGGCCGCCCCTGCCGCGGCAGGAGGAGCAGAAGCAGCAGCAGCGGCAGCAGCAGCAGCCGCCTCCAGGCCGCGCCGCCGCCCCGAGCGACGCCCTGGCCGCTCTCGCGCCGCGCGCCGTCCTGAGCCGCTGCCTGCAGGCGTCGCGGCGCCTGGGCTCTGCGCCGCCGACCGCACCTGCGGCCGCCCCTGCCACCCCGGCCGAGCGCCTCGCCGCGCGGTGCGCGCGCGCGGTGCTGATGGAGCCGCCGCGCGCGCCTCCTCCTTCTCCGGCCGCTGCCGCCGCCTCGCCGAGCGCACCTCTGCTCACTCCGTCGCAGGCGCAGGCCCTGTCGGCCGCGGCCCGCGAGTGGCTCTCGACGCGCCGCCCGGCCCTGCAGCGCCTCGTCCTCGCCCCCGGGTTCCTGCCGAGCGCCGCGGCGGGCGTCGGCGCCAGCTGCTCGCCGCGCCGGCGGCTGTGGGCGGGCGCCGTCGCGTCGGCCCTGCGCGCCGCGGTCGGCGGCGGCGGTGGCGGCGGCAGCGCGCTCGACTTGAGCGGGCCGGGCGCCTCGGCGTCCCCGCTGATGCTGCGCGCGCTGCTGCAGATGCTCGCGGCGGGCGACCCGTCTCAGCAGCTGCAGCAGCAGCAGCAGCAGCAGCAGCCGGGAGGGGAAGACGAGGAGGGCGCCACAGGTGCCGTCGCCAGCGCCGGCGCCGCCCTCGCGGCAGCGCTGCACGTGCTGCCGCCGGCCGCCGATGACGCTGCCGATCCGTCCTCTCGTGCTGCTCCCCTCGCCGCCACCACCGCCACGGCCCAGCTCGCCGCCCTGCGCTGCCTCGAGGTGGTGCTGCACGAGGCGCTCGGCGTGATTGGGGGTGGGGGCAGCGGCAGCGACAGCGACGGCGGCGCGGGCGGCGCGATGGGCAGCATCGGCGGCTTTTCGTCGTCGGCCCGCGCCGTGCTCGCCGTCGTCGGGGCCGCGGCCGACCCCGCCCTGGCCCCGCGCCTGTCCCACCCTCCCGAAGACGCGGGCCCGGCCTCGCAGCAGCAGCAGCAGCAGCAGCAGCCGCCGGCGGACGAGTGTGAGGCGTGCGCGCTGCTGTCGGGCGTGGCGGCAATGGCGGCGGCGGCGGCGGCGCCGCCGCCTGGCAGCAGCAGCAGCAGCGGCACCCATGCCGCCCTGGAGCAGCTCGCCGCGCAGCTGCTCCCGCGCGTCGCCGACGCCGAGGCCGCGGCCGCCCGCGCCCTGCTGCCGCTCCTGCGCGAGGCCGAGGCGTGGGAGAGCCGCCGCCATCTCAATGACGGGGCCGGCGCCGCCCCCCCTGCCGCGGCGGCGCCGCCCCCGCCGGCTCTCCTTCCTGCGGCGGCTCAGGCCTCCCGCGGCTTCTTCGTCGCGTGCGCTCCCGATTCTGTCGCCGCCGCTGGCGGTGGTCCCGCCCCAGGAAACGGCGCCTCGCCCTCCTCCACGCCGCCGCCCGCGCTCGCCGCGCTCGCGCCCTGGCTGCTGCAGCAGCGGCCGCTCGCGCTGGCGGCCGCGGGGGGCCTGCTCGACGTGCGCGTCTCCGCGCCGCGGCCGCTCCTCCGCCACCGCGAGGACGAGCAGGTCGCCAGGGACGCGCTGTCGCACGCGGCGGCGGCCGTCCAGCGCGAGCGCGGCGCGCTGCTGGCCCAGCTGCAAAAGCAGCGCTCGGGCTTTGCGGGCGACGCCACGGCGACGGCAACAGGCTCGGCCGCAGCGCTCCAGGTGCGGCTGTTCTACGGCACGATGGCCGCAGCGTTGCGCGCCTACCGCGCGCTCGACGGGCCCGTGGCCGGCGCCGCGCTCGACCTGGCCGCCGACGCGCTGTCTGCCGCGACCGACGCCCTGCGCTCCCTGCCCCAGCAGCCGCCGCCGCCGCACTTGCAGCCCAAGCTGCTGCTCGCGCGCGCCCTCGAGCCGCTCGTCGGCGCGCTCGCCGGGCCCTCGCCGTCCGCCGCCACCGCCCGCAAGGGCCTCGCGCGCGAGGCCCTCATGCGCGCCGACCGCGGTTACGGCCCGGCCCTCTGGGCGCGCGCGCAGCGCTCGGTCGCCGCCGACCCGCCGGGGGCCGCGCGCGTGCTGCTGCTGCTGCAGCTGTCGCGGCTGCTGGCGGCCGCGTCGCCGCTGCCGTCGGCGGCGGCGCACGAGGAGGGCGGCGGCGGGTCGCGCCGCCCGGGCAGCGGCAGGGACCGCGCTGGGGCGGGCGGGACCGCGGCCGCTGCCACGCTCGTGGGCCTGGCGCGGGGCGGCAGTGGCAGCAGCGCCGCCGCCGCCGCCGCTGCTGCTCTAGCGCGCCCGCTCGTGCGCGGGCACCTGCGCATGCTCCAGGCGCTGCAGGACGCCGCTGGCTCGGCGCCGTCGAGCGCATTGTCGTCGTCCGCCGCCTGCTCGCGCCTGGACTGGTGCCGCGAGGCCGCGGGCGGGCTGACGCTGCTGCTGGCCACCGCCGGGGGCTGCGCGGCGCAGCAGCACCAAGCGGCCGACGCCGCGCCGCCGCTCGACGCGGCGGCGGCGGCGGCAGACGCGTGCGGCGCGGCGCTCGCGCCCGACTCGGCAGCTCTGCTGGCGCTGATGGCGTTCTCGAGCGTGGCCGCGGACGCGGACGAGGACGAGGAGGAGGAGGAGCCGGCGCAGCAGCAGCAGCAGCGGCAGTCTGGCGACCGGGCGGCGGCCACGACCGAGGGCGACAGCAGCAGCAGCAGCAGCGAGGACGAGGACGACGACGACGGCGCGACTGCAGATGCGGCGCCAGCGGATGCCGCCGACCCCTCCCCCGCCCTGTCCGGCCCCTCCGCGGCCGCGTCCTCGGCCGTCTGCCTGGCCGCCTGGCTCGTGCACTGCGCCGCGCTCGAGCACGCGCCGCGCGTGCACGCCGCGCCGCTGTTCCGCCGGCAGGCCGTCGCCGGCTGGCAGGGCGGCCGCCGCCCGGCCTGGCTGCGCGGGTGCGGGCGCGACGGCGCGCTCGCGGCATCGATGGCGCTCTGCGCCGCGCTGGCCGGCCTGGCCGACAAGCCTGGCGGCCGTCGCGCTGACCGCCGCCGCCACCGCCGCTCCCGCCGCCGCAGACCTGCCGCGTTTTTGTCCGTGCAGGCGCAGGCGGCCGCGACGGCCGCGGCGCTCGACGCGGCGGCGATGGCGGCCGCCGCTGGCGGCACGATGGCCGAGGGGGCAGCGGCTGCTGGCGGCGGCGCCGCGCTTGCGGCGCGCTCGTCCCTGGCCGACTGGGAGGCCGAGTGCCTGTGCCTGGCGCGCGCGCTGTCGGCGTGCCTCGCCGGGTTTGCGTGGCCCGGGGGAGGCGGCGGCGGCGAGGGCTCTGTCGGCGGGGCGGCAGCCGCGGCCGAGCGGCTGGCGGCGGCAGTGGCGACGGCGGCAGAGGCGGCGGCAGAGGCGGCCGCCGCTGCTGCTGCTGCTGCTGCTGCTGCTGATGTTGATGCCGAGGACGCTGAGGCCGTCGTCCCAACGCAGGCGCTCACGCAGCTCACGCAGCTCACGCAGGAGGATTGCGCTCGGGCGCAGGAGGAGGCGGCGGCGGCGGCGGCGGCGGGAGGCGTCACCCCGCTTTCGCCGCCTCTGCTGCCCTCCGACGCTCCGGCGCACCCGCTCGCCCCGGCCTATCACCTCGGCCGCGACCACCGCGACGCGTGCCTCCTGGTCGCGCTCGGCGGCAGCGCCGCGCGCGCGGCCGAGGGGGTGGCGGCCGCGCTCGAGCACGCCTCGCGCGGCGGTAGCGGCGGCGGCGGCGGGCGGCAGCAGCAGCTTCGCGGCGCGCTGGCCGCCGCCCGCCTGCGCCAGGACGCCGCCGCCTTTGTCGCGCGCCGCGACGCGCTCTACGTTATGCTTGCGGCGGCGTCGACCGCTACTACTGCCACGGAAGCCGACGGCGACGCCCTGCTCCCGACGGCGGACGCAGCGGTGGCCGCCGCCTCTGCCGCCGCCCGCGCCTCGGCCGCGCGCACTGTGGCGGCGGGGCTCTCGGACGCCGCGCGCTCGGCCGCGTCGGCGCCGACGTGCGAGGTCGCGGCGGCGATCGCCGAGGCCGAGGCGGCCGGCCAGCTGCTGCTCCTGGCCGAGGAGGACGAGCACGCCGGGGCGCAGGGCGAGCCGATGGACACCGACCCGCAGCAGCCGATGGCCGCTGCCAGCGCCGACGCCACTGCGCAGCCGCCGCCGCCCGCATCGCAGGCGCCGGGCGCGGCGCTCGCCCCCTCTGCCCGACGCACCGAGCCCGCCGCCGCCGCGCCGGACGCGGCCGCGCGCCGCTTCGAGGACCCGCAGGTGTACGAGGACCTGCTCCCGGGCATGCTGGCTGCGGACGACGACGACGACGACGACGACGAGGAGGACGATGACGAGGAGGACGAGGACGAGGACGGGGCGGGGCAGAGGCGCCGCGGTGGCAGCGGCGGCGGCGGCGGCGGCGGCGGCAACCCTCTCGCGATGGCCTTGTCGCCCGCTTTTGGCGACCCAGCCCCGCATCAGCAGCAGCCGACGGCGACGCCGCCCCACAACGGCTCCCGCGTCGTGCCGCTGCCCGCGGCGCTCGCCTCGCCCACCGCGGCCGCGGCTGCCACGCCAGAGCCGTCGCCGGCCCGGCGCGCGCTGCGAGGTG
>Ga0315905_10005592_pt1 | contig 12803 bp, 12 predicted proteins | sample LakEriMetagenome_5_FD_203522 | JGI IMG/M metagenome (GOLD analysis project Ga0315905, IMG submission 203522) | Freshwater fungal communities from buoy surface, Lake Erie, Ohio, United States - Buoy 4 MA121 | ecosystem: Environmental > Aquatic > Freshwater > Lake | place: USA: Lake Erie, Ohio... | reverse complement strand
GGTTTGATTTCGGTTTGCCAGCCGAAACGATAACACAGTTATCGTTTCGGTGGGCCTAGCCGATAACCCTCCACCAGAATTTACCGAGGACGGGCACTACTACATAGGATCAAAAGGAGAACTTTACTACAGCCGATCCCCGCATACATGATACTCCGGGTATCGGGTACGCACTCGAAAATCCTTTGTTTCCAGCCGACCTAACTGACAACCGTTGAACGACGACTCGACTGAGTCCTCCCGACCGTCTTCACTTTCCTGACAGCTTTCAGGGCAAATGGGATGCGGCGCAAGCACTCCAGTCAAGGATAGCACTGCGCCGGTGGTGAAGGAAGCCGGCGCGATTGTAGCAGTGGCGCGAGCAGCGGATCCAGCAGAACCGGCAGCGGCTGTCCCAATCACCGCTGCTGCAGTCAGAAAACCAGAGACCGCAGCACCAACTGATGTCGTTGAGCTTCGACTGCTCAAGTATTCAAATGGTGATGTGTACGAGGGCGAAGTGGATGCAGACGGCAAACCACACGGCACCGGCAAATTCAGTTGGCTGGTCGCCGGCACAGTGGATGCGAATGGTGTGCCTGACGTCGACGCGCGGTATGACGTATATGAGGGTCAGTGGTCTCATGGCCTCATGCACGGCCTGGGCAAGAAAGTGTGGGCTGTTGGTGACACATACGAGGGAGAATACAAGCTTGATAAAAAGCACGGCCAGGGAACATACATCTACGCCTCTGGAGATATCTATGACGGTGACTGGTCAGGTGGTGAACGGCATGGGCATGGAATGCATGGCGAGGTTCGGAGGAATGAAGAGGGCAACGACTTCCTTCACATAGTCCACGATGGCCAGTGGGTTCGTGGCAGAGCCTTTCCAGAAGCCTCTTGCGAGGAGATGCCAGCGTCGGGAGGCGAGGAATCCCCGTTCAAACGCGTCTCGTCTACTTCAGCGCAAATTCTCAGTCTTGTGGACAAATACAACAAAGGCGAGCCAACAGTCGATGAAAACGGCTCCACCATCCTTGTGCCTTTGGAGAGTGAAGAGGACAAAGAATATCGGCGCAAGCTTGAGCCCGAGGGTTTCGGGCGATTAACGTCTGTAGAGGCCATACACATTGATGTCTTCGAAGGCGAGCAGCTCGATGGGAAACCTCACGGCCGAGGAATTATGATCTATGAGCGCGGCGTCTATGATGGTGATTGGTTCCAGGGCAAGCGACACGGATATGGGCAGTATTTCGTCGTTCAAAAAGAAGAAGGAAAAGAAGACACTCTCGTGTGTGTACATGAGGGCTTGTGGGAACTAGGGCGCCCCCGTGCTGACGCAGAACGCACTACCGCGTCCACTATCACCAAGAGCGAGACTATCGCGTCCACTGTCACCAAGGGCGAGAGCACGCCCTTTGAGGTGGTTGGTGTGAACGGTATCGACTTGACTTACGACTGGAAGGTCTTCTTCGTGCTGGGAGGCCCCGGCTCAGGCAAGGGCACGCAGTGTGCGCGCATCGTCTCAGAGTTTGGCTGGGAGCACCTGTCCGCAGGCGACTTGTTGCGCGCCGAGCGGGTCACGAACTCACCAAACGCGCAGGTAACAAAAACCTTTTTACCCCAAACCCCAACCCCTCCACCCTGCAACCCTGATCCCTACACGAACCCGCCCAACGCGCAGCTCATCAACTCCTACATCACCGAGGGGAAAATCGTGCCAGTGGAAATCACGGTGGAGCTGCTGCTGGCGGCGATGCGTACCTGCTCTGGAGCGCGAGGCAGGTCTGAAAACAAATCTGTTAAGTCAGTGCTCCGTCTAGTTTTATATGGTAATTTGGGACAGGGTTCTGACTTTCCGAAACTCGCGCAGAGCCGGCTCGCGCTTCCTGATTGATGGGTTCCCCCGTTCGCTCGAAAACTATGAGGGCTGGTGCAGTGTGGTGGGGGCGGCAGCGACGGTGGTAGGGTGCCTGTTTTTTGAGTGTGGCGACGCCGAGCTCGAGCGCCGCCTCCTCCAGCGCGGGCTCTCCAGTGGTCGTGATGATGATAACCGAGAGGTGTGTGTGTCAGTGTGTATATGTGTACGTGTGTGTGTGTGTGTGCGCGTATGCGTGTAAAACCAAACCTAGACCATACACATAAGCCCTAAGCCACACGCACGCCTGCACGCACGCACGCACGCACGCACGCACGCACGCACGCACGCACGCACGCACGCACGCACGCACGCACGCACGCACGCACGCACGCATGCGTGCGCAAATGCGCTGTACGGCAGGGGATCAAAAGGTGCTTGCAACTATTCAAGGGCCTACCCCTCACTGACCCCCACACGTCACTTGCCAGTAACAAGCCACAACACTGCCTCAATTCCACACCCTAACCAACAGGTGATCAAAAAGAGATTCCAAACCTTTGTCAGCCAGACAGAGCCGGTGAAGGAGAGGTTCGCGAGCGAGGGCATCCTGCGTACCATTGATGCGGAGCGAAGCATTGATGCGGTTTGGGAGGACACGCGCATCTTCTTTGCCTAAACCCAAATTCTTCGCCTAAACCCTAATTTGGGAGGACACACGCGTCTTTTTTGGCCTAATTCCTAATTCAAGACCGTAAACTCTCAGCCATTTCTGAATCCATTCGGAAGAGACGGAGGCGGAGGCCGTGGGTAAGGAGCTTGGGTTAGGGGGGTTCTAGTGTTAGGGGGGTTCTATTGACGCAAAACGAGTATTGAATGTCGGTTGGTAAGCACAACTGTTCAACTGTGAAAAGAAGCTTATCGCTCTGGAGGAGGAGGAGGAACAGCTCTCTGTGGTGTCGACGTCATCACGCGGGACTCATCGGCCTCAATAAACACTATAATAAAAAGAGCCTGTTGTCGGGTTTTTAAGCTTCGAAAGCTAGGACCTTAAAGATGAGGTGCATTTGAGCTCAAGTGTATCTCAACGCGAATGAATCCCACTCCTCGGGTTTTGTGGCGGCTGCAGATCGCTAAAGCCTGCATTTTTCAATCAAGGAGCCAATAAGACGTCGCGTCGAGAGCCCCCTCGGACTCCCTTCCATTTCATTACTCACATTCTCGCACTGGTGTCCACACTTCACGACTGCCGTGCCTATCTCTCTCTCTCTCTCTCTCACGACTGCCGCGCCGATCCTGCTCAGGACCGCGCATCCCGTGTGCGGCCAATCGCACACGGCGACTGCGCGGAGGAGGAGGAGGAGGGAAAACAATGATATGCAGAGCACTAGTCTTTCATTCTCCTCCGTCGCGCGGTCGCGCTCAGCGTCCACCTCGTTCACTGCTCTTGCTTTGAATAACCGCTCCTCCGCCTTGTTACACGCCTGATGTCACCCAGGCGAGCACTTTCCGTCACAATTTAATTTACTTGACAGAAACACCTCCAACCTCTTGGGGGTCTGTTTTCGGCCTTGCGCTCGTCTCCAGTGCGTCAATGCATGCTGGCTGGTTTACATATGATCATATACGCGTGCGCATACGCATGTGTAGGTTCATGCTTGATGGTAAGGCAATACATCGAGCTGCGCGCGCATTCATCTCAACACTCATGGCCCAGCTTTGCGCGCGGCGCGCTCTTCGTCGGCCGTCGTCGGCGACCACGTCGGGACGTTGCACAGTGCAACTCGTGGCGGCTCTGTCTGTGTGTCTCTTTCAAAGTGTGTGGTAAATGGCTCAGCGTGGCTCCATCATCTATCGTTCAGATTCTGCCACAAAGTCGCGGCCACTCTGACTCGGAACCCTGGTGCCTCGCTCCGTGAGGCAATCTGTCAGACTTGACGCATAGACTCCTCAATAGCCTTTTGAATGAGATCCTCTTCTGACATTCGCAGCCTCGACCTTCCCACCATACTGTTATTGCCGCCCCCACTCGCACCCCCCCCGGCACTACTCGCACCAGTCTTTGATTTCTTTGCAGGCGCTTCTCCTGCCGCCCGCGCGCCTTTAGAAGCTTTGCCCCCTGCCGGCCTTCCTTTCCCCTTGACTGCCGGTCCCTCCTCCTCCTCTTCCCCCCCTGCATCTGCCTCTTCCTCATCCACTTTCTTCGAACGTGCGCGTGGCTTGCCTGCAGCACCCAGATGTGACTCTTTCGCAGCAGCGGGCGACTTTTTGCCCTTTCCCGCTCCTTTAGAGGCTGTGGTGCGGGGGGCGGGCTCGGTGCGTATCCGCCGAATTGTCACAAGCAAATCTTGCACGAGTTCAAGATCCTCCTCCATCAACTCCTCCACGTTGCTATCCTTGGATTTGCGGATCGTGTCGGGAAGGTTGGCGAGGCATTCCAAGCAGGCCTCCACGCCCTCAAAGCCCGCGTCCCCGCTCGCCTTGCACTCAGCGACAATAGAGCGCGCAAAGTGATGCTGCACCAGCGTGTCAAGAGTGAGCGCTTGAGGAGCATGAGCAAGTCGCACACCTAGCGAATTGGGTTCCCCCAAAAAACTTGCGTACAAATGTGCGCGCCCTACATTCGGATCTGGGATGTTACCTCCTGCTCGGCAGGCATGACCTCGGCGTTGAAGCAGTGCATCGCCGCGATGAGCTTGAAGAAGCCTCGCGTAAACGGCAAATGGATGCGGTCAGACCTGTTGAAGCCATTGTACTCTGGGCCGCGTTTGAGCACCGTCGCCACCGCGCTGGCCGTCGTGTCTATGACGCCCTGCTTGAAGTTGGAGTCGTCGGCAAAGACTTCGACTGCCTTGATCAGATCCAGCGCGATGGGATTCATCGGTGACTTGACGCCCCACGCAACCATGGCGTCGTTGTTGCGGTCCATCACGCCAAGGAGCAGTTTGTTGTAGAGGTCGTAGCCCGCCAGCACGTCGACGGACGGCGGGTCCTCGTACTCACAGAAGAGTAGCAGCCAGCGCAGCATGAGCGACACGCACTCCACATGCTCCAAGTACAGAACTTTGCGCAGAACGGACAGCGCTCGTCCATGCCGCATGTAGGAGCAAACGAGCAGGTCCGCCACGAACACTTGCTCGGTGCAGCAGAAGAAGAGAGCCTCCATTGCAGCCTCGACAAACGTTTTCAGCTCTCGCCGCCGCCGGTCCTGCACGCCCTCCTTGGTTATCTGCTCGAAACACTCGTCCATGGCATCGAAAATGCCCTCACACAGGGCCTTGGTCACCTTTGGGTGCAACACAAGCTGATCGCGGAAGGGCCGCTCGTCGGCACTGTGCTCGTTTCGCAACAGCAACGCCATGATTTTCATTACCATCCCTACCACATCTATTGGATGTGAGCCCCCGACCGACGCGTCCTGTTCGCCCACCCCGCCCCCTCCTCCTGTCCCAGCGCCGCCTCCTTGCTCATCCTCTGCGATCGCAAGCTGCGTCTCCGCACCCTCCCCGCTCGGGCCCGCCCGAGAAGAGTCTGAAGCAGAAGCCGCTGCATCGGCATCAGCCACACCCTCCGCTTCCACATCGTAGCCCATCGCCAGGGCGACTGTGTGCGAGAAGAGTAGGACGTCGACCAGCAACGCAGGACTAAAGACGGCGCCGCCCCGGGCCCCAGCACCTGGTGCGCAAGAGGGCGCATGCATGTACTTTACCGATTGCGTGTACTTAACCGATTACTCGTGAACCTAAGCACGCAAATCTGCATGCGCGCATGCATTCCTACACTCGTGCACCGCCCGGAGCAGAGCACGTGCGAGGCTGCCGCATGCTCGAAAGCCCTCACCGGCTGAGGCTGCAGCGTCGAGCTGCTGCTGCATGGCGCCCGTGATTGCGGGATATTCGACCGCGAGTTGCACCAGGCAGAAGAGCAGGTGCATGCTCTTGGCTATGTAAGCGAACCAGTCGCTGCGCCAGCCCTTGCCACCGCCGGCGGGCATGCCCTCGCGCGCGGCAGCCGGTAGCTCCTCCGAGAGAAGCGTGTTGAGGATGTGCCGCGGGAGGACCGATCCGAGCCACAGCACGTCGACGGCAGAGCTGTCCGCCAGCACAATGTACACTCGGCTGTCCTCCTCGATCGCCCCCTTCTTGTCCTTCTTGCCCGCGCTCTTCGGCGTCTTTGCGCTCTCTTTCCGCGGGCCCTTGCACGCCTTCTTGAGATGTCGGATCGAGAGCGGCGAGAGCGCAAGCACCGCACCGGCCGGGCACCTGATCCAGTCGAACGCGCTCGTGGCGTCCTCCTGCTCCGCGCCCTTGGTCAGCACGCGCAGCATCGAGAGGGGAGGAGATCAAGTAAAAATTCTAGTTCGCGCGGAGCAACCGCGGTTCATGCTCCTGAGAGCATGAACCGCGATGTGCCGACAAGGATGTCTGGCGCGGGAGGTGCCAGATAAGGGTGCGAGCAATCAGCAGCAAGGAGGAAGCGAGAAGAGAGGATAGGGCCATGACTAGACACTCTTCCAACCCGCGCGCGCTGTCACGCCCCCGCCCCCGCTGCCAAGTTGTTTTTGGTGTTTTCGCCGCCGCGCTGCTGGCGTGCCTGGCCCCGGCGCACGCCAGGCGCAGTAGGCTAGCAGGTGCCGCCGCCTCACATCGCGAGGCCCTCGACGCGAATCCCGCCAAACCGCACCGTCGTGCACTTGGTGCCCCCGTTTTGGCGGCGCCGGCCCGTGCGATCGCGAGCAGTTTGCGGACGCAACCGGCGCCGCCCCATAATCTGCCCGCCAACTGGGTAGCGGTTTGGGCGGCGGACGAGCAAGCGTACTTCTACTACAACACAAAATCCGGATACAGCGTGTGGCAACTTCCCGGCGTGCCCCAGCCGGCTTCCAGTGGTGTAGCAAGCCCGCCGCCGCCACAACCACCACCACCCACGCCCCCTCCCCCTTCCTCAAATACAGATAGTGGAGAAACGACGGCCAGCTTGCAGCTGCCCGAAGGCTGGGAGGCGGTTTGGGATAAAGAGTCCGGAGACTACTACTACTTTAACGATGAGGGAGAAGAAACTTGGGAGAAGCCTCCGTACAGACCGCCGCCAATGATGCCGCCCCCTGGCCGGGCCGAAACCCCCGCTGATCTGCCCAGAGGCTGGGTGTCAGTCTTTGATGATGAGTTTAAGATGTACTACTACCACAATGCTGCGACGGGCGAGTCAACGTGGGACAAACCAGCAACAGAGATGCAAGCAGGACACGAACATGCGAACGCCGGTGCTCCTAGTTCCAGTGGGATCGCGGAAGATGCGAGCGGCGGCGGCGGTGGTAGCAGCGGGTGGGTGGTGTTGGCCATCCTCTTACTTGCGGGAGGCGGCGTGGCTTACCTGGGCAGGAAGAAGCAGAAGGACGAGGAGGACGAGGCGAAAGATGGTGCCGTCCTCACGACCACAACCCGCGAAGGAGCCGAGAGCCGCTGCGATGATAATTGGACAGTCGCCGAGGAGCTCGTGAAGCTGGCCTTCGGCATGTTTTTCGCCCGCGTGAGCTGGGTCATCATCAAGGTCACGGATTCTGCGCTCCTGGGGCACGTGAGTACTTCCGCCCTCGCTGCGTCGTCGGTGGGTGACCTCTGGATGAGCAGTACCGGCATCTTCACGTTTGGCAGTGTCCTGCCAACATTTGTCGGGAACTCGCTGGGCGCAGGTGCGCGCGCACACACATGCACACATGCACACCTGCACGCACGCACACACGCACATGTACGCAGGCGTACACACATACACATACATACAATCACATACACATACATAAAATCATAGGTACCTGCACCAAAGCGCTCATGCACACATACACACACAAACACACACGAGCGCGCGCGCGCACACACACACACACACACACACACACACACACACACACACACACACCACACACACACACACAAACACACACACGTACACACACTCACTCACACCACACACACACACACACAGGCAACAAAAAGCAAGCCGGCATATGGCTGCAGGTGGCGTTGGTTGTCATGGGCGCATTTACGCTGCCCACCATGGTCGCTTGGTTCGTGACCACCCAGTTCTCAATACGCGTGTGTGTGTGTGTGCGTGCGTGCGTGCGTTTGTGCGTGTATGTGTGCGCTCGTGTGTGTGTTTGTGTGTGTGCATGTGTGCATGTGTGCATGTATGTATGTATGTATGTATGTATGTATGTATGTATGTATGTATGTATGTATGTATGTATGTATGTATATATATATAGGCTCATGACGGGCCCAGTTCTCAGGGCGTTCGGTGCGGAGAAGGAGCTCGCCGCGGACGCGGGGTTCTTTGCCTCGATTTTGGCGTGGGCTCTCCCGGGGCGAACTGCCTACACGCAGCTCTCCAGCTACTTCAGCGCACAGAAGATCGTGCGCCCTACCGCGTACGCCTCATTTGCCGGCTGCATGCTGAACCTGGTACTAGGACTTGTGTGGGATGCTGAACAAACCACCCTCTAAGCTAAACCTGTTCTCTAAACCAGGCAATAGGGCCTTGTGTTGTACTGGGTGTCTTTGTGTCAGGCTGGGATGCTGAACTAAACCTCCCCTCTAAACTAAACCCACCCTCTAAACTAAACCTGCCCCTAAACCAGGTACTAGGGCTTGTGCTTGTGCTGGGGGTCTTTGTGCCAGACTGGAATGGTTTTGGCTTCGCGGTAAAAAAAACCCTAAACCGCGAGAAACAAAAATCTCAAGTACTCCCTATAGTGGCTTTGAATGGTATATATGCTAGGGCTCTGACGTTGAAAAGCGTCTCTCTGCCAGGCGTGTCCTCTCACGACAGTAGTTACCGAATATGTCATGGCTATTGGGTTTTGGTTCTATGCCTGCAAAATCAAAAGGCTCCACGAGGAAACGTGGGGGGGCTGGGACACAGACGAAATATCGAGTTCGCGCATCAGGGAATTCCTCCGCTTGTTCTTGCCCGCGGCGGCGTCGGGGGCATCCGACTGGTGGCGCGTCACAGTCATCGGTGTGCTTGCCGCCAGAATGGGCCCGTTACAAATCGCGGTGCGCATTCTCAAAAGTACACGCTATAGTGACTTTATATAGTAAATATACTATAACACTCGCTTTTGAGAATTTCTTCCAGGTGTTCAACACTGGGTACCGGATCACATGGATGACTCTCACTCTCGTGGGCTCTCTTGGCTCCGCCCTGGGCGCGCGGTTGGGCATACAAGTCGGGCAGAGTGACATAGCGGGGGGCAAACAGACGGTGATGGTGGGCAGTGGCATGTGCTGCGGCGCCCTTGCATTCCTGTGTGTCGTCGTCTACAACATGGTGCGACCCATCGGGGCCATCTTCTCTGGCGACCCCGCCGTCATTGAGCAGTTCGTTCAGGCTCGCTTGTCCCTCGTCGTCATGATCTTCAATATGAATCTCTCCGTCTTCCTCGAGCGCATCCTCATGGCGCTTGGCCGCTCGAAAATCGTCTTTTATGCCGGGGTGATCGGAAGTTGGGTGGGGCAGGTGCCTGGCGTCATGTTTGCCTTGCACTTCTGGCGGAATGACTTGGTTGGTCTCTATTGGGGTGTGTCCTTTGGTTACGCTCTCCTGTGCGTGCTCCTCTTCTGCCTTATCCAACGGGTGAATTGGCAAGATATTGTGAATGAGGGACAGCAGCGTGCATTCATGGGGAAGAGAAAGGAGGAGGAGGAGGAGGAGAAAGAGCTGGAGTAAGTGATGGGGTCCTTCCGATCTATGGGCAGTTGCTGTCCGCCCAGAGAGAGAGCGAAAGTGTGTGCGCGCGAAAGGAAGCGCGCGCACGCGCTTGCGACTGCTGCCCATCACAAAGAGATGGCTACCGATCCACTGGCAGGTATCGACCCTTCGCGGATGTATACTGTGGACTGTGTGTTTTGAGTGTGTTTTTCCATTTCACTTTTTTCATTTTGAATATTCTGTTTTAAGATTAAATTCATCGAGTCTCCGGCAGTCCACTTCCGGGACAATCGCCAATAATTTTGGGTCCTAACGAGGGCTTGATCCGGCGCAGCGTAAAATTCCAGGGCGTGGCCCTGGAATTTTACCTGGAATTTTTGTTCCAGTGTCCCCTGGAATTTTATATTTTGGAGGGAACATGTGGTGGTAGTAAAGTGGACAGCTACGCGATTTGCTCGCGTATTTGCAACCGAAGCCTGCGGAAATCACGATTGAAACGTTAGGTTTTTATTCACGTCCGTCGGCCGCAGCATAGCAGGCTCCCTTTCTCGAAACTATTGAAGAGTGGATCAACATGCTACAAAGCTGGTCAAGCCACCGCAACCATGAACCTGCGCCGTAGACGTGGTATATGAGAGCGCTATAGTGGACACATGCTATAGAGAACACATTCTATATGGTCGATGACAGCGCTATAGTGGACACATGCTATAGAGAACACATTCTATATAGCCGATAACGGCGCCAGCTCGCACGACTTAGAGCACGGAGGAGAAATTGACTGTGGAGGAGCCTGCGCAAATCAGAGAAGAAACTGGCCATGGGCTCAGCGCGCCCACACGGCACACCAGAATATGCCTGCTCGAATAGGCGCCGGGCTTCCTCGTGAGCCCCAGGAGTTGAATGTCTTGTTGAACGAGAAGCATCCTGAAGGAGTATCGGGTTAAGAGGTAGGCGAAGTAGGAGCGCTGGTAGGGAGCGGTCCGGATGGGGTACCCGCGAGGGTCAACGTGGTAGTAAGATTGACTTTATTGATAGCGTGTCGGTAACGAGCTATCAAGTCCGATAAAAGCTCGGAGAGCCTTGATGGCTTTTATGCTAAAACTGGAAGTGACTCGTAACAAAAAATTACTTAGATGTCTGAAGAATCCTTTAGGTCTTCTGAGATTCTTTACATGTCATTTCCTTGAGCCTTACATGTATCCGTGAGCTTTACATGTGTCTCAACTTTACGCCGAATCCTTCTTTGTAAGGCGGTGTACCTATCTAGAACCATCTTCATATTGTTCTGGTACGTCTGTATGAGAATAATTATTTCAATTGAATTCTTCACGATAGGTAATTTCGTGGAAATCACCATTAAACCGTTTAAGCGCTCATAGCCTTATGGCGCTTGGTTTCATCACTTTGTTGTTGCTGCGATTACGGGGTCTCGGGAATCAGTTGGTGCAGGTGAAATGTCTGGAAAGTAGGCTGCATATGGCGCCTTTACATGTATAGTAAAGCTGCATATGGCGCCTTTACATGTATAGTAAAGCTAGGCTGCATATGGCGCCTTTACTATACATGCCTTTACTATACATGTTTACATGTATAGTAAAGCTGACTAATGTAGTAAAGTTACATGTATGGTAAAGCTGAATAACGTAGTAAAGTTGACCAAATTCAACGTTTTAAGTCAAGGTCCAGTGCCTTGGTCGCAAACTTGTAACAAGACTATACACTTGAAGTGCCTACGCCGACGCCGTAAAGCACACCACACATACTAGGTGTTCAGTAAACTATACACTTGCAGTGCCTGCGCCTACGCCATAAAACACACTACACATACTAGGTGTTCAGTAAGCACTACACTTTGCTTACTACGTCGCATTGCGTGTTGATCGTGCTCTGGCTGTTGATCTTCATTGTTATTTAAAAATTGGTGCAGGCTGTGCAGGCGCTGATAGTCGCACGTACAGGTGCTCATAGTCGCATTGCGTGTTGATCGCCCTCTTGTTATTGATGCGGTGCATTGAGCTATACAGGCAAAAGAGACCTACTACAGAGTCAAAAGAGACCTACTACAGAGGCAAATAAGACCTACCGTATATACCTGTCGACGGCGGGGAATGCGCGGTGCATACACCCGAAGACGCCCAGCGTATTGCGTGGCGCCCCAATCTTGCTAAGGTTTGTTTTTTTTCTCCCTCAAACATATGCATTCGACGCGGTTCTGCCCTAATATACGTTTCCTAACTAAGCTATTGAACTAGATCCCGGGTTGTCTCTTTCAGACATATAAATTCGACGCCGTCCTGCCCCTGATACCGATCACCACTCCTATATCACTAGGTATTGGACTAAACCAAAATCCTAAACCCTAAACCCTAAACCCTAAACCCTAAACCCTAAACCTATCAGCAATCCTGTATCACTAGGTATTGAACTAAACCCTAAACCCTCAACCAATTCCTATCAGCACTTCGATATCAATTGGTATGGAACACTCAACCCTAAACCCTCAACCGATACCTATCAGCGCTCCTCTATCACTAGGTTTGAACTAAACCCTAAACCCTAAACCCTCAACCGATACCTATCAGCACTCTCATAGCACTAGGTAGAAACTGTGAGAAAAAAAGCGGTAGAAATTCTCAAAAAGTCCCTAGCACATTGCTAGTAAGGAGTAACCAAGTACAAACTAAACCCTAAACCCTAAACCCTCGCATATGACTGCTAAGAAGTAACCAAGTACTAGCTAATTCCTAAACGAACTAACCCCTACACCCTTAGACACACCGGAAGGAGTTCTACTAACTTGAGAGAATTTTTGCCCTAGGCTACCTAGGCTAACTTACAATCCGGTTTTCGAAAGGGGGAAAGGGGGGGTTGGGGGGAAAGCGGGTTTAGCGAGGGTTTAGGGTTTAGTTTGTTTAGTTTTGGGTTTAGGTTGGGGGGAAAGCGGCGGGGGACACCATGTATGTCCACTTACACAGCGCCGAGGGGTTGGAGTTCGTGACTTGTGAAAATTTGCGGGGAAAAGTGGCTGGGTTTCGGGTTGTCAAGGTATGGGCTTGCAGAGCCCACATGGGTGAGTTTTTTTTTGGAGAGTGAGTTTCTATTTCGTTTTTTTTTGAGGGATTCTTTTTGCAGGGGTTTCGGTTCATATATTTATACATACGTATGTGTGTGTATATATGTATATATATACAGGCACGCATACACACACACACACACACACACACACACACACACACACACACACACACAGGTC
>Ga0315905_10005591_pt1 | contig 12804 bp, 3 predicted proteins | sample LakEriMetagenome_5_FD_203522 | JGI IMG/M metagenome (GOLD analysis project Ga0315905, IMG submission 203522) | Freshwater fungal communities from buoy surface, Lake Erie, Ohio, United States - Buoy 4 MA121 | ecosystem: Environmental > Aquatic > Freshwater > Lake | place: USA: Lake Erie, Ohio... | reverse complement strand
CGTGCGTATCGATGGCAAGCCCATCAAGCCCACCGGTGAGGAGCATGTCTACATCGCCCTCAATAAACCCGTGGGTATTGTATGCACCACCAACGTGCGCGGCGAGAAAAACAACATCGTCGATTTTGTAAAACACCCCAAGCGTATTTTTCCTGTAGGTCGACTCGACAAGGCCAGCGAAGGACTCATTCTGCTCACCAGCGATGGCGATATCGTCAACAAAATTTTACGCGCTCGCAATCACCACGAAAAGGAATACATCGTATCGGTCCATAAACCGATCAACGACGACTTCGTGAAGCGCATGTCATCCGGTATTCCGATTCTTGACACAGTTACCCGCCCGTGTGTGGTGGAAAAAATTGGGCGCTGTAGCTTTCGCATCGTCCTTACACAAGGTCTCAACCGACAGATTCGACGCATGTGCGAGTATCTTGGTTTTGAAGTTACCCGTCTGCAGCGCATCCGCATCATGAACATCAAACTCGATACACCCAACGGCAAGTGGCGCGACCTTACCAAGCAGGAGTTGGAGGAGTTGGGTAGGTTGACGGCGGATTCGGCGGGAACGATTGATTAGATGTTTTTTTCAAAAGGATAAAAAGGTCTTATTCTTTGATTAGTCGTTGCTTATGGACGTGTTTACCGTCTTCAATAGTCAATAGGTATACACCCGAAGAAAGGTGGTTAATGTCCATCGTGAATTCACTTTTTTCAATCGTGTGTTTGGTCAGCAATGCCCCTAAGCTGTTACGACATTGCAGTGAACTTCCAATTAGTTTTTTAGGAACGATTATATTAATCACATCCTTTGCCGGATTGGGGAAGAGATGAAATTCACTATTGAAAACAATACTAATATGATTTGGAGGGGTTTCCACTACTATTTCGAGGGCAGACCAGGGACCAACGCATCCGTTACTATCTGTTTCTTGCACCATGATCTCTGTCAGCCCTGTATCGAACCAGTAGATCTGTGCTATAGAAGAATTGCCGGTGCTAATCAACACCAACCCACCACCAGATACCTCCCAGTTATAACTGCTTCCTGGGGAGTAGGGGTATGTGAAGGTGGCTGTATCCTGGAGAAACTGTATTTGATTGCCTTCGATATTGAAAGATTCAAGTGTGTAACAACTCCCGTCATTACATCCTGCAAAGATGTCGTAGTTGCATGCAAGTAAATCTGTGCAACCGGGATAGCTGCATGTTCCATCATCAACGACTGCTTGGTCGAAGAAATTACAAGCTAGTTCGTCAGTGCAGCCGCTGACGTATACGCAACTGCTGTCCAAGCAGCCGGCTAAAGCGCTATAATTAATAGCAAGAGTATCAGTGCATCCTGGATATACACATGAATTGTCATCCGAGTTAGCGGCAGGATTATAATTACAAGCTTCACTGGACATGCAACCCGGAGTCGGGCAAATTCCTTGCGTTATAGTTTGGTATGCTGTATCTCGGCATCCGTTTTCACCGATTACTTCAACGAAATATTCGCCTGCGAGTGATGCATAAATAGTTGAATCAAATGAACTCCCGTTATTCCAATTATACATGGAACCTCCTGACGCTGTCAGTGCTAATGAAGGTTGAATACAATTAATCACATTGCTATCTGCACTAAGTTCGATATGTGCTATTGGTAAGTTCTTGTTTTCGGATATTTCTATGAATGAGCTATCTCTGCAGCCATATTCATTAATTACGGTGAGAAGATAAACTCCCGGATCGGAAATGAGCAGCTCTGATGTTTCATAGTTGTTTCCTAATGAGTCTGACCATATGGTTGTTTCATTTTCAGCAGAGGACAAAGTTATAATGGGGTTATTACAATTCAACTGGGAAGCAGAGCTTAGGATACTGGCCACAGCCGGGATTCCATTACACTCATCCAATGCATCACACGTTCCGTCAAAGTCTGAGTCTTGATAACTTCCGGAACAGAAACAGATCTCATTGTACATGTCATTCGTCGTGCATGTATCACCATCGTTACAATGAGCACCGGAACTAGCATATATGGTATATGGTTGAAGGTAGGTAATGCAATTACTGCCATTTTGAGCGGCGTGTATATATTGACCTGGGCTATTCACAGCCAAAGTTTCTGCATAACTCAAGAAAAGCGGATAGGTATCAGACCCTGATACCCAAACTTTGGCACTAACCTCATTTCCAGAGTAATCAAGCAATAATTCAGACGGCACAGGAGCTAAATTTATTATTTCACTTTCGCAATTAATGGAGTACTCAATAGCTGGAAGTGTTATCTCCGGTTGTAAAATGTAGGTTGTTTGCCAAAAATCGCCGGGGTTATAAGGGAAGAAGCAACCGTTCGGACTATGTACGCCGACATGAATAATTTCTACCGTGTCATTAGGTTCATAGGTATAGTCTCTGTGATACGCAAGCCTTAGATCACCACTACCAAAGTCAATAAGGCTGAAGGTTCGATTGCCAATAGTTGCACTTGCTATATTTAGTTGTTGGACAAAGAAAAAGCTGCCAGAGCATTCATTGAAAATGGTTGGCTCATCATTTGAATTGAAATCGAAAAGAATGGTCTCACCTTCAATTTCGTACTCAAATATGTAATCTGTATAATTAGTGATTATATCGCTGTTATAAATGTTGTAATAATGCACGGGAATGCAGGGTTCCGTAAGAGCGAAGGTGTAATCATATCCGGCTGCGCATGATCCGGCTACACTGCCTTCTATTCCATAGCTGTAGAAACTCCAAACCTCCAATGGAGGCAAGGGGAAATTATGGATATCAACGATGTCTTGGTAAAAGGCTGTGCATCCATTAAATTGAGCGGAGTCAATCCTTATAGTTAGTGCTGTCCCCGGTGTAAAACCATTGCCATAATATTCGGTGGCAAAATAGTTTCCCCACGTTTGTTCTGTAATCTCAATTTCAAAGGAAGAGCTAGTCGTTGATGCATTGAGTCCGGCTTGCGCAAATACAGGGAAAGATGTATTCAAGAAAAATTTAGAGCCAATTTGTCCATTGAACTGATAGGAAAATGCAAAATCTTCCGACATAGAACCATAGAAATAGCAGTCATCAAAATTAGATGTTAGGTTTGATAATGAGGGAGTGTAGAAGCTATGCAAGAAAATGGTTTCGGATATATTTAAGTTTCTATCGCAATTTGTATTTATGTCGCCAATATTGAATGACCATAGATTAATAGTGACCGTGTCAATAAATGCGATTTCACTTATGGATGGAGTCGGAAGTTGCAAGTGCCCGATACCTTGGTCATTAAGCGTCAATTCAGCCTCGAAATTGTTAATTGAATAATTGACTACAGCATTTGGAATACCTATGATTTGAGCGAAATGTAATTGGTTGTCACAAATCCGCTGGTTTTCAATGTGCATTGAAAATAGTTCACTAACATCGCTCATCGACTCGCATGTACAATCCACGCTAACGACATCCAAATAACTGCATGGATTGTTATCATCGCAGGAACTTCCTGGCTCCGGCGAATTAGGACAAAAATCGACTAAATCGCAGATGCCGTCTTGATCGCTGTCTGCCGTAATTACATTTAATATTGTTGTAACCTGACATTGGTATTCGTCGTCATAGAAAGTACAAGAAATGGTTTCACTTTGCGATGAGATCAATTCGATTTGATTTGAACTTGATCCGGTTGACCATGAGTAAGCTAGCGCTCCTTGTACTGCATAGTCCGAGGTAAATTGGTATGACAATGATAGCTGTTCATTCGAACATGTTTGAATTGTTATTGGCGAGGAGGGACAAATCGTTGAATCTCTGAGTAGCAAACGAAGTTCTAGGATGCTGTCACAGCCATAGGCTGTTTCTAAGGTGTCGAAATATGTCCCTGCAGTATTTAAATAAAGTTCATTAAATAGGTAAGAATCTCCGTCATTAATCGAAATAGTCTGATTTGAATATGAATTTGTGAATGTTGTATCGACTTGAATAGAGATACTTCGAGTAGTTGAGCAGGAACCGAAATTGTCGGAAGCAATCGAATGGTAAGTGCCTGGCTGTGTAACGACAAGTGCAGACGAAAAACCTAAGAATTGATCGTTTTCCACGTTGTACCAACTTGTGTATGGAAACACAGGAGTTGTTTGCAGTGTGATGGAAGGTTGGTTACAGGTTAATGTTAAATCGGGGAAGGATGGAATTATTTCATGCGATGAGTCGAATAGAACAGATATATAATTCTCATTAACAACTGTGGTGCAACCGTAATTCGTTTTGTCGAGCACATTGAATAAGGTAGTATCAGTGGTAGATTCATATAGATAGCTAACTTGGCCGGAGCTGTCAGTTGTCAGCGCTAGAGTATCCATGGCGCTCGTTTCAATTCGAAATGTTGTAAAGGGTAAGTCGTGAATCACAATAGATGTTCCATTGCAATTTGAAGGATTGATGTAAATAGATTCGTTGAAGTTTAAATACTCCTGAATGAGTTCGTTATTAGCGATTGAAATGGGGCAGTAATCAAGTTCAAGGGCTATTTCTCCTAAAATAGCACTTATTTCGGATTGACTTTCTTCGACATAACCATAGGTATATAATGATGTAAATGTCATTCCTATGCTCTGTTCCACTGGAGCGCCAGGTAAGTTATTGCCAATTTGGACCCACAGCAGGCTGTCTTCTTGAAGGGGTAATAGTTCCAAAGATTGGTTGAAACCATATTGAATGGGGCCATAGAAATTGCAAGATGTTACTTCTCGAAATTCGGAATTTGTTGGGTTGTCAGCAATTCCACAATAGTCGAAGAATAAGTTGTTTTCTCTCAATGATGCCCAAGTTTCCCAATTGTATGGCTGACCGAGGGTCATTGTAAGTTGGCCGGATAAATACCAATAGGAGTAATGCTGAAAGTTAGCAACTAGTTCCGATGTGCCATCCGAATTAATAACGTAATAGCCATCACTGAGGTAATAATAATTCCAAAAAGGTGGATATGGACTCATTCTTAATGCCCAATTTGGGGAGTCTTGGCAGTCATATGCATTTGCATTGTTCGGTGTTTTTAGTCGGTAAAGCATCGATTGTGCTGAGGTATCGATTGATAGCACGAAAAGCACCAACAGATGTAATATTATGTTTTTCATTTAATAAGAACTGAAATATTGCTGTTTATGGCGGCTAAAAGTTCATTTGTTGCCAATTCAAAGTTAAATCTGTTTGTGCCAACTTTAACTTTCTTCATAATGTTGGTCGTATGATAATCTTAGATCTGTAGCCAGCCTTGTTGCTAACTTGCAAGCGATTCGACATTTCTTAGTTTCAAGTCATATTCTGTTGTTTGCTTTCACCTTTTATTTGCCCCATGAGATTTGTTCTTTTCCTTTCTATCGCGCTGCTGGCGGCATGTTCACCCGTGAGTATGGTGAAGCCCTTGCAGAAGAAACAGTGGGCCGCAACGGCTACTGTTGGTGGTCCGCTAATTGGCTTTGGCAGTGCTGTAGTGCCTGTGCCGTTTACTTCGGTGGGTGCGGCTTATGGCGTCGATAGCGTTTCGACCGTCGCACTGCGAGCGCACACGACTGCTGCACTCTTTGGTGTAGCACAAATAGATGGCGCTTATTTGCGGCAATGGCGCGGGCAGGAGGGAAGAATACCCGGTATTTCAACGGTAGTGCAAGCCACCTATATGGTCGACAAATGGGAAGGGAATGCGCGCTTCTATCCTTCGCTCGACATCAACGCCTGGTGGGATATTGGCAAGAAGGGAGGTTTCGTTTACACCGGGATCACATCGTGGTATGAGCTTCAAAAAATTGGTACTGCCGACCGCATTCAGGAATACCGATGGATACCCGCTCTGAATCTTGGTTACACCCGCTCAAGCGGTAAATGGAACACCAGCTTCGAGTGCAAATACCTCGCGCCATTCACTTCGCACGAATCACTCACCGTCGATTATAAAGCTCCTGGTACCACAGGCGCCTTTGGTGTATATGTAGGATTCACCCGCAAATTCGGAAAACAATGAAACGAGTAGTATTATATTTCATCGCAGCCATCAGTCTGAATGCCTGTTTGCGACTCGATAGCCAGTTCTTTAATGTACAGCAACTGACAGCGTATGAACTGGATAATTATACCGGCGAACGGGAGCTGCCCGAATTACCCGATGCATATGATGTGGATGACGAAAACATTCATCTCTTTTCACTGAAGAGCGAGGACAACGGCGATGTGCAAACCATCTACGCCATTTACCTGGGCGATACTGCGCGCATTGCGACCGACACCGTGATTGTGTATTGCCACGGGAACAAACACCACATGGACTTTTATTGGAACCGAGCGAAACTCATGGCACACGTGGGAGGCACGCATCGTTATGGAGTGCTCATGATGGATTACCGTGGCTATGGCATGTCGACCGGCACCACCACCGAGAGTGGTTTAACTGCCGATGTGAATACATGTATGCAGTGGCTCAAAGATCGCGGGCTGACAGGCGACCGCACGGTGCTTTACGGTTACAGTCTGGGCAGTGCGCCCGCCACCACCTTGGCAGCCGATCCTCAAGCACTGCGGGCATCCAAGCTCATCTTGGAAGCCCCGTTTGCATCGGCTGAAGTGATGGTTCAAGACGCGGCACTCGCCGCGTTGCCGGCATCGTATTTCACGGATATTCGCGTCGACAATGCCGAGAAAATTCAGTTTGTCGATCAGCCCTTTTGCTGGATACACGGCATCAACGACGACTTCCTCAACATCGAGACCCACGGCGAAGTGGTGTACTACCATTATCACGGCCAATACCAGGAAGCCCATCGAGTGCCCGAAGCCTTTCACAACAATGTACCGGCGGTGATGGGGTATGAGGAGTATGCGAGGGTGGTGGGGGAGTTTGTGGCGAGGGACTGAGGGCGATGGGCGAGTGACTAGTGACTAGTGACCATGGGTTTTACAATTTAAGCACTCCGCATTTTGAATTCCAATGCAAACATTTTTTTCGTCGTTGCAAATGGTTTCAATTTAATCAGCCTATGATATTATTCACCCGAAGATTTTAATCAATGGTACGCAGTGGAACACCATCTCTAGTTTCATTCTCAAAGGCTATGAATCTGGGCAATGCAGATACGTGTTAGCGGGAGTTATTCTTTCACCTGTTTCTGGAATTAGAATTCAAGATAAGTCGTGCAACCGAATAGGTCCTTGAGCAGTCTACGTTTCCATGCAATCTGTTCCGCTGATATTCAGTAAATTTGAGCCCGATTATGTATTTTCGCACCCGAAATTCTAGATGCTGCTCGTGCCACGAATGAAATCACTGCGCTTTGTCGGGGTTGGATGTGCTTTTTTGAGGTGCTCCTTGGCGCTGTTTTCTCTTTTCTTGTTGGTATTGGATTCGAATGCACAGTGTGAAGCAGATGCAGGCAATAATGTAACGATATGCTCGGGTCAATCGGCAGAGATTGGTGGAACCCCAACTGCAATTGACGCAAATAATCCAGCTAATGTTACATACAGTTGGGTTGCAGGTAATGGCGCACCGTTCAGCACAATTGCCAATCCAACTGTTAATCCAACCAGTACCACAACATACACAGTTAACCTATCGGGAGGTGGTTGTGGCGGTCAATCAGCCTCGGTAATTGTAACGGTCATTCCAGCGGCTTTCGGAGTAACTGCCAACGCGAATGGTGGCCCAAATGCAATTACAATTTGTGCAGGAAGCAGCCTTGATTTATCCTCTAATGTTACTTCGGCGCCAGCTGGGGTTTCTTATAATTGGGATGGTCCCAATGGCTACAGCAACGCAACAGCTAATCCTCTTTCATTCAATGCAGTTCCAAATTCTGGGGGAACATACACGGTAACAGCCAGTATTGGCGATTGCGAAGTGAGTGACGGTATTGCTGTGAATGTTATTGCTGCTGAAATAAATAATTTTAATAATGGTGTAAATACCCTGACATATTGCTTAGGTCCGGGAGAGACTAGCGGTGACGTTGGTTTTTTTATCAATCTACCGTCAAGTGGTTTATCCTTGGTGTCGAATTATGTTGTTGATTGGAATGATGGTTCACCGCTTCAAACAATTAATTCTTCATCTTGGAATGACGTCATAATTCATAATTACGGTATTGGTTCGCACATAGTTGAGCTCACAGTTAATTTGATAAACGGTTGTTCCCATACTATCTCAGAATCTGCTTTTGTAGGGAGTACACCTGAGCCAGCGAGTGTTACATTAATAGGCAATCAAGGTGGGGGTTGTGCTCCATATTTAACGTCTTGGACCTTTACTGTTCCTATTGACAATGTTGAGGGAACAGTTTACACTGTCGACTGGGGAGATGGTACTCCAGTTGAAAATTATATTCATCCTAATACTCCAATAACTTTAACACATACTTTCAGTAACCCAAGTTGCGGTGCAACAAATATTTTCGGCATTGCGAATGCCTACTCAGCAGAGGTTTATACTTTAAATCCATGCATTCAAGACCCTATTCCTGCGGCAAGTAGTACTGTTTATGTTGGAGAACCACCCGAAAGTGAATTTGAATTTTCTAATCAAACTATTTGTGAAGGTGAGATAGTTAGTACAATTAATTCTTCTGATTATGGATTAGGTATTCCGTTAAATTGTAATAGCACAAGTGCGCCAATGTGTTGGACTATCTCAGCTTCAAGTCCAAGCGATTATAACTTGAGTCCAGGAAGTGCTTTGGGGAATTGTTCCAGTTCAAATACTAATTTCTGGACTTCGGGTTCAGCTAATATTAGTGCTTCATTTAATCAAGCGGGATTATATGATTATACGTTGAGAATAAAAAACACCTGCGGAGAAAGTCTCCATACCGATACGTTGTGCGTCATTCCGCCTCCGACTTGCGACTTCTCCCTAAACCCTTCTTCAGGTTGTTCGGTTTTAACGGTTGGGGCCTTAAACAACTCGGCCCCCCCTGAATGTAATTTAGTTCCTCTAGACTTGAATTACATATGGACAGTTACTGCTTCAAATGGTTGCACAAATTGTTACACCATTAGTAACGGAAATGCTGAAAATCCGACATTCACATTTACAAATAATACGTCGTCTAATATAACATTCACCGTGGAGTTGGAAGTTGCTCCGATTAATCCTCAAACAAATGCGGTTATGTCTTGCTCCACGACATGCACTGAGACTGTTGTAGTGTTCCCTTCTCCTCAATTTTTGCCGACTTCGACTTCTCAAACGAATTGTGGTCCTTTCAATCCGACGTCATTTACAGTTAATATACAAGGCGGACCAGCCAACCCAGAGTTTCAGTGGTTCTCGACAAACAATCAAACGGACCCAGGTAGCCTTGCTAACCCGGGCACGGCCTTGTCGGGTAATGGGGCTAATACGCAAACCTATGATCCACCGAGTAACATTGCTCTAACGACTTATTATTTCTGCGTTGTATCATATCAAAACATTCCTAACTGCACTTCATTTCAAAGCCCACTTTTTCAGGCAGTCGTCAACCCTTTGCCAACCGTAAACGCCGGCAGCGATCAAACTATATGCAGCACATCTAGCGCGAATCTTGAGGCAACCGGAAGTGGTGGAGTAGGAACGCTTGATTACAGTTGGAGCCCTGTTGGAAGTTTAAATAATTCAGCGATATTCAATCCTACTGCTAGTCCAAGCGGGAACACTACTTACAACGTAACTGTAACTGATGACAATGGTTGTACTGCAACGGATGGAGTGATTGTTAATGTTAGTCCTGCCGCTACAGCAACCGTTGCAGATGTCAGTACCTGCATAGGTATTCCGGTGAGTTTAAATGCAACGGCAAGTGGTGCAGGTTTTTGGGTGGCCGATCCGAGCGGTGCGGGCTCCTTTTTGGACGTGAATGATGACTCAACTGTTTACACTCCTTTTGATACCACCACCTTACCCGTAACAATTACCTGGACTACGAATGACCCGGATGGAATCGGACCAAATGGCCCTTGTTTGTCTGTATCAGATATTGGAACGATAACTATCATACCGCCTCCGCAAGCCTCATTTTCAAATGGTTTTGAAGTATGCAGCAATGGCTCTGTTGCTCTTAGTGTGAATACCAACACGGCAGGTTCATGGTCAGCAAGTCCGGATAACCTTGGGTCTATTGCAAATGGCAATATGTCAAATGCAACATTTTCTGCATTTGCAAATACTTCAGGTTTAGTGAATCTTACTTGGACAACGGTGGATCCTGGAGAGCCATGTAATGCTGTTTCTGCGAATACCACGTTGGTTATCTTTCCCGCCGCCACAGCAAATGCCGGTGGACCTTACGAAACGTGTGGCACAGATAGCGTTGAAGTTAATGCCAATGCAAGTGGTCCGGGAAGTTGGTCTGTGAATCCACTCGGTGCAGGTATTTTTACTCAACCTAACTCAGCTTCTACGTTTTTTACACCAGCAAGCTCTTCAGCAGCCAACATTACGCTCAAATGGACAACTTCAGATCCCGATAGCATTACCGGAGGAAACAACGGGCCTTGTGGTCCGGTGGAAAGCACTGCTACCTTGCAGGTATTTACGCCTCCAACAGCAACTGTATCCGACTACACTGCTTGTGAAGGCGTGGCCGTTTCTATCCAAGCCTCGTCGACACCCTCCACAGGGGAATGGTCAAGCACAGGTGGTGGAACGTTTCCGGCAAATCCCGCAATCACACCGACCATCGCATTCAGTCCTCCCGCTAATGCAAGTTCTGTTCAGGTTGTATGGACAACTACAGACCCTGTTGGTCCTTGCCCTTCAACAAGCGATACTGCAACGGTCACAATCAATACTTCCGTTGTCGCGGTGATAAGTCCATTAGACTACGTGACCTGCGGAACTGCACCTGTCGATATTGCTGTTACGTCTAGTTCTTCCGGCACATGGGCAACAAATCCACCCAATCAGGGAACTTTCGCATCCTTTAATTCTAATTCTACAACCTTTACTCCCAACTCCGGGAATACACAATCCATTGAGCTGGTTTGGACTTCTGATGATCCTGATGGGCCCGGTGGTTGTCCTCCGCTTCTGTTAGACACTATTGTTGAAGTTTTTGGTCCCGCTACTGCTGAAATAACCTCTCCTTTGAGTATTTGCGATAATGAAGAGCTTCAGCTAACGGTTACGACTAATACAACGACAGGAACGTGGTCAACCATAGCGGGGGGAACCATTGAGGATGCAGATACAATTTCAACAACCTATACGCCCTCAGAAACAGATTATCTGCAGTCCCCCATTGAGTTCTTCTTCATTATTCCTGATCCGGACGGTGCGGCAGGACCGTGTGAAGGATTAACTGAAACCATAGAAGTCGAAGTTAACCAAGCACCCACAGCAAATGCCGGAGAAAATGATACCTTATGCAGTGGTTCTAACTTGCCGCTATTGGTGGGATCGCCCGCGGGTGGTATTTGGACAAATAACGTTTCGTCTTCAGGTCAGTTTCAACCTTCTGTCAGCTTTGTCGGCGCATTTGAGAATTACTACACGTATACGGATAGTCAATTATGCACCGATGTCGATACTGTTCAAATAAATATATTTCCTACGGCTACAGCAAGCGCCGGTGGGCCTTATCCGATTTGTGGAGCCCAGCCAATTGTCTTAAATGCCGCAACAAACGGAACAGGACAGTGGATGGGAGGACTAGGAACATATTCGCTAATCACATCCACCAGTTCGACCTATACGCCTGATACAAGTGAAATTGGATTATTGGTTCCAATTACCTGGACCACGGCTGACCCTGATGGTATTAATGGACCATGCGCTGCGGCGTCGGCAACGACCGTAGTTGCTATTTCTGAGCCGGCAACATTCGACACCACCACCCCCATCACCATTTGCAGCAGCGACACAGCTGATTTGTCCGTCAATACTTCTCCCGCTACCGGAACATGGTCGGGGGGTGCAGGTACCTTTTTGAGTCCGAATTCACCAATCTCCTTCTATGTTCCTACTTCCGAAGATGTGGGGGTTGTTGGCGGTGTTGTTCTTATATGGACAACGGCCGACCCCGATGATGCTGCGCCCGACAGTATTGGCCCTTGCCCTGCCGTTGATGTCGAACAAATAGTGTTTGTTCTCGACGCTGCAACCGCCGATGCGGGCGCCGATATATACAGCTGTGGCTATGAGCCAATAGCTCTTAATGCAAGCGCGAATGGCAATGGTCAATGGAGCGGTGGCTTTGGAGCTTTTTCCGATTCTTCGAATACACTGGCTATGTATTATCCGGATTCATCTGAAGTGGGGCAGGTTGTTCTCTTAACCTGGACCACCTTCGATCCGGATCTCACGGCGACTGGCAATGGTCCCTGCACAGGTGCTTTCGATGTTGTTTCAATTCAAATCAATGAACCGGCATTTGCGGTTATAGATGATATCCCATCTATATGCAGCAACGGAGACGCGGAGCTTTCGGTAACATCATACCCTACAACTGGAACCTGGGCTGGGGGAGCCGGTCAATACGCTGACGATAATCAATCCACCACAACCTATACGCCTGCATTAAGCGAACAAGCCATCGTAATTCCGATAACCTGGACTACAGAAGATCCTGATGGTTCCGGACCTACCGGACCTTGCGAGCCGTTTATTGCAACAGCTGAAATTAGTATTTTGGCGGAGGCCATATCCAACATCACTACAACCTATTCAATCTGTGCCAATGGCATACTCAATATCGATGTTCAAGAGAATGGCGATGGTGAGTGGACCGTAGATCCTCCTTCTGCGGGAACATTTGCGGACTCGTCAGATAGCTCAACAGATTTCATTCCTTCTGT